>OGKZ01000892.1_pt1 | contig 25061 bp, 20 predicted proteins | sample 1572571 | NCBI WGS metagenome assembly OGKZ01 (sample SAMEA2581906, study PRJEB24529) | metagenome | biome: Human gut stool | place: China | collected 2011 | reverse complement strand
AAAATTACTCATTTGTTTGTTAATTGATGGTGGTATGTAAATATTTATAATTATAGAATACTGTATACAGTAAAAAGCAAATAAATTTAGGAAAGCTTAGATTAAATAAAGGAGAGATGAAAATGAAGAAGTTTTATGAAAAGGTTGTAAATCACCCTAAACTCATTATTACAGTATTCGCAGTATTAGTTGTAGTTTCTGCGATATGTCAAAACTTTATTTATGTTGACTATGATATGAATGACTACTTACCAGATGGATAGCACAAAATAATTAAATTGATATGTATGTTTACGTTAATTTTGTACACAATTGGTTGTATAATATATGTATGGAAAATAATTATAGACATACAAACACAACAGTATCTTTGATAAATTATCATTTTTTATTTTGTCCTAGATACAGAAGAAAGATTTTTCTGATACCAAATGTTGAAGAACGATTTAAAGAACTGGTTGAAATAAAATGTAAGGAGTTAGAAATAGAAATCATAGCAATAGAATGCGATAAAGACTATACGCATATGTTCTTGAATTGTTTACCAACATTAAGTCCATCAGATATTATGCAACAAATAAAATGATATACAAGCAGAATACTTAGAAAAGAGTTTTCGCAACTATCTAAAATGCCTAGCTTATGGACGAGAAGTTATTTTGTTTCTACTGCTGGCAATGTATGTAGTGAAACTGTTAAAAAATATGTGGAAAATCAAAAGAAAAGATATTAAGTAGAAAATAATATAATTAGAAAGTGTGGTGAGTATTGTGTCAAATTTTATTGTGGAATTTCCACTTAAAACGCAAAAATATCAAGAAGATATCTTGAATAGACGTTTTGAGATTGGAAGAAAAATCTATAATTCGTTGGTTAATATAACTCAAAAGCGTTATAAAGAAATGATTAAGACAAAAAAATATATAACTCTTATGTCATCATTAACGGGAAATAAGAAAGCTGATAAAGATATTTGGAAACAAATAAATGATATTCGTAAGCAATACAGTATGACAGAATATTCATTTCACGAAGATGTTAAAGAAATGAAAAAGCATTTTAAAGATAATATTGACTCATTCACTGCTCAAAAGATTGCAACGGCTTTATGGAAAGCTTATGATGAATTATTTTTTGGAAATGGTAAAAAAGTTTATTATAAAAGATATGATGAATTAAATTCTATTGAAGGTAAGTCAAATAAAACTGGTATAAGATTTATTGATGCTTTTCTTATTTGGAATGGATTAAATGTTCCAGTTATTATAGATTATAATAATCAGTATGAGTGTGAAGCTATAAGTTGTAAGATTTATTATAACAGGATTGTAAGAAAATATATTAAAAATAAATATAGGTTTTATATACAAATAGTTTTTAAAGGTAATCCACCAATAAAAGTTAATAATAAAACAGGTGAAGTAAAACATTGCATAGGAAATGGTGATATAGGGTTGGATATAGGGACTAGAACAATTGCTGTTTCTAGTAAATCAGATGTAAAAATGTTAGAGCTTGCAGATAGAGTTCAAAATATTGAAAATCAAAAGCAAAAATTACTTAGAAAACTTGATAGGTCAAGACGTAGTACCAATCAAGAAAATTATAATGAAGATGGAACTATTAAAAAGCAAGGAAACAAAAGAATAATTTGGAATAAATCAAATCATTACATAAAATATCAAAATCAACTTAAAGAATTATATAGAAAGCAAGCCGATATAAGAAAATATCAACATGAATGTTTAGCAAACTATATAATTTCTCTTGGAAACAAAATATATATTGAAAAAATGAACTTTTCAGGACTTCAAAAATGTGCAAAAAATACTGAAAAGAATGACAAAGGAAAATTTAAAAAGAAAAAGCGCTTTGGGAAATCATTAGCTAATAAAGCTTCAGCTATGTTGTTGAAAATAATTAATAGAAAATTAAATTATTTTGGAGAAAAGCTTATCGAAATAAATATATTTGAAGCAAAAGCTAGTCAATTTAATCATTTTGATAAAACATATACAAAGAAAAGTTTAGCACAAAGGTGGAATGACTTTAATGGAATAAAGGTTCAAAGAGATATGTATAGTACATTTTTAATAATGAATATAGGTGAAGATTTAAAGAGTTTTGATATTGATAAATGTAATGAAAGATTTGAAAATTTTTATAGACTTCATAACTTAGAAGTTAAACGCTTAATAGGACAAAAAAATTTAAGTAGTATTGGAATTTAAAAATAATAATAAATAGGTTTTGACACGAGCCTTATACTATCGTTAATGGATACAGTGGTATCTTTGGTAGTGAAAGTCTTATAGAAAATTATTAGTCTTATATGCTTTCGAGTATATTTGGAAGTGGTCGTATATAAGAACCCAACGAGCTTTAGCCGTTGGAGTGTCAGAAGATGGAACTAACGAATTTTATGAAAATACTAAGGATATGGACACACAAGTTCAAGATACAATTGATGATATGTTAAGCTCAATTTCAGGAAGTGGCTCAGATGTAGTATCATTCGTATCTGATAAGAATGAAAATGTAAAAGATGTTCAATTCGTAATTAAAACTACAGCTATTAAAAAGGCAGAACAAGAAGCTGTACAGGAGGATGAAGAAGTGGAAATGAACTTCTGGCAAAAGTTAGTTAATCTTTTCAAAAAGTAAATAAAGATGTGCTAATGTATGTAATCAAAATGCAATACAAAAAATATAGAATTTAAAATGGGGCTGGCGCATTAACGAAAATTTATACAAGATATAGAATTATTTATTAATTAAATATCTTGTATAAAATTTTCTTAGTGCGACAGCCCTGTTTTATTATCTAGTTAGTTGTAACTAGCTTAAAAAATCTTATTCATTATGACCTTTTGTCTTAATTTCATTTACAAGTTTATCAACAAATTCATCGAGTGGTAAAGTTGTTGTCTTTTGTTCTCCATGTAATCTGAATGAAACTGTATTTGCGTCTTTCTCGTTGTTACCAAGTACAAGAAGGTAAGGAACTTTCTGTATCTGACCTTCACGCATACGGTAGCCAAGTTTTTCTGAACGGTCATCAATTTCAACTCGAATATTTACAGCATCAAGAGCTTCATATACTTTCTTAGCATAAGCTGATAATTCTTCATCGTTATCCTTAACTGGAAGAACTCTTACTTGAACTGGAGCTAACCAAAGTGGAAGATTACCCTTAGTTTCTTCAAGAATATAAGCCATAAATCTGTCAAGAGAACCAAGAATTGCTCTATGAAGAACAACAGGAGTTTTCTTTTCACCGTCTTTGTCAACATAAGTTAAGTTGAACTTAGCAGGAAGACAGAAGTCTAACTGACAAGTTGAAAGTGTGTATTCATTACCAACAGCAGGCTTAACATTAACATCAAGCTTAGGACCGTAGAAGGCAGCTTCGCCGATTTCTTCTGTGTATTCAATACCAATATCATTAAGAACTGTTCTAAGAGCATTTTCAGCCTTATCCCACATTTCATCATCTTGATGATACTTTGTTGTATCCTTAGGGTCTCTAAGTGAAAGTACACAACGGTAATCTGTAATATTAAAGTCCTTATATGTGTTAAAGATAAGTTCAACAACACTTGCAAATTCTTGTTCAATCTGTTCTGGAGTAACGAAGATATGAGCGTCATTCTGACAGAAGTGACGACCTCGTTCGATACCCTTTAAAGTACCACTTGCTTCAAATCTAAAGTCGTGAGCAATTTCACCAATTCTCATTGGAAGGTCTTTGTATGAGTGCATTCTGTTAGCATATATCATCATATGATGAGGGCAGTTCATTGGTCTTAATACAAATGCTTCATCATCAACTTCCATTGCTGGGAACATATTTTCCTTATAATGATCCCAATGTCCTGATGTCTTATAAAGATTAACTGTACCAACACAAGGTGTCATAACGTGCTGATATCCAAGCTTTCTTTCCTTATCCTTAATATAGTTCTCAAGCTCCTGCCATATTATATAACCCTTTGGTAAGAACATTGGAAGTCCACGTCCGATAAGGTCGTCAACCATAAAGAGTTCCATATCCTTACCGATTTTTCTGTGATCTCTTTCCTTAGCTTCTTCAAGCTCCTGAAGGTGTGCTTCAAGTTCTTCTGGTGTTGGGAAACATACACCATATATTCTCTGGAGAACCTTATTATTGCTGTCGCCCTTCCAGTAAGCACCAGAATGTCTGAGCAACTTAAAATTACGGCATAACTTAACATTATCAACGTGTGGTCCACGACAGAGATCTGTAAAATCTCCCTGCTCGTAGCAAGTTATTGTTCCATCTTCAAGATTAGATATAAGGTCTAACTTATACTCATCATCCTTGAACATTTCCATAGCTTCCTCTTTAGAGATTTCCTTACGGATAATCTTCTTTCCTGACTTAGCTACCTTCTTCATTTCCTTTTCAATCTTAGGAATATCTTCATCTCTGATAACATCATCTCCAAGATCCACATCATAGTAAAAACCTTCTGCTACAACTGGTCCAACCCAGAATTTAGCTTGTGGATAAAGATGCTTAATTGCCTGTGCCATTAAATGTGCACAAGAATGGTTTAATGTGCTTAACTGTTCGTCTTCTTTAAAATTAACCATTATTATTAATCTCCTTTGCGTATTAGTCCGGACTTAGTTACCTGTTAAATGTGCTTTTTACCTGACATATAAAAAGCACCCACAAGGTACACTCTGCCATATACCTAAGGGTGCATTTGCACGGTTCCACCTTATTATTTCACTCTTACAGCCTGTAACGTATGCCACACGGTAACGCTTCAAGATTATATATTATAATCTCTTCTACGCACAGCTCAGGAATGGTCTTCATATAATAGTCACATAAGCTGATTTCACCACTACAGCTCTCTCTGTATGCTCCGCATATACTACTTTTTCCGTCATTGCTTTTATTTATTCAATCTGTCTGTCATTGTACCACGACACTTTATTTAAGGCAATACCTGAATTAAAATACAATTTACAAAATATAATTTATAAAATACAGCTCTTTAAATATAATTTTATAAATGTATCTCTACAATTCAAGCTTTCCCTGATTACATATTTCAATTCTTACCTTACATTCACTCATCTGCTGCCCATTAACATCCATGGTGTATTCGAGTGCTATATTAATCTTATCTTCATCCCTTTCTATATCCAGCATGCTTGTATATATAGACATCGCAAGGCCTCCATAAGGTGTGTTATAACAGCTTACAGTCTTTTTATCCTGTATGAACTCCATAATTGTTGTTATTGCACCTTTTTTACTTATCTCAACTCTGTCCTCTGATATTTTAATAAGCGTGTCAGATTTTGCACTTTCTCCATCATACACTTCTTCATAGCGTATATATTCCTTGCCTGCCCTCCTAGTGTATCTTCCAACGCTTATTATCTCAATATCTTCTGCCTCTTTATAAGCATCGCCCGCCTCTTGTGCCGACAGTCCTCTTATCTTAACATATACCTTATCATTCATATTCTCGTGTGTACTCCCTTTCTTATTCTCTGATTATTGATAAATATAATCACCCTATATCAGTAATTTCCTGATACTTACAATCTTTTTATGCTTATAATTACTGAATGTCAACAATCGCCTTATATCCATAATCTTCTGATACTTACAATTATTTTATGTTTATAATTAATTTTACATTATTTTACATTTACAGCTTATTTCTTATTTAAAAATTTAAGATACTTGAATCTGTACTGTACCTTTTCTCCAGACACTACCCTGTACTCATCTTCTGTCAGTACATTTTTAAGCTCATCCTTTGACTCATCCGGCACAACACCATATACTGCATCCACAAAACATAATGGTGGATATAATACGCACCACCAGTTCCTGCCTGAAGCCTCTCCTATATCTATTCTAAATGCCTCATATTCCCCTGGCGGAAATGTCATATCCCCGTAGCTTTTCATCGGAAAATAGCAATTTTCAAAATAAACGCTTACATCTTCCTTACTTCCAAGGCTCCTAAGCTTATCAACAGCAACATTCTTTATATTATCACTCTCATCACTTAAAATCTGTCTTGACTCCTCTAATGATACGGATTGTGAAAGCTTCGGACTTATATAATCAAGCACCGCTGCCTTAACAAGCATTTTATTATTCTGTGCCTCCTCAGAGTCGTCATTCGCCCTTATGTGAAATCTTATAATCTGCGAAGCTATATCTTTTTGCATAAATGCTGCATAAGTATCACTATACAATCGTATTCCTACAATTACAAGCATAATAATGCTTAATGCCAGTATAATATAAGTTGATTTTGCACTTTTTTCATTTAATTTTAACATATATACCCCCTTGTTTGCTGGTAGTTTCTGGATGGTGGTGGGAAACGGAAATGGTTATGCACGGAAGGTGTGACGGACGGATAGTGTTAGTGTGACGAACGGACGTTGTTACATACGCACGTTGTTACATACGCACGTTGTGAGGACTTACTATATTACCGCTGGGCACGCTCCCGCTACTTGAAACCATAGCGGACACGTAAGCGGCTAAGGAACAGCCGCTAAGTGCCGACGGTTTCAACAGTACCCCGCTTGCAATATAGTAAGTTCTCACAACTGGGTAGCGACTGAATCGCCAACTTTCCTCAGTCATGTGGCGACTGTCCTTCAACCGCCGCCTCTCACCTCCACCTAACAGCTGTCCTGCAATCCACACTTCCGACAACCTGCCACCACCAGAAATAACTTTCCATTAAATTATCCACTCACCTAAAGGCTTTCACCGCTGCGTGCGACACTTAAGTGAAAGCGGATCGCCGTTGCTTTTGCTGCTTTTTAACATCCCCGCCACAACCTTTAAGATGTACCAGATAATTTATATGGAAATTATCCCCAAAAAATAAAAAGCTATACCCACCACTATCATTTTCATAATATGGTGAATACAGCTTTCAGTTTTCAATAAATCACAATTTTATTTAATTATATGTTAAGAAGTCTTATAATTCCCTTTTCCTGATTAGTAATATGCTGTCTTACTATAACCTTGGCTTTCTCGACATCCTTATCGGCAAGCTGCCTGATTATATCGTTATGCTCACTTATAAGTATAGAATGTGTTCTTGCATCTTTAACATATTCAAGACGATATCTGTACATCTGCTCACTAAGACTGTTGACAAGCTGGATAAGTCTCTGGTTGTCTGTCATTGAATATATAATATTATGGAATGCCACATCTGCATTAACTATAGCAACTACATCTTTAGATACAATAGCGGCTTCAAATACCCTGTTAGCTGTCTTTAATTCCTCTATATGTTCAGGTGTTACATTCTTGCAGGCAAGTGTTGTAGCAAGTTCTTCTAATGCCGAACGCACCTCAAGAACATCTCTCATATCCTTTACAGTTATATGTGCAACCTCAGCGCCTTTTCTTGGAATCATAATAACAAGGCCTTCAAGCTCTAACTTTCTGATTGCTTCTCGTATAGGTGTACGGCTTACTCCAAGCTTGTTAGCAAGCTGTATCTCCATAAGTCTTTCGCCAGGTTCCATCTCTCCTGTAAGAATAGCCTGTCTTAATGTATTGAATACAACATCTCTTAATGGAAGGTATTCGTTCACATCCATTTTTAATTCGCCTTTCATTGTCTAATCCTCCGTGTGGTAATTTAATTAAATGTCTCTGTTATATATACCTGTCTTGCATCTCCCTGACGCTTTAAATATTCTTTACAATTAAGTGCTGTCTGCTCATCAGGAAATATTCCAAATACTGTAGGACCACTTCCACTCATCATAGCATTGTATGCACCCTGACTTATCATATCCTTCTTTATCTTATCTATAACCGGATACAACGGAATAGTCACATCTTCTAACACATTGCCCATACGCTCGGCAATCTTTATTACACTGCCCTCATTAATTGCCTCTATAATTCCGTCTATATCAGGATGCTTTGTGATTGCACCTGAATCCAGACTATCATACACCATCTTAGTCGATACATTAATAGGTGGCTTTGCTACAACCATATGACAAAATGGCATAGGTGCAAGTCTTGTAAGCTTCTCTCCTATCCCTTCTGCAAGTGCAGTTCCTCTCATAATACAGTATGGAACATCAGCTCCAATCTTAACTCCCTGCTCCATAAGCTCCCTGTTAGAAAGTCCAAGATTGAACAGCTTATTGATAGCAAACATAGCAGAAGCTGCATCTGTACTTCCTCCAGCCATACCTGCTGCTATCGGTATGAACTTATTAAGGTCTACCTCTATTCCCCCCGAAAAGCCATACTCATCTTTCATAAGCTTGTATGCTTTATATATGAGATTATTCTCATTAACCGGAAGAAACTTAAGATTAATATCAATCCTTATATCGTCTTCTGGTATCTTATTAATTATAAGACGGTCATATATACCTACTGTCTGCATAACCATTCTTACATCGTGATATCCATTATCTCTCTTTCCTAACACATCAAGTCCAAGATTAATCTTGGCACGTGCCTTTAATCTAATTGAGTCCATATTCATATCTCCAATATTGTATACATACATCTATTATATAAAACAGATTGTACAAAATCAAGTACATACTTGCATTTTCATATGATTATTACTAATCACTAGAAAATATATCCTGCAGAATGAATTATATATAACTATGCTGCCATTTTTATTAACAAAAAATTCCCGAAACCAGAACAATCCGGCTGGCTTCGGGAACATTTATAGGGAGCACAATATTTACTTGTAATCTGATTAATTAACTGTCTGTATATTTGAAGAAACTTTTATATCTGAATCAGCCTCATTAAGAGACTTTACCTTTTCGTCTGAATTATTGCCTTCATCCTGTGTCTTTTCTATTTTAATAGTTGATTTCTTCCATATTCCTGTCCAATAGAGTATGTAGAGTATCAATGCTGATGTGGCATTACTTACAACTACCGCATACCACACACTCTCAACACCCATTCCAAGCACATTAGCACATACCCACAATGTCAGAAACCTGAATATCCATATTCTTGTCGCATCAACTGCCATTGTTATCATGGTATGTCCACAGCCCTGAAATAACCCCTGCGTTACATTATAAAATGCATTCGTCCAGCAGCATATTGCCATAATTGACAGGAACTGTGTCGCAAGAGGCACTACCTGTTCATCTGATGTGAAAAATCTTACCATTGGTTCTGCTATGAATCTTCTTGAAAGTATCATTCCACATATGAATAAGAATACAGCTCCTATTCTCAGTGCAATATGGTATGACTTATCAGTTCTTTTAATATTGCCTGCACCCATATTCTGACCGACTATTGTAGATATTGCAGAGCCTATTCCACTTGCCGGCATTGTAATAATACTGTTAATCTTATTACCGATACCATAAGCTGTTGTAGCTGTCGGACCATAGGCATTAACATTTTTAGTCATAAGAAGAAATCCGAACTGCATTGTACTTCCACCTATTGCAGTTGGCAGACCAATTTTTAATATAGCAAGAACTTTATTCTTATCAAATTTGAAGTTCTTAAAGTTAATTCTGACAAGCTGGTTATTTCCCCTAAGTACTAGAACTCCAATAATCGCACTCGGTATCTTAGCAAGCAGTGTAGCAAGTGCCGCACCACCTATTCCCCAATTGAATATAACAAGGAATAATGGGTCAAGTATCAGATTGATAGATACCCCAAGTATATTAAGAAGCAGCGGTCTTACTGTGTCGCCCTGTGCCTGCTTGACCGAAGTAAACAGATTAATCATAAAAAGAAATGGAAGGTCTAACACTACAATTCTTATATATGTAAGTCCATATCTATATATTTCACCCTCAGCACCAAGCCATTTTACAAGTCCTGGTGACACAAGCCAGCATATAAATGCACATACAACCGAAAATCCAAGCGATGTTATACATATATGATTAGCCATAGAGTTCGCCTGTTTGTCTTCTCTCGCACCAAGGTACTGCGATATAAGAATAGCACCCGCTGTCGTTATGCCTGCTCCAAAGTTAATAAGAATATTCTGGAATGGTGACACAAGCGTTATAGCTGCCTGATTAGCTGTTCCTATCTTTCCAAGCCAGAACGTATCTGTAAGATTATACATTGACTGTATAAAGCTGTTAATCATAACTGGTATTGCCAATGTAAGAATTGCCCTGATAAGATTCCCGTTAAGAATCATATCTCTCTTGCCAGCACTTATTGGTCGTGCCATATTTAATCCCTTCTTTCCCAATAATCTATTGCATTTTCTCTCTTTTTTATATAATATATTAGCATAAAAAACAGTGATTTCCACTTATAAATACTATTATTTAATTAACTTTACAGAAAATGTATCCTAATTTCTTACATAAGTATTTTTATATATACTTTTTTACACTGGAGGCTTCATATGATACAGGATATGCAGAAGAATTTTGAAATCAAAAAAATTAAACGCTCGGCATTTAAAGCTAAAAAGGTTCACTCACACCCTTTTCACGAACTTTTTTATCTTGCACGTGGTGAATGTACGGCATTTATCAGCCACAATATATACAAATTCCACCACGGAGATATTGTAATCGTCCCTGCCGGAACAATCCACAAGACTGATTATACAGGAAAAGGTATGCACGAGCGAATTGTAATAAGCTTTAAGCCAACCGTCACAGAATGGCTCAACAATGTTGTCGGCACGGATATCGTGTCTGATGTTATGCAGGCAGGTGTTATCTCAATACCCGAAAAACGAAGAGATTATATAGAAAGCCTTCTTGAAAAGCTCCTCTTTGAAAATGAAGGACAGGATCCTTTATCTCCCGGCTTTGTAAGTGTTGCGCTCGCCGAGCTTATGCTTTTTATAACCCGGTGTAAGAATTATGAAGAAAATGTAATAAAAGAGATTGACGTTAATAACAGAATTATGCAGGAGGTTGCAACTTACATTTACAACCATTACAGCGAAAGGCTTATACTTGAAGATGTGGCGAAAAAATTCAATCTCAGCCGTTCGTATCTTTCAAAGAAATTCAAGAGCGTTACCGGCTTTGGTTTTAAAGAATATATAATAAATGTCCGCATACAACACGCCTGCGAACTTCTTCTTAACACTAACAAATCAATAACCGATATTGCATTTGAGTGTGGTTTTAATGACAGCAATTATTTCGGCGATGCTTTCAGGCGTACCAAGGGTATTTCACCTAATAAATACAGAAAAAATAAAGAACATATGTAAATAAAGCCTTACAAACAGCCGATTATATATATAAAACCACGGATGGTTTTATCAGATTGCTTTTATAAGCATTTAACTATTAATTATTACAAATTGTGCGTATGCACAGAAACGGAGGAATAATATGGAATTAAACGGAGTTAATTCTTATTACACAGGCTATGCTTCAACAGCCAGCCAGACTAATAAAGACAACAAGACATCAGGAACAGCTTCTGCTAATAATTATTCAGATACTGCTGCCACTTATGAATCTTCTAAAGGCCAGACTGTTTCATCTGCTACATCAAAGTCAGCCAATCCTTCTTTAGTAGCACAGTTAAAAGCTGACTCTGACAACCGTATGCAACAGTTACAGTCACTCGTAAGCAAGATGTTTGAAAAGCAGGGAATTACAATCGGAACTGCTGATGATATGTGGAAAGTACTTGCCAGCGGTAACTTCACAGCAGATGCTGATACAATTGCCAAGGCTAAAGAAGATATTTCAGAGGACGGATATTGGGGAGTTAAACAGACATCATCAAGAATCTTTGATTTTGCAATGGCTCTTGCTGGTGATGATGAAGAAAAGATGCAAAAGATGAAAGCCGCTGTAGAAAAAGGCTTTAAGCTTGCAACCAAATCATGGGGCAAAGAACTTCCAGACATAAGCAAGAATACATACAGTGCTGTTATGGACAAGTTCGATGATTATTTTGCTTCCAAGAAGACATCCACTGACACAGAATAAATCATAACCAACACAGAATAATATTATAATAACAAAGGCAGGAAAGTAAGAACCTCTTAAGCAATAACTTAAAGTTTCTCATATTCCTGCCTTTTTATTTTCTTTAATTGATAATCTAATCCTCACTCCACGAATAGTAGAACTGTATAAGCCCTATTCTTGAACTTGTATCAGTCTTTTCATTGATAGCTGAAATGTGCCTGTACAATGCAGACCTTGACATACACAGCGTGCTGGCAAGTTCGGATACATTTCCGTCCAACTCTGTTAATACCTGAAGAACCTCTTTTTCCCTCTCTGTAAGTGAATATGCCTGAACAAATCTTTCTAATTTATAATTTACAGCAGGTTCAGTACTAACCGGCTCTTTAACACTAATTACAAGCTGTGTAGAATAAACATAAATAGCAACGCTTATTAATGCAAATAAAACAAGTGCGACAACGCTTATTATCATTGTGTTTGCACTTGATAAAAGCAGTACTGATGTAAAGCTTGTTATAACTGCTCCTGCATTATTGACTGCCCTGCCCATTCCAGCCCATAATTCTGGAATATCTGTATTGTATGAGAACTGAATAAACATTGTTGTAAAGTATACAACGAAAAATCCAGCCGACATATAAAATGCAACAAGTCCTATCATAAACGGACCACCAAGTTCTATTACTGCCACACACATAACTGAAAGAAGTGTGACACAGTACATAATAATATTAATAAACGCTCCTTTATTAATTCCAAACACATATCCTGCAATAAGACCGCTTACAGCAAGGATAACTCTTGGTGTTTGTCCAATATCAACACTTCCTTCCGCGTGTACAAGTGTTACGGCATTATCAAGTGTTGAGAATATACAAGTCATAAGTGCAACTATAATAATAAGCGTTATCCCTGCCGTTTTCTCATTCTTATAGACAATATACGAAGCTCTGCCATCAGCTGCTCTGGCACTATTAGCAGCCATACTGTCAGTTCCAAAGCCGTAATACACAAGCACTATAAGTCCCACGCACAGCATTATACTTTCAGCTAAGTCATTATTAACGATATTATTAGCAATAAACTGTATAAGCACTCCAAGTGCATATGCAATTCCTATCGCATAGGATACCGGCATAGAATAGTTGCTTATATTAACTGCAAGTGAATAGTGCACGGCACTTCCTACAATTCCCATTATCGCAAAGAATACACAACCGCTTATGAATATTGAGACATAAGAGCTGTGTGTACCCATAACTGCTATACATATTATGCCAGTTATTACTACACATACTTTAAATATGTGCAGTAACAGCATATTATTATTCTTTCTGTATACACGCTTTAACAACGGATACATAAGAAATCCGGCAACACTTACACCCAGAATATAATTCTGTGCATTTACTACTCCATTCGAATTTATAACATATAACATCATATTATCATACATATATTCTGTACCAAGGAATACATAATTAAATAATGCAATAATGATAATATTAATCATTGGTACTTTATTCTTCATATTAATCTCCATTTCTAATTCGCGCAATCCTTATGAATACATCCGAAGTTTCGAAGAAACTTCTAAGTGACTACAAAGTAGTCATATTATACCATATTTTCGTGCAGCCTTTCAGCACATCCGAAGTTTCGAAGAAACTTCTAAGTGACTACGAAGTAGTCATATTATACCATTGCTTTTCTCACAAGTAAAAGCTTTGTTCCTGCTGGAATTATATCCGAATCAACAAGTCTTTGTATAGTACTGTTTTCCTCCCTCATCAAATCCCCTGTTGTGTCATATTTCTTGGCTATATCCCATACTGTGCATTTACCGTCAGATATATAACCCACCATTGAAGGGAGTGCCGAATAATCAACATTTTCTCTCTTATTGCACTCACACTCGTCAATGACATTAATATTAAATGGCTCAAAGCAAATCGTATCCAATGCGATTACTGCTTTAACCTCAATCTGTGCACTGCTGTTCATTGATGCCTGAAGCTGTTCTATTGACGGTCTTATCGTATATTCTATCAGATTCTTATTATATTCCTTTAATTCAACTACCGTTGTGAATGGAATTACTGAATTAATGCTTCCCATTGGAGAATTATCATCAGAAGTTATGTAGAATATATTAACTATCACAGCACCCATTATCTCTATTCCCTCAGTAATACATTCGTAACTGTCAATCTGTACATTAGCCGTTGCATTGACTATCTGCATAAGATTAATGTAATCTTCTACCTTGACATTACCTGAAACCCTGCATTTATTATTGTTTCTTATAATAAGCTTCTTTAACTGCTGTGTTTCCTGCTTAATATCAACATCAAAGCCCGGAATATACATATCCCACATAGCATTGCGACTGCACTCCTCATAAGATTTAATATCCATATCAAGTACCAGCTCAACAGCAACATCCCTGTTATTGCCGTCATAATCCGGTCTTACCTCTACATTTTTACTTATTACATTGTAACCAACATACGATATTCCATCAGGATTTGCGCCGCTCACATCTATTATTCCAGTAAATGGTGTGCTTGTTTCATACCATTGCACCTGTCCTGCCTCATCATCAGCAATATACATAATAAATACATTCAGCTCACCGCTTACACTTAGTCCGTCCTCTGTCATTCTTGTGTTGACATTTCTTACATCTACATCGTCCCATACAAGACTTCCTATATCTGCCTTTCCATTAGGAACTGACACAGTTTCCTTAATTCTTAAGTTATCTTTCATATTAACGTCAGCCTGCACATATTCAAAATCCTTTAACAAAAGTTCTGCGTTACAGTCACCGTCCTCAATTCCTGTTGATATGGAAATATTCTTAATCTCCTCACATGTTACCGTCAAAGCCACAATTGCCTTTACACTTATCTTTCTTGAATTAATGGATTTAATTGTCAGATCCTCAAGCTGTGCCTTGCAATTTACATCAAGCCCTGTAGCATCACACGACAGATTGACATTTTCAAGAAAATTAAGTGAACCATCCATTCTTACCGGTATAAATCTTTTATCGTTCTCACTGCTTCCTGTATACATAATCGCAAATACAAGTGTTCCGTCAATCTGGGCTTTATCCTGATTAACCCTCACACCGTTAACTACTGCCATTCCCCATTCTTTGACAATTAAATCAATATCCGGTTTGCTATCCATAACATTAAAATCATCATCAAGAGTAATCTGGGTTGTATTAGTACATTTTATAACATATTCGTGAATATTTTCGTGTTTAAGATTCACAACAGACCTCCCAATATACATTTCTTATTCAATATATGCACTCTTTCCTAAGCATATTACTTAATCTGCTGTTATTCTCTTTTATTAATAATCTGACTGCAAAGTGTTTATATATCGTTTAATCTATAATATTTCATCTGCATATTATAATCTACATCTTGAACACTACTGACTCGTCACGTTTTTCATATTTCAACACAATATATGGAGTTGTGCTTACTTCATTTACCTGCTCGCCCTCTGCTGGTCCTATAAGCTTAAAATCTGCATATACCGCATTACCACTCACATATACATCATCTACTCTTATGCTGTATCCAGACGTCTCCTTAGTTCCATATCCTGCAACAATATAGGTATAGTCCTTTGTTGTATAAGTCAGTCTTAAGGTGGACTGCTTCTTATTGTCTATTAGCTTCTTTAATTCTGTTGGTAAATCTTCGTTCTCAACAACTGTATAGTCAATCTTCTCGTGATTATCTGCCTGACCACCTGAACACGCCATACAAAAGCTTATTGCAAGCATAAGTGCCACTACAACCGTGATATTAAGAAACATATGCTTTCTCATAAAGACATTTTTCCTAATAAAATGCTTCTTATACTTAAACTGCTGATAACTTCCCATAAAAAATCCCTGTTAATAAGACTTGTTATCATCTTATTAACAGGGTCGTTAATTTATTCTACCGCATAACCTTTTTCTTTGATTACTGCTATTACATCATCAACATATTTCTCACATTCTTCGTGAGTGCCAGCCTCAACCATAACTCTTACAACCGGCTCTGTTCCGCTTTCTCTTACAAGAATTCGTCCGTCATTGCCAAGGCTTTCTGCCACCTTGTCAACTGCCTCCTTAACATCTGTATCGTCCTGTGCCGCTGTCTTGTCATATACACGGATATTCTTAAGCACCTGTGGATATATCTGAAGTGGAGATGCAAGCTGTGAAAGCGTCATCTTCTTAGCTATCATAACCTCCATCATCTTAAGTGCTGTTATTATGCCATCACCTGTAGTCGCATATTTGCTGAATATAATGTGTCCTGACTGCTCACCGCCAAGACGATATCCGTTATTAACCATACATTCATATACATACTTATCGCCAACTTTAGTCTTCGCATAGTCTATTCCAGCCGCATCAAATGCCTTGTAAAGTCCGAAATTAGACATTACTGTTGTAACAACTGTATTATCTATAAGCTTTCCTCTTTCTTTCATATAACATCCATAAATATATAATATATGGTCTCCTGTTATAACATTGCCATTCTCATCTACACAAAGACATCTGTCGGCATCGCCGTCAAATGCAAAGCCTGCATCAAGATGTTCCCTCTTAACAAGATCCTGTAAGCCTTCTATATGTGTAGAACCACAGTTAGTATTAATATTAGTACCATCTGGACTGGCATTAATCACATAAGTCTTAGCTCCAAGTGCGTCAAATACTGCCTTTGCAAGTGTCCAGGCACTTCCGTTAGCCGCATCAAGACCTATTCTCATACCCTTAAATGAATATATTGCAAGGCTCATAAGATAACCCATATACCTGTTACGTCCAGCAGTATGGTCTACTGTACAGCCTATATTTTCTTTAGTGGCATATGGTATGTTCTCCGGTTCGCCATCAAGATACTTCTCAATCTCACTTATGACATCTTCTCTCATCTTCTCACCCTTGCTGTTGATGAGTTTTATTCCGTTATCATAAAATGGATTGTGGCTTGCAGATATCATAATTCCGCAGTCAAAATCTTCTGTTCTTGCTATATAAGATACGCTTGGTGTTGTTGTAACGTGCAAAAGATAAACATCAGCTCCTGAGGCTGTAAGACCTGCAACTAATGAATACTCAAACATATAGCTGCTTCTTCTTGTATCCTTGCCTATTACAATCTTAGCCTTGCCATCCTCTTTATCCTTGCCATAATACCAGCCTAAAAATCTTCCTACTTTAAATGCATGGTCGACCGTAAGGTTCACATTAGCTTCACCACGAAATCCATCTGTACCAAAATACTTACCCATTATTACTCCTTCCAGTTACAAAAGCTTATTCTGCCATCATCTTTTCTGTTGACCAGATTTCCACTTCATATTTATTAGACTTGTTGTATCTCTTTCTAAGATCCTTAAGCTGCTTTAAATATTCCATTGTAACCTTACCTGAAAGCTTAGATTCGCCCTCTGTTCTCTGCTGGAACTTATATGGGATTTCAACTACCTTCTTATATGAACCCATTGCAAGAACTTCGACCATAATCTTCCAGCCTATTGGCTGAAGGTCTGCTCCTTCAATCACTTCACGTCTGAACATAAAAAGACCACTTGTTGGGTCAGATATCTTTCTAAGACAAGGAAGCATCCACTGTCCTATCTTTCTTGCTGTACCAGATACGAACTTTCTGTACCAGTTAAGTCCACCATCATCTCCACCAGGTATAAGACGGCTTGGTATACAGAAATCTGCACCGCTTTCCATAGCCTTATACATATACTTAAGTACAATTGGTGGGTGCTGTAAATCAGCATCCATACAAGCCATATACTCACCCTTAGCAAGTTCAAATCCCTTAAGAACTGCTGTTGCAAGACCTGTTTCACCTGTTCTATGTTCAAGTCTTATCTGTGGAAAATCCTTAGCTACTTCCCTGATTACATCAGGTGTATTATCTTTACTATCATCTACGAATAATATTTCATAATCAATTCCCTTAAGTGCATCATCTATCTGTGTCACCAGATTTCTAATATTCTTTCCCTCATTAAATGTAGGTACAACTACTGATAACATATATTTTCTCCTTTTAATATTCTCATACCAGATTAACTCCAGTATATATAATTGTAATTTAAAAAGCGTGTTAATTATAATACCAATATATAAAGATAGCAAGTCTTTTCACATAAGCAGACCGTCCCAGAAGTACCACGCCGATATTACAACAACCTCAACTATAGACATCAACGCAATTATTCCATACCGTACATACCTGTTACAGCCTGCGATTATCTCTGCCACTCCTATATATATTACAAATGAACCCATTATAAATCTCAATGTACTCATAACGCTTGATGTAAGCGGAATAAGAAGTACTATTATTCCAAATATTCCAAGTGCATAATGCTTCTTTCTTATCATCGCCGCATAAAGCATAAGCGTTATAACGCAGAGCCAGCCAAGAATTATTCCATTGAGTGTCTTAACTCCTGATGCCGCTGTGAGCTGTCCTGTACACGACTTAAACAATACTCCGATTACTGGAAACATTTTCTGTGTTCTCCACGCTCTCTGGACGTGGTAAAATGCCCACGAATCACCACAAAAGTATCTCAGATAATTCATATATATGAATATGCCAAGAGGGCTTATCATAATAGCCACAAGCTTCTTTGGTTCTTTTATGACATTTTTAATAAAAGTTCTTATAACACTGGCTAAGCTTATATTTCCAGCTATCAGAATACCAGCTTCTTCTGTAAGCATACACTTATCTATTATACCAGCTTCTTTATTATCTTTCATTTCTGAATTATGCTTAGCCCTGCACTCTGCACAGGTCTCCATAAACATATATGTTATAAGCACAAACACAAGCATACAGCCAACAATTCGTGTTGCACTTGCCATCGCCGCCGCTATTCCTGCCGCCATATAATTATGTCTGGCAGAGTTATAGAAGCAGAGTATAACACACAATATGAATAGTGCTTCTGTATACATAGCACCATAGTACACGGCAAATGGTCCTGCAAGCATAAGAAATATAATAATATCCTCAACAGTCTTTTTATTATATTTCTTCATATCAAGCTCTATATCTGCATACTTAACCGCATAATACACTGCTATAATTATACATATGTTGGAAACTGTCATTCCAACGGCATATGTATCTATACTTTCCATTGTGACAAGTCTTACTGCCATACACACAAGAGGGTATAGCGGGAAAAAAGCCCAGCTTGCCATACCTGATGACTTAGGAGGCTGGTAACCATTCTCCACAATCCCTTTATACCACTCTGCATCCCACGGATTCATATAATACAGCCATTGGTGCGGCTCATCAGCAATAAGATTCATCACCGGAACCATTAGAAGCATAACTGCCCTTGAAATAAGCCATACTGCTATTATCTTCACCAAAAGCCTTAACCGTTCATTATCTTTATAGTATCCTGCTACTGCTTTAAACATTCACAACCCCAATATCTGTTATTACAATATATACTGTATATTCGCAATCACGCTGGCAACAAGTGGAATTGCAAACATAACAACTGCAAGCACTGCAATTATTGCAAGATATACACCACTTGCACACATTCCTAACCACTGAGGAACATTTATCCCTCTCTTATGGTCAATAACCATAAGAACTATCATAACAATAAGAATAATCAAAGATATAATTATTCCTGCGTTTCTTCCTGATGGTTTAAATGTAAATACAATCTCATTACTTCCATCATTAATATTAACTCCTGTAAATATTCCAGCAATCTCGTCTGTATCACACTTTACTCCATTAACTGTAACTGTCCAGTTATCACTCTTAATGATTGGAATTATTGCATAATTATCATTACCGCTTCCGTCAACCTTTATAGTAACTGAGTTATTAGTATATGTTACATCACTCTGCTTATCAGCGTATTTATCGCACAGTGACTGCATTTTATTAAGGTCAATTCCTGCGATTGTGACAATCGACTTATCCGTGATTGCATTACCTGCTGAATCATATGGTCTTGTATATTCTACCTGAACCTCAATATCTTCATCATAAAATGTTCCAAGATATATAAGTCCGTTATTATAATCCGTTGTGTAATACTTATTTTTTACATTCCCTATTGTCGGTATTGCAATCTCTTTACCATTAACAGTTATCTTTACACTTCTGAAAAGATTAGATACATTGGCATCCGAGTCGCCTATATTACGGTCAGTAACACTCATATATACAGCCTTTGTTCCTGTTACAGAATCCTTATAAGTCTGTATGATATGCTTATTCTGTGTTGTTCTGTAATCTTCCAGATTATCAGAAGCTATATTATCTTCTGCAACATGATTATTATTTACAGTAATCTCTTTAGTATCTGTCAGAGTACCATATTCCGTAACAATACCACTTGAATCATGGCTTAATGCACTATACATAATATTGTGCATATATATCCAGTCCTTTGAGCAGTTATTATCATTATAATCTTCTGACTCTACAGACATTGTTGCTTCATTCTTAGTAAAATCTTTATTAAAATCTACATTTTTTACAGATGAGTCTGTAACCATTGCAAATGGCAGCTGGTAATTAGCTGTATAAAGCTTATACTGACAGCCATCAGTTCCAACCTTCTTAAGTGTATACAATGAACTGTCTAATCTGTTGACATTAACAGCCTCCGTAATGTGTATAAGAGCATCGCTGAATACCGTATTACCTGAATCAAGCATCCAGAGGAAATACTTTGAATGTCCCCATCTTACTGTCTGCTTCTGGCTGTCCTTCTGAAGAGCTGCCGTAAAGCTTGACATTGCACCTCTCTTCATAACAAGAGGGTAGTTGGCATTAAAGCTTAAATCCGGATTAGTTATTCTGTCTACCGGTGATGAGGCTATTTCAAGATTATTAGCCGCTTCCACTGCAAGCTGTACATAATCTCCATACTGATATGGCGTATAAGTATAGAACTTAGGTGGACCTGTCATAGCGATGGCACCTATAATTATCTCAACAGCCATTAATCTTATAATACTGTTAATTCCATATCCGTCTTTTCTAACTATTACATTAATTATATGCACAACAAGCATAATTGCGAATACTGCTATAAAAAATGCAAATGCCCTCTCGTAGGAATTAACTGGAATATACTTATATCCAAGTGCAAATGCAACGCATACTACCACACACACTGCACTTAATATTATATTCTTCTTTTTATCTTCTTTGCTATCTGCAACTATAGTATCTGCATACATTGCTGCAAGACATATGAATGTAAATGCTATAATAAATCCATTTCTTAATGTATATCCATTATATGAACCAAAATGCCACATAATGTTAGTACCCTCTGCAACTGCCTGAATAACCATTATTGCAAAGAGTGATACTGCATACCAGTTACGCTTTCTTAAATCTATATCCATCTTATACCGCGGTAACTTTCTGCTTCTATGTATGCCTGTAAATATAAGCACAAGGAATATTCCCATACCATAGAACATCATTATTCTTTCAAATTCGCCAAGACTGAAGCTTCTGAATGTCGGATTAGAAATCCATGACATATACTGCTGTACAAGGCTTAATGAGTTACCGGTTCTCTGTGACTGTGAAAGCTGCGAGAATACCGGAAGAAGCACAAAGGCTGAAAGTCCAATTCCCGTAAATGTACCTATCCCTAAGTTCCACGCACATTTTCTTCTCTCTTCTTTGTCACATCTGAATATAATATACATTCCACCGGCAAGAAGTATGTATACAACTGACATTGCACTGATATAATAGTTAATAACAAATAACAATGCCAGCATAAGAATATAGAAAAACTTCTTTCCTGTCTTTTCCATAACATCTAAAGACATCATAAGAAGTGGAAATAAAGCAACTATATCCATCCAAGGTGTAAAACATGAAGCGTATAAAAGCACATAGCCACAAAATGTGTATGCAAGTGCAAATATAACTTTAGTCTTATATGTTAATTTCTTATATCTTCTATTAAGAAATGCATACATTGTAACTGACATAACAAACATCTTAACAAGTGTAAGAATTGATATGAATTCCAATATATAATCTCTTGGACATAGATATAAAAGCAGGTTAAATGGGCTGAACATTGAGAACGCTGATATACTCATACTCACATTAGTTCCAAGTCCTGTATACCAGTCAAACCACACACTTGCATTACCATGCATAGCGTCCCATAAATGTGCATACAGCGGAGCAACCTGCTGCATATTATCAAATAAATCTATTCTGTTACTTCCAAAGGGCCATATTCCCTTTACAATAAGAACAAATACCATAACAAGTAGTGTTATAATTCCGGGAATAATATATGAAGCTATCTTTCTTCCCTTTTTATCAGAACTGTTATTCATTCAAATCCTCCGTTCCCGTCTGATTATACATGCGTAATTATGCAGGTTGATCTGCCCTTTACAACGACATTTCTCTTGCCCGCATTAATAAAGAAGCTTTCTCCAGCCTTAAACTTAAGTTCCTTGTCATTATCATCTGTCATAATTGTTCCTTCTCCGTCAATTACAATTACTGACAGGAATGAAGCTTCATCAACTGGTATCTTAGCTTCATCTTCTATTTCATACTTGATAACTTCAAAATACTTGCACTGTACAAGTCGCTTTGACATATAATGCTCATTATGTGCAAGCATAACATTACATTTGTTATCCTTCTCATACTTAACCGGATTAACGACATCTAATGACTTGGCAATGTGAAGCTCACGTGGATTGCCGAACTTGTCACGTCTGTCATAATCATACATACGGTATGTGCAGTTAGAATTCTGCTGTATTTCACATATAAATATGCCTGCACCTATCGCGTGGATAGTTCCAGCCTTTACCATAACAACATCACCCTTTTTAACTTCTATCTTGTTAAGGATTTCTGTTATTGTGTTGTTCTTTATACGTTCTTCTATCTCTTCTTTAGAAGAAGCTCTTGAAAGTCCGCAATACAGATATGCACCAGGTTCTGCATCAAGCACATACCACATTTCGTTCTTTCCATATTCATTCTCGTTCTCCAGTGCATACTCATCATCCGGATGTATCTGTATTGATAATGCCTGCTTGGCATCAATAAACTTTATAAGTACAGGGAATCTGTCCTGTGCCTGACACTTCCAGCCTAATGCTTCCTTGCCAATTATTGAAAGATAATCATTAAAGAGCATACCCTTATAATATCCTTCTGCAATACGGCTCTGCCCGTCTGGGTGTGCAGAAAGCTCCCAGCTTTCTCCTATGACATCATAATCACATTTCTTGCCGTATACATCTCTTATCTTAGTACCGCCCCAGAGGTTATCCTTGAATGCCGGGTCAAGCTTGACAATCGGACAATTATCTTTTCTTACATAATTGCCGCCATTATCTGATGAATCCTGTCCATATATCTTAACCATATCATTATCAAGGATTGAATCACCAATTCCAACCTCTATAATGACAACATTAGAGTCTGTCTTGTTAGCAACCTTATGCTTAACACCGATTGGCACGAATACGCTCTCATACTTATGGTAATCTTTAGTTTCTGTACCTATTGTAATAGTAGCTGTACCTTCAACAACTGACCAGTATTCTGCCCTTAATTCATGCTGGTGAAGATTCATCATCATTCCTGGAAATACTGTAACCTTCTTAACCTTATAACCATTAGAATAATTAAGAAGCTCGTGTATACCCCATTCCCTATAGGAGATACGATTATAATCAAAGTATGTTTCATATTGGTCAAGATTGTCTTTAATAATCTCTTTGATATTATCAGCAGATTTCTTTGATGAAATGTATACAGCATCTTCTGTATTGACAACTACCATATCTCTTAAGTCATTAGCAACTACAAGCTGTCTTTGCGCGTTGTTAATTACTGATATATTACTACAGTCATTCTTAATTATATTGTCAGGCTTATCATCACTATGGTGCATTTCAATATCACATACATTATCGATATCTTTCCATAAAATGTCAGCCTCTACTACTTTGAGATTGTCACAGTGTTCAAGAACAAGTGTTTCTATGCTTCCTGTAACTATGTCCTTCATTACATTTTCTGAGAAACGTATAGCCCTTCTTATAGCTGGAACTTTTCTCTTAGCTGTACGGCAGGCTGTATACAATTCCGGACATTTCTTTCTTGTGATATTAACCATATCACCTGCCCTGAACACAAGTATTCCACTATTCCATAGATACCCCTCCTCATATGAATAGCAGTCTGCAATCTCAGATGTTGCATCATCAAAATCAACATTTGATAATATCTTAATTACATCATTTCCATCTCTCTTGATATATCCAAGATTCTTCGCCTGATATTCAGGCTTAACTCCAACTGCCGCAATTACGCCTGTCTTTGCTATCTCTTTAGCTCCTATGATGGCATCCTTGTATCCATCACCATCAATAAAATTGTCTGAATTAACAACTAATACAAATTCAGTTGGATTGGCAAACATTGTTCCAAGCATAATTGCCGCTGCTGTGCCCTTAGCTGTACCCTCAAGAATAACTCTGTATTTCAGGCTCTGGAACGCCTTCATCTGTCCGTTCACAATATTCTTATATGCCTCATTAGTTACTATAATAAATTCATCACAATAAGGCAGATTTCTGACAACCGTTTCCTGTAAAAGTGAACGGCCTTCCTTAAATTTCATAAACTGTTTAGGATAATTTTTTCTGGACAATGGCCATAAACTATCGCCACTTCCACCTGCAAGAATTACACACTTCATGCAAATGTTCCTCCATAATTGTTATTTTTGCCCATCATTTTAATTAGCTGATACACCAGAAGCTGCTGATTTAACTGTGTCTGATGAACCTGAACTGCCGCTTCCTGTGCTGCTTCCACTTGCTCCGTTATCTGTGCTTCCACCTGTAGTAGTGCTTCCGCTTGCTCCGCTATCTGTGCTTCCGCCTGTAGTACCGCTTCCGCTTGCTCCGCTGTCTGTGCTTCCGCCTGTAGTACCGCTTCCGCTTGCTCCGCTGTCTGTGCTTCCGC
>OGKZ01000872.1_pt1 | contig 25552 bp, 22 predicted proteins | sample 1572571 | NCBI WGS metagenome assembly OGKZ01 (sample SAMEA2581906, study PRJEB24529) | metagenome | biome: Human gut stool | place: China | collected 2011 | reverse complement strand
CATGATCGTCACCCATATCCATCCCGACCATTTCGACCCGGAAACGGCAGCAATGCTGGACAAAAGTATTCCTGTTTTCGCTGTAAATGAAGAAACCAAATCCCAAATTGAAGGATTTGGATACACTTCCGTCATGGTACTCAAGGATGAAGGGACTGACTTCGACGGCGTGGTTCTCATTCGCACGGAAGCTATGCATGGAGAGTCACCTGACCAAGCGGCCGGACCGGTCTGCGGCATCATTCTTCAAGCGGCTGAGGAGCCAGTCTTGTATGTGGCTGGGGATACTGTGTACTATAAAGGGGTTGAACGGGCTTTGGAACAGTATCGCCCGGACGTGGTAGTGCTCAATGCCTGCGGTGCGGAGCTGGTGGGGCTTGGACGTCTCATCATGGGAGCCGAGGATGTTTTGAATGTATGCGAGGCTGCACCGAATGCCACTATCATCGCCAGTCATATGGATGCCGTCAATCATGCAACTGTCACCCGCGCTGAACTCCGTGATTTTCTGAGGAAACACGGCAAGGATGGACATGTATTAATTCCAGAGGATGGAGAATGCTTAGAGTTTTCGGGAATGTAATTGGTATTTGCGAATATGGGCGTTGATGGTGTGTTTGGCCGATTCGACATCGCTGCTATCACAAAGGATTCTGTTACTGCCGCAGGGAATCTCATTGCAAAACTGAAAAATGCGGATGTGATCGAGCCTGTCAGCGGCTCTGGAAAGGGCAAATACAAGTTTGTAGCACCAAAAGAATAAAGATAATGCCCGTTATCGGCCATACAACCAATAACGGGCATTTGTCATTCATATACAAGCTCGGTTAAAACGATTTCCTCCGCACGGTTGCGGATGCTGTTCATGCGGCGCACCCATTCCATTTGATCGGCAGCTTTGAGTGCTTCGGTCACACCCTCCTGCTGCGCCATATCAGAAACGATGATTTCCATACGCTCATTGCAGGCTTGGTCGATCTCGGCAAGATGCCGATGCAGCGTTCCGCTTGTGAGCAGGCTTGCATAGAGAACCGGACGATGTTCTTTCAGATAGCTGCGGCGCATACGCCCGTACTTGCCGATCTGGTATTCTGGTTCGTCCGGCAGCGCAAGGTTCGGGATAAGATAATCACCCTCCTGACGGTAAGTGCCGCCCATTTCCTCAAATAGAGATTTCATAAGAATTAGCTCCTTTTTGTGTTGATTTTTAGCGGTTATAAGGATTATTCTGCTCCTTTCCTACAACTGCTGTTCCATTCACCACAAATGAGCCGCAGTCATATGTATTTGGGTGGAGAAACCACCCTTTACATATTACCTCTCAGTCTGCACTTTTCCCTAGCAATCAAGAAACTTTTCCTCTCCGAATGCTTCAGAGATTGCAGCTCCCGGTGCAACCATAGGAAATACTTTGTCATCCTTCTCGATATGACAGTCGAGAAGACATGGTATGTTGAGTGCGATGGCATCCTTTATAGCCGCCTCGAACTCTTCACAGGTTGTAACCTTGTAGCCCTTAGCGCCCATGGCTTCGGCAAGCTTAACAAAATCTACCTGGTCATCGAGAACCGTAGCAGAATATCTCTGACCATAGAAAAGAGTCTGCCACTGGCGGACCATACCAAGAACATGATTATTTACAACAACCTCGATAACAGGAATATTGTATCTTGTAGCTGTCGCTATCTCATTCATGTTCATACGGAAGCAGCCGTCACCGGCTATATTGATGACAGTCTTGTCTCTGCGTCCCCATTTAGCACCGATGCTCGCTCCAAGTCCATAGCCCATTGTTCCAAGTCCGCCTGAAGTAAGAAGCTGTCTAGGCTCCTTATACTTGTAGAACTGTGCTGCCCACATCTGGTGCTGGCCTACCTCTGTAGTGATAATCGCATCACCATTTGTAACTTCATAGAGCTTCTCCATGATATAAGGACCTGTCAGCTTATCTGTATGATATGTAAGCGGATACTTCTTTGCAAGCTCCTCGACATAGGCTATCCACTCATCATGCTTCTGCTGTGTAAGCTTTTCATTTATGCGCTTTAATACTTCTTTTATATCTCCGATGACGCTTGCGTCAACTTTAATATTCTTATTAATCTCAGCAGGATCAACATCGAACTGTACAATCTTGGCATTTGTTGCGAACTTCTTTGCATTTCCTGTTACACGGTCTGAGAATCTTGCTCCTACCACGACAAGGAGGTCACACTCCGATACTCCGAAGTTAGCTGCCTTTGTTCCATGCATTCCAAGCATTCCCATATAGAGAGGGTCTGTTCCATTGAAAGCTCCCTTGCCCATAAGCGAATCTGTGACAGGCGCATGAAGCTTCTTAACGAACTCAGCAAGTTCCTTATCTGCTCCAGATATTACAGCTCCACCGCCAACAAATACAAAAGGCTTCTTAGCCTGTGAAATCATCTCCACAGCTTTATCTATGTCCTCTGTTCTAATCGTATCCGTGATGCGCTCAACCGGCTCAGGCTTCTTGTACTCATACTCAGCCATTGCTGCTGTTGCATCCTTAGTAATATCGATAAGTACAGGACCCGGTCTGCCTGAAGCTGCTATCTTAAAAGCACTTCTTACAACATCAGCAAGCTTATTTACATCCTTTACAATGTAATTGTGCTTAGTTATAGGCATCGTCACACCTGTGATATCAATCTCCTGAAATGAATCCTTGCCAAGAAGTGAAACTCCTACATTGCAGGTAACGGCTACAATAGGAACCGAATCCATATATGCTGTTGCAATACCTGTCACAAGATTTGTTGCTCCCGGACCTGATGTTGCAAAACACACACCGACTTTTCCTGTAGCTCTGGCATATCCGTCAGCGGCATGTGACGCTCCCTGCTCATGTGATGTGAGAATATGTGTAATTTTATCTGAATTTTTATATAATTCATCATATACATTGAGGATGGCACCACCCGGATAACCGAATACTGTGTCAACACCCTGCTCTTTCAAACACTCAATTAAAATCTGTGAACCGTTTAACTGCATCTGTGAATCCTCCCAAAAAATTATTTCTCAAGTACCGCACCCTTGCAGGAATCGGATACCATCTTAGCATATCTTGCAAGGTAGCCTGTTGTAACCTTCGGCTCTCTCGGCTGCCATTTAGCCTTTCTTGCTGCAAGCTCCTCATCCGATACATCAAGCTCAATCTTATTCTCAGGTATATTAATCTTAATTGTATCTCCCTCTTCTACAAGAGCAATAGGACCGCCAACTGCTGCCTCAGGGCATACATGACCAATAGACGCTCCTCTTGATGCTCCTGAAAAGCGACCGTCTGTTATAAGTGCCACGCTTGAGCCAAGACCCATTCCCGCAATGGCAGATGTAGGATTTAACATCTCACGCATGCCTGGACCGCCCTTAGGTCCTTCATATCTGATTACAACAACATCTCCGGCAACTATCTTTCCACCCTTGATTGCAGCGATTGCATCCTCCTCACAGTCGAATACTCTTGCCGGGCCTTCATGAACCATCATCTCTGGGACAACTGCCGAACGCTTTACAACACATGAATCCGGTGCAAGATTTCCCTTGAGAACCGCTATACCTCCTGTTGTACTGTAAGGATTGTCTATAGGTCTTATGACTTCCGTGTTCATATTCACGCAGCCTTCTATATTCTCTGCCATAGTCTTACCTGTAACAGTAAGAACATCTGTATTTAAAAGATTTTTCTTGTTGAGCTCATTCATTACAGCATATACGCCGCCTGCCTCGTTAAGCTCCTCAATATATGTATGACCGGCCGGTGCAAGATGACAGAGGTTAGGTGTCCTTGCGCTTATCTCATTAGCTATATCAACATTAAGTTCAACTCCCGCTTCCCTTGCAATAGCCGGAAGGTGAAGCATGCTGTTGGTTGAACAGCCAAGTGCCATATCAACTGTGAGCGCATTCATAAATGCTTTCTTTGTCATTATATCTCTCGGCTTGATATCCTTCTTGACAAGCTCCATAATCTGCATACCTGCATGCTTTGCAAGCTTAATTCTCTCTGAATATACAGCCGGAATTGTTCCATTTCCGCGAAGTCCCATTCCGAGTGCCTCAGTAAGACAGTTCATAGAGTTAGCTGTGTACATACCTGAACATGAACCGCATGTAGGACATGTCTTAGCTTCATACTCCTTAAGCTGCTCCTCAGTAATCCTGCCTGCCGCATAAGCTCCTACAGCCTCAAACATACTAGAAAGACTTGTCTTGCAGCCTGCCACCCTGCCTGCAAGCATCGGTCCGCCACTGACAAATATTGTAGGAATATTGACTCTTGCTGCTGCCATAAGAAGTCCGGGAACATTCTTGTCACAGTTAGGAATCATTACAAGTCCGTCAAACTGATGTGCAAGTGCCATACACTCTGTTGAATCTGCAATCAAATCTCTCGTAACAAGAGAATACTTCATTCCGGTATGTCCCATCGCAATACCATCGCATACAGCGATAGCCGGGAACACTCTAGGTGTACCGCCTGCCATTGCTACTCCAAGCTTAACTGCCTCGACTAATTTATCAATATTCATATGACCCGGAACAATCTCATTGTAGGAGCTTACAATACCGATAAGCGGTCTGTTCATCTCCTCCTCAGTAAGTCCCAGCGCATTAAACAGGGAACGATGTGGGGCCTGCTGTGTTCCCTTGAAAACTGCATCACTTCTCATAATAATTCTCCATTCCACATGCTTATTCTTCTAAAAATATACCGAAAATTGACTCTGTCGCTTTTCTTTATCGCACTTCAATATCCGGAAGATATTTTGAATACATATCATACTCAAAAATATTGATTTATTATAACATACTTTCAGACTTTAATCCAGTAAATTTTAAAAATATAGATATAAATTACTATTAACTATACTCTTTCTGCGATAAGATCACCCATCTGTGTCGTGCTGACCTGTTTCATGCCGTCTGCCATGATATCGACTGTTCTATAGCCTTCTGCGATGACACTCTTTACTGCAGCCTCAACCGCATCAGCCTCATTGTCAAGGTCAAATGAATATCTAAGCATCATAGCCGCTGAAAGAATAGTTGCTATAGGGTTAGCCTTATCCTGTCCCGCAATGTCCGGTGCAGCACCGTGGCTAGGCTCATAAAGACCAAGCTTGCCGGCTCCAAGACTTGCCGATGACAGCATTCCGATGGAACCTGTTATCATGCTCGCTTCATCTGAGAGGATATCGCCGAACATATTCTCTGTAAGAACCACATCGAACTGTGCAGGGTCCTTCACAAGCTGCATCGCACAGTTGTCAACAAGCATATCCTCAACCTTTACTTCCGGGTAATCCTTAGAAACTTCAGCGACAATCTTTCTCCACAGTCTTGATGTGTCAAGAACATTCGCCTTGTCAACGCTAATAATATGCTTATTTCTCTTCATTGCAATCTCAAATGCCTTGATTGCTATTCTTCTTATCTCATTTTCATCGTACTTAAGTGTATCAACCGCTGTCACAACACCGTCAACTTCCTTGGTGTTTCTCTCTCCGAAATAAAGACCTCCTGTAAGCTCTCTTACAATAATCATGTCAAAGCCCTTGTCAGCGACCTCCTCCTTTAGAGGACATGCACCCTTTAACTCGCTGTAAAGATATGCCGGTCTTAAATTCGCAAAAAGCTCAAGTCCCTTTCTAATTGCGAGAAGTCCTGCCTCCGGTCTCTTGTTTGGAGGAAGCTCATACCAGCTGTCAACTCCTACTCTTCCTCCGACTGCTCCGAGAAGAACCGCATCAGAAGCCTTAGCTGCAGCAAGTGCCTCATCTGTAAGAGGAACGCCGTATGCGTCTATTGAGCAGCCTCCCATAAGCACTTCCTTATATGTAAATCTGTGTCCATATTTTTCTGCCACTCTGTCTAAGACCTTTCTTGCCTCGCGCACAATCTCAGGTCCGATTCCATCTCCCGGAATAAGTGTAACATTAAATTCCATAACATACCTCCAAATCACTGCCGTGCTTATGTATCCGGCTGTCTATTTTGCTTTTCTAATTATGGTACATCAACTTTTTTTTATTTGCAAGTTACGATTATAACATATATGAGATTAAAATACATCAACTTTTATGTACTGTTTTTATACGAATACGAATTATTTATTATGATTAATATGAAAAAAATACACCATCGGGTGCAGCTTATGTCCGCACCAAATGGTGTATCATCTAAATCATATTAACATGTCCAATAACATAGTTATAACATAGCATAACTATATGCATAGCATAACTATATGCATAGCATAAACTATAGCAATTACTTCTCAGGCTTCTCAACCTGAACGATAGCTGTCTTCTGCATAGGAATACGGCAGTTCTTGTTGTTGCCAAACTCTACAATTACAACATCATCTGTGATATCAAGAACTACTCCATAAAAACCGCTTGTTGTAAGCACGCTGTCGCCTACTTCCATGGATGCAAGTGTCTCATTGAGCTGCTTCTGCTGCTTCTTCTGTGGACGGATTGCTATAAAATACATGAGCACTACAAAGAATAAAATATATCCTACCAATAAAAGTATTGATGATGCTCCGCCTGCTGCTGCCTCTAATAAAACCATTTTTTCCTCCTTGACCGGACTTATTTTGTGTGAACCGGCTAAAACTTATATCATTATATATGATATGTAAGATATTTGCAATTAAAAAATCATAAACATTGTATGACAGCGGCAATTAAAACACTGCATACTGTCCTATTCATTTTTAGGAGAAAATACTGCATCTTCCTTACCATCACCGATACTCATTGATGCACTACCGCATACAAAAGCATTTTTTGATGAATCGTATTTATATTCAAGCTTTATCAGAGCAAAATATGCATTTACATTTCCATCCTCACTCTGCATACGTGCCATATACGAATATGTTACGCTGTCTCCTTCTGCCAGCATTCCAAGCTGTCCATCCCATCCTGTCACTGAATAATTCTGATTTTCAGATATATCATAGCTTTCAATGTAGTTCGTATATTTTGCCGAATCTTCATATGTATTGCCATACCAGTCCTCAACTCTATATCCAAACTCTATCTCATCACTGCTTATCGCTGTCACATCCGTAATATCAACATCAGAAACAAATTCTTCCGGCAAAATCTCATCAAACGGTATCCTTTCAAAAGGCTCCATTCGTATCACCGCCGCCTTATTACCCATGTCACCGCCTAAGCTGTTAATCACCAGCTCATCATTTCCGTCCTGGTCAAAATCATACAAATATATATTCAGCTTATCACCAAACACACCGAATATTTCATCCTCCAGTGTCATGCTGTCTCCATTGTACATTACAGTACATAGCGGTGTATTTCCGGACCTCTCCTCTGAAATAATAACGATTCCCGACTGCGTATACAACGCCTCGCTTCTCACTCCATCCCGTATCAGCTCGCAAAATCCGAACCCCTGTGTTTCATACGATTTATGCATTGAATAACTTTCCCAAATAGTAAACTGTTCACTATCAGCCACAACTTCATCTGCAATATTATGCAAAAATTCAGGTACGTCCTTATTATTTTCTTTATCTGTATCTTTTTCCTGCGTCTGTGTTTCTTTCTGCGTTGCTGCGTTTTCAGTACTGCTTTCACTTGTAAATGTCACTGTCTCACTTTCTGTAGACACACCACTCTGATGATTATCATTTCCGGCACAGCCAATAAGCGATGCTGCTATAATACCTGCACCAAGTGCACAATAAACTTTTTTTTCATATAAATTTCTCTTTTTTACCATCCAAAGTATATATACTCCTCATCAAGATATATTCCCTCTATCGTATATGAGCCATCATCGACTCTGTACACTCTGTTGAGACTTACACCACTCCAAATAAGGTCATTGCAAAACTGTGCCCTGTGACATACATACACCTTGTCGTCCTTAACAAAATATACTATGTCCACATCGGCATCGGCTGTAATATGCACATTCTTATATTCATCCTTCACTCTGCCAGATGAATCGTATACCCAATTAGCAGAGTCCTTATCACTATCAATGAACCAATCTCCAAGTGCAAAATCAGCATTTACCGAAAATTCATCCGATACAACATTAATCTTATAATCGTCCACATACTTTGCAGTATAACCCATATATTCTGTCTGGCTGTCCGTCACCGATGGCATATATGTATAGCCGGCTCCGCCCGACATAAATATCACACTCTTTACGCCACGCCATAGCTGCCACTTCACAATCACATCAGAAATCCCATCATTATTGATATCATGCAACGCAATCTGCGGCACTACTCCGCTGCTCAGGTCATCGGTTGCCACAAGTTCATATTCTATATTATTTATAGTAATATTTCCTGTTATTCCGAGCTGATACTTCAAAACGACATCATAAACTCCGCTCCTATAATCATATGTATAAGTTCTTTCATCTGCTCCAAGCCCCCCACCATCCATGTCAACAAACTCTATTTCTCCCTCTGTCTGTGAAACAAAATCTGCAAGTGATTTATATTCTGTCTTTTTTTCTTTTGACTGACCGCTGCATCCGGTGAGTATAAATATGAATAACAGCATAATAAGCATTTTGCTCTTTTTGTTTAACATACTCATCTCCTTTCGTTTTTTTACCATTATCTGTTAAATCATCTGTTCCCATGTGCGGTAAAATAACACTGACAAGACAACCCCATATCCTATTTTTCACAGCTTAGCTGTATTTGTTTTGCATAACTTAATTTTTATAAGCGAAAATAAAATATTCCTCACCCTGTTCATCATAAATATATCTATATATATAGTCTTCTGAATGAAAATAATTCCTTACTCATCTTTTCCCGACATTCTGACCGCAAAATAATCCCCGCCGCAACAACCAATGCAATAATGCCACCGCCCAATGCTATTATTCTCTTCCTGCCCATTGCCATTCCCCCTTCATCTCTTAATTTACAGATACGCCCCAAAAAACTACTATATCAATTCCTTAAATTACACATAACAACCTCTATCAGATATCCAGCTTATCCACCCCCATAACCGCAAGCGTATAAAATTTCATCGCCTCAAAATACATCCTAAGATTAAGCCCCTCATCCGGCTCATGTGCTCCGCCGCTTCCTTTCTTAAAAAGTCTCGCCTCCCTTTCCTTATCTTCGGCAGTTCTTGGCATACCTCCTATGCCATAAGCAAAAGCTCTTGGAAGCTTTCGTGCGTAAGTTCCTCCGCCCATCACAAAAGCCTCGGTGTCAAGTCCCTGCCATTCATTGTAAAGCTTGGTAAGGTAATCAACAGCCGGATTCTCCTTCGGAAAATAGTTAGGCTTTGAATCGCGTTCAAGTCTCCATATAAGCTCATGCTCCGATGCATATTTTTCAAGATTCTTCTCTATCTGTTCGGAGTTCTGTGTGATTGCATATCTTATATTGAGATTGACACACATTCTGCCATCCTCCATTGACAGCACTGTAGCCGCACATGTGGTATGACCTGACACTTCATCCGTAAAATCAATCCCCTCGGTTTTTCCATAATATTCGCTGCTGACATCGCAAAGCTCACTCAAAACTCTGAGATTTTTATCTCCAAGCTCCTCCACCTGCAAAAGAAATTGTGCAAGCTCATGTATCGCATTCACGCTTCCGTCAGGAAATGCACTGTGTCTGCTTGTGCCACAGGCGGTCACCTCTATATACGATTTATCATCGGTTTTTATAATAATGCCTGACTCAACACACACTTTATTGTCAGCATTATTATTGCTCACATTATCTATGTCTGCTTTATTCATATTACCGTTATTAACGCTTATATTATCTATGTCTGCTTTATTCGCATTGCTGTTATTAACGCTTACATTATCTGTGTCTGCTTTATTTGTATTGCTTTTATTACCGCTTACATTATCTGTTTCAACTTTATTATTGTTATCTGCGGCTTTTGCTAACTTCTCAAGTTTATCCAAAAGTTCTTTCGAGTAAGACAGCCTTGCATAAGCTCTGTCCGGTATCATATTGCCCGCCGAACCGCCCCATACACCCTGCAAAGGCTCGATAAGCTCATTCTCCGACAAAAACTGCCCCTCAATTATACCTTTTTCGCCATAGCACACAGGAAATCCGCTGTCCGCAATAAGTGATATGGCAGGTGTCTTATATTTTGACGTATAATATTCGATATCCTCCATCCCACGCTCCTCATCGCATCCGACAAAAAGGCAGAGCTCATGTTTCATCTCAATTCCAAGCTCCCTTATGCACTGCATGAGATAAATCATTCCAATGGCAGGGCCTTTGTTGTCCTGAACACCTCTTCCTATCAGAAAGCCATCATTTATGTACGGCTCAAACGGCGGTCTTGTCCATCCCTCGCCGACAGGTACAACATCAAGGTGATTCCAAAAGCCTATTGTATTTTCGTAATTTTTGTTCTGAAGTCCTATCGTCCCCACATAGTACTCACGATTTTCCGTGTGAAAACCATGCTCACGCCCTATGGCAAGCATTTCATCCATAGCCTTCCTGCACTCAATTCCAAATGGAGCTTCTTTATCAAAAGTATCCTCCTTAGGCGGTTTTGATACGCTCGGAATTCTTACAAGCCGCTCAATATCCTCTATAATATTCTGTCTGTGAGCCTCGAACCATTCATCAATCCGCTTTAGAAGAGCCTTGTCATCATTACTTAATCCAGCCATATTTTTTCCTCTTTTTCATCAAATAAATGTCCAAAAATCTCTGATTTGTTTCTTGCGATTAGGGGGACAAAATAATCATAAAAAATCTCTCTTATATTTCAAGCAAAGCCTCTTTTACCCAGCCAAATCTCTCATGTGCAATATCCGCCGGAACTGTGCAGTCTGCGCCGACAATCACTCCTGTCTTTCCTGCTTCATCAATCAGCTTCTTTGTCTCTGCCTTGACTTCATCCTTGGTTCCGCTGTATAAAACTCCCGACTTAGTATTGTCAAAACCGCCGAGCACGCAGCGTCCTTTGAAGAACTTCTTTCCATCGGCAAGGCTTAAATTCTCTACATATACAGCCCAGTTGACTGCCTTTGCAGGATAATCCTTCCACACTTCAATATGGTTCTTATCCCCTGCCCATCCACAACAGTGAAGAATATTGTTGTCGGAAAGCCTGTTGGCATACTCTAAAATATCTAGCTCAGCCGGTGTGACAATTCTTCTGTACTCATCGGCAGTAAAACGGAACTCCTCCGCATTCTGCACACAATAATATATTCCATCACAGCCTGCTTCCTCGATAAGTCCCTTAATAAGAGCCTTGATATCTTCACCTATCACTGTAAATGCATGGCACACCGCCGCTTCGTCCTCCCTAAGATGCTTCATAAGCAGTTCTTCGCTTGTCCCAAAACGCATCAATGACATCGGGCAGAACACATTATAAAATACACAGCACTCTCCCTTTACTCCATCGACAACACCCTTCGCTCTCTTTATCTGATTTCTTATAAATGGATGGTCTGCACCGAGCGGCTTCAAATTAAACCAGTCATGCGCCTCCTTAATCTGCGCAATTCCCGGATTAGGATAATTGAAATATCCGTCACACATAATCTTTATCAAATCAAAATCCGCTTCCCTGTACAGATTAATATGAGCATCAATAGTCTCCTGTCCTAAATCCTCATCCGGCGAAAAGTGATACCAGAATGCCATTGGCACATGGTCTACTTCCTTGTTGTTAAATGCATTTAAGACTCTTTCTCTCTTTGTCATGTAGTTTAATGCCTTGTTTTCCATTGTTACTTACCTTCCCTTTTCATAATTTGTTTTTGCGTGCTATCATTAAGTCAACCATTCCCAACACATATAATATCTTATTGTATACATTAATTAAATGTACAAAAGCAAAACCAGGCATTAATTGTATACAATATTAATGTATGTATACTATATATTCTAACACATGTATATACAAAAGAATATATAATTTATTATTTGTTGGACATTTTTGTCATGTTTTGACACCCGAACCCCATTATACAAAAAGTGTGCCGGACATTCCCTATAAAAATTTTTAAAATTTCTATATGAAAATATCTGACACACTTTATCTTAAATCACGGATATCCCTGATTTACATTATTTTATGCTTTAAAATAACCATGTTAAAATTATACTTAAAATCTGCTTACTACTATTTTACAGTATTAATAAAACTCACTAAGCCAACACTCTGACCTTCACAACGCCCTCCATACTCTTCATCTTGTCTATGACATCATTAGAAGGTATGCTTGCAACATCAAACATAGTATATGCATAATCGCCCTTGCTCTTGCTTATCATGTTATCGATATTGATACCTGCTTCACCTACGATTGTTGTGAAACTGCTTATCATTGCAGGCATATTCTTGTGATTGATAAGTATTCTTGCCGTACTCTTGCATATGCCCATATCACATGCAGGATAATTGACAGAATTCTTGATATTACCATTCTCAACATAATCCATCAGTTCACGGACAGCCATCGCCGCACAGTTGTCCTCTGACTCTTCTGTCGATGCACCAAGATGAGGGAATGCAACTACTTTTTTCTGACCTGCAAGCTTTGCTGTAGGGAAATCAGTCACATAACGCGCAATCTTGCCTGACTCTATACCTGAAAGAATTGCATCATCATTTACAAGAAGGTCGCGCGCAAAGTTGAGTATTACGACTCCATCCTTCATCTTCTCGACAGTTAGACTGTTAATCATTCCCTTAGTATCATCAAGAAGAGGAACATGTACTGTTATGTAATCGCACTGCTCGAATATCTCATCCCTTGTCTTTACAAGCTTAACTTCACCTGAAAGGTTGAGTGCATGCTCAACGGACAAGAATGGATCACAGCCATATACTTCCATGCCAAGAGCAATGGCAGCATCTGCGACTAAGACACCGATAGCGCCAAGACCGATTACACCGAGCTTCTTTCCTTTTATCTCTCTTCCGGCAAAAGCCGACTTAGCTTTTTCCATCGTCTTGCCTATGTTCTCATCGCCCTTGTTGTCCTCGACCCATTTCATGCCTCCGGCAAGGTCTCTTGAGCCCATAAGAAGTCCCGCAATTACAAGCTCCTTCACACCATTCGCATTTGCGCCCGGAGTATTAAAGACAACAATACCTTTTGCAGCACATTTATCAAGAGGAATATTGTTCGTTCCGGCTCCTGCTCTTGCTATGGCAAGAAGGCTGTCAGGAAGTTCCATATCATGCATTGCGGCACTTCTTACAAGCGCTGCATCAGCCTGTTCAAAATCATCAACTATCTCATAGTTATCTGAAAAAAGCTTCATTCCGGCCTTGGAAATCTTATTAAGACAATTAACCTTTACCATTATGCATTCTCCTCCTCAAACTTCTTCATAAATTCCACAAGCTTCTCCACACCTTCGATAGGCATAGCATTGTAGATGCTTGCTCTCATACCGCCGACAGTTCTGTGACCTTTAAGATTTACAAATCCGGCTGCGGCTGCCTCCTTGACGAATTTCGCATCGAGTTCTTCATTTCCTGTTACAAAAGGAACATTCATAAGAGAACGATCCTTTGGCACAACTGTTCCCTTAAAGAGCTTGCTCTGGTCAAGGAAATCATAGAGAATCCCAGCCTTTTTCTCATTGCGTTCCTTCATCACTGCTAAACCGCCCTGCTTCTTCAACCACTTGAATACTTTGCCGCAGATGTAGATGCCATAAGCAGGTGGTGTGTTATAAAGAGAACCGTTGTCCGCATGAATCTTATATCTTAACATTGTAGGTGTACCCGGAAGTACATCCTCTGTTATGAGATCCTCTCTGATTATCACGATAACCACTCCGGCAGGTCCGATATTCTTCTGTACTCCGCCGTAGATTACACCATACTTTGTCACATCGACAGGCTCAGATAAGAAGCATGAAGAAACATCGGCTACAAGTGTATGTCCCTTGGTATTAGGAAGCTCCTTAAACTTAGTTCCGTAGATTGTATTATTCTCGCAAATATATACATAGTCAGCATCCTCAGGAATATCAAGGTCTGAGCAGTCAGGTATGTACGAAAATGTCTTATCGGCAGAGGATGCCACTTCCACAGCATCGCCGTATAGCTTTGCCTCCTGATATGCCTTCTTAGCCCACTGTCCTGTGACAATGTAGGCAGCCTTCTTATTTTTCATAAGATTCATAGGTATCATGGCAAACTGCTGTGATGCACCGCCCTGTAAAAATAACACTTTATAATTGTCAGGAATATTCATAAGCTCCCTTATATCAGCTTCTGCTTCCTTAATTATCGTCTCGTATGCCTTAGATCGGTGACTCATTTCCATAACGGACATTCCCGTTCCCTTGTAGTCAAGCATCTCGTCAGCAGCTTCTCTTAAGACCTCTTCCGGTAATACGGCAGGTCCTGCAGAAAAATTATAAACTCTTCCCATATCATTGCCTCCTATAGTCACCTGTTCGGCGCGTGTATTTTTTGACATCCTGATTATATGCCCTCTCCATGATATATAATACCGGTGCTGTAACATATTTTTATAAAATATTCTGATAAAATATTCACAAGATGTTAAAGTGAATTCTAACTCATTCGTATTCATAAGTCAATACTTTAATGTGGTAAAAAGTAGGTGTGTAAAACTAATTTACTATTTTTGCACCGCTAAGCCTATAACTGGTATGGTCAAATTATTCAAAACTGGCTGTTTTATATGACCACATGCAATGCTATTGTATATTGAAGCGCTGAAGTATCTATTATAATAAAGTAAGGAATTCATCATGATGAACAATTTATCCGGTATGAACCGCGGCAGCCAGAAAAAGCTTGCAATGATTAACGATTTTTGCGGTTTTGGAAGGTGCTCTCTCACAGTGTCCATACCTATTGTATCCGCAATGGGAATTCAGGCATGTCCTGTTCCTACTGCAATTTTTTCAAATCATACTGCCTATAAAAGCTTCTACAAGCATGATATGACAGGCTGCCTCGACAGCTATCTGTCCGAGTGGAAGAAGCTTGACCTTCATTTTGATGCACTGTTATCAGGTTATCTGGCATCCCCGATGCAGATAGACATCACAGCCAAATTCTCACGGGATTTTCTCGCACTGGGAGGAATTTTTATACTTGACCCGGTCATGGGAGATAATGGCAGACTGTACTCGGCTTACAATCCTGACATGCTTATCAGAATGAAAGAGCTGTTAAAGAACAGTGATGTAATAACACCTAATCTCACTGAGAGCTGCTTTTTGACAGATACACCTTACAATGATGTTGTCTGTCTTAAAGGAAAAGCACTTGATGATTCTCTGTGCATGATGGCAATGAAGCTGTCTAAGGAAATGAAAGGCGGCTGTGGACGTGTCATTATATCCGGTATAGAGTCACCGCATTACATAGGCAATTACATCTACGAAGCTGGCATCCACCGGCTCATAAAGATGAAAAAAAGCGGTATTTCCCGCTGCGGAACGGGTGATATATTTTCAGCAATCATAAGTGCCTCTCTTGTGCGCGGCAACAGTCTTTTTGAAGCTGTCACACTGGCCGCACAATTTATCCGAAAATGCATAACCGTAAGCGACAGCTACAATATTCCGCTCACAGATGGTGTTGCATTTGAAGATGTGCTCTACATGCTCACACCACACAGAGACAGTCACTCAAATAACCATTAGAAATGGAGCTCACATTTATGAAAAAGAATATCAAATTAGTCAGAATAATTATCGCCGCTGTAGTATTTATCGCCGGTCTTGTACTCGGAATCAACGGCTACACTAAAAGAATGTCAGACAGCTACGCCGCTCTAAAGGAAGCGGGAACGAACGGCTCTGTAGATATGTTATATGCAATAGGTCTTGTACTTGTAATAATCGGTATCGTAATCTTCATAGCAGCAGTAACGGCACCTAAGGAGCCTAAGAATGTTCCTATTATCGTTCTTGCTGAGGCGGCGCTTCTTGCAGCACTGTGCTATGTAGGTGCAGGTTATTTAAAAATTGATATCCCTGTAGGAACAGAAAAGACTATGTTCCATCTCGGCAACGTATTCTGCGTTCTCGCAGCACTCCTTCTAGGTGGAATGTGGGGTGGTCTTGCCGGAGCTGTCGGAATGACACTCTCAGACCTTATGACAGGCTATGTCACAAGTGCTCCTAAAACATTCCTTCTCAAGCTGTGCATCGGTCTTATCGTTGGTCTTGTTGCACATAAGGTATTTAAGATTGCTAAGGAAGGCTTCCCTGCAAAGAGACTTCCTGTTGCTGTTGTTGTTTCCTGTATCGCAGGAATGGCATTCAATGTTGTCGCTGACCCTATAGTAGGATATTTCTACAAGATGTATCTTCTTGGAACACCTCAGGACCTTGCAAAGGCACTTGCAAAGATTAACTCAATAACAACTCTTGTTAACGCAATCATAGCTGTTATCGTTGCATCTGTCGTATATCTCGCACTTCGCCCTGCTCTCAAAAAAGCCGGCTTATTCCGCGAAATATAGTCCCATTTAATAATACAGGTAATATTATGATATCAGGGTCAAAAGGTCAGAAATCTGATGCAAGCTTGCTTGCAAAAGGATTTTTGACCTTGGGACCCGCCAAAAACATGAATAAGTAGCCATTTTTCGTAGAAAAATGAGCGAATTATGAATGTTTTGAGGATTGTGGGAACACGCAGTGCGAAACAATCCGGTATCATAGGGGGCAAAAGACCTTTTGACCCCAACATCATATGATTCGAAAATAAAAACATGCTCTGTAACCTGACTGTTTATGACCAATTTATCCTGATATCTTATAATATGCTTTAAATACAAAAAGTATACAATCCGCTTAGTTTCACACGGTCAATTATTGGCATTTAACCATTCCTCGTATTCTCTGCTCTGCTCCTCATAATTTATCTGCCAGCTGTCATACTTTTCATCACCACGGTGGTCAGGCAGGTCGTAGAGCTCGTCCATTTCGCATGCAAGCCATGAGGATATAAGGTGCGCACCCTTCATATTAAGGTGCTGGCCATCGTTCCACATGCAGTCGCCTGTGTATCCGGTCTGCTCGTCCATAACATTCAGATTATAAAATCTCACACCATACTCATCCGCAATCTCTGCTACTCTGTTAAAATACGGCTGCATGTCTCTCCTGTTAGCTAACGGTGTTGCAAACAGTACAAGCTCAACATCATTCTTCTGACAGTACTCTATTATTTTTCTCAGATATTTTTCTGATTTCGGATGAAGCTCTTCCGACCATGTTATATCTGTGCAGTCTTCAACGGTGATATCTCCGCTCTCAGGGCGCACAGCCGTACCCTTCTGATTCTTAAGTCCCTCCGACCATGGAAAATATATGAAGTCCTTCTCACCTAGTTCCTTGTATCTGTCATGATAACTCGGATATCCGAAAAGAAGGCTTAACCACTTTGACTTCGGGGTTGAAGCCATTACAGCCTGCACCTTGTTGAGCGAAGGCTTCATCCCGGCTGTATTTACTATCTTTCTCTCATCATCCGAATAATCATAGAAAAAGCTCGCCGCAAAGACTTCAAGCATCACAACCTTAGGCTGCTGCGTCTTTAATGCTTCCCTTAGCATATAATAGCTGTTCCAGAACGGCTGTATGCTTCCCCACAGCATGAACGAGCTTATCCCTCTCTCATTCCAGAAGGTTCCGGCATCCAAATTCATTCCGGCATGTGAACTTCCGACCACCAGAAGGTCTATCGTGTTCTTATCCTGGGCATAGAACTGGATTGTCTCGGTAATTCCATCCTCTCTTTTTACAAGCAGGATTCTGTTTACTACAGACAGAATAAGACCTGCTGCCATCAGTGTACATAATATGTATATTATATATTTTATTCTTTTTTTGCTCATAATTATCTCCCGCATACCGCAAGTATCACTAAAACCATACCACATTAAAATCCTGCATATATGAATTTTCCTGCTGAATATCCCGGCCCATATACACCAAAGACAACCATAAATATAAATATTGCTATCATAAGTGCCGCCCAGAATATATATTTCCACTTAGTGATACGCTCTATGACCTTCCACTTGCCGATAATCCCGACAACAGCCATGGCAATCGTTCCAAAAACAGCTATATAACGGTCAATAGGCGATATATACATATCAAGACTTCCATTTATAAGTATCTGCGGATTCCACTGCGAGCACATTCCTTTTATGAATGCTATACCGCCTGACAAGGATGCCGCTCTGAAAAATATCCATGAAAATCCTACCAGAACGAACACGATAAAGCGCTGGAACCACTTGTATGCGCAGCATTGCCTGTTAATCTTAAGTGTATCTGAGATTTTGACCCTCATATTCTTTGTCATGCCGGATACAATCTGATAAACTCCGTGCAGCATGCCCCACACAACATAGCCGGCGGCGACACCGTGCCACAGACCACTCACAATAAACACTATCAGTATGTTGATGTATTTTCTTACAGTTCCCTTTCGATTTCCGCCAAGAGGTATGTATATATAATCTCTAAGCCAGCCTGACAAGCTTATATGCCACCTTCTCCAGAAATCTGCGATACTTGTAGCCATATACGGACTGTTAAAGTTATCCTTGATATCAAACCCGAAAAACATCGCAACCGCAACAGCCATGTTGCTGTATCCTGCAAAATCAGCATATAGCTGAATCGAATAGCAGATAACTGCGAGAAGCATATATGCACCATATGTCATATTGCTCTCATACATGTCAAAGATAACATCCGTATACTGCGACAGACGGTCCGATATCACAAGCTTCATAAATGCGCCCATCAGAAACAAGGTTATCGCTTTCTTAAGCTTATCAAATGTCATACTGCGCTTGTTCTCTATCTGTGGGAACAGTTCCTCCGCTCTTTGTATCGGTCCTGATACCACCGTTGGGAAGAATATGACAAAAAGAGCAAAATCTATCGGATTTTTCTTTACTTCTATCTTATCATTGTACAATGAAAACAGATAAGTGGAGCTTTGCAGGATAAAGAACGAAATTCCGATGGTTGCCGCCCAGCCTACCGGTGCAAGTCCGGCACCAAATCCTCCTGCCAGCGCATTAAAGCCTCTTATAAACAGATTTGCACATTTTGTTCCGACAAGTATCCCGATATTTAAGACACTGCCGCATATCACGGCAGGATGCCTAAGCCTCGGGTATCTGTCCACAATCAGTCCCGTCACATAGGTTATAACCATGCAAGCCAGTATAAACACTGACTTTCTTACACTGAACCTCATATAAAATGCTGCACTTAACATCAATAAAATTAAGTTTTGTATCTTAACATGCCTGTTGAATGCATAGTACAATATGCATCCTGCCGGCATAAAAAGCAGCCAGAAATTAAAACTAATAAAATCCATATCTTATCCTCTGTCATCTACCGGCTCAATTTCTGAACCTTTTCATCTTGCTATTACCATCTTGTTGATAGGAGTTCCCATGCCTGAGAATCTCTCTTCATATTCCGTCATTATATTTCCTTCATTCATTTTTTCATCATTGTGAAGGTCGTAAGTCAGCTCCTTTATATGCCAGCCTGCCGGCTCGACCTCCTCGACAGAGAAGTCAAAAAGCACTCTGTTATCTGTCTTAAATTCGATCTGTCCATCCTTTTTTAATATCTCATTGTAGCGTGCAAGGAACTGTCTTGAAGTAAGTCTTCTCTTCGCATGCCTGTCCTTTGGCCATGGGTCGGAAAAATTAAGATATATGCGGTCAACTTCACCTGCGCCGAACACGTCCGTAATCTCCTCAGCATCCATTCTTATAAAAATTATATTTGGAAGCTTTGCCTCCTCCTGCTTTTCAAGTGCGCGGATAAGCACGCTTGAATACTTTTCGATACCTACATAATTGATATCCGGATTCTCTGCGGCAAGCTGCATTATGAATCTTCCCTTTCCCATGCCTACCTCTATGCGTATCGGGTTATCATTTCCAAACAGCTCATTCCATCTTCCCTTATACTCCTTCGGCTCATTCACCGTATACTCGCTCTCAACCATTGCCTCCCTTGCACCGGGTACATTTCTAAGTCTCATATCTTTTCTCCTTTTCTCTATCTTCCATACTCCTGCACAGTCTTTATATACATCTGCGGCAGTCCTACATCATATGACTTACCCTTTATCCGGCAGCCCATCATTCCGGATGTGGCACGCACTTCCTCAAGCGCATCCGTAAGCTGTATCTCTCCTGCACTCTCCTTGTTCTCACGGATATTTTTTTCAAGCACCTTATAGACATCCTCTGTGAGAATATACTGACCGAACACAGCAAAATACTTACTTTCGCTCTTGCATCTTACAGCTAAATTCTCCTGTGCATAATCTATGGCAGGCTTCTCACAGATACAGTCTAAGCGCATCTGCTCCTCCTTAGGGCTCTCCCACACGCCATGCATTATGCCATAGTGGACTACCTGCTCTAGCGGAACCTCATGCATTGATATTACAGGCAGGCCATGTGCCTCATAACAGCTTATAAGCTGGCTTGAACATGTCTTTCCGATAAATGACTCATATATCATATCGCCTAAAAGCAAAAGCACAGGTTCGCTCTCAGCGAAGTTCCTGCTCTGGTATACGGCATGACCGAAGCCTCTTCTCTCATCCTGATATACATAGTGAATCATTTTGCCTATTTTTACAAGATTATCCTCATATCTTCGCTTATCTTCAGGAAGCTTGTCATAGTTCTCCTTTGACATAGGACTAAAAAATGACTCGTAAAGTACTTTCTCCTCCCTTCCTATTATAAGGCAGACCTCCTCTATTCCTGACTGCACAAGCTGTTCTAAAAGCACCATTATGACCGGCTTAAAAAGCCCATCCTTATCAAGTACCGGAAGGAAGTCCTTCTTTATCGCCTTAGTCGCAGGATAAAGTCTTGTCCCAAAGCCGGCCACAGGAATGACCGCTTTTCTCACAGCCTGCTTCGGCTTAAGAGTAAGAGGAAACGCCTCCATATGACGCTCATTGTTAAGATACTCGATAACCGCCCTCTGACTTTCAGCATCCTTCGCAAGAAGCTGCACCGTACCATCACCCTGAGAACCTACGCCCTTCGCTCCATATATCCATTTATCAAGATTAGCATCCGTAAGAACCGAGTGAAGCACAGGTGAATTCAGCTGGCTCGGACATGCAGGAGCTACCTTCCTGTCAAAATTGGCCTGTACCTGTCTCATAAGCAATCCAAGTCCCTTGGCATCTCCTGTCTCTAACAGCTCCACTCCCCGTCTTATATACTCTCTGTTGTCAACGCCAAGTGCTTCCTGAACATTTTGTTCCTTTTCATTTTCTGCAAAAGGATAGCACTTGTTAAGGTCTGACAGAATCCTTACCGTATCCTTTCCTGCCTTCAAATCAGCAATAACCCAGTAAAATGTCCCTCCAAGCTTGATGGGTGAAACACTCACCTCACTGCTGTCAAAGGTCATATGAACAGGCTTTACTCCGAACGCACATGCCTGGTCAAGCCGTCCGCATCTTGACGGTGTGCGCTGTTCGCCGATAAAAGCTATGTTCATCTCACCTATCGTATTTAACTTAAGCCCATATATCTGATTAAATCCTCTCGCAGTGAGAACGCATATTGCGGCACTTGACGACAGCCCGCTCTTTATCGGAAGGGTTCTCTTCGTAATATGAATCCTCAATCCTCCGACACTGTAATGTTCATTGATATACGAAGCAACTCCTGCAACATAAGAAAAATATCCGCCCTCGCATGCAGTCTCTCGAAGAAGCTGCGTGTCCATATTGCACACAAAAGTCTCTTCTCCAAGGTCACTTTCTATTATAAATTTATCGGCAGCCTCCACCGTAGCGTATATTCCCTCCTCAATTCCGGTGACAATCGCCTCTCCCGGTATGATTGCTGAGTTGATATTGCGGTGAAGTCCCGCCCAGTCACTGTGCTCTCCGAACAGGCACAGTCGTCCCGGCACAAATAATTCTATTGTCTCTGACATTTTCTTCCCCATTCCACAGGCGTTTTTAAAATACACGCTGTTTTGTGCCGCCTGCACCACTATAGCTGCATGCCGTTTCCCGCGGCATAATCAGCTTTAACAGCATAGCCATGCGCCCATTCAAATCCGTAATAAGCTTAACATATTTTGTCAATTCCCATATATATGATGAAACAGCCACATTACAATAACATCACGTTACAGTTTAACAAACATTGTGACATGTTGCAATTTTTTTATGGTAAATATATAAGATATGTAATACAATTATAGGGTGTGGGAAGCCGCACATGTAAGCCACATTTTCCCGATTCATAATGTGGCATTTTTGTAATTATCTGTTACAAAATAAAACCAAAATGTCAAAACATATAAGTAAAAAAGAGGATTAAAATGAACAATATAAACTATAGTTTAAGTTCGCATATAGCTTTTCACGAAAAAAAGCGAAGCCTTTACCGTTATATCTGCGGTCTGCTTGCAGGTATCATGTGCATCATTATTATAAGCAGCAATATGAGCATTACAGTAAGTGCCGATGACTATCCGAAGGCTCCGGACATAGAGTCAGGTAACTGTATTTTGATGGACGCTGACAGCGGAATTGTTTTATATGAGAAGAACAGCGGTGAAAAGTGCTATCCTGCCAGTGTCACTAAGCTTATGACTGCACTTATTGTAGCAGAAAACTGTAATCTAGGTGATACGCTTACAGTCAGCCGCAACGCTGTATCAAGTGTAAAATACGGTGATGCCGCCGCCGGTCTTAAAACAGGAGAGGAATTCACGGTTGAGCAGGCATTAAATGTCATGCTTATCAAGTCTGCCAACGATATGGCATACGCTCTGGGCGAATATGCAGGTGGCTCCATAGCCAACTTTGCCAACATGATGAACAAAAAAGCCGAGGAGCTGGGCTGCCTTAACACACATTTTACCAACGCAAGCGGACTTACAGACCTCAACCATTACACGACTGCCTACGACATGGCTCTCATCTGCCGTAAAGTGCTTGGATATCCGGCAATTATGAATGCCATATCCTACAATAAGTCATATTCCGTCCCTCCGACTAACAAGACTGCCGACACACGCTATTACAGGCTTTCCCACAGCATGGTAACCGGAAAATATCTGTATGAATACTGCATAGGCGGAAAGACAGGATATACTGATGCTGCAGGACACACGCTTGCTACCTTTGCTGAAAAAGACGGCATACGTCTGATATGCGTCATATTCAATTCAACCGATGAACAGCGCTATATTGATACCACTGCCTTATTTGAATATGGATTTAATAATTTTCACAGGCTTAATATCTCACAGAATGAGGATACCTTCAGCTTCAATCAGGGCTTGGGGCTGGGCGGTTTCGGAATAAGCGGCAAGGCTTTGAATATTAACTCAGATATACAGCTGTCCGTGCCGGACTCTGACTGTGTCATAATTCCGCTCAATGTCTCCTTCAGCGACCTGACCAAGGAAATTATATACAGACAGCATGACGACATTTCAGATACCATAAACACCGACAGTGAAACAACATCAACTGCTTCCGATGGCAGCATTACCGCCTCAAACATACTTGCAGACATCTATTATTACTACGGCGGGCATGAAGCAGGACACACCAGCCTGTATTTTTCCGGAACAAAAACGTCCAATGACATTCCTTCCGATAATGGGAAGCCGGCAGACAGCTCTGCGGCATCCGATAGCAAAGATCAATCCGACGGCTCTTCGGTATCCGGTTCAGCCCTCCCATATCTGGCCTCGGACACCTCAACCTCACCTCTGTCAAATGCGGTTACCGTGACTGGGAATTTTATCTACATCAACCTCTGGTTGTTCATCAGCACCGTATGTGTTGTGATTCTGATTGTACTATTACTTGTTATAAACGCAAAAAAGAACCGCCATGGCCTGCGGTTCTGATTATAATTTCTTTTTCTGTCTTTTATTGCGGCGGCGCTTGCGGACTTCGAGCTGTCTCTGCCTGATCTCCTCAGCGCCCGCATCACCTGTAAGCTTAAGTACTCTTGAAGCATAATACTTTCCGTTATCATCCTCCCTGATTCTGAAACGCCCCTTGATATATCCGTGCTCCTTACATTCAGCAAGGCAATAATGCATCTTAGAATTCATGGAGAACCAGCGGATCTTCTTACGTGCGGTCTTATTGCACAGATAGCACTTTGTTGACAGAAGGCTTGTATTGTTGACCAGCTCCTCCTTAGTATCATATCCCTTGGTAATATATTTCTCATAGGTCCCGTAATTAACTCTTATCTCATCCCTGACACTTGCGGGGATTCTGTAGGTATCTATTGAAAAATATCCCCTTACTCTTTCAAAGTCAATACCCTCGAAGACCTTAGCCGTATACTCTGCATCACTTATTGCACTGTGAAAATCTGTATTTTTCTCAATTCCCAGCATGTCAACAGCCGTTTCCAGCGACCTTCTCGACTTTCCATCCTCCCTGTCAATCGAGAAAAGCTTCTGTATATCATAGTAAAACAGCGGATATTCAAGTGAATTTCCTATGCCGAAATACTTCATGTTGCGCTGTAACTCCACAAGATCCGAGGTTCCCCAGGTACACATTCTGTACTCTCCGTCCGCACTGCACCAGCCAAGAAAATCCCTTACCGCATCTCCGAAATCCCTTCCATCCTCCAAAAGTTCCTCCGTGACATGCGTAAGCCCCTTCGCAATATAGTGAAGCTCCTTGTATACCTTCGGCTTAATATAACACGAAAAACTGCCAATACGCTGCATGTTATCATCCAGCTTCACGGCACCTATCTCAAATATCTCGAACGGAAGCTCCGCAACCTCATCACTCTTGCCGCTAGGACACTGATTCCATTCCAAATCAAATACAATATATCTCATATTAACTATCCAATCCTCACTTCCCCGACATCCATATCCGGAAGCTGCCCAAAGATTCCGGGCATTCTATCATCAAATCACTGACACGTATCTTTAAAAGCATTTCCCATTATATAAAAAAATTCTGTTACTATCAATATTTTTTTACCAAAAGCAATTTTAAGTATTCTGAATTTTCTTTACCAAACCTTAGTTTCTGTTTCATTGCTACATATTAATATTGGTAATATAATTATTGGGGTATTGTAATTAAGCAAATGCACCATCATGATCCCACAAGGAGACATTCAATGAATATTAACTTTAAGAAAAAGGGCTATAAAATTGCTTTAATATCTTTTATAATAGTTATTCTTTTCTTTTTTTCCGTATTTTATTGTACCAATATAATAAGCAAAGAGATGGAGCGCCAGCTTGAATCTAATATCAAGGATGTAGCCAACCAGAATGCGCTCGCAATAAGTAACCAGCTCAATGACAACTACATGCTTTTAGAGAGTCTTTTTGCCGAGATTAATGAGCTTCCCGGCGACATATCCGATAACGTCATGCTTCTCAAGGGCTTTGTTAAGGCTGACAATCTCAAACGCATAACCTACTGCACCCCCGATGGAACAGCATACA
>OGKZ01000861.1_pt1 | contig 26024 bp, 49 predicted proteins | sample 1572571 | NCBI WGS metagenome assembly OGKZ01 (sample SAMEA2581906, study PRJEB24529) | metagenome | biome: Human gut stool | place: China | collected 2011 | reverse complement strand
GGATTGATAATGGCGAATGGATTGAGGGGTATTATCAGAAAAGACATGACTTTTTAGGAAACGAAGAACATTTAATCTTTTATGCAGACGGTCATACAGTATGGGATCATGCGGAAGTTAGCTCAGAAACCATCTGTCAGTTCACAGGACTTTGTGACAAGAACGGTAAAAGAATCTGGGAGAGCGATATTATTTCGTACCAAAGAGACAATGATGATTGCCCGTTTCCGAATAAGGATACGAAGAAAAGATTTGGGAAAGTATTCTATCAAGGTTTTAGATCGACTTTTGCTATTGGCATGGGAAAAAATGGAAGTAGATCTATAAATGATGATTTGTGGAAATACGTTCAGAATGGAAATCGAGTTGAGGTTATCGGAAACCAGTTTGACAATCCAGAATTATTGCAGGAGGAACATAAATGAGTAGTGCAAGCGTAAGATTTGGAACAAAAGCGTATGTATGTGCAAGGTACTTCCTTAGACCCGGGAAGTGCTTCAAATACATTGACCAGTGTGGCGAAGATGCCACGGAACACGTCTATGAGGTCGTAGCATTATATCCGTATTGTGCATTGTTAAGAGATACCAGAAACGGAGTCAGAACTTGCCCGGGATATAACACTTTGAGCCTGATGTTGAGAGGAAGTGAAACGTATGAGTAAAGGCAAAGACATTTCTACTATGTTCACAAAAGAAGAAAATAAAAAGAGCGGAAGGCTTGGATATTATCAGGATAAAAGTGAAAAACTATCATTAATCCTTCGCAGTGCGGAGTGTTTTTACAGAAAAGAGGTAAGAGAAGATGAGTAAATCAGTATTAGTGTTGGATACGCCAAAATATTGTGCTTTATGCGTTTTACGCAGTGGAGTGCTTCACCCGTTCTGTAGAGTAAACAATAGAGATATTACAGATTTGAGTATTAGACCTGGATGGTGTCCATTGAAGCCATTGCCGGAGAAAATGACCGGAATAGCCATAATAAACCGCTTGAACGGTATAAAAACAGGCTGGAATAATTGCATTGATGCAATTACGGGAGGAAACGCAGATGATTGATTTAACTGGAAAAAGCGTATTCGTAAAAACGCAGGAAGAATATTTGAGTGTTCTGAAAATGGCAAAGCTTCAGGGATTCGCATGGGGGAAAGAAAAACATTTAAACCCTATCGAAATTCCATTCCCAAACATATTGAATTTCTGCGACAGCAAGATCGCTACTTACAGCTGTGTTGAAAAGACATTGTATGAAGCATCCGAAATCGTCGAAGATGAAGAAAAAATCAAGGATGCAGTAAAACTTGTCAGAACGTTCGCTAAATACCCAGACAGAACAGCATTGACGGATACATTCATTGAATCGTTGAAGTTACTTGCAGATACTGTAGAAAGTCAGATGGAAGAGGTGAAGTAGATGATTGATTTAAGAAACACATGCGTTCTGGTTAGAACACCAGAAGAAAACAAAAAACTACTTAAGGAAGCTGAAAAACAGGGATTTCAATGGGATTCAAAAGACGATTGTAAACCATTGCCAGAACAATGTTTTCCAGACATCTTAAGGTTTTACGACAGCAAAGCTATTACCCATAGAGTATATGTTAACGAAAATTGCAATTGTTACGAGGCATCAGAACTCCTCGGAACAAAAGAAATGACGGCAAGAGAGTTTGCTGAATGGTATGCCAATACATGTTCTTTATGCAAAAATCGTGAATGTTCAGAATGCGTATTGAGCAAAAAGAACACTAAGCGTAACGAAAGTTTGTGTGAAATAGCAAACTGGAAAGGCAATATAGATGAACTGTTTGAAATTGTGAAATCAGGAAGAATTACAGTTCCTACACCTGAAGAGAAAGCAATTAACACGATTGAAAAATTTATCGAGAATCCAGATCGTACAGCGTTGAATGATGAATTTTTAGAATCATTGAAGCTGGCAGTGGAGAAGTTGAAAGAGGTGAAGTAGATGGAGAGATTAACAGAAAGATACGATGTTGCACCAAACGGAGAATCAGATGTCTGGGTTAAACAGCACGATTACATTTCAGCGGCGCGAAAGCTTGCCGAATATGAAGACTTAGAAGAACAGGGCTTGCTTGTGAGATTGCCGTGTAAAGAAGTGTATTCAAAATCCGGTGACGAAGTATATCTTATTTTCGAAGACGAGATAATAGAATGTATTCATTGCGGTTTAGATATTTGTGGTTCTGATGGAGAAGGATATATTATTCTCGGTGCTTATGAAGATATATTTCCGTATAGAGACCCAGACCCTGAGCATGATTTAGACCCTACTGATTGGTGTAGAAACACAAATCATGTAAGTTTGTCGGAAATTGGTAAAACGTTATTCTTCACACGTGAAAAAGCTAAAAAGAGGTTGGAGGAGATGAAGAAGAATGATTGAAGTGATAAAAGAAATTTTTATGATAGTGGGAATGTGTGTAGTTGGACTTGCTGTTTACGTACTATTGTATACAATAATCAACAAATTCAGAAAGTGGCGCAAGAATGGCTGTAAGATTAAATGTCTTTGTAAACCACATATTTACGAAATCCAATGGCATTGGGTAAATACAGGAGAAACATCTCTGGTATGCAAGAAGTGCGGTAAAAAGAAAACATTGTTTATTGACTACGATTTCCACAAGAAAAACAATCATCAGGAGGATTAATATGAAACCAGAAGAAGCAATTGAAAACTTACGGGAACGCATTGACTTAGCTAAAAAGGTCTGGACAAATGTTCCAGGAATTGTTGAGTATCGTAAAGCATTAGAATTAGCAGTTAAAGCGTTAAAAAAGCAGATGCACAGAAAAGTGAGATACGAGGTTGTAGAATACGACGAATGCTACGATGTTAATTTATATGCTTGCATCTGTCCGTCATGTGGACTGCATATTATTGGTTTTTCGGATGACGATGTAGATTCTAAATGCAACAGCGATAACCCTGAAGATATGTTTCATTCCAGTATGGTACATCATGCATATATTGGCATGAATAATTATTGTAACAGGTGTGGACAGAAATTAGATTGGGGTGAGGAAAATGGCAGATAAAACATGCAAAACTTGTATTGAAAACGACAACGGGCTGTGTGACCGCAAAGGTATCCTGATAGAGGAAGATGATACCTGTGAAAAGCACACAGAAAACTGGATGGACTCTTTAATGGAGAAATTCATCCGAAAATCAATGCGGTAAGGGCGGAAATGCCCTTACCAGACGGGAAGGTGGCTAAATGACAAAGGTGAGTTGGATTCGATTAGAAATAGATATGTTCGACAACAAGAAAATCCGGCATATCAGAAAACTTCCAGAGGGGAACAATATCGTGCTGATCTGGATGATGCTCCTGACGATGGCAGGGCGTTGTAATTCAAACGGGATTATTTTTCTGACAGAGAATATTCCATATACAAACAAGATGCTGGCTGACGAACTGGATTTTGATGAAAGTGTGATTGAGCTTGCACTTACAATTCTTGAAAAGTTCGGCATGATAACCAGAGACGGAACAATGCTTTCAATTCCCGGATGGGAAGAACACCAGAACATTGACGGGCTTGAAAAAATCAGAGAGCAGACAAGAAAACGAGTTGCCGAGCATAGAAAACGCCAGAAGGAATTATCGGAAGAAGAACGTATACCGGAGATTCCAGAACAGATTTCTTGTGAAAAAGATTTAGTCAAGCCCGGCGACGTGCAGAAAGTAGTTGATGAATGGAATAAGCTTCAGCAGTTCGGTATTCAGCCGATTGCAAGAATGACGGCAAGAAGAACACAGATGTTGAAAGCAAGAATCCGTGAATACGGCATGGACAAGGTAATGGAAGCGTTGAATAATGTACAAAACAGTGACTTCCTTATGGGAAAGAAAACTGATTTTATAATAAGCTTTGAATGGTTTGTGAAACCAAACAACTTTTTAAAAATACTCGAAAACAAATATCACAACAGGGAGGATATGCGAAATGGAACTGGCACAGCTCAAAGAAATGTCGAACCAATCATCCCACTCGGGGAATGGAACGGAGAAGAAACAGACACTCCATTCGCTTGAATGCCCGAAATGTCATGGAACTGGTTACTATACGGAGCTTGAAGGTGACATTCAGTATGCTGTGGAGTGCCCTTGTGGAATCAGGAAGAGAACAATTCTTGAAAATCAATTGAAATTCGCAGAGCTTCCAAACGTGTTTAAAGGCTCAAAATTCAGTGATTTGAAGTCAAGTGTATATTTGAATGCCGAGAGCCGAAAAGTATTTTCTCAAGCGGCTCAGGCGGTAAATTATTGGTTCAAAAACCTTCCTGATATGCAGAAAAAAGGAATAGGATTATATCTTTTTTCAAATGCAAAAGGTTCTGGCAAAACCAAAACAGTATGCAGCTTGGCAAATGAGATCATGAAAAAATACCAGAAGCCTGTCAAATTCACCACGTCTCTCAGAATCCTTGATGAAATCAAGAACACATGGGGAGCCAAAGAGAATGCAGAGGGAAAGTTAATAGAGGATTTGTCCAGAACAGAAATCCTTATCATTGACGACTTCGGTGCCGATTCTGGCAAGGACTGGATTAATGAAAGATTCTATAGCATCATCAACGGGCGGTATGTCGACAGGAAGATTACTATATTCACAAGTAACTGCCAGATTTCAGAATTGAAATACGATGAGAGAATCACAAACAGGATTATTGAACGGTCGCTCGAAATTCCATTCCCGGAAGAATCTGTCCGGGTGCATATGGCGCAGCATATCAGAATGGAACTTGTGCGTGGAATGCGAGGTAATGAAAATGGAAATAATAGTTAAGCCATGGGGCGAAATGTCAGCTAGGGAAATTCAGAACTTGAAAGAAAGACAATGCAAGCATTGTGATTATTTTTCTAAGAATAGTTCCGGTGGGGTTTCATATGGTACTTGCGAATATATTACAGTCAATGAACACATGAGAGGATGCTTGCCGACAGAATGCGCCGCAAAAGGAATTTTTAAAAGCAAAACAAGGATAAAAAAAGATTTAAACCTTTTTTGAAAGGAAAAGAAATGAGAACGATAAGTGAAATGTATAAACGTTCTGGAGGAACGGCATATCAGCATACATGTTCAGAATGCAGATTTTTCCGGGATGGGAAGAAAGGAAAATGTCTATTATATGGCGTCGACCAGGATTGGTACGGGAGATACATAGCTTGCAAGTTTATCAATTCCGAGAATGATATGCCATATGGACAGATGAATATTTTTGATTATGTGTGAATAAGATTAATTGAGGTGATTGCATGGAAAAAGTTATTTTGATTGCCATAAATGAAAGGCTTTTTAAACTCGGACTAATCAATGAAGAAACCAGAAATAAAGTATTGGCAGAAATTAATGCAACAAAATAACAAAAACTATTGAATGGAGTTGAGAATAACGATTATAATATTCTTGATTCCATTCCTGCAATTACAAAGGGGAATGATTTATGAACATATATTATGCAAGGGAAAGATTAAGGACAGGATCTATTTTTGACCTAAAGTTAAAAGTGGCATATTACGCAAGAGTTAGCACGGAAAAAACAGAGCAGCAGGTATCTATCAAGCACCAGCAAGAATATTACGAGGAATTTATTCGTTCAAATCAGAATTGGACTTTTTCGGGAGCATATATTGACGATGGAATATCTGGAATCCATGCCGAAAAGAGAGAGGAATTTCAGAATATGATTCGAGATGCAAAACTCGGAAGAGTAGATATGATCATCACGAAAGAAATTTCCAGATTTGCCAGAAACACGCTTGACAGCATTCAATATACCAGAGAACTACTGTCCTATGGAGTTTGTGTATGGTTTCAAAACGACGGGATTAATACCATTGACGAGGACAGCGAATTCCGTTTGACAATTATGGCAGGCGTTGCGCAAGATGAACTTCGAAAACTTTCGAGCCGTATCAAATTTGGACATGCAAGGTCAATTCAGAACGGAGTTGTGCTTGGAAATCGAATATACGGATATCACAAGAAAGACGGGAAACTCACTATAGTTCCTGAAGAAGCTGAAATGATTAGGATGATATTCAAAGATTACGCATCGGGAACCGTGTCTACCCCTAAATTAGAAAAGAAATTATGGGACATGGGGTACAGGAGCTTCAAGGGCGGAAAAATAAACAGAGATGTTATCAGGAATATTATCAAAAATCCAAAATATAAAGGATATTTCTGCGGTGGAAAAGTGAAGATTGTCGATATGTTTACCAAAAAGCAAGAATTCCTGCCAGAATCCAAATGGGTAATATTTAAGGATGACGGGAGTCGGGTACCTCAAATCATAGACGAAGAAACATGGGAAAAAGCGAATGAGTATATGAAGAAGAGAAGTGAAGCTATAAAATCTCATCGAACTTCGTTTAAGAATGGAAATCTCTTCACGGGTAAAATTTTTTGCGCTAATGATGGCGCTCCGTACTGGATGAAGCAACATTATGTACGCGGAAAAGAAGATGTGAGATGGGTATGCAGTTACAAAATCAAAAATGGAGCGGATTCTTGCAGTTCACACGGTATTAGAGAGTCTGATTTAAAGAAAGTGGTCGCAAGCCTTATCAACGAATCTTCATGTAATATAGATGAAGTTATCAAGGAATACTTAAATATACTAAGAAAAGTTATTAATAATAAGCCGGATACGGGCATTGAAAAAGAAAGGCTTCAAAACCAGATTGATGCAATAAAAAAGAAAAAAGAAAAAATACTGGAATATAACCTTAATGGAGATATTTCGGACGAAGAGTTTATATCAAGGAATAAGGGCTACACAAAACAAATCATTGATTTGGAGATGGAAATTTCAAAATTAGTCCCGGAAGATGTCGAACTACAAATAGCAGAAAAACAACTTTCGAAAATCACAGAGGAACTAAAAAGTTTTAAAGAAGTAAAAGAAGAAGATATAAATCGCCAAATTATTGATAAGCTTTTTGACAAAATAGTTGTGTCGTTGTCGGCGGATAAACAAATCGTATGCAAATTCTATTTAAGCACTGGATGCTCGAAAATACGGGATTTGGGCGGGGTTGTTCTGAATACATGTTATTTAACAATACGTAAGAACGACACACGGCATTTTATAGGCGAACTTGTAGCTTAAAAATAGCCCGCAAACACTGATATTTACTGGTTTTTTAACACATTTAACAGGAGTGGAATCAATGAATAATACGCATACCGCATATGACGTAATGAAAGAATATTTAATAACCGGTGCAGAGCCTGACGGACTGTACCAGATACCGATGTTGCCAAAGTTAGATGCCGTACCGGGCAAAGTGTCCGCACAACTATACAGAATAATAATAATAACCCCGTTGTGCTCTATCGTCAATCCCTGTTATCAATTCAATATTTGAAGATTTAAGGCGTTTTTATATACTTGCGATAAAATATACCAGAATCGTGCTAAAAGCCGTTAAAACGCCAAATAGAAGCCAATACAGCTATATATAATTGTCAATGCGCATCAAGCCAGGACATACCCCCGGCGAAGTCCCGCACGGGTCATGAACCACCGCCGCCCGGAGCGGATGCAGTACACCAGAAAAAGGGCAGCGTTTTACTGCTCTAAATAATTTATATTCGTAATCCGGGGCAAATCCCGGAAGAACTCAGAAAAACCGCTACCAGTAATATTATACTGGCGGTCAGATGTTGGAATGATACGGCCATCTTTTATCTCCATGCAGGAAAGTTGCAAATATCCCGGCTTTTTGGTAGATTCATGTAACGCGTACCGCATAACAGACACTGCTCCAGACTGACAGCGCACCGGCGGCAAGTCGTACCAGATCAGCGGGACAGCACCGGAAGCAACCGCATTAAACACTTGTCTGGCGTCCTTTTTTGCAGCTGCTCCGATTTTATCAACGGTGGAAAAATCCCCGCTCAAAATGGCGTCAACGGTCTGTTCTGACGTTGGTTTTATAATTCTATCTATCATATAAAAGCCCCTTTCTAATTGAAAAAAGCAGGCGGGAAAGCCCCGCCCGGAATTAATGAGCATTGTTATAATACGCCTGTTCTAGTTCGTGGCATTTCTGCCATAATTCAATGTCTGAATGCATAACCCTAGAAGCGTCAGCCCATGGGACATGGTCCAATAAATACTCGTATTGTTTAATTTCCGGCATAGAGTGCAACCAGTTTTCCCAGTTTGCGCGGCTGGTATCTGCAACATGTTCGATTTTTGCCAGATCAGCCCCCGGAACGTATCCGGGTTTCACGTACCATGCGATTTTTCCACAGTCCGCAATATGTGCAATTATTTTATAATCCCCGTATTCCTCTACAGCTTTATTGCATATGATTGTACCATTGCCAAGACAGCACATAAATAATTCAAATTTTTTCATGTTTTAATCCTCCTGATTTTTATTTTAAAAGACCGCCGGGGAAATGTTCCCCGGTACGCTTGCCGGTCTGGTTATGATTCTATTGTTCGGCCGTGGCCGTCCATGAAGACCTCGCCGGCAGGCCACTGACAAAGCTTCGCGCGACCTTCTTTAACAACGCGTTCGTTATCGCGTCCGGCGTGTTGGATTGCCTTGTATGTGATTGTTTTAGCGGTTTTATTTACGATTTCAAACACCAAACCGCTTTCATGGTATCTTTTTCCGATTTCAAATTTTTTCATATCCTTTTACCTCTTTTCTTATTTTTTTGAAATCCGGCGGTTGCGTTGAGGCTACGGCTTGACCGCCGCCGGAGGAAATTATTTGATTTTTGCATCTGTCCAAAGATCAAGGATACTACGGAAACAATTTAATTCATCAACGGTAAACCCGCCGTCGTTAATATGGAATATTGCGTAATCCCCATATTTTTCGTTTATGTCCTGAATGTAATTATAAAATTTTTCGAACCGTTCCAGGCGGTCAGTGTCGAGCATGTACCACTTATGCCCATCCGGAAGCGTTTTTATAAAGTTTTCCACGTTCTCTGGATAACTAAACAATCCGGAAACTGTTATTTTGCTTTTCTTGTCGTCCTGTGTACTGCGGTCGATCATTGCGAACACCGCCCAATTTAAATACTTTGTATATTTATTCATTGTTTTTTCTCCTGTTCGTTATTCGTCCATCGTTCTAAAATTTACATAATTGTAGATTCTTATAAGTTGCAAGTATAATTTATCCATTGAAATATCATTTACGTCATCAACAAATTTTCCATTCTGTGATGTAGAAATTGAAACAAGCGTATCAGAATCATAATTCTTATGAATGTACAATTTAAGATCCCCATTTTTTCCAAACCAGTTGATTGTCAAATCATTATCTAATTCAAGAGCTTTGCACATTTCTACAATTCTATTAAGATAAGATTTTGTTTTCATTCCATACCTCCTACTTTTCAACAACCATTAAAACAACTTTCCCGTCTTTCTCTACAATGTCAAACTTTTTGATTTTATCCTGCACATCTTCTGGAATTTCCTCAACTGAAAAATCATACAAAAATGTCATTGCATCATTGTAATATTCCACAACGTCAATTCTTCTCATTGAGCTTTCTAATAACTTCTTTAATTTCATCTTATATTCCTCCTTGTTTTTCTGTTCTCTGTTGATGGTTATATAATACACGATAATGCACTTTTTATCAATAGTAAAAATACACAAAGATGTATTGATGAATTATATAAAATACACAAAGATGTACAATTGAAAATATATTGACTTATAATACATAAGGTTGTATTATTATAGAAAAAGATATATAAACAAAAGGGAGGCTGTAAGAATGACAGAGAGCAAGCGAAAAAATATATATAATGGAAGCATTTCATATGCTAGGCTGTGGGAAACAATGGAGCGCAGAGGAATTAAAAAGATAGATTTGAAAAATAAAGATTCTTTTAATATGTCGCCCACGCTGGTTAATAAGCTGGTGAAAAATCAAAATGTTAGCGTTGACACTATAATGTACTTGTGTGAAAAATTAGACTGTCAGCCGTGCGATATTTTAGAATATAAAAGAAATACACAATGATATATTTTAAGTATTGACAAATGGTACACAATAATGTATGATTTAATTAATGAAAGGAGTGACTTAATTGATTAAAAAACACATTATCAACGTACCAGATGTTGAAGCAGTTGGAGTCTATGCGATTCACAACAAGAAAAATGATAAGTATTATATAGGCTCTAGTGTAAATGTCAAGACCAGATTAAAAACGCATCAGCGTAATATGGAAAAATTACAAGGTTCAAATTTAAAAATGGACGAAGATTTGAAAACATTTGAAGAATTAAATGATTTTGAATTTCTTGTATTAAAGACTTTCCCAGATAACACAATTACAGATTACGAATTAAGAAAAACAGAAAAAGAATTTATTGAAAAATATGAAGCGTATAAAGGTTATAACAACGAATCACATGAACCAGTGTCAACAGGTTTTTATAGTAAAAATGAATTACTGAGATGTAAAAAAACTAGGCCTAAAGCGTATAAAAAATTAGATCATTCTGATATTTCAAAAATGACAGATTATGAATTAGTAAATGCTTTGATTATTACAAGTGAGAAACCTGAAGAGTATAGAACACTGATATCAATGTTAAAATATCAAATTCTACTTAGAATGGACAAGCAAAGGATTATTTAATTTATAAAGACAGTTAAAGAAAACCAATTACACAGCCCCAGACAGGGGCAGAAAGAATGAGGAAAAATGGCAATTACAAGATCATGGAAAGTATACGGAAATTATGGCGGTCACCGGTTAAAAGAAAGCTTCTCACCGTCAAGAAAATATGATTGGAGCAGCAAAGAGGACGGCGTGAGAATTATCGAGATAGAGAACGCCGACAAGACCGGCTCAAATCTTTATTCGATTATCAGGATAACAAGAGATAGCGCCGAATTATGTGAACGTGAATTTAACGGCCAGTTAAGTGACGGAATTTTTGAAAATTGCCGAACTGGAAACATTGAAGAACTTGCATAATTACGAACAATGATATAAAATATAAACAGCGCATAAACGGGAGTGATATTTGAGAATGATGTAAATTTAGCTCCGTAAACGCAAAAATAAGCCCCTGAGAGATAATCCCGGGGGGCTTTTGCTGTCTTATTCTGGCGGCGTAACGACGGCGCGGCACTCAGCCGGTAAACAGCCCCACCGCCGAAGCTGTTATAATACATTTATCACAAAACTGTTGAAGTTGTCAAGCAAAATTTTTTTTTATTTTGGGGCTTGATTTTTAAAATCGATGTGGATAAAATAAAAATAACGACAGGCGACGGAACTCAGGACGGGAGCTGCAAGCCAGAGCGCGAAAAGAATATTGATTAATCAGCCAGATCATGCCGGATAAGGTGCCGGAAGGTCTGGCTTTTTGTGTTTAATAGCCATAAAATGACCGTATTACATGACGTATAAGTATATAATAACTGGTTTTATAATCCCGTCCTAGATTCTAGAGACCTAGAGTTTATTAATATATATACTATACAGTACCGTATAGATATATAGAGTTAATAAGAGTAATGTAACGGTAAAAATAAAATTAAATAGACTGTTGACAGTGATATAAAAGTATGATAAAACAGAATTAACAATTGAATAAGCCGAAAGGCAATAAGAATAATAAGACTATTTAAGACGATTAAAACCGAGCAGATCGGAAAGAAGAAAGGGATTTAGAAAAGTCCCAAATTGTATCTGCAAGCGTGTTTTTATCGTCTTTTTTTATTTCATTTTTTTTGGAGGTGATACAGTGAAAAAGAGTAATACAACAGTAACAGAACAGGGAATAGAAGTATATGAGAATGATATATATAGGCTTGTAGATGAATATATAAACACTGTGTTACAAGTAACTCCTGAAGAATTTGATACACAGAAAGAGTATAAAGCTGTTGTTGCTGATAGTTTTGTAGATATGATCTTTTATATACATGATAGGATACCTAAACCAAGTAATGATGATATAGAGTTATTAGATGATATATTTAATATATTTGTCAGGGTATGTAGTAAATACAGTGTATTGCCGACGTTGGAAGTGTTTAGTTTTCTTGTCGGAATAGAGCGGAGAACTTTCACGGATTGGTCTAATCAAAAGACGAGGGCAAGTACATCGCACTCCGACACGGTTAAAAAATGGTTCGATATTTGCAAGAATTGTACAGTAAACAGATTGAACAATCAGCCCGGCACAAATGCCAACTTGATATTTGTCGCAAAAGCAGCTTATGGCATGGCAGAGACAGCACCAGTTCAGACAGTGCAGCAGGATGGCATACCGCACCAGACAGCGCAGCAGATCGCAGATAAACACAGGTCAGCGCTTGAACTTCCGGAGATGGAAAGACCGGAGCTGTAACAATATGTTGTTGCCTCTGGAATCAATACACAATATATAGTAATGTTCAATGTTCTTTTAGGGTGTACCCATTTTGAACAGACGATAAAACAGAAATATTTGTGCAATATTACAACAGATTTGCACCACAAAGTGCTTCCTTGACTACTTCCGCAGGCTTTTAGCCACCAGCGTTAAGCCAGGGAAGCGGGAACCCATGGGGCGGCGGGATTCCCTGGTAGCGTCCGGCATGGATACCGGGAGGGGGTCTATATAAGCCCCAACACGCACCGAGTGAGTACTCCGAGTTCCCGAAAAATTAAAAAAGCCTCCTCTAACAGCAAGGCTTAAAAATTCCAAAAAACAAAAAAAGAGTTCCCCATGGCAGAGATAGTGATTGCAACACAACAAGCCATAAGCCTCAATGGTTTCTCTGCCAGAAATCGGGCACAGCTCCTGATTTCTCCGCTACGGAGAGTTTAAATATGAGCAGAATAAACTTTAGCTGTTGCTTCAAGGACGGGAACTAATTAAGGCATAAAAAAAAGAGAACCATCACGGTTCCCTTTTAAGATCATCAGCGTTGAATTGAATGACAACATCCGGGATTGCTTCAACAACAATCCGACAACCGAGAAATTCTAAAATAGAAATCATCTCGTCGGCAGATAATGTTTCTCTTGAAAATTTATTTGCCAGTGCTTGCGGAGAAGTGCCAAGATATTCAGCCACCTGAACATTTGTAACTTTTTTCATCTTCATTATTTGCTTGATTTTTTGAGATACCAAAATATCACCTCCTAATTACATAATAAACGCATATGTTAAAAAAATCAATTAAAATTCACTAAAACGTGTATAAATCACTTGATATTACACACAATACAGTGTATAATTGGCTTATAACGAAACGGAGGCGTGTATATATGAAAATAGGTTATGTAAGAATATCGACAGTAGATCAGAACGAAGCAAGGCAGATCGAAGCTATGAAAACGGATGGAGTTGAAAAGATTTATATGGACAAGAAATCCGGAAAAGATTTTGACCGTCCCGAATACCAGAAGATGATTTCAGAACTGCATAAAGGAGATGTGCTGGTAATTCATTCGATTGACCGTTTGGGAAGGAATTATGAAGAAATTATCGACGAATGGAGAAAAATCACTAAAGAAATCGGTGCAGACATCATTGTGCAGGATATGCCACTACTTAATACTTGCCAAAGCAGAGACTTAACAGGCACATTAATTTCAGATATCGTGCTTCAGCTTCTTTCTTATGTGGCTCAAAGAGAACGTGAAAACATTCGACAACGCCAGAGAGAGGGCATAGAAATTGCGAAAGCTCAGGGTAAGTACAAGGGACGTGCAAAAAAAGAAATTGATAAGGAACTTTTTGAAAACACTAAGACCAGATGGCAGAGCGGAGAGATCACGAAAGTCCAATTTGCAGAAATTATGGGAATTTCAAGAGGCACCTTATATAAATTACTGGAGGACAATGCGAATGATTGATTTTACGAACAAATCTGTTGTTACAGAAAGTGATATCGAATCCGAACACTTATTAAAGAAAGCGATCGCACAAGGTTTTTCTTTACCAAAAGGTGAAAAAGCAATGGAACCATGTAGATTTTTCCGTTTTGTCGGAAGCCCATATAAGCAGGTTATATCTCCAGAGAAGATAAGACCGAGTGAGTTCAAGCAAGCAGTTCGATATTCTGAATTATTTGGAGATGAAAGGGAAGACTTAAGGAAAATTGCAGACTTAGCTGCAAGATGGTGTAGAACATATGGATATGAACATTTAAGCGTCTACGCAAATGAAGAAAACGAAAACTACACTGGAAAGGGAATTGCAAAAACCGAAAATGGCACAGTGCAGCGTGTTGATATTGAAATAAAGAAACCGCGTAAGATAACAATAGCTGAATTAGAGAAACATTTTGGATATCCTATTGAAATTGTAAGCTGAGGACGTTGCCTATGAAGAAATATAACCCACAAGGCGAATCAATCAGAATCCGGCTCACATATCAGTTAGAGCAAAAGCTCATTGCCGAGAAGAATCGAACCGGTAAGAGTGTGTCGCAAATTACCAGAGAAGCATTGGAACAATACTTCCGAAAGAGGTAAACCAATATCTCAACCTCAAAAATTTTCCAAAAAATAAAAAAGGGGTTCAATATGACAGAAGAATACAGTGAACGTTTCGACCAGCTTCGGAAGAATCGAGTTGAAACCAGCTTTTATAAATATGGTCCAGCGAAGAAAAACTTTCAGACCGGAAACGTACAGGCGCTTCCTACAATGGAACGGTGCATTGAAAAATATAATTCCACTGGGAATACAGAGTACCTTGTAGATGCGGCAAATTACCTTATGTTTGAGTTCATGTACCCACAACACCCTAAAGCACACTTTACAGCCACAGACAGCAAGGACAGTGCCGGGATAGTTGGGATTAGCGTGAAAGAAATGGAGGACTTGAAGAATGAACAATACTAATTCTACAACTATTACGCACGCAGTAGCCATTTTAAGGCACGAACTTCTTACACATGGAGAAGTTTACAATGGTTTCAAAGCAAGCCTTAAAACAGCAATTGAGAAGTACTGTACATGCGGCCTGCCGTTTGAGCCAGAAGAAGAAACTGCCGGTAAGATTCTTGATTTTATGATCGGAGAGGAACAGAAAGAATGATTCTTGCAAAATTTGTATCAGTCATGTTGGATATAGCGTTTTTTACATTTGTTTTGGCGTTCCTAATATCACAGGACGAAACCGAAAAGAAAAGCAATCCAATAGCATCGGTAGTGTTTATATTAATGGAAATATGTTTTGCAGTTAATGCAGTTGTGATTTTTAGATTATAAGGAGAACCCAATGTGGTTAGCATTCACAATACAAATTCCCCTGTTCACCATACTGATTGAACGGGTGAAAATACAAGAAAAGAAGAAATCTGTCGTTCTCAGGTTAGGGAAAGCCTTTGAATCTGACAGGTCGAGGCATCCAGAGTAGCTTAGGTCTGCGTTGGTGAAACACTGATGAGATTAATTATTTCCCGGATCATCTGTAAAGTAACTGGCGCGGACTTAACAATGTCATGGATGCTTTCTAAAACACCAGAATATATCACTTCCCGGGAGTGTTTTCCCGGGAAAACAATGGGCTATCGCCAAGCGGTAAGGCACAGCACTTTGACTGCTGTATTCGTGGGTTCGAATCCCACTAGCCCAGCTGACTGTATCTTGTGCATGGATATAGTCCCTCCAAGGTGCCATCTATCCCAACGGGGATGATTAAAGGGACTTCAAATGTCCCGGATGGTATTCTGCATGGCGCAGAACAATTAGACCCTTTGTTACGGCTGTGAGGGTATGAACCGTAACAGTAGAGGAACGTTGCTCTTGAGTTGCCTAATAACGCCTCTACTTAGGACATTTATCTCAGCGGGTCAGAGAACCCGGCTCATAACCGGGCGGTCCTGGGTTCGAACCCCAGAATGTCCATTTCTCCATCAAATGCCATCTGAGCCGTTATCTTGGATGGAAAAATTTTTACCAGATAATTGAGAATCGAAAGGACTGCGATAACCGGGTGATACGGCGACGAGTTACGCGCTACGACTTCACTTTATCTGGTGGCATTCCGGAGTTTAATGGGTTGACGAATCTAGGAGTTTTAAGGAATGCAGGAGTCCGTACAAGGTTCGCTCTATATCACCTATAGGGCATAAATATCCGAAACAACTCCGTGGGGCTGGCACGGTATAAAACAGCCTAGTGGAAAGCATAACACGATAAACATATTGCTAACCCGGGGCTTCCGGGTTATTCGGAAAGTGCAAGTAACTGGGAACGGCCTGGTCATAGACTAGGTCTTAATGGTTCGAATCCATTCTTTCCGATTTAATCTGCTTAGAGTTAAGCTGTTTGTATACAGACGGTCTATGCTTCTGGTGGATTTACACTATAGCAAAAAAATGTGAAACTCAACTCAGGTATTGTCTGACCGTTATAGGCGGTAAATATGGCGAGGTAGCTCAATTGGTAGAGCAGTAAAAGATTGTAAGTCATGTTCGTGACTTCTACAGCAATTCTTTCCATTACAAGGTACTTGTCGGTGGTTCGAGTCCACCCCTTGCCACTGCCCCAGTTTGTCGGTTGTGGGAAACCGGCGGAACATGTCTGTGTTCTTTACTGCAAATAATTTTATAGGTTCAAATCCTGTTGGGGCAATTATGTGATGCTTACAGCAATTCATTTGGACATAACTGTTAATTATGAAAACCAAAAGCATCATGAAAAAATTATGGGACACTTACAGCAACTCATTCTTAAATAAAATCTCAGGCGAATAACCTATAAATTATTTTATCGTGTCCTGAAAGGAGAAAAACATGGATTTTGCAAATGCAATGAAAGAAGAAAGTAAGTTTACAAGAACCGAGAATGGCGCAGTTGCGCTGAATACCACAAGTGACGCAAGGCTTGATCTATTCGGAACTATTGGTGCATTAAGAGATGCTGATGAGAATAGAATCACTTCATTGTTCTCAGAAGCATATGCGCAGGATAAACTCTTTGCTACGAAGATTGCTTTTTACGCAAGAGATATTCGAGAGGGATTAGGAGAAAGAAAAACTTTCCGAACCATTATTCGTTATATGGCGGAACACCATCCAGAAGCACTCAGGCCGAACCTTGATTTGATTGGAGTGTTTGGAAGATACGATGATCTTTATGAATTGATTGGAACACCACTGGAAGATGATATGTGGAAAACCATGAAAAATCAGTTCGAGGAAGATCTGAAGAATCTCAATGATGGCAAAGCAATTTCTCTGCTTGCCAAATGGATTAAAACTGCTGACGCAAGTAGTGCAAAGACTAGAAAATTAGGAATTCTGACTGCGCAGAAGTTAGGTTATCCAGTTTACAACTTTAAGAGAATCGTTCGCAGCATGAGAAAGCAGATAGGTGTTGTCGAAAGTCTCATGTCTGCCGGTAAGTGGAACGAGATTAAATATCCAGAAGTTCCAAGCCGTGCAATGATGATTTACCGCAAGGCTTTTGCGAAACATGATCCTGATGGATTTAGTGAATTTATCAATAAAGCCGATAAGGGAGAAGTTAAAATCAATGCTTCAACCTTGTATCCATATGACATTGTAGAGAAAATCCTTTATGGAAGAGAAAACAATAAAGTCCTTGAAGCGCAATGGAAAGCACTTCCAGATTATATTGAACAGGGAACAAATGCTTTGATTATGGCTGATGTATCCGGTTCAATGTATGGAAGACCAATGGCAACCTCAATTGGTCTGGCAATATATTTTGCTGAGAGAAATACAGGTGCATATCATAACTTGTTTATGACATTTTCCTGCAATCCACAGATTGTCACATTAAAGGGCGAAACACTTCACCAGAAAATAATCAATGTTGCAAAAGCAAATTGGGGCGGTAGCACAAACCTTAAAGCTGCATTTGAGAAAGTGCTCGATATTGCTGAAGAGAACAACGTTTCACAAGAAGAAATGCCGAAAGCTATAGTCGTTATCTCTGATATGGAGATTGATTATAGCGGAAATAAGGAATGGACTTTCTATGACAAAATGGAAAAGAAATTTCGTAAAGCCGGATATATTATTCCAAATGTTATCTTCTGGAATGTCGACAGCAGACATGATGTATTTCATACTGATGCAAAACGTAAAGGCGTACAGCTTGCAAGCGGCCAGTCAGTGACAGTGTTCAAACAGGTATTACAGAATCTTGGATATAATCCAATTGAAGCTATGGAAAACATAATCAATTCAGAGAGATACGATTGTATCACTGTTGAATAAATAAAATGTGAAAATCAACTCAGTTTCTAAACTGACCGTGACAGGCGGTACGGAATGTAGCTCAGATGGAGAGAGCACACTACAAAAGTGAGGTCGCAGGTTCGAATCCTGCCTTTCCGAATCCAATGAACTGCAATCATTGGAAAATTTCTTTTTCTTTTCCTTGTTTCGGTTTCCAGTACTCCACGTTGGGTGGCAAGTTACGGTTCAAGTCCGTGTACTGGAATTTTTTGTTTAGGGAGGCTTATGGAAGTAAAAGATTATTGTTACATATGTAAACGGTATGCATTGGAAGAATGTGTCTGCTGTAATGGTGACAGTGAACATTGCGCAGACCTTAGATGCCTTGATGATAGTTGTTAATGTTGGGAGGGAGTAAAGAATGAAAATTCATGAAGTGATACGTCTGAGAAATGTATACGGTGGAGAAACGACTCTTGATGACCTCGTGAAACGAATGCAAGGAAATAAAATTCACAGATGTCCGAAGTGCGGCGGAAGTGGAACTACTATCAAAAGAGTAAATCGTGCACAATACTGGGAATGTTGCGATGATTACGTAGAAAAAGAAGTCACTTGCGACTTATGCAACGGCGAAGGGTACACTGAGAAAATATACAAACCTAGAATGGTACAGGATGGATGGAAATGCGAATAGCAGGCAAAGAAATCAAAGATGAATGTTCCAAGTGCGGGAATATCCTCGAATGTGAGTTGTTCCGTCAGGGACATGGGATAAAACAGGAACGTGAAAATGTAGTAAAGATGATCGAATGCCAGATGAAGCACAGGGAGAAAAGAGAGAAATGATTAAAATTTTAAAACCAGGTACATTAAAAAGAGTAACTTGTGATAGATGCGGTGCAATATTGAGCTACGATGAATCTGAAGATGTAAAAGAGGAAGACATAGGGAAGCGTTTTGCTAAAAACATGCCATCTGGATTCGAGTACAAGCGAAAATATATTATTTGCCCGCAGTGCAAGAACAAAATCATTTTAAGTTCAACCAGATAGGAGAATATTACAATGATTAAAAAAACTTTGCAATTTCTACATCAGACGAAAAACCAAAAATCTTACACGGATTCCATTATTCACAATGACGTTCAACTGGAAGAAATTCCAGAAAGACGGTAAAAAGGATAGTTGTTTACTATATGTATTGCATCCAGATATCGCAAACGATTTGATTTTGCGTAGAAAACTGTCTGAATGCGTAGATTATATTCGAGATAACTACGACATGGAAATATTCACAAAAATTTAGTGGGAGGGAACCAGATGCAAATAGGAGATTTAGAAAAATGGAGCATAGATCAACTCAAAATTGAAGTTGTTAGGTTGTCGACAGTGTGCGAAAAGAAACAACATGAAATTTTAGACAAAAATGATAAAATCAACGAGCTTCAGGCTGAACTTGATAAAATGTGCGATTACAACAATGAGTTAAAAAGGCAGGTGGACGAAAAGACAGATACGCCATTTTATGACGAATCTGTAGAAATCGCAAAATGCCACAGACAGCATCAGGACGATTGCATTACGATTAATCAGTTGCATACAACACTTGACGTTCTGATTGACCGATACGCAAACCTGAGAAAGATTCATGGGTTGAGTTGATATGAAAAAGGAAAAAGAAAGTCGTTCAGAATGGGAAAAGCAGTTAAAACAAGACCAATTTGAAGATATTATTAAATTCGCAAAAGAACATCCAGATGAATACAAAAAAGCTGTATTCGAAGAATATCTGTGGGGTAAGTAATATGTTATTAATTTATTCAGGATCGGACATTGATTTTCTTGACACCACATACAATATCGAGGGAGAATGCCACCGAATGAACATTCCGACTAGGTTCTATCCAGACAGACGCTTGCTTCTGGCAGGGAATACGACCGTAATATACAACAAAACGGGAAATCTTTCTAAAACATGGAAAGCAGATTACATCGGGGACAATTATTTGACGATTTTGACATTGATCAGAAAGGACAACGGTAAATGAGCATTAAATCAGCATTTGAATCAGAGGGAATAGACTTCTCTCAAGTAATGAACCCACCGGAGCCGTGGGACGGACGGGCATTAATAAAGAACATCAATGGCAAACTGTGGTATTGTTGTCCTTTTTGCGAGAAGAAAGCACTTTTGATTAGTCCAGAGACAAAAATTCGGCATCTTAAATTGAAGTGCAAGGGTAGTAACTGCAAGAAAGAGTTTGAGGTGAATGTATGAAAAAATATGGTGTAGTGAACTATCCAATTAAGATTATTGATGAAAAAATCATTAATGCACTAGCTGACATTGAAGTACATCATGAAGAAGGCAGACGGATTATTTGGGTAGAATGCGTCATGAATTACACTGATCTTCCGGAGGAATGCATTCTTGAAATTGGATGTCTTAAAAGAAAATTCAAACTCATGCATATCGACTCAGCTACAACAGAATCTGGAATCTATAAACTTAAATTTATGTTTGAGCGAGTAGAAGATGTAAATGAAAAAGATGAGTGGTGGGATTCGCTTAGAAGTATTGTGAGGTGAACACATGAAAAAGGAGGGTATCAGATGCCAATAATCAAGTTAATAGACAGGACTACAGATATTTCGAAACTAAAAATGCGCCAAATGAATTGGGATACTGTAATTAACGAAAAATCGTATTTTGTTGTTTCAATAGAAGATTATATACATACGATCGGTGGGAAATACGGAAATAACAATTTATGGGCTTATCCAAGAAGCGAAAAACCGAGTTGTGAGAATCTGGTTCAATTCGAAGGAGAACCCGTATGCTGGGGAATAAATTATGCGCCTTACAATTACGCTCGATGCAGACATGATGAATTTGAAGCAACTACGATTGGCAACGTGTTTATTACCAGAAACGGAGAAAAATTCTGCGATGTAAGAGGCGGAATTGAACGTGCGAAGTGCATGATTAATGATTTTTTAGATCACCCAATGAATTTGAATGAAATTTATTTTGATAAAAATGTTATCGGAAGAAAAGTTTGGTGGCGTAGCGAACCAGCTATTGTAACAAGTTATATTTCTGGACAGGCGTGTGTCATATTGGAACCAGATGGAATGCCACAATTTACAACACCGGCAGAATTTGCAGGTGAGGAGTGTGAATGTTATGTTGATGGTGATGTAAAAGCAGATATTCTTGATAAACATATTTGGTGGTTTAGAAAATAATGTAAATTTATTCGAGGTGAATGTATGAGTACTTGTTATGATTGTGCGTGTTCAAAAATTGAAACAGACGGCAGCGATGCGGAAGAACTTCAAAAAACTAAACCTGTGGAACTGGACGAACTTTCGGAAGAAACCAAGTTTAGAGTTTATAAATTAATTGTAAATGAAATTGGAAAGCATTTTTACAATTGTGAGATGCGCATGTCATATAAAGACTTTATACTTGTTGAGGATTGCATCAGAAAAGTTTTGCAAGGAGAACAAGATGAACGCAAAACGGATTAAATGCTTTTTGACAGGTGGATGCAAGTTCAAAAGTTCGGATACAGAATCGAAATGTAATGACAAAGAAAAGACTTGCGCTATTACGAAAACTTGCTACAAATGCGGGAAGAAGTACACCGCCGTATTCACTTACAAACAGTTAGGAATTCCAGTGAGGTGAACACATGAAAGTATATCTGGTTTACGGAGATGTCTATTTTGAGCAATATGGTTCAGAATTCCATCTATTTGGGGTATTTACTTCAAAGGAAAGAGCGAAGAAAATCAAAAAGCAGAAAGAAGATGAATTTTATCAACAAGAAATGAAGAAAAAATCGTGCTATCGTAATATTGACAGCAGGGAAGAAGTTGAATTCGAAATAAAAGAAATGCAACTTGATGAAATTTGCGATTTATTTGTAGGAGGATATATCGAATGAAAAAGATAATCGTTGCAATAACGGCTTTATCACTGACACTTGGAATGGCCGGATGCCAGTCTGCCACAAGAAATTGCGGTGGAAACACAACATTAGAGTTGGAACCAAACCAAAAGTTAGAGGAAATTACATGGAAAGATGATTCGCTATGGTATCTCACACGCCCTATGACTGATGATGATATTGCCGAGACTCACACGTTCCAGGAATCTTCTAACTTCGGAGTATTTGAGGGTAGCGTAACTGTTGTTGAAACAAAAAATAAATAACCAGTCAAAGAGCCACATGAGAGCCAGACTAAATCCTAAGAAGAAAGGAGGTCTGGCTCTATTTTTATGCAAAAATTCACAGAAGGTTCGCTTGAATGGTATCGGGCAATTTTAAATCAAATCATTAATGGTGATATGACAGTCTATCAAAACCAGAAAGATTGCCTTGATCTGCTGTTAAATATGAATATTGATCTTCCTTTCAAGGATAATCCAGATGCGCAACAGATGGGAATAAAGGTAAGCCAATATGCACACAATATCGCAGAAAGGCAAGCTGCTATTACTGGAAGTGGAGAATTTGACGATATTTACTGGAAATATTTACTGTTGGAAGCACCATGGATTTTTGAAAGCTATTTGTATTACATGGAAAAGAATAGGCCTGACAGTAAGAAGTTTTACGTTCCAAGAAAAAAGACACTTCAAGTAGTTGCCCAAGATTTACAAGATTTGGAAGAGAGAAAAATTGAGTTTTACGGTTTGTCGCTTCCAAGCCGAGTTGGGAAAAGCACCATGTGCATATTTTTTATGTCATGGATAATGGGTAGAAGACCCAATAGTCATAATGCTATGGGCGGTCACTCCGGAAAACTGGCTAAAGGATTCTATGGCGAACTACTTAACCTGATCAATACGCAAGAATATACATATTCAGAAATATTTCCGACTTTAAAATTGCAGAAACAGAGTGCAGATGATTTTGAAATCAATCTTGATAAACCCGACCGCTTCGCGACTATGACTTGCAGAGGAATTGAAGGAACATGGACGGGTGCTGTCGATATTTCTCCTGACGGATATTTGTATGTGGATGACCTTGTAAGAGACAGACAGCATTCATTAAGCCCTACTCGACTGGAAAATACATATCAAGAATATCTAAACAAAATGGTTGACCGTAAAATTGATGGGGCAAGAGAGCTTATGGTTGGAACAAGATGGAATCTGTACGACCCATTAGGCAAGATTGAAAAACTCAATCGAGATAATCCGCTGTATAGGTTCCGCAAGATTCCTGCCTTGAATGACGATGGCGAATCAAACTTCGAATATGATTATGGAGTTGGCTTTTCTACAAAGTATTATGTGGATATGAAAGCCAGACTTGATGCTAACGAATGGGAGGCTAAATATCAACAGAGACCATTTTTACGAGAAGGGATTATATTTGCAGAAGATGAATTGAGATATTACAACGGAATTCTTCCCGAAGGCGGTTTTGTGAGAAATATATCTGCTTGTGATGTGGCATGGGGTGGTGGCGACAGTTTGTCGATGCCCGTAGGAGCGGAATTTGAAAATGGAGATATTTACATTTATGACTGGATTTTTAATGCAGGTCCTAAAGAGGTGACACTTCCATTAGTTGTCGGAAGAATTATGGGGAATAAAATACAAAACATTAACTTTGAGGCAAATAATGGTGGAGATATGTACGCATATTATGTGGGCGAGCGATTGAAAGAACATATGTATTCGTGCAGTACAACCAGTACAAAAGCTCCATCAAAGCAAGCCAAAAAAGAAAAAATAAATCAATACTCAGGAGATGTGAAAAATAGATTTATATTTTTAGCCCCGAAATATCGCAGCCGAGAATATGAAAATGCCATGGAAGAATTAACCACTTTTGTATATATTGGGGACAATGATCATGACGATGCACCTGACGGGGTAACACAACTTATGATGTCAATCACAGAAAAAAGGCTCGCAGAAGTTTCAGCAGTACAGAATCCATTTTGGGGAAGGAGATAGTATGACCACAAGAGAATATTTAGGGCAAATTCAGCGTTGCAATAAAATAATCAGCAATAAGTACATAGAAATTGAGCAGCTGAAATCTCACGCAATGGGATTAAATTCATTCTCTTACGGAGAACGGGTTCAAACATCTCACAGTCATGATAAAATGGGTGACTTAGTTTCAAAGATTGTGGATTTGCAGTCTGAAATTCAAGATATCACATATGAGTATATTGAAATAAGGTCGGAAGTGGTCAGGACAATTGACTCTGTGAAAAATCCTGTGCTGTACGATATTTTGTTTAAAAAATATATTGAGGGGAAACCACTCAATATAATTGCTGATGAAGTAGGCTATTCTTACCAAAGAACAAAAGAACTTCATCTGGATGCAATATCTGCTATAAAAATATTAAAAGGATTTGATTCATGAACTTCATACTGAATCGTACTTAAAAAAGTTGTATAATATAAGCTGTAAAAAAAGCACCAGGAAGAATCCTTGGTGCTTTTTTCATGCATAAAAATAGGAGGACAGGCAGTGGGGAGAAACAAAATGAACTTTGTTGACCTATGCCAAGGAGAATTTGGCAGAAAGACTGCCTATACTGGCGTAGACCAGATTACTCCTCAGAATGTGGCACAGGTTCTTTCTGATACAATTGGAATCCATAACAGGAATAGAACCCTGATGGATTATCTTTACAGATATTACAAAGGCGATCAGCCAATTTTATATCGTGAAAAACTTGTTCGCCCAGAGGTCAACAATAAAGTTGTTGAGAATCATGCCCTTGAAACAGTCAAATTCAAGGCAGGACAGATATACGGAGAACCTATTCAGTATGTCTGCAAGAAGAAAAAAGCGAGTGAAAAAACAAACGAACAAGTTGATAGGCTCAACGATTATCTGGACGAAGCCAATGCAGACGCCAGAAACATTCAGCTTGGGATATACCAGAGTGCAGTAGGAACTGCATATAAAGCAATCCTGAGAGAGGATGAATGGACAAAGGATGGAGACTTACCGCCTTTCAGAATATTTATCCCATCACCGCAGGATGTATATATTGTTTATTCAGGCGTTACTGGCAAACCAGTGCTTTCCGTCCAGATTTTAAAAGACGAGGACAATCAGCAGTATTACCAGTGTTATTCTTCCAGACAGTATTTCAAAATACAAAATGGAGTGGTAACAGAATCTGGAATCAATGGTTTTGGCGGTATTCCTATCATTGAATATCCAAATAATCACGACAGACTTTCCGACATCGAAATTGCGATCACAATGTATGATGCAATCAATAAGTATCAATCTGACAGACTGAATGGGGTTGAACAGTTCGTACAAGCCCTGATGAAGTTTAAAAACTGCGAGATTGACGAAGCAGAATTTGTAAAAATGATAAAACTCGGTGCTGTATCTGTAAAAGATGTAGGCAACGGAACACAATCAGACGTTGATTTAATGACCGCCGAACTAAATCAGTCAGAGAGCCAGGTTGCAAAAGATGATATTTACAACAATATGTTGATTGTAGAAGCAATGCCGAATCGACAGGGCAATACCGGTGGAGACACAGGAAATGCAGTGTACCTCAGGAATGGATGGGATTTTGCAGAACGAGACGCAAAATTGGTAGAAGCATTTACGAAAGAAGCTGAAAAAGCATCTGCCAGAATCATTTTGAATATCATTCGAAAAACTTCAATGGATGTAAATATTTCGACCAGAGATTTTGATGTAAAAATCACCAGAAACCCAACAGATAACATGCTTGTCAAAGCACAGGCGCTTGATTATCTGTTCAAGAATAAAATTCACCCGCTTATTGCATTGATTACTTGTG
>OGKZ01000857.1_pt1 | contig 26110 bp, 32 predicted proteins | sample 1572571 | NCBI WGS metagenome assembly OGKZ01 (sample SAMEA2581906, study PRJEB24529) | metagenome | biome: Human gut stool | place: China | collected 2011 | reverse complement strand
ATGCACATCGGTGTTGTCACCGATGGCGAGCTTTCCGTTGAGGACGAGGTAACGGCTTCTGTCGACGCGGCTTACCGTCAGGCGATCTGCCGTGCGCATACCTCCACCCACCTGCTCCAGAAGGCGCTGCGCAAGGTGCTCGGCGACCACGTAGAGCAGGCAGGCTCCTACACCGCAAACGACCACATCCGCTTCGACTTCACCCACTTTGCGGCGCTGACTCCCGAAGAGCTGGCGAAGGTCGAGGATCTGGTCAACGACGCCATCCTCGCAGGCAGCCCGGTCGTTACCGAGGAAATGTCGATCGATGAGGCGAAGAAGAAGGGCGCTATGGCGCTGTTCGGCGAGAAGTACGGCCAGACCGTCCGCGTCGTACAGGCCGGCGACTCCGTCGAGCTGTGCGGCGGTACGCATCTGGACAACACCGCGAAGGCCGGTTCGCTCAAGATCATCGGCGAGGCTTCCGTTGCAGCCGGCGTCCGCCGTATCGAGGCCGTTACCGGCAAGGCAGTTCTGGCTCTGATGAACGAGCGTCAGGCTGTTCTGAACGAGGCGGCTGCCGCCCTCAAGACCAACCCGAACGAGCTTGCTGCCAAGATCGAGCAGCAGATCAGCGACGCACGTGCACTGAACAAGAAGCTCGAAAAGCTGGGTGCTAAGGTTGCTGCGATGCAGATGGTTGACCTCTTTAACGTATCCCGCGACGTCAAGGGCGTAGAGGTCGTTGCAACCAAGCTCGACGATGCTTCCGCCGATATGCTGCGCACCATGGGCGACGACATCAAGGCCAAGAAGCCGAACATGGTAGCCGTTCTCTCCGCTGTCAACGGCGAGAAGGTAAGCCTGCTCTGCGTCTGCGGCGCGGACGCCGTCAAGAAGGGCGCACATGCGGGCAAGATCATCAAGGAAGTCGCGAAGATCGTTGGCGGCGGCGGCGGCGGCCGTCCGGACAGCGCAACGGCAGGCGGCAAGAATCCCGCAAAGCTCGAAGAAGCGCTCGAGGCGGTAAACAATATCGTTGACGCAATGCTGTAAGGCATTCATGGCGGCGCGGACAGCACTGCGCCGCCCCATTCGGAAAGGAGCGATATATCTTGGAGGATTGTCTGTTCTGTAAAATCGCGGCGGGCGAAATCCCGTCGAGCAAGGTCTACGAGGACGATGTCTGCTACGCATTCAACGACATCGACCCGCAGGCGCCGACCCACTTCCTCGTTATCCCGAAGCAGCACATCAAGTCTGTTGCAGCGGTAGACGAGTCGAACAGCGCCATCGTTGCGCACTGCTTCGAGGTCATCGCCAAGGTCGCAAAGGAAAAGGGCATGGACAGCTTCCGCGTGGTCTCCAACATCGGAGAACAGGCGGGTCAGAGCGTGTTCCACCTGCACTTCCACGTGCTCTCCGGCCGCGACATGACCTGGCCGCCGGGCTAACTGCTCACTTGACAGGCGGAGAAAAAACCGTTATAATAATACTGCTGTCCGTTTCACCGCGGACAGCAGATATGCAAGGTTAGTTCATCGGTAGAACGGTCGCTTCCCAAGCCACAGAGGCGGGTTCGATTCCCGTTGTCTGCTTAATCAGCACAACCCAGTAAAATCGGCAACGTCTTGATTTTACTGGGTTTTTATATGTATGAAATTTTCATATTCAGAAAAATTTTATCTCAAAAAGTATATTTTTTACGTCAAAGTATTCCACAATGTATTCCACAAAATATTATCCATCTTTCGTAAATAATACATATTCTTAAAAACAGCATGGATTTTATGGATAAGCCGCTATTCCATCATTGATAACCGAGTGGATAATGTATGGAAAAATCATGGAAAAAGGAAAACTTCTTTTCCACCATTTTCCCACAACATTTTCCACCCGGTTACCAACGATTCCATAAACAACAGCTTATCCACAAATTCCACCCTGCGATTAAGATCTGCTAACCCCCTCTTGCTTTGTTTTATTTTATAAAATAGATTTTTTACACAAAAAAAGACCTCACCCCAGCATTATACCGAAGCGAAGCCTTTTTCTCTATCTCTCATTTTCTTTTTCTTTCATTGCAATCTCAATGATCGCCAAGTCTCTTTTTGCAGCACTTATCTCTTCAATAGCATCACATACAGGCAGCAATATTGCCAGTGTTATCGCCACTGCTAAAATAACAGACAGCAAAAAACAAACGTTTATTTCTTCCATACCATTATACCCGGAAGTTACAACATACTGATACGCAGTTCTCATAAAACTAAAAAATTCTTTCCAGACACCCATTATGATTCCAAGTAAAATAATAATCAGCAGCATTTCACAAATATTCTTTTTATGTTCATATCTCACTTTTTGTTCTACATATTCAAACTCCAGGGCTTCTTTTTCCATAGATCTTAATGTCTCAAGTCTCCATTTAAAAGCCTGCATTTTCCGCCTGCGTACTTCCCGATATGAAAATTTCATGATAAAGTTTTCTATCTTTTCTTTCATCACTCCACCTCCACGATCTTCCAGTTATCCCCCTTCTCCAGCGTCAGCTTATACTGCATGATCTGCGTGATCTTTAGATCCTGATCCAGATATCTTACATAAACTTCTGCTTTCGGCTGACCACCTTCCATATAGTATGCTTTTCCTGCCAGTCCGTCATATACATAGTTCTTTCCAATCGCCGGAAGAACACCATCCTTTACATAATAGACAAGTTCTTTCGCTGATGCCTGGGGATAAAGTTTGAAAAATGTATTTAAAAAATCTTCAATCTGCGTCTGTGTTTTTAAATCAATGCTCCCGTCTGTTTCCTTTTCTTCCGGTTCATAAGAAGATTTTCCCGGCAGCGCATATGCTGTCGGGTTTTTTACAACCAACATCTTTCCTTTTTCATCCCTGTGAACCGTTACCTGATACACATTACTCTGCTCCGCGGTCTGCTCACCTTCCGATATCCGCTGCTTTACACAATACGTTACTTCGTACTCTGTATCCGTAAGATCCTTCACAGACCAAATATCTACGGATTCAACTTCTGCCACAGTCGGACAATCTGTCGTTATCATCCCATGATCCATAAGCTGAAGCGTTTCCGGAAGATATTTCTCCAGTGCTTTTTCTCTCTTGTTTATCTCCCGGTCTGTATTTTCCCAGGCATGATATACACCTGCAAAATCCTTTACATAACTCTCCAGGGCATTTGTATCTTTCAGTTTTTCCTCGATCACAGTCTCTTTTTCAACCGTGACCGTATCAACCGATGTGAAATTATTATAAATTCCTAAGATAATGCTGATTGCAAGTAAAATCCAGAATAACCGGATCCATCCCCTGTTGGGAGATACCTTTAAAACCGGCATTTCTTCTGCCTGGTCACTGCCTTTATACTCACCTTTTATCTTTTCTTTCGGTTTTAACTTCCCGATATGTACTTTCATCTTTTCCGGCAGTTTTGTATATATCTTTTTCAAAAACAACCATATCTTGTTTTTTATTTTTTTGATCATTACTTTTACCTGTATTTTCTTTTCCTGTCCCGTTTTGTTTTCTTTCTCCATTTCTTTTCCCTTTCTGCTATTGCGACATCGCATTTATGTTGACGGCATGCTAACCCTTCCAATACATACAAAGTGCTCTTTCCAGAAGCTTGTATTTAAGTCCGCAAAACCGATCGGGTTACCGGCATGAAACATCCTTCCATTTCCGGCATAGATCCCAACGTGCGTGATGTAATTGTCTGTCTTATATGTTTTCGTGAAAAAGACCAGATCTCCCGGCTGCGCTTCCTCCAGCTCCAGATGCTGCACGGCTTCATACTGTTCCTGCGCTGTCCTCGGCAGTGACACTCCCGCCTGTCCAAAACACCATTGCGTTAACCCGGAGCAGTCAAAGGATGTCTGCGGACTTGAACCACCCCAGACATATTTCCATCCCTGATATTTATAAGCTTCCGCAAGAACCGCATTCGCCGTATCTGCCGGTAACGGCTCTGACTCCAGATACTGTTTTACAAGATATACATAAAACATGTTTCCGTAGTCATATCTCCATCCGCCATTCTGGGCGATCGCAACCGGATTATCATATTTTACTTTTCTGCCGCCGCATTTGCTGCTTGCAAAATCACACGACAACTGAAATGTATGAGCCTTTCCCCTGACTGATACATAATCAATATATCCGGCTCCATAATTGTATGCCTGAATCACAGTATCAAGATCACAACCTAACGTGTCTGCTTTCTGCAGCAACATGGCAAAATACGCAACTGCAGCCTTGATGGATTCTGAAGGGGTTTTCTCTTCTTCTGTCAGACCACTGTTTCCAAGTGACTGCATCGGATCATTTCCTTCCCCTCCAGTCTCCACCATCATGATGGCAAGCAGATACTTTTCATACTCATGTATGTTATATTCCGCTGCCGTATCCCCGACAAAGGCTGCATATTCCCTTACTTTGTCAGATAACCCAAGACCGGACGCATGTTTCGGGTCTCCACCGTCACTATCGCCCGTGGTTCCAATCAGCAGCACACCACAAATCGAAAACAGTAAAACAGGAAATAAAATACATAAAGTACATATGATCCGTTTTACACGTTTCATCTCTCTTTACTTCCTCCCGTTCCTCCGATCAGCATTTTCTGTCTCCATTTTTCTTTCAGTACTTCCTATTCTTCTCCGCTCTGTCAACACATCATTTCTTAAATCTTTTGCATTTCCGCCGGATCTTATGACAGTTCTACCAGGCACAGACCCTGTCCCTGTTCCTGTTTCTCTTACGCTTTGTCCACCGTTTCTCTCCTGCAGTCTAAGATCTTCATTTTTCTGCTGATGCAGGCCTTCCATGAATTTTTCCTGATCCGCACTGTTTAACATCGTTCCATAAGTTCCAAGTTCTTTTCTTACATCCCTGTTTGAATACGGAAGACGGGTTACACTCTGTTTATAACGGATATCCTCTAACGGCGTTCCTATGCGCTCTGCCTTCTGGTCATTTTTCCTGATCCGTTCTTCACTTCCTGCCATGTTCTGTAATTTTTCATCTGATGCTTTCCGCACCTGCCCTCTGCTGTCAATAAAACTTCTTCCTGCTTTTGCGCCGCGGTTCAAGCCATCCACACCACGGTATTTATCCAGTTCTTTTCCATTTACCGGAATCCGTTGGTGGAAGTCAATTCCATCATAACGTTTTAGCGCAGTTTCACTTCTTCGTTTTGCAAGATACATCTCACGGCGTTTCCTTCCTGCATCTGCCTGAATCCGGTTTCGTTCCTGCAGACGTCCCGTTTCTCTTCTGTTCCGTTCTCCGGCTATGCCCTCTTTAAAGTCTTTTACATTCTGCTCCATTGCTTTCCGGTGCAGTCCTGCCTGATATTTTATTTCAGTCGGTGTATTCTTTACATTTTCCTTTACCAGATCCATACGATCCTTCAGGCGTTTTCCAGAATCCATAACCATACCGACACGTTTTCCGGCTTTTGTACCTGCCGACGGCATTTTATCAGCCTGGTAGATCGTAGTCCATTCACTTTCCGATTTTCTTCCGTCGTTTTTAGACGCATTTTCATTATTTCCAACTGGATTCCTTACAGGTTCGTTTGCAGATTCTCCCACAGGTTTTCTTACAGGCTTGCTGCCACTATTATTTGTATGTGATGATGCCCTCTGTGTACCGCTTTCACCTGAAGGTGCTGCTGTATCTTTAGAATCATCTCCGGTATTTCCACCTGTTCCACCGCCAGTTCCATTGCCGGCACCTGTATTCCTGCTTACTGCAGCACGTCTTCCGCCTGAATAATATCTTCGTCCAAACAGTTTTCTCATAACCATATATCTTCCCATGCTCCGCAGGAAACGACCGCGTTTATTACCACTGCCATCTCCCAATGCAACCATGGATAAAATCTCATCCATCTTCAAATATATTCCTACGAAGACAACGATCTGTAAAAATGCAACCATCAAAAACGGGTAATCACCCGACATGGAATAGATCATTGCGGATAAGGAAAACGCGATCGTAATAAGAAGCGTTAACCCTGCACGCATTAAAATCGTATTAAACAGTTTTAACACTGCCTTTTTTAACAGCCCGTTATAAGTCGGCAGCATGGATAAAATAAAATTCAGCGGCAGATATAATGCAAATATGATAAACATAAGCTGCGTAAATACAACCATTCCGCACATTATGATCACAAAAATGCTGATGATCAGATTCAAAAAAAATATCAAAATAACTATTCCAAATCTGCTTGCCACATTTGTCACGGTCATATTTGCATTTTTATAAGTTTCAATTTCTGTCTTTACTGCAGCCTGACGGTCTTCCCCGAAATTTGCCAGAGGACTGACCGACAAAACAGATCTTATGCGGTTTCCATCAATTCCAGCCGCAATACGCTCTGACTCAATGGCATTTTCATCCGTTGTACCAAACTGCAGTAACAGCCATGGCTTATAAACCTGTACCGCAAACAGGTTATTCCTTATCTTATCTGTTGCTTTCTTTCCCATTTCATCATTTCCCGGCATCACAAGCTTTGTTCCAAGTTCTAATACCCCATTGCTCAAATCTGATGAAAAATCGTTAATATTTTTTATATACTGTGGCGCATAGGCAATAAACGCTGCCGTTAAAAGGAAGATCACAAACATATTTACCGCGGCACTGACTGCTTTCGTTGTTTCCCTTTTCATTAATCCAACATATCCCATATAACCGCCTACGATCAATACGACAAATATCAGCATCCAGGTATAAAAACCATCCGCATTGAATCTTTTCGACCCCGTACTCATACCCGCTAAAACCTGAATATTTTTTCCAATACTGTCAGCCATATCACTGATAAAATCCAGAGCATACGTCTGCTGTACTATATAGCCTGTTCCGCTGCTTAATAAAACACTGATCTCCCATATCGCATTGCTTAAACCATAAAATGCATACGACAGGTTATTCCCCATGCCATCCAGCCAGTTCCATGGAAGCCAGTCCCAGGAAGTATCAACGTAAAAGTCAAGCTGATAATTATTCCATGAATACTGACTATACAGGTTTCCGGCATCAATCGTCTCATCAACCAGCCCGGAAGCTGCAGATACTTCCATATTTGCAGCCGATAAAAATAATCCTGTCAGAAGCATGCATACAAGAAATGCTGACAGGATCTGTTTGCGCGGCTTTTGCAGTCTTTTTGTTTTCATTCCCCATTTCTTTCTCATGAAACTTCCTCCCTTCTTGGAGGTCTGGTATCAAATGCGTCAAATACATGCTGTAACAATATCTGTGTATGTACTTTTCCAACACGTCCATATATGTCCTGCATCAGACATTCTCCAGTCTCTAAAGACATGATCGCATTCTGATTTCCTTCGTCATCCGGATCCAGCCCAAAGAATCTTAATGTATTCCGGATCTCCGTCTTATCCGTGGAATGAAAAGCGAACTTCAAACCGATATTGTTTTTGATCTTTTCGTCCAGAAGATCGGAAGAACTCTGCGTGATAAAAAATACACCGGACTGCATGGAACGTCCGGCACGTACAAGTTTGTTCGACAAAGCTGCTCCCTGTGCTACCTGCAGGAGACTCCATGCCTCATCTAAAGCAACGATTTTATAAATTTTCCTGTCTGAATAAATAAAATCCAAAGAAAAGGTTCCGATTGCGATCATAACCGCAATACTTAAATATTCGATGCTGGTATATTCCTCCACATTTTTTTCAGAATCCGGCAGCATCAGATCCTGCACCTGCAAAATGTTTAAAGCCTTGTCTGCACTGATCTTACGCGTCACTTTCCCATCTGAAAACAGCAATCCCGCAAAATCATAATCGGTAAACGCTGCTACGTGGCTCGCAAGCAGATGCGCTTCTTCATCCTCCATCTCATTTAATTCATCGATCACATATAAAAGTCCACTATCCGATCTTTTTGTAACTGCCTTTACCGCATCACGTAAAAGCGGGAAACGTTTTCCATCTTTAATACTGACACCAGTCAAAAATGTCAGGATATCCATCGCCAGGCTGTCTGCATCTTTCTTGTTCTGCATGATCACATACGGATCAAGCATTCCTTTATTGCCCTCATCACTGGTCAGGTTGATAATGTTAATTTCATCCGAAAGTTCCGGAAGCATTTCTTTCCATTTCCCGCGTTCCGACTTCGGATCAAGGATCAGCGCCCTTGCACCGTGTAAAACTTCCTGATAAATAATGTTATTTGCAAGCATTGACTTACCACCACCAAGCGTTCCGGTAAATGCAACAGCAAGGGCATTGGTAACACTCCCGGCTACGTTCTGACATGCAAGGGACGGATCTATATAAATATTGTTTCCGGTTTCTGTGTCATACCCGATATAACTTCCATCCGGATCGCCTAAGATACGCGCCGCACCAAATCCAAGTCCTGCCAGAAAATCTGCTTTTACATACTGGATATAATCATTTTCATATCTTGATCCAGAAGGAATAAATTCTTCATGGAATCCGATCATATCACCAAACGGGCGTACCAGTTTAATGTTAAAATCATTCTCGTAATAATCCCTGACCTCTGCGATACGACGTTCCAGCTCCTCTTCGCTTTCTGCAGCAATCCGGACAACGTAGCTTAATTTGTACATGGATTCTTTTGTTCTGCCTAAATCCTTTTCCAGCTCATCCACATCCACCAGAGCTTCTACCACGGAATTATCTGTATCGGCACCTGCTTCATATGCATGCTCGTCTAAGTCATTTAATTCCTTTTTCTTATTCCTAACCGTCGTCAATGCGCTTCTGTTCGGCATGATTTCAACGTTCATGCTGACGTCTACCGGGAACCTGAAACGCTCTTGCTCATAATAAAAGATCTCTGACGATGGAAACTCCAGTTCCCCGATTAAAGCATTGATCGTCAGGTATGCAACATAGTTTTCTCCCTCTTCCCTTATCATCCGGATATATTTCTGATGCTCCTGCAACACACAGCGCGTCAGGCGGAGAATGTCGTACTTGCGGACTAACGTTTTTTTCTCCAGCTTTTCTTTTGGGAATGAATACTCATATTTATAATATGGCGTTTTCTGCTGTCCATAGATATGTTCCACGATATATCCGATATCTTTCTTTTCCAGACGCTTTAAGGAAAACTTTCCTTTTACACGCTGTCTTAAAAAATCCTCCAGCTTCACATAACGCTCTATCTCTGCACTGTTTATGCTGACAAAATCACCCATCAGGTTATGGTTGACACTGTTTATAAAGTCTGTAAATACGGCTAAAATATCTTCCTTTACCTTCTTTACACTGACCTCCTCTTCTCCCTTGATCAGTTTGAATCCCAGGAAGAAACGGTAAGTAACCTCATTTTCCATGCCGCCCATGGAAGCAATCAGCCCTTCCGTCTGCAGATCGATCACTTTTTCCGCCGTCTCTTTTAAGCTGCCTTTTAAATGCTTCTTGCAGTTTTCCTGTCTGTCCCGTACCGATGTTTCTGTGGCAATACAGAGCGCATGCATCTTACCTTCCCTGTTTACCGTCATGATCTGGCGGAATCTTTCATATACTGCCATCTTTTCATCCGGAGATAAAAAAGCATAGTTGTACGGAATCAATTCATAATATGCCCACCATTCTCCCTGCTGGTTTAAGATCATGTTGTTTTCGATGTACTTAATCGGGAACATATATATCCCTCCTCACTGCGGTAATATATTCATTTACCGTCTTTTTACGGTATATCACGCGTTTTCCTGCATAAGTTTCCTTCGGACGTATCAGATAATTAAATGCGGAACATAAAAATCGATACGGATTTTTACCGTCAAAACTCTTTTTTGACATCAGATACGCATTTCCTACGCATATCGCGGCCCATACAACGAAACTTTTTATATACACAAATGGCGGCAGGTTGTGAATCATAAAACACACAACTGCAGTCCCGGTAAAATACCCGATCTGTGTCATTGTCGCCGGAAACGGCAGATTAAAATCCCCGACCGCATGAATCACTTTTTCAACATTCCAGATGCTTGTATACGACTTTACCTGTTTCATTTCTTCCCTTTCTTTCCTTTCTGCCTGTCCGGCGGTTTTCTTCATCCTTTTCATTTATCCAAGGCACAGGGCATCCCGCCCCGCACCTTATTTTTTTTATCAGGGATCATTCCCCTCCGTCATCTGCAGCACCGCCCTCGATGATCGTGCCATTATAGATCTTTAACATCGTGTCTTTTGTCCCAGAGGGATTAAAGACGAAACCGACCGCTATGACCGCGATAATTGCAAAAACAATCAGTTCTGCAATCTTGTGTTTAAATAAAAGCACAAGACCAACGATAATAATCCCTCCTAAAACCAGAGGCTGTATATTCGTCATGAGCCACGTATAAATTCCCTGTCCAAAGTTCATATCTCTTTCCTTTCCGCGCATTTTGCGCATAAAAAAAGACAGCTTTTTTATTGCCGTCTGTTTACTGTTACATTTTTTTCTTTTTATTTCTTCTTTATGGCGCATGTTCCATAACGCATCCATCTTTGCGCTTTAAAAATTGCGACGTCGCAATTTCAGGATTCCATATATTCCTGTCTAAGATCATCGATCCAGTGTCTTCCTTTCTGTTTCACTGTGATAACATCCTCTAATACCGCCTGCTGTTGTTTTAATATCTTTTTGTGATGCTGGGATAAATTCGCTTCTTCTATCATGTCTTTTGCCAGACGTGTTCCGCGGAGGTCATCCAGCTTCTGTACCATCTTAAGAGACGGTGCAACCTGTCTTGTAAGCCAGAGAAGCGTCCGGTCAAGAGTGTATTCCTCCGGTTTGGTCGTTAATTTAATACTCCGGTACTGTCCGTTTAGAAACCATACCCAGCGTTCATTTAACGGCCAGTTTCTACGCTCCTGCTCCGGATCTGCATCTACAAACCTTACATAATGATTGATGATAGAATAGGCAGTACAGGCAACGTCTTCCATTTCCAAAAGATCATCCATGGCGCGTTCCGCACGCTCATCTTTTAACCGGATTTCAAAACGGTTCTTTGTCTCCGCTTCATCTAACGGAGTTCCATTTTTTACATACTGTTCATAGTCCTTTTCATAAATACAGAAGTAAATTTCACTTTTTAATGATCCCAGGTACAATGTATTTCCCATGCTTGCCGCATCTTCTTCCCGGTTCCTTATCAGCTCCCCGGACTGGTAATCCTTAAAACTATGGAAAATCGTGATACATTCATCCCGGCGGCATTTTTCTGCAAGTTCCGGGATATTTAAAATTCCGGCACGGTCATTGATCGCAATGTCGATCCGCTTAAATACTGCCCCCATCTCCCTTGCAGTCCGGAAGAAATCGTACCAGGTACGTTTCTGCACCTTTAAAAACGCTTCGAACTGTCTGCACCCCTTGCCCTTTAGTTCAAGCAGGATCCCTTTTTCATGTTCCGGCGATACCATAACCGTGATATCGCCGTAGATATACTGGCGTCCGTAACCGTAAAAGCTGTGTGCTTCTTCGATCATGTACTGCATCCGGATGTTCATGACATCCTCGATCACACGTCTTTCGTCTGTGGTTGCGAAACGGATCCTTACATAGTCAAATAAAATTTCCATTTCTTTGTCCGGATTGAAAATTTCCAGAACCATTTCCAGATGCTCCAGCAGCTTTTTTGTTGCCCGTTTTTTTCCAATCAGCAGCATACCGTAATAACTTCTGCTGATCCCTGCCGTTTCTGTATATTCGCTTTGCGATACGCCGTATCTTTTCCGTCTGGCTTCCAGGTTCGTAATCCATTCCACCGGATCAAATGCAATGGAATCTTCGTTTTCTTCTATGTACCCTTCTATTATCTCTTCTGTCGCCTTTTGCACTGCTTCTCCGGCACTGAATACATCATCTGCCGTTCTGAAATTATCTGCCGGAGTTGTCTCTTTTTGTACTACATAACCACTTTCTTTTTCCTTCCGATATTCCTGCAGCACATTTTGCAACTGATCGATCAGCTTATCACTGACCGGCTTTTTCCCGTGTATCAGCATGTTATAATAGCCTCTTGAAAAACCAATGCGTTTTGCAAGTTCTATCTGTGACAAACCCAGTTCTTTGCGTTTCTTCTCAATCGTTTTTAACGTCTCCTGGCTCTTTTCCACATCTGCCACCATCCCATTTTATTATTCAGTTCTGCAGTCTCCCAGGGATATCCTCATAAATCTGCATCCCATTACGTCTTGCCTGCATAAATTCAAGCACCGCCCCACGGCTTTCTCTCCAGCCCGGCATCATGTACACCCCGGTACAGATTGACAGCAGCGTCAACGACACTTTTATATATTCTTCCCACGTTGCATCCTGTGGCAGCATTGCATTGACTTTTGCCGGATTGATCACAGAATATCCTTTTTCTGTCAATTCCTTTTCTGCTTTTTTCAAAACGCTGCATATAATCTTTCGTCCCGGTAATCGGACCGCTGATGTAAATGTGTTTCGTCTGCTTTTCGTTTGTATTTTCTTCTTCCATTTTTCTCTTATTCCTCTCCGGCAGTTTCGCTGCCGTTCTCATACATTCGACCATACATTTCTCCTTCCTGCTGTCTTTTCTCACAGATCTGCGACAGCTCTGCAAAAAAATCATATTCCGGAGCTACATATGGTGCGTAAAACTCTGTTACAACACCGTTTCCGGTGTTTACATAGCCGCGCCCCGCAATATCTTTTTCTTTAAATTGTTTATCAATACTGCCAAACATCATGGTGTACCCGCTTGCAGACATACTACCCAGCGCAACACGGAAACCGAACTGATCGCGGACACCATCTCCGAGATATTTTGCATCCGGACGCTGACACGCAAGAATAATAAAATATCCTGCCTGTCTGCCTTTCATGATAATAATCCGGATCAGCTTCATAACCTCTTCCCATTCTTTTTTTGCAAGCGTATCCATAAATGCCACATATTCATCAAAGATCAGAAAATGCGGCGTCAAACCGACTTTCGCATAATTCGCACCCATCCGAAAATCCGGATGTTCCTGCATTTCATCATAACGGGCTTCCATTCCCTCATAGAAAGCCTCCACGCATTCCATTATGCTTTCTGTATCGTAATGCACATCCGGCATGATCCTGGATAAGAAAGATAAATCTGCTTTCTTCGGATCACAGATATGCAGCACCGCACCAGATTCTAACAATGCTTTTATCACGATCAGAAGAAAGATCGTTTTTCCACTTCCCGTATCACCTGAAATCAACATATGCGGCAATTTATCATATTTCCATGAGATATGCTGCATCAGATTCAGTTCTCCATTTTCTGCTTTTACATCCTGAATATCGATCCGGCTCTTTTCTACACCTGTTAAAAATTCATATCTGACCCAGATATCCTTTGTATCTTTTTTTACCAGTTCACAATTTAATCCGGTTTCCAATTTCTCTTCCAGATGAAGCAGCTTATCCTGGTACTTTCCCATAGTGATCTTGACTGTCACATAAATATGTCTGTTTTTCCTTCTGTAATAAAGCGCCGGGAAATACGTGATCCGTTCCATTCTGCCGCCTGATCTATAACGCTGCAGCGGCTCTGTCTCAAACCATCGGTTTTCCAGCAGCATCCGCGACATTGCCTGACAGTTCCGGATATCCACCATGTGACCGCTTTTCCATTGATAAAGCAGATCCAGCAGACATAAAACTGCAATCAGGAAGAGAAGGAATACCCTGAGCAGGATATTCCCTTCTGTCAGCCGGATCATAAATACTGATAATGCTGTAATGATCAGGGCAAAAAAAATGACAGACCTTAAAATCAGCCTGTCATCATAACGCCCGATGCGTTTTCCTTTCCAGATTGGAAATCTGTTCATCTATTCCACTCTCCCATCCGGTTATTTATTTTTTATTTCCTCCATCTTTCGCATCTGTTCCGGTCTTATCTGCTGTCTTATCAGATGTTTTGTTTTGATCTGCTGTTTTCGACGTGTCCGCTCCAGCAGCTTTTGTCTGATCAGCAGGCTTTCCTGCAGCATCTGCCAATACAATATCCTCCGCATTGATGTACCAGTCTGCCGTTGCCCTTCCTCCGAACGTTGCATCCGCTCTTGCACTTACGACCGGATTCACAAGCGTTACTACTGCATTGTATGGGAAATCTTTTTCTCCGGCTTCCGGTGGAATGCTGACTGTGATCGTGTGCCCCTGGCGCTGACATTTCAGGTCATATGTACGTTTTTTTATCTCATCGGTCACATTTCCTTCCTCGTCCTGCGCGTAGTTTTCTCTGCGCAATGCCGCAAACTTTAATTCTCCTAATGTTTTCTCTGTATCAACAACTAATCCCTCTGGAAATCTCATATTTTATTCCTCCATCTTTCTATTTTTTCTTTATTTTTTTCTTTTGAATCATTCTCTTTTATTTCATTTGCTGTGCTGCACATAATTCCCTTTACCGGATCACTGCTTTACTCCCGCATCTTCCAGCTCATCCACAGAAATGATATCATCCGCATAAATTTTATAATTCACATACCCCTTATTATTGATCGCATACCCTTCAATTTCCACGCGGGGATTTACCAGCGCCACCGGTTCCTCATATTCAAAACGCTTTACCCCTGCCTTTCCAGGAATGATAACCTCAACGTTATCTGCGCGCTGTACATCAGAATAGAGACTGTAAGTTCTTGACGTAACTGCATATCTGCCATTTGTACGCTGCTGATTTTCTCTGCCCGCTCCGGCAAAAGTGATGTTTCCTAATGATTTTTTTGCATCAATAAATACATTTTTTAATTCCATGATATTTTCCTCCTACTGTTTACATGTTTTTACTTGTCTTTCTGATCTGCCTTTTCTTATTCATCCCGGTTTACAATGCTGTACCCATGTTTCATCAGATATTCTTCTACCAGCTCGTCTAAGCTGCCATCATCCGGTTCATCTTCTAAGCAAACATCCGCTTCCCGGTAGATGCCATCTGCCATTAAAAGCAGGCTGTTCATTCCATCGCTCCGCGTCTCGTGGGTTCTTGCAATGATGCTTGGATTTTCCAAAATAACCGCTTCGCCAAATTCAAACGGCTGCGATCCATTCGCACCGACCACTAAAGCCTCTACGACTTCCCCGCGAAGCGCGTCAGCAAAGAACGTGTAAAAATTTCCTTTTACGTCTTCCCCGCAGATGTTCCAGGTAACTGCTTCCCCTTCACCGGCATAGTGCAATGCCCCAAAGGTTTTTGACATGTTCGGGATCACAACTCTCACACCCATATGTACATTCCTCCCTTCTGTGTGTTTTTCTTTCTTCCACCCACCAAAAAAAACAGCCGGTATGATCACACTGTTTTTGGTCGCTGCCTTATCTTAAGATAAGGTTCCCACCACATAACCTGTTTTTTCTGCATCATCACAATTAAAACGGGTTTAAATCTTCTAACGCTGGTTCCATCTCTGCCCTGCAGACGGCTGCCGCTGCAATGACCGGATCGGAATCTGCATATCGCCGCATTCCTGGGAAATCATTATTTTCAATCGCTTCCTGCAGTTTTCTTACTCTTCCGGTCACTTCATCCGGTCGCACACGCATGCACGCCGTCTGGATCCGTCCTAGAAAACTCTCATGATCTGCAACAAACTGATAATCCTGATTTTCCAAAATCTGTTTTAATGCTGCTTTTGCATTTTTCTTTATGTTTTCCCTGCCACGCATATAATTTACATCCATCTCCGGCGGCAGATCTGCGAACTCGGATGGAATAAAAAAGCCGTGCGCAATCATCTCTTCCTGCTGATATTCGATCCGTCTGCGCTTATAATTAAGTTCCTGTCCGTCCGTCCACTTCGGCCCGTGTGCGCCTTTTAAAAAGACGACGCACCAGTCTGCCACCGCCGCAAGGAGCTGCCCATAAAATTTAATCAGTTCCCACTCCCGTTCGATTCCTTCTGCATAATCGGTTAAAAGAAGCTGTCCTTCATTTAACCAGTTTTCACGATCTGCCGGTGGCATCTGCACCCCACCTTTGTTTTTCCAGTCTTCCACATCATAAGCGGTAACACTTTTTTCTGTCTGTGCCATCTTCTCCACCTCCTTAAAAGATTCTTTTTTTGTTTTGTTTTTCTCAAAATTCAAAACACATGTGATTCCTGCAATACCATATGCAGGCAGGCTATTTTTTTGTGTTTTATGCTTAGTTTACATCATGCCTACTTTCGGGGGCTTAGTAGGCAATGTGTAAACTAGGGTTTTTGTAGCGTTTTTTGCCGTATTTCCGGCATTTGTGCCCCCATGATTAAGAGTCGCCTATCGCATTTATACCCCCGTGTTACAATCCGGGGGTAAGCCGGGCGCTTACGCGCCCGGCAGAAGCCCTGAAGGGCTTAGCGCCGCCCCGGAGGGGCGCCCCGCTTCGCTGCTTACACTCCGTCCGCGCGCCGCGGGACACCCCTCCGGAACAGCACTAAACCCTTCAGGACAGCGGCCGCTCTCCCCGTCTTGCAACACCGTAAGAACAGCGTGGATTTTATGGATAAACAGCTATTCCATCATTGATAACCGCGTGGATAATGCATGGAAAAATCATGGAAAAGGAAAACCGTCTTTCCCACAATTTTCCCACACATTCCCCACCCAGTTACCAACGATTCCATAAACAGCAGCTTATCCACAAACTCCACCCTGCGGCTAAGGTCTGCAGATATCCTCTTATTTTGTTTTTTTGATCAACAAACAAAAAGGATCTTTTCTTTGTGGCGAAGACGCCAGACATCCAAGCGCCTCCGCTGTGTGAAACTGTAAACAAGGCAGGGACAGATCACGACAGTTTCTGCCAGACAGCCCGGACACTGCGATGTTTTACCGCCTGGTAGGTTATATCGCTAGCAGTCAATAATATTTCAACCTGCATACAGTATACTTTCGCCATCTTATCCCCTCCTACGCTAATCTTCTATATAACCGATGATTTCATATCTTTGATCCTAATTGCCATAATACAAATTACCTTCTCGGTCCTGAAACTCATTCCAGAACAATGGAAAACCTAAAGGTGTTTTTTCATTGTCAAATTGCACCGCATAACCAGTAGCATTGCACAGCTCTTCCCCATTCCCCGTTTCAAACGTCCGACTAAACGGTATCTCTTTTAATTTTATTCTTCCTGTTTCTTTCATTTTCTCTTCTCTCCCTCTTATTCGATCATTCTTTTCTTCACTGCGACTAAGGTCTGCTGGTATCCTCTTATTTTGTTTTTTTGATCAACAAACAAAAAGGATCTTTTCTTTGTGACGAAGACGCCAGACATTCAAGCGCCTTCGCTGTGTGAATTTGTAAACAAGGCAAGGACAAATCACGACAGCTTCTGCCAAACAGCCCTAACGCTGCGATACTTTACCGCCTGGTAAATTATATCGCTTAATAAACACTGTAACAGTTTCTCCAGTGTCCACCAGTTCCGGGTTGCTCCGCGTTTTTTATATCTCTGATTTTGTTCCTTCACATAATGGTCAAGTAACGCTTTTTCATCAGCAGTCAATAATATTTCAAGCTGCACGCGGTATACTTTCGCCATCTTCCTACCTCCATTCATTTTGATCTGCCATTTCTAAATTTTTCCGGTCATTCCGGAAATGGCAAGCCGGGGAATCGAACCCCGGTAAACGCCACCGCTTGCCTATGCTATCTTATAATTCGGGTTCATCTCTTTTAATGTACTTTCTAAATCTTCTTTACAACATACTTGTGAAAATCTGTAAGGACTTTCTATTAAGCAAAATTCTTCGCCGTTGTCAGAAAAATATTTAACTGTTCCTATATGTATTTTCTTACTGTTGTAGATTGCATAAATTTCTCTCATCAAATCCTTCTTCCTCCATTCTTTGATCTGCCATCATCAGAGCCGGGAGATCATCCCGCGGCTGACGCTCCAGGGTGGAGCGTTTCGGCTAATATTTTATATACACGCGGTTCTCATCTTCATAAACGATAGAGCCGCCAACATATATAACTGTTTTCTCTGCCATCCCCGGAAAATCGCCCGGCATCGTTATCTCAACGCCGTTCCCGGTAGTTTCAATTTTTAACGCCCTTCCTAAAAATGTTCCATCTGGTGTAAATACTTTTTTCATATTCCTATGCCTCCCTCTCAACTTCCAGCTTATTGATATTTCCCTCTTTCATGTCCTCAACAATCGCTTTCAACTCATCCAGGATATCCCCTTCCTTTGGTGTCTCGAATGTGTAATTTTCGTTGTATTCCTTTCCTTCAACTTTAATTCTATAGATCATGTTTTCGTCCTCCTGTGATTTGTTTTTCTGTTCTTTATGATATTAGTATATCACTAGTTCTAGTGATATACAATTGGCAAAACAGACAAACATCACTATTTTTAGAGATATATTTTTATGCATTTTGTCACTATTATTTGTGATGTTTTTCATGATAATATAAATTAGAAAGGCGGTGTATATATGTCAATTAGTTATCACAAATTACTTAAAATTTTTGAAGAAAAAAATATAACTTCTTATGTTGTAAAACGCGATAAAATCATTGGGCAAGCTTCCTGGAAAAAAATCCACGAAGGCGGTCATATTGATACTCGAACAATTAACAGCCTCTGCCAATATTTAGACTGTCAACCCGGCGATATCCTAGAATATATTCCAGATGAACTAACTAATGCCGATACTACAAAATAATTCTTTTCAACAAAAAAAGGAAGATGCTCTTTTGCCATCTTCCTTTTTACATTATGAAAAAGCATACTCTATCCCTCCAATTCAAATTGGTCAAATCTTAAATCGAAATATTCCTTCGCTATTTCAGGGTATCGTTCCTCAAAATCAACTAATGCTTTCATTGCTGAACATAATGTCCCCTCTGTCTTATGGTGAGCCTGATTTGCCTCGCAAAACTGTCTAAAGCTTTTCTTCTTGAAAAATCCAGGCTGATTACACCATCTTGCCATAGTAATGTAAAAACTTCTGTACTCTGACTTTTTCCAAGGTGTTTCATTCTTATTTTGGTATCTCATGATATATGGTAAACAATGATATCTCATTAACAGGGCTACTCTTCTCCACATATTTATGATATCTTGTACATCTGTACTCTCAAATCCAACCAACACATAGAACTTTATGTTAGTCGCTTTTGTATATTTTCTAATTAGCTGCAATTTTCTATGAATCAGGTCATAGTCCGAAATATTATCAAATGCAAACGTATAGTCTCCATCATATGACGCTGAGAATAATACTTCACACCTTTCGTCTGTAAGCAGCCTTTCGTCCATTCCTTGCTTAAACTTAAATGGCTTCTTCAAAGCTTTTAGCTCTTCTAGAATTGTTCTCCATTCTGGGCACCCAAGGAAATTATCATCTAACAAACAAATCTTCTTTCTTGACGGATCATAGAACTCGTCCAATGGGCTATGGCGAAAAACTTTGTCATATTTCTGATTTACACAAAATGGACATTTTCTAAAACACCCTCTTGTCATGAATCCAATACTGTAATCTGTATATTCCTTAAACTGAACCATAAAAGTACGTTTATTAAACTTCTTTCCAGCTTCCCCTGCCGCTTGCTCTGCTTTTCTCACCTCATTATCAATCCAATCATTATATAAATTGTAATCAGGCATGTGATGTTCTATCTCATCGTCTAAATTTGGAGCATTAGCAAAAAAGAATCCCGTTCCTCCAACGTGAATATTCTCAGGAAGATTAGCCTCTCCTGTATCCATATTAACGCTTTCCTGAATCCACTTTGGAACCCATGTATCTGTAAATACCTTTGCGATATATACATGATCAAATTCATTTAAATTTTCATAATCAAGTTTAAGTTCAACTTCAGCACCTTTTTCCTTCCAATATGCTGACAATTTTTCACATACTAAATTGGGAAAGCGGTGTTTCTGCCGTCCTAATAGATCAGCATCAATAATTCCTATCTTCATATGCTCCTCACTAATATTTTATTTTTAATACCAACCCCAGCCTAAGTGCTGCCTTATCATGAATAAGGTTATATGGTGCCATCATCATAATAATGATGCCCTCTGTAATCTGTTCCGTTTCTCGAATGAGATTTCCTTGTGATCCACATATCGATGTAGCAACTATTATATTTTTCTTTGTTGTCTTACTCTTGGCTGCGACGTCAAGATTGTTGATCGGGAGACTGGAAAAACATTTTAATTTTCAGCCAACAAAAAAGGAAGATGCTCTTTTGTCATCTTCCTTTTTACATTCATTGCTTATTCTATTTTTCAACTTTATTCGTCATTTTATTATTGCACACTCTATTCTTACCTGTTACAATCATTTACGGGTACTGCCATAACGGTAGGCGGTTAGTCCTTCAACAGAGGGACTGTGACCCTCTGATTACATAGAAACCTGTAAAGGAATCCATTGGAAAGGAGGGCTAAGCCAATGAGTATTATTGACTTCATAGCAGTAGTGAGCTTCGGCTTAACCTGCTTTAGTATCGGATATACATTAGGCAAAGATAATCATAAACCACAAAAATAACCGCCCTGGTCTGGTAAACTAAGCGGTTATCTTTGATGATATTCTAAATAGTAAAACGGACTAACCGTCTATCGGTAGCACTCTTTTTCTATAATCATATTAGCACGCATCCGTGGAAATGTCAAAAATTTTCTTCTTTCTCAACTATATCTATTTCCATACATTTTTACAACCTATTTCAAGTGTTCCTCAAAAATTAATTCGAGTTCCTTATTCCCTCTCAAGAATTCATACTCTTTCTTATTTTCAATTTCCGAATACAATTCACGAACAAAATTTTTTCCAACTCCCGAAAAGGCTTTTCCCTGTGCAGTATCTTCATACCTGTAATACAAAGGGGATTGTGTCATATTCCAAGGCTTCTGTGATTCACTTAATAATTGCTTAATTAACTGAACACATTTTTCTACATCTTTTCGATATCCAGCAATCAGCAGATATGGCACTGTGTTGCCGTAATTCCATAGTCCAAACAACGATATCATGTGATCTGTAATCTCAGCAATTCTCTCTGCTTTATCATGATTTCCTGTTTCTTCTTCCATTTCAATTAACTTATACAAGTAGCTTTGAATATTGACAACTGCCTGTAGCAGTTTCCCTTCCAGGAATAACGCAGCAGTGTCTGTTCCTTCCTGATGTGCTAATACACTTGTTTTCATAATCGTTGCATCAATTACAGTATCAGGAATTTTTTTCAAAAGGGCATTTGCTTCTTCATATTTCTCCATTTGGACATATTTTGTTGCAAGTATAAAAACGCTTGAATTTCTCACTCTTTCATCCTGACTGTCTGCTGTTCGTTCCAGCCACTCAATGATAGCTGTATTATATTCCATTCGTTCTTCGTCATTAAGATCTGACAAAGTCAAAGATCCGTTCAGAACGGTTGCGATCGTATATATTAATAAGTCGCAATGAGGATACTCCTGTATTTTACGAGATGCCATCTCGAAAGCCTCTGTAAAGCTGTCCAATGAAACTTCCGAAAGTTCATTCACAAATTGTCCAATCTCTTTTTCGGTCAATTCTTCACGAAACGAAAACAATTCATTCATATCAATTTTCAATAATCGTGCCAAAGCTGGAAGTAATGAGATATCCGGATATGTATTTCCCTTTTCCCATTTATTTACCGCAGGAGTAGAAACACCCAGATAATTTGCCACCTGTTCTTGTGTTAATCCCTCAGTTTTTCGATAGTTTTTTATCTGCTCACCAATACGCATTGTTCGCACCTCCTGTCCTTATTTCCATTATAGCGTTCCCAATACATGTTTACAATTGAGCCTTTGTTTACTTATTACTTTCTTTTTTTAACTTTCAATTAATTTTCTCTAATATTTATATCATCAGCAACAAACTGCCCACAAATTTAAGAACGGGCTACTAACCCTCAAACGACAGTGCATTACATTGCATCAGCTAAACCAACCTTGTTATCCTGAATCACCACTCCTTCATCTTCGCTTCATGCCTATTTTTCATAATTTGCAACTGGTATATAATGACAGGGATTAGAAAAATCACAGCAACTATGCCTAAAATAACAGACCGATTTACGGTAGCAAATGCCACGAGCATAAGCATTAATAAAAGCCAGGGATTTCGCAAATTACTGTAATAATTTGCCCTATCTTCATAGGACGTATGAAGTTCAAAAGGTTTTCCATCATTTTCTTTTTCTACAATCAGCAATTCCCTGTTAAATGTTGTAGTGTTTGTTGCAATACGACCGCCAATTTCAGCCCACGGACGCCAGCGAACTTTACCAACAGAATAATTAAGATTGATATTTTTATAGAATACGGAATATCCCATTTCTTCCAAGAAATCATGGTAATCTTCAGCATTAGCTTTTGATTTTTGTCCTATAAACTCCACGCAATATTGAACTTGACCTGGCTTACATTTTTCAAATTCATAGAGTAATTTTCCCGTTCGAATAAGGCGATAACCTTTTTCAGCCATCTTATTCAGCCAGTTTTTCTGTACCGTCAATAGCCCGCCAAAAAAACGATAACACTTTTTGCTCATAATGTACCTCCTACAATTCCGCTTGCAATACCTACAAGTTCACGAAGTCTGATAAGTTCTTTTTCAGCTATCTCCTTTCCTTTTACAGTGATAAGATACTCTTTTTTTCTACCTTCACTATCTCCGAAAAGCTCAATCCATCCCTTTTCCTGCATTGAATTTAATGCACCATATAAAGTGCCTGCTCCCAATGAAAGCCGCCCACCTGTTTTTTCTTCAATGAACTGCATGACAGCATATCCGTGTTTAGGTGAATAGAGTGAAAGCAAAATATAGAATGTCACTTCTGTGAGTGCACCACTTTTCACATTATCCCTCATAGCATCCCCTCCTTATTACGGTTACTGTAATAACTATATCAGTAACCGTAATAAAAATCAAGAGATGTGAAATAAATCTTAATAAGCCGGATAGTATTATACTTTTCCTGTTCAGTCCTTTACAACCAATACTTATATATAAAGTATTTCTCTCAACACCATTTCTTCTGCACTGGCTTTTATATTATTCATCAGCCTAACCCACTTCGTCTGGTTCTGTACCTTTAATTCTTCAGTTACACCCTGTTTTTCTGCCATCTGTTCCATAAGCATTTCCACCTGTTCTCTGCTCTCCTGATCAATCTGATTCAGGTGTTCCGTCAGCTTTCCAGTCAACAACAAATATTGATATTTTGCTAATCTGTGTTCCTTCAGAAACTGTTTTCGCAGCATTCCATATTTCCCATATATCGGTTTTTCTTCATTCAATACCAAATTCGGCAAATAATAATCTCCATGCAAAGTATAGCTTAATCCGTTCTTTTCATCATAAATGTGTGTTTCCATAATCTTATCTCTCCATTTCTCTGTTTTTTGATTTAGTTTTCTTACGCTGCTGATTCTCCATCTCACTCTTTTTTATTCCCCAGGCTAATCTTTCATGAATACTTCCCTTCGGCATTTGTTCCATCCGCTGCTTTTCTTCCAGAGCTTTCTCGTTGCGAATATCCTGCTGTACTGCCGCATCTACCGTCTCTATTCCCAGAGCACGCACAACACGATCATACCTATCAGAAACGCCTTGCATTATATTCTTTTCTTCTGATAATTTATGATTTTCTTTACGCATATCATCCAACTCCTTCTGAATACCGTTATATTTTTGTTTCAGCTTTTGATATTTACTCTTCCAATTTTCCACCTCTTTTGTAAGTTCTTTAACCTGTGCAGCCATTGCCCCAACCTTATTTTTTATCTGAAGAAACAGCGGTTTGATTTTTTTGTCCCGGTAGGTCGCTGCCCGTTCCAACGTGCCAGCTTCCGGTAACAACATTTTAACTGTTCCATATTCTTTGATTTCTTTGCTCACACTATCCATAATCGGTTGTAGCTGTTCTCTGCGATCTTCCAGGCTTTTTAGTTCTTTTTCTGCGCTCCCTGCCTTTTGTTCTGCTTCTTGCTTCGCCTTGATTGCCTGTTCCTTATCGTCTTTTAAATTCTGGATATCTGCTCTGGATTCTGCAATTTGTGCTGTTAATTCTTCTTTTTCAGCAGTTAGATGCTCTTTTTCCTGCTCCAATTCCTGTACTTCCTTTTTCCGTTCTTTTTTCTTGAAGTTATAGACATCCAGATGTTCCTCATGAGTACCTTTCTGTTCCCATTCAATTCCATACTGCCTTGCAATCTCTGCCAGTACTTCTTTTTCATGATTTATCCATTGATTCAGTTCTGTGTCATGCTTATTTCCACCTTGAAATCCAAGACCTTTTAATGCCTGTTTCAGCGAAACTCTGGTATCCATTCCTTTTCCTTTCCAGCCCGTCACATAAGGAATAAAGTCAATATGAAGATGTGGAGTAGCCTCATCCTGATGCAAATAGCAACTAAATACCCGAAGTGTCAGATTCCGTTTCTGGAAATCTTTTACATACTCATCCAGTACGTTTACAGCCAGATTTCCTGCTTCTGTTCCAACAGCCATATCTTCTCGGTTTCCAATCTGGAAAATCACTTCATGGAACAACTTTTCCTGTTTTCCCTGCCGGATTTTTTCATAGTAATTTGTAATCTTCCGGTCTTTTCTTTTCCCGGTATTGTATCTCTCCACAGCATCATCAAATAACTCTTTGTAAACTTCTTTCAGATTTTCATTCTGGTAACAAATATTTAATTGTACTCTGTCTGGGTCTACATTCTCTGCGAAAAACTCTCTCCTGTTATGAGCCAGAGAACCTTTCCCAATCATACCGCTAATTGTTCGTTTTATCATAATGTTTCTCACCTCTTTTCTAATCAAGTGCTAGATATGGCACATAATTTTTATTCACGCCAGTAATAGCGATATTAAGAAACTTTCGCCGGATACGGCGGTTTTGTTACTTTTGTCAAAAGTAACGCAAAAGCACTTTCGACAGCCGTACCGTCCATCAAAAGTACCCTTGCGCCCTGCCGGGGGCTATTCCTCCCGTTGGTCGGTTCACTCCTGCGTTACTTGTATGGCTGAATTATCCCGGTATCCTTGCCCGGATATATTCCAGATCACCACAATACGGTGTTCCTACAAGATACCATTCTCTTGCAGGATTCATTTCCATTCTAGTCTGAACCCATTCATCATCAAGCAACACTTCCAGGCATTCTCCACAGTGAAATCCTGTATCAATCCATAGATCTGATGATAATAATCCATATCTTTTGTTATAACTGTTATATCCTAATCTTCCTTCTCGCATTATGCCATTCTCCTTTCATTTAGCGTTTCCGCAGGGACGCCCTGAATCAGGGCTCCCTTTTGAAAATTCTCTTCTCCACCAACAAACTCCCGGCTACATCTTACCAGCTTTCTACTTGTCTGCTATCTACAGGTGCGTGACACGCTCCTGTAATAAAGTAGTCAGAAAGAACCTTTACCATCGAAAGTTCTCCGGTATTCCCCGTCTGTCCAGATATTCCTGCCGGAACTTTTCCCTTTCTTCTTCCGTTGGTGCTGTTTTGGATTTGCTATACACTTCACGATTCACCATTGCATCCAGTTTTTTCTCCAATCCCAACCGGATTATTTCTTCGCCATCGTAGTTATCCATCAAAAAATATTGCAGGAGTTGAAAAAATAACTCGTATGGAATCTGTACATTTTTATTTTGCATCTGTTCTCCTTTCAAGGTGGCAAGATTCCCTCTTCTTAAGAAATGGTAATCTTGCCATCTTCCATTTTTATTCTGGCAGCATCCAATACCATTGCTTTCCACGTTTTACAGAATCAATTTCAAGTTCCCGTTTGGCATTCCATAACGTTTTACTTTTTATTCCTCTGGTTTCGGCTTCTTCTGCAATTTTCTTTTGAGTCATTCCTCCATTTGCCAGTATTTCAAGGAGAAATTCTTTTGCTTTCCGACTTTTCTGCCCTCTGCCGTCTCCATTAAGAAGTTCATCGGCACTGATATCATATTCTCCAATCCATTCAAAGCCATTATTCTTATCCAGTCTGAATGCAATGGACGTTCCTTCCGGTGCAAGAGAACTCTTCGTATGACATACCACTCTTACTTCCGGTTCATCTTTCACTC
>OGKZ01000846.1_pt1 | contig 26376 bp, 24 predicted proteins | sample 1572571 | NCBI WGS metagenome assembly OGKZ01 (sample SAMEA2581906, study PRJEB24529) | metagenome | biome: Human gut stool | place: China | collected 2011 | reverse complement strand
CAAGGAGGAAAATCCTCTGCTCCTGCAAAGGCAGTCGCATTTTGCTCCGCAAAACTAAAGGAGGATTAGAACGTGAAAAAATATGCACTTAAGAGAATCTTTACGTCTCTGTTTACGCTGCTTGCAATTTTGCTCGTTCTGTTTATTTTGATGCAGCTGATGCCGGGTTCTCCATTCAACGATGAGAAGTTAAATGCAGACCAGAGAGCAGCGCTGTATACGAAATATGGACTGGATCAGCCGTTGCCGGTACAGTTTGTGAAATATGTAGGCAATATGTTAAAGGGAGATCTCGGTGTAAGTTACAATATCTCAAAGAATACACCAATTTCCCAGTTGATAAAGACAAGACTTCCGATCTCCATCAGTATCGGAGGATATGCGGTGTTGATTGGTGCCGTGGTCGGGCTTTTGCTTGGACTTCTCGCTGCATTAAAACATGACACGATATGGGATTCGTTAGCGACGATCATTTCAGTTATCGGTGTGTCGGTACCGTCGTATGTGTTCGCGCTGGCACTCAGCTATAACTTCGGATTTAAATTAGGGTGGTTCCCGATGCTGTTTTCGGAGAGCGATATCTTCGGATCGAGCGTGCTGCCTAGTATATCACTTTCGATGTTTACGATGGCGTCGATTGCGCGTTTTACACGAAGTGAAATGCTTGAGGTACTCGGCAGCGATTATATGCTGCTTGCGGAGAGCAAAGGAATTTCGGGTTCAGCGCTGATTTTTAAACATGCACTGCGAAATGCACTGATCCCGATCATCACCGTGCTTGCACCGCTGATTGTCGATCTGATGACCGGTTCTCTGGTTGTTGAAAAAATATTTGCAATACCGGGTGTCGGAAGTCTTCTGGTAAATGCCATTCAGTCGAACGACTACAACGTGGTTATCGCATTAAGCTTTATTTATTCTGCAATGTACATTGCCATCATGCTTGTGGTAGATATTCTTTACGGAATCATTGACCCGAGAATTCGTCTGGCAAAGAAAGGAGACTGATATGGTGTCACAGGAAAATACCATGAATGTGGGAAATGATGCTGCCGGCTACATACCGGTCGAGGCGGATTTTAAATTTAAACATACGGATGGCGAACTTGCGTTAGATGACAACTTTGCAGCACAGAGTTTTTGGAAAGACGTATTGATCCGCTATTTCAAAAAAATCAGTGCAGTGATCGGTCTGATCCTGATCATTATCATTACGGTATTTGCAATTATTGGCCCGGGAATGAATGATTTCAGTTACTCCGAACAGTCACTGACACAGAAGAACTTTGCACCGAGGGTAAAAGGTCTTGAAAAACTTGGCATCTTCGATGGTAGTGAAGGCATGAAAACAACGACCGGAACCAAAAAGATCAATTACTATGAAGAAAAAGGTCTGGATGATCTTTACTACTGGTTCGGAAGTGATAACTTCGGACGTGATATCTGGACACGTACCTGGTCCGGTGCACGCGTTTCCCTGATTATCGCCGTAGCAGCCGCTATCATCGATATGGTGATCGGTATGAGCTATGGACTGATCTCCGGATATTTTGGCGGGAAAGTCGATATGTTCATGCAGCGGTTTCTGGAGGTCGCGAACGGTATTCCGCGTCTTGTAATCGTAACACTTTTGTTACTGGTACTGCAGCCGGGTATGCTTACCATTATTTTTGCATTGATGTTGACGGAGTGGGTCGGCATGAGCCGTATTGCAAGAGCTGAGATGCTGAAATTAAAAGAGCAGGAATTTGTACTTGCATCACGGACACTTGGAGCAGGAAATTTCTTTATTATTTTTAAAGAAGTTCTGCCAAATATCATTGGACCGATCATTACACAGGTAATGTTCTCCATCCCGACAGCGATCTTTACCGAGGCATTCTTAAGTTTCGTAGGTCTTGGTATTCCGGTGCCACAGTGTTCACTTGGTTCACTGATCTCCGAAGGATTTAACAGTTTTACCACACATCCGTACCAGATCATTCCGCCGATCGTTGTAATGGCGCTTCTGATGTTAAGCTTTAACCTTGTAGCAGATGGTTTACGTGAAGCATTAGATCCGAAGCTGAAAGAAATGTAAGAAAGGGGATTCGTATATGTCAGAGACAAAAGAACAGATTTTAAAAATACGGGACCTGGATATTACGTTTCAGACGACTGCAGGAAGCGTGCACGCCATCCGTGGAGTCAATATTGACCTGATGAAGGGCGAGACAGTTGCGATCGTTGGTGAGTCCGGCTCCGGTAAATCCGTAACAATGAAAGCTGCCATGGGTATTTTGGCATCCAATGCGAAAGTAACGGGCGGTACTATAGAATTTTCCTATCATCATGCGGATGGAACACCGCAGACGGTAGACATTTTAACAAAAGATAAAAAGTGGATCAGACGACATATCAATGGAAAAAGAATTGCTATGGTATTCCAGGATCCGATGACGAGTCTTGATCCGACCATGACGATCGGAAAACAGATCATGGAAGGTATGATCTGGCATTTTAAGACACCGAAGAAAGAAGCCTGGGATAAGGCAGTAGAACTGTTAAAAGAGGTTGGTATCGAGGATGCGGAAAAACGTATGAAAAACTATCCGCACCAGCTCTCCGGTGGTATGAGACAGCGTGTGGTCATTGCCATCGCGCTTGCTTGCAACCCGGATCTTCTGATCTGTGATGAGCCGACGACTGCACTGGATGTTACGATTCAGGCAAAGATCATCGAGCTGATCCGCAGGGTACAGAAAGAGAGAGGCATTTCCGTTATTTACATCACACATGACCTCGGCGTGGTTGCCAAAGTGGCAGATTACGTCAATGTCATGTATGCCGGAAAAATCGTTGAGAAAGGTATGATCAATGAGATCTTCTATGATCCGAAACATCCGTATACCTGGGGACTGCTCTCTGCAATGCCTGATCTTGACACTGCGGATGAGAGACTCTACACGATCCCTGGTTCGCCGCCAAACCTGTTAAACGAAAAACCGGGCGATGCGTTTGCACCGCGTAACCAGTTTGCGCTTGAGATCGACGACAAGGCAGATCCGCCAATGTTTCAGGTGACAGATACACATTATGCGGCTACCTGGCTGTTAGATCCGCGGGCACCGAAGGCAGAGATGCCGCCTGAATTAAAAGAGCGTATTGCGCGAATGAAGAAGGAGGCAAAGATCGATGACGGTGAATGAAAACAGTAAGCCTCTTCTTACCGTGAAAGGCTTGAAACAATATTTTAAGGTAAGTAATAATTATACCGTGCATGCGGTGGAAAACGTAAGTTTTCAGATCTATCCGGGTGAGACATATGGTCTGGTCGGGGAATCCGGTTCCGGAAAATCAACGATCGGAAGAAGTATCATAAGACTTTATGATCCGACCGCCGGGGAGATCAATTTTAATGGAATGGACATCAGCGGCAGGATCAATAAGGCAAACAGCCAGGCACTGCGCACGCAGATGCAGATGATCTTCCAGGACCCGATGGCATCCTTAAATCCAAGAAAAAAGGTGCGCGATATCATCGGCGAGGGGTTAGATATCCATCATATGTACAAGACACGCGCAGAGCGTGAGGAAAAGATCAAAAACATCCTGGCAAAAGTTGGACTTGCGCCGGAACATGCGGGCCGTTATCCGCATCAGTTTTCCGGTGGACAGAGACAGCGTGTCGGAATTGCGAGAGCGCTGATCATGAACCCGAAACTGATCATTGCAGATGAGTGTATCTCTGCGCTGGACGTTTCCATTCAGGCACAGGTCGTTAACCTGATGAAGGATATCCAGCAGGAGACAGGAACCGCGTATCTGTTTATCGCACATGATCTTTCCATGGTCAAATATATTTCGGATCGCATCGGGGTACTTCATCTGGGACATCTCTTAGAGACCGGAACAACGGAGGAAATCTTTGAGAATCCAATCCACCCATATACGAAGAGCCTTCTTTCTGCGATACCTGCACCGAATCCGGTCGTGGAAAAAAATCGTGTGGCACTGAGCTACGATTACAAGACTTCCGGCATTGATTATAATAAGGGAACGGATCATCTGGTGTCCGGGACACATTATGTGAAATGTACGGATGAAGAATTTAAGAAGTGGACAGAATAATATAGCAGGAAACCATCACAAACCGGGAGCCGGGGAGTGGTGGTTTTCTTTTTTGGTAAAAGTGCTGAATTTTTTTGCGTGGGATGTGCTGAATATTATGCGAAAAGTAGAATATGAAAAATTGAACCGAAACCGTATTGACTTTGAAAATGGAATTTGGTATATAAGAGTAAAAATTCAAAAATTCAATAGAGAAAGGAAATAACAATCTATGTTGTCACAAAAGAGTACAATGAAAGACAAATTGGAAAATATGCATCTGCAGGAGAGGATAAACTATGGCTACGGAAAAGTCATTAGTATGATGTTGATTTCGGGTCTGTTTTCTATTGTGGTCATAGGTGTGTTATTTGCTAATATGTTACATTATATAGATGATGTCAATGCTGCGGATCAGGCGGTAAAAATCTGCAGGATCAATGTGAATACGTCAGCGAGAAATATCAGGGAAATGGCATTAAATAATGATACATCTGCTTATGACAGTTATGAGCAGAATGTAAAAAAGCTGCTTACAGAAGTGGATTCGCAGCTGGAAATATTAAAGAAAACCAAAGTCTTACCGGATGAGGAATATAATGAGTATGCATCTGCTCTTTCTGATTGGGGAAACATTGGTTATTCGATTATAGAAGAAATTAAAAATGGCGAAAAAGAGAAAGCGATTGATGAAATTTTTAATAGTTGTACACCTGCATTAAATAAACTTGTGGAAATTGCCATAAGATTAGATGAGATCACAGATGAAGTAAGTGAGCAGTCTGCAAGAACTACAATTATTTTTGCTGTTGCAGGAATGGTGTGTATTATTATCTGTCTGGTTTGTGCATGCACACTGGCTAAGGTAATAAGTAAAAAGGTACTTGAAACAATTCTGGATCCGTTACGTGCAGTGGAAGACGTTGCAAGGGAACTGACAGAAGGAAATTTACACAGTGCGCTGGAATATCATTCGGAAGATGAGATTGGAAGACTGGCGCACAGTATGCGCAAATCAATTCGTATTTTGGGAACTTATGTAGATGATATTGATCGTGCAATGAAACTGTTCTCAGAAGGAAATTTTGATGTTCAGCCGGAAGTAGAGTGGAAGGGAGATTTTGTCGGTATTTTAAATTCTTTCATGTCATTTGAGAAGAGTATGGCAGAAACGATCAAAGGAATTAAAAATGTTTCGAGTGAGGTTTCAAGTGCAGCAGACCAGGTGGCATCAAGTTCCAATGATCTTGCAGATGGAGCTACGAATCAGGCAGCGGTTGTAGAAGAACTGACGGCTACAGTTGCCGGAGTTTCTGAACAGGTAGAAAAAAATTCACAATCTGCAAAAGCAATCAGTGGAAGAGTGGATGAACTTGGAAATGCCATTTCAGACAGCAATGGTAAGATGCATGAAATGGTTGCTTCTATGCATGAGATTAATGAGGCATCAAAAGAGATTGATAAGATTATTGCAACAATTAATGAAATTGCTTCCCAGACAAATCTGCTGGCGTTGAATGCTTCTATTGAAGCGGCAAGGGCCGGAGAGGCAGGAAAAGGATTTGCAGTTGTAGCGAATCAGGTAAATTTATTAGCTGAACAGAGTGCCCAGGCGGCAAAAGAATCAGCATCACTGATCGAAACATCTGTGAATGCGGTAGAAAAAGGTATGATAATTGCGGAAGAGACTGCGGCACAGCTGGAGGAGGTAGCAGAGAACTCTAAGCAGATTACGGAAGAAGTTACACATATTGCGGATACATTAGAGACACAGACAACAGAAATCCAGCAGATCAATGAGGGAATTGAGCAGATCAATGATGTTGTGCAGACAAATTCTGCAACATCTGAGGAGTGTGCGGCTGCCAGTCAGGAGATGAGCAGTGAGGCAGAGAGTCTGCAGGGAATGATCCAGAAATTTAAAGTTCCGGAAATTGAAAATTTAACAGAATAAAAATATCAGACATAAAATGGAGTGCACTTTATTTGTAAAAAATGAGTGGTATAAACGGTAGACAAGATCCGTGGCTTATGCTGCGGATCTTTTTTTTGTTTATTGCATGAAAGAGACAATCTATAGTATGATAGAGAAAGTACAAACTAAGGATGGAAAAGGTATATACTATGATAGTCTCGGTTATTGAAAAGGTCTACGCATTTTTATGGGGAGATCTGATTACGATCCCTTTGCCGCAGGAAAGCAGCATAGGTATTTCTTTACTTGTAATTCTTCTGATTCCGACAGGAATCTATTTTACGATCCGCACAAGATTTTTGCCGGTCAGGCTTTTCCCGGATATGATAAAAGCACTTATGGCAAAAAAGGAAAATAAGGACAGTCTTTCCACATTCCAGACGCTGATCGTATCGACGGCTACCAGAGTCGGCATGGGAAATCTGGTAGGCGTTGTAGCGGCAATCTCAGCAGGCGGTGCCGGTGCTGTGTTCTGGATGTGGGTGACAGCGCTGATCGGTTCCTCGACCGCATTTGTGGAGGGGACGCTCGCACAGTTACACAAGGAGAAAGATCCTTTGTATGGCGGATATCGCGGAGGTCCCGCATATTATATCCATCATTTCTGTGAAGAAAAATTAAAAAAGAAGAAAAAGCATGTGCTGATCGCGGTACTTTTTGCAATTTCAGGACTGATCTGTTGGTGCGGCATCAGCCAGGTTATCAGTAACTCCGTGGCATCATCCTTTGAAAATGCATTTGGCATTCCGCCACTCTACACAACAATCGTACTGGTTGCGATTGCGGCGGTGATCGTCCTTCGGAAAAATGCGACGGTAAAAGTGCTTGACGTGGTCGTGCCGGTTATGGCGGTCTGCTATTTTGTAATTACAATATTTATTATCCTGAAAAATATTGGCAGCATTCCGGCGGTTTTTGGACAGATTTTTGAGGAAGCATTTGGATTGAGACAGGCGGTATCAGGAGGATTTGGTGCTGTCCTTATGAATGGCGTAAAAAGGGGATTGTTTTCAAATGAAGCCGGTTCCGGCTCTGCACCATGTGCTGCCGCAGCAGCCGAATGTGAGACGCCGGTCAGCGCCGGACTGACACAGGCACTTGGTGTATTTATTGATACGATCGTGATCTGCAGCTGTACTGCAATGATCATGCTTACAGCACCGGAAAATGTCGTGGCGGGAAAAGAGGGCATGGATCTGCTTCAATCGGCAATGCGCTATCATCTGGGTGAATTTGGCGTGATATTCATCGCCGTGACACTGTTTTTATTCAGTTTTTCCACATTCTTAGGTATTCTGTTTTATGCCAGAAGCAACGTTGCTTATCTGTTTGGTGACAAATGGATCTGGCAGACATTGTATAAGATACTTGCCTTGGTTATGCTTTTTATTGGAGGAATTGCAGCATATACTTTTGTATGGGATCTTGGCGATGTAGGAATCGGACTGATGACCATTTTTAATACAGGAATCCTGTATCTGCTTGGCGGACAGGCACTTGCGGCATTAAAAGAATTTGAATCCTCAAAATAATAAATGTATCATATCATTTAAAATCCACCTTAATAACAATAAAAAACCAGAAATGGAGTAAAAAATATGAAAAGAGAATCCTTCAAATCCCGCCTGGGCTTTCTACTCGTGAGCGCCGGATGCGCTATTGGAATTGGAAACGTCTGGCGATTCCCCTATGTGGCTGGACAAAACGGCGGTGGCATCTTCGTCCTGTTTTACCTGATCTTTTTAATAGCAATGGGACTTCCGGTGCTCACCATGGAACTTGCCGTGGGGCGCGCCAGCAGAAAAAGCGCAGTGTTAGGTTATAAAGCACTTGAAAAAGAAGGCAGTAAGTGGCATATTCACGGCTGGATCGCAATGTTTGGCTGCTATATGCTGATGATGTATTACACGACAGTCTCTGGCTGGATGGTATCTTATTTTTTCAAATTTTTAAAAGGTGAATTTCTGACCGGAATGACAGCGGATGACACGGCAGCAGCATTTGGAAATCTTCTTGCAGATCCCTTGCAGATGGCATTCTGGATGATCCTTACGGTAGTACTCGGATTTTTTGTGTGCAGCAGGGGATTGCAGAATGGACTGGAAAAAATAAGCAAGTTTATGATGAGTGCATTGTTAATTTTGATCGTTGTTCTTGCGGTGCATAGTATCACATTGCAGGGGGCAGCTGAGGGTGTGAAATTTTATCTTGTACCGGATCTGGATACAGTTGCAGAGACAGGACTTAAAAATGTGATCACAGCGGCTATGAACCAGGCATTTTTCACCTTAAGTCTTGGTGTTGCGGCAATGGAGATCTTTGGAAGTTATATGGGAAAAGAACATTCACTTGCCGGTGAGGGAGCACGGATCTGTGGACTTGACACTTTTGTTGCGATCATGTCAGGACTGATCATTTTCCCGGCATGCTTCAGCTATGGTGTGGAAGTGGATGCCGGACCGAGCCTGATCTTTATCACGCTGCCAAATGTGTTTGTCAATATGGCTGGCGGACGGATCTGGGGATGTCTGTTTTTTCTTTTCATGACTTTTGCAAGTTTTTCGACGGTCATGGCAGTGTTTGAAAACATTATGTCATTTTGTATGGATATGTTTCACTGGAGCAGAAATAAGGCTGCACTTATCAATGGAGGGATCATCCTGCTCGCAAGCCTTCCGTGTGTACTGGGTTACAATGTGTGGAGCAGCCTGCATTTGATAGGCAGCCGCGATATACTTGACAGTGAGGATTTTATCGTCAGCAATCTGCTTTTGCCGATCGGTTCACTGATCTATCTGCTGTTTAGCGTAACGAAGTGGGGATGGGGATTTGACAAATATATCGACGAAGCAAACACGGGAGAGGGACTTAAGATCTCCAAAAAATTAAAACCGTATTTTCAGTTTATATTGCCGCTGCTGATTCTGTTTATCCTGATTCAGGGGCTTGTGTAAAAAAGGAAAGCAATTAAGAGAAAAATAGTGAAAGAATAGTGAAAAATAGTGTAAAAATAGTGTAAATTTAATGGAATAAATTACGGAAATCCGGTATAATAGAATGATGCAGGAGGGAGCAAAATGATCCATGTTACACTTACGAACAATATTCTAAAGAGGATATCACAGATTGATAAAAATAAATTCTCAATGGGCAATGTTCATATACCGAGTATTACCGCAAATAAGTTAAGAAAAAATTCCAAGAAGAAAAGTTCCTATGCATCCAATAAAATAGAGGGAAATCCGCTCACAGAGGGACAGGCAGATGCCGCAATCGAAAGTGATCCGCACAGACATTTCTTAAAGCCGGAGCAGGAAGTAAGGAATTACTTCATGGCATTGTGTCTTTTAGAAAAGAAGGTAAAAGATAAAGTCCCGTTTTCTAAGGAATTGATTCTGGAGATTCAGGTGTTAGTGGAAAAAGGAGCATCTAAGGAAAAAATTGGGCTGAGGGGAGCCATGCCGCCGGGATTTTTGTTTGCAGTGTATGATTCGGAGACGGGAAATGCCGATTATATACCGCCGGAATATATTGATATCCCAGAACTTTTGGATGAATTGGTCAATTATGTGAATACAACAGACGATCATCCGCTGATCGTTGCTGCAGTTGTCCATTATCAACTGGTGACGATCCATCCGTTCGAAGACGGAAACGGAAGAACGGCAAGACTGATGTCCGGGTATATATTAGACCTGAATGGATATGGGTTTTATGGGATCGGTTCTTTAGAAGAGTATTTTGCATATGATGCCGAAGAGTATTACCGATCCTTGCAGATGGGACTTCCGGCACTGTATTATTCCGGGAGGGATAATCCGCCGCATCCGGAGATATGGGTAGATTATTTCCTGCGCATGATGGAATTATATTCCGCGAAAGTATGCGAGTTGTCCAGGGAATCCAGTGAGGAGGATCTGCTTGTCGGATTGTCTTATCTGAATGCGAAGGAGAAAGAGCTGTTGGTATTTCTGATAAAAAAACATTTGTATGAATTTGCGCCGATTGATGTCAGCAAGTTGGTGGGAGTGACCAGTAAAACGATCATAAACAGGTGTGCAAAACTCTCGGCAAATGGTTTTTTAGTGCCGGTGATCGTGAAGGAGAGAATACGCTCATACAGACTGAGCGATTTTACGAGAATGAATGAGAAAAAGATATTAAATCAGTTAAAATAGCTATTATGATATGGAGATTTGTGCCCCGGCACAAACTGGATATGTGCAAAAAACAGCGCAGGAATGGGGATTAAAATGGTCAATCGCGACGACATGCTAGAACTCACCAGACGGATGACGCCCGCACGGGCATCCATAGACCGGATCGCAGGCGCATATTTTGATGAAGAGGGATATGTGGATGGAACATTCAATACGCATTTCTTAAAATTGTCTGCATCCGAAAGAGCCAAAAACTTAGAACTTGCAAAGACGGTGCTGATCTCAAAAACCAATGAACAGATAAAAGAATACAGGATTCCGGACGAAAAAAGAAAACTGGGAAGTATCTGGCAATTATTTGAGGGAATCAAAGAGACCGGATTTTTGTATCCTGCATTTAAGGATCACAGCACAGATTGGTCAAGCAGCCATAGCACCATTGATACAGTCTGCCTTTGTCTTGGCTTCTCTGAAGATGTTTTGAGCCTTCTCGTTCTCTAGAATGTCCAGCATGTCTTCCTGACATTTGAAAATCTTCATGATCTCCTCTAAAGTATCCTGTAATTCGTTCATATAACATCCGTCCTTTCTCCATAATGGTTTTCTGTAATTCCTTCACCGTAAGAAGCCATCTTCCTTTTAATTCATTCAGCCCGTGCCAGCGAACGCAGAATATGGCAACAGATAACTGATATCTTTGCAGAGTGCAGCATTGATTATGATAGAGATTCTGATACTGCATATCATTTTTATGCCACCATACAGAATAAATTCCACTATGCCATTACCGGTAAGACTGCGGCTGAAATTGTGTATAATCAGGCAGACCACACCAAGGAGAATATGGGCTTGCGGGAACTGAAATTGAAGGAAAAACCATAGGAATTATTGGCTGTGGACAGATTGGGTTCAAGACAGCAAAACTGTTTCTGGCATTTGGTGCCAAAGTACTTGCATATGCGCGTCATGAACGAGAGGAAGTAAAAGAACTTGGAATTAAATATGTCGATTTGGATACATTGCTGTCAGAAAGTGACATTATCTCTGTGCATACTCCGGCAAATGCAGAGACCAATGGATTAATCAGTGCGGAGAAAATTGCTAAGATGAAGCCATCAGCAATATTAATCAACTGTGCAAGAGGTCCGATTGTAGATAATCAGGCTCTCGCAAAAGCACTTAATGAGGATAAGATTGCAGGTATCATACGTGCCGATGGAAGTCCTAAAAGTATAGTATGCTTGGTATGTTGATAGGCTGCATCGCAAACATTATCCTTGATCCGATATTTATTTTTGTTTTTCACTGGGGGTAAAAGGTGCTGCATGGGCTACTAACATAGGACAGATTTTAACGTTCATCATCTATTTTGTATATATTTGGAAATTTAAGAGTGTTAAGCTCCACAAAGAGAGTTTTGCTTTGTCGTCAAAAATCCTGAAGAAAATTGTGGGATTTTCTACTGGTGCACAGCCTATCTGGGACTATAATTACGGCAGTAATCGTTGCTGCTTTCTGTGTTTTTCAATTCGCACCTATGAGCATTGTCCGCCTGTTTGAAACCGAATCTGATTTGTACAGTATTGAAGGCTGTGCTAATCTGATTTATAATGTGTTGCAATAATAGCAAAATGTAATATAAGTAATTGTTTAGCAGGTTTCTATAGCCGTAATCCTTTAATATCTTTAATACGTGATAAGATCGTATTGCAGCTACAGCTGATAACGCCGGGAAGTGTATCAATGACTGTGCGCAGGAAGTGTTCCATTTCATCACTTGATGAGGCAACGGCATGTACATGCAGTTTGTCTCTTCCTGTGACACGGTAAATCTGCGTGACGGTATCATTATTATGTAATATATCTGTCACCTGCGACAGATGGTCTGGTTTTGTCTCAATTTCAAAATAGCATGAAACAGCACCGCTGATCTTTTGAGGGTTTATTATAGTTGTATATTCTTCAATTATGCCTTTTTTCTCCAGAGCCTGAATCCGGGCTTTTATTGCCACTCTGGAAATACCGGTTTCTTTACCGATATCAGAGTAAGAAATACGTGCATTTTCTATAAGCAACTGGATGATCTTCTGATCCAGTTCATCTAAACCGTTCAGGTACATAAGTGTCCCTCCTGTAAAATAATATCCTTCGGATAGTAATTTTTCTTAAATATCATATCATTTATGTTACTGAAAGTAAACGTTGGCTTGACTTGGCAGCTGTAAATACATATAATTATTTCGTAACGTAATTTAAAACTTGCGTTTTGAATGCATGGAATAAATTCTGGCGAAGGAGAATAAGTGAAATTATAAAGGCTGTGGAGGAATATGATAATGTCAAAAGATGAATATTTGATCACAGATACGCCTCTTAAAGCGTTGACGGTTTTTGCAATGCCAATGATTTTGGGCAGCTTTTTTCAACAAATATACAATATGGCTGACTCTATCATCGTCGGTCAATTTGTTGGCTCTTCTGCACTTGCAGCTGTCGGGGCCTGCGCAGCGCTGACCAATGTTTTCATTTGTGTGGCACTGGGGGCAGGTGTCGGTGCCGGTGTGCTCGTAAGCCGCTATTTCGGTGCCAGGGAGTATGGAAAAATGAAGACCATCGTGTCAACGTCCTTGTTTAGCTTCTTAATTCTAAGCATAGTCCTTGGTGTTTTTGGCTTTTGCTTTTCCCACTCGATGATGAGGGTATTACAAACCCCTGGCGATATACTGAATGATGCAGTGTTATATCTGCGGGTCTATTTTGTGGGCTTTCCGTTTCTGTTTATGTATAACATTCTTTCCAACATGTTCACTTCAATTGGTGAATCAAAAATCCCACTGGGACTTCTGGTATTCTCGTCAATCTTAAATATTTTTATGGATCTTTGGATGGTGGCCGGACTTGGGCTCGGGGTGTTTGGGGCAGCCCTTGCGACTCTTATAGCACAGGGGATTTCTGCGGTGTTTTCACTTTTTCTTTTCCTTAGCCGGATGCGTCGATATAAAAGTCGATTTGATTGGTTTGACAGGAAGGAGTTATATTCCATGCTTCAAATTGCTGTACCTTCGGTTCTTCAGCAGTCTACAGTGTCTATCGGTATGATGATCGTACAGGCTGTTGTAAACCCTTTCGGTACACAGGCACTTGCGGGGTATGCGGCGACGATGCGGGTAGAGAATGTTTTTTCATTGATTTTTGTATCCATTGGCAATGCGGTTTCCCCATATGTTTCCCAGAATCTTGGTGCAAAGAAAATTGAACGGATCAAAAAAGGATATCACGCTGCACTGGTGTTAGATGTATGTTTTGCAGTTCTTGCTTTTATAGTCATTGAAACATTGCATACTCAGATTTCCTCGCTATTCCTTGGTAAAGATGGAACTGCCCTGGCTTATCAGGTATCCGAGGGTTATATGAGATGGCTCGGTTACTTCTTCATCTTTATGGGAATCAAAATGGCAACCGATGGGGTTCTTCGAGGCATTGGAATCATGCGTCCGTTTCTTATTGCAAACATGGTGAACCTGGCGATTCGTCTGTCGGTTGCTTTGATTTGTGCACCGCGTTTTGGCATTGCATTTGTCTGGCTTGCTGTACCGGCTGGTTGGTTTGCAAACTTTTTAATATCCTATATGGCTCTTCGGAGATCATGGCCGACTGATAAAGAAGCGCAATCCCGATAGACTAAAGTAATTCAAAAGGAGGAATTTATAGTATGAACGATAAATGTGTGGTATTGAATGCAAAGAAAATGAATTTTGATGGGAAGCTGGATTTTTCCGTTTTATCTTCTGATGTTACAGTATATGATGATACAACAGAACAGCAGCTGTCAGAGCGTATTCAGGGTGCAGATGTCATTGTAACAAAGGAGATGCCTGTAAGTGCAGAAATGATACAGAAATTCCCGGAATCTGTTAAACTGATCTGCGAGGCAGGTACAGGATATAATAATATTGATCTTGAAGCAGCACGGAAGAAGGGGATTACAGTCTGCAATATCCCGGCATACAGCACAGAACGTGTGGCACATACTGCGATCATGATGATATTGAATCTGAGTTCTGCAATGCAGGCACAGATGAAAATGCTGGCATGCGGAAATCATGACAATTTCACCAGAAATCTTCAGGTTCCGCATGTTGAGGTAAATGGAAAAACACTTGGTGTTATAGGTGCAGGACACATTGGCAGGAAGGTTATCCAGATCGCACAGGCTTTGGATATGAACATACTTGTATATACAAGGACACCGAGAGAGGATGAGAATGGAATCCGCTATGTATCGCTTGAGGAATTACTCAAGAATAGTGATTATGTTTCCATGCACTGTCCATTGACGGAAAGTACAAAACATATGATAAACAAAGAGTCTTTATCACTTATGAAGCCCTCAGCGTTTATCATTAATACTTCAAGAGGTGCACTTATTGATGAGGCTGCTCTTATAGAGGCATTGGAAAATGGTACGATTGCAGGAGCCGGACTTGATGTTCAGGAAACTGAACCACCGGAAGAAACCAACCCTCTTTATACTATGGATCAAGTCCTTTTGACACCACATATGGGATGGAAAGGACTTGAGACAAGACAGCGGTTGGTTTCTATTCTGGCGGATAATATAAAGCAGTTTATGGAAGGGAATCCGATCAATGTTGTATCAGGTATATAGCATCTGGCAGCAAAGTGATGATATAACTTCCGGGTTTGCAGAGTGAAAAAAATATAATTACAATCAATAAGTCAGTGCTTTGATATCTTCTTCCGATACAGCAGGAACAACATAAACAATAGAATTACTGGAAAAATAGAAATCGGAATTTAATTAGGCATTTATAATTACGGAGAAAAGCTATGGAAATTTATAGATATATAAGTTTTGAAAGATTTAGGGAAATAGTTGAAAATAAAACTTTATATTTTGTAAATCCGTTTACAAAGTGGTCCGATAATAAGGAAGGTTTCTTATATAGAGCAGCGCAGAAAAGTGTTGAATTGACAGAAATTGATAAAGCATTAGTAACGAATAGTGCTAAGAAGATAATCATTGAGCAATTGAAAAACGGAGGAATACATAAAGAAGGAAATCTAGATGGGATACTTGACTGGTTTGGCATGAGGTGTCAAAGTTGGTCAAAAAGTAAAAATGACCATGAATTGTGGAAAGAATATTCTTGCGATAATTGTGCGGTTAGTATTGCAGTTGATACATCAAAATTGCTTTCTTTACATTGTGGGAACCAAAAGGTAGAAGGGTTTGATGTAGAATATAAAAAGGAATTAAATATTGAAGATGCTCTGAACAAGGCAATTGGACGGCATGGAGAATTTTACTTTCCATTCATTTTGAAAAGTAAATTGCTTGATAAATTTGGATTTGAGAATGAATATCGATTGTATCTGACATTATTGGACACAAAGGGGCACTTTATTGGTGAAAATCACGAGGGTGTAAATGTTGATATTAATTATGATATTGAGGTATTTATAAATGGAGTATATTGTCACCCAGATGCATCGAATGATTTTAAAACCAACGTAAAAGAGTACTGTAAAAAGCACGCTTTATTTTTCAGGGAATAGAATCTATTTGTAGGGATAAATTCTAGTTTACGGGTACGAATACTGGAAAGAGATATAGACTGGTAAAATAAAAGAGTGCGGTGTGTGATATTTATCAACAATGTGGATATGAAGAAATTCCGATAGAATGAATCTGTCGAAGTTTGTTCAGATGATGTGATAATTAAGAACCATCTTGGAGTCGGAGGAGCGTATGGATCTGATTGAAGAATTAAAAAATTATTGTGATATAAACAATCCGGTTGGTGCCCTAATGTTATCTGGAGAGTGGGGATGTGGCAAAACATATCTTATTAATACCAAATTCATTCCGTTAGTAAAAGATACATATGTTTTTGTATGTGTTAGTTTATTTGGTATAGATTCTTTAGATGCATTAAGAGTTGAGGTAAAGAAAAAATGGTTGGAGAAAGCAAGTGAACTTGATAAGCTGAATGGGACAAAAGTTTCAAAGGTAACAGAATCTTATAAAAAAATATTTGGTACTATCAAGGATATTTTGCCTGAAAATTGGCAAAAAAAAGGAGAAGTAGTTTCTTCTATTATGGATTTGGTTAATTTCATGCCTATAAGTAATAGAATGTTTGAAAAAAAGGTTATACTAGTTTTTGATGATCTAGAGAGAACCAATATTTCTAACACAGATCTTCTGGGATGCATTAATGATTACTGTGAAAACCAAAGCTTTAATACGATTATTGTTGCAAATGAAGAGAAAATAAAAGATAGCTCAGATAATGAGTTATCATATCATGAAATTAAAGAAAAAATAGTGCAAAGAGTTATTCCGTTTGTTCCTGATTATGGTGAGGTCGTTTCTAATTCTATAGAATCAATGTCTTGCGGCATAGAATATAAGGGGCTGCTCAGAAAAAACAAGAAATTATTGGTTAAAATTTTGTCAGGAGATTTCAATGATAACGTGATCATTGAACAATATAAGGCTGAAAATTACAAGCCCAGCGGTAACAAGAAAAGAGAAGAATATCAAAAAGAAGAGGAAAAACTTCGTAATCTGTTAGTACAAAGACCGCATAATATACGAAGTTTCAAATGTGCTATTCAAGACTTTGAACGTGTATATAATAAGTTGGTTAAAGCAGGTATTCAAGACAGTAGTAACTGGCTTCTTTCTTTTACATGTTTTATGATGACGAATAAAGCCGGATTGATTCGGGAGATTCCAGAATACGGGGATTTGTTTCTGTATCTTGATGTAGAAAAACTTTATCCGGAAGTATTTGATGCTAATTTTATTTTGAGCGGATTCTCAAAGTGGATTATTTACGGGGAGTGGAATGATGAAGTCATCTCGAAAGAGATACAGTTATTTTTGGAAAAAGAGAAGGCTGTCACTCCGCTTGAAATTCTTAGAACACATAATCTACCTGAAGTCGATGAAGAAGTAATTGATAAAGGATTTAAAGACTTATTAGAAGAAGTATATGCAGGAAATTTGTCGTTAGATGAGTATATTCTTTTTCTTTATCATTGTTGCTATTCCAGAATCTATGATGTTGATTTACCTACAATCGATTGGGGAAAAGTGAGAGACGGCATTAGAGAGCAAATAAAAAAATTAGTTGAATCTGATGAAAAAGACAGCCACTCTCACAGAATGATTGGGGATGATAATAAAGAACATTTCACAGAAGATGAATGGTCTGCATATCAGATTATAAAAGGATTTAGAGATAATAATGTATGGATTTATGAAAAGAATCAAAAGCTGTATATTGATTTGATTAGTTCAGACCTGAATGTTGCTTTTAGAGACCTGAGTAATAAGAGATACAATACATTTTCTCTTGAGATGGAATCTGCAACAATTAATGCATTTAAGAATGCTAATAATATGGACAAAAATCATTTCTCGGGGTGGTTTGTTGGAATTTGGGGACAGTATAGTAATTCACCAGAGATTAATGGGCAAGTCACAACGGCATCACTCAAAAAGTTAAGAGATGATTTGAATTCTGTAATGCAGGAATATAAAGAAAAAAGCAAGAATATTGCGGCTAGGCATACACAGAATTTTATTGAAAAACTAGATGCCATTATAAAACCGGAAAGTGAGGATACGCTAGGTGAATAGTAACTATTTCTGTAGCACCTATGAGAGATTCTTGGAGAGCAGGAATATTTGAAACTGATAAAACAAAACTAGTCACAGAGGGTATTTATCAGATTAGCCGTAATCCGGCATTTCTTGGATTTGATTTGCTCATTATTGGTACTTTACTTGAACGAAAAGAAAACATATGTAAAATACATTTTGAACAACTGTTGATTATTTGACAAATTCAAGTTGATATTCCACTTATTTTAGGAAATTTATTAATAACTATTATATTTGATTATCAAATTCTTCGCAAACCCTTGAAAACACTAAGTTTGTAGCAAGTGTACTTTCCCTTACTCTTTCCCTTGTGTTACATTCTCCCATTAGCTTTCATGAACCTTAATATGGGAAAAATTAAGGGAAAGAAAATTTCATAACACAGTATAACATATAACAATAACGACATGGTGAACTGATTGAAATGTTTTCGATATTTAACTCTATAACTGATTATTAAAAAAATGGAGATAAGATACGATGAGAACAATATTTGCAGAATACAATCCACACAGAAACAGCATTGATGTTTATACCAATGCCGGTTATATGCTCCGCATTGACTGTTGGGAAGCTGAGAAGAACTTAAAAACCACTCCTGGATCAGACTGCGCATTAAATACACTTGCTATTGATGAGCCACTTGAATATGCACGATTATATCTTGATGGTAATATGCAAATGTGGGTAGATGCAGAAGATTCTTTGGAATTGTAAACCACAAGTAGCCTGTATGCTTTATTTTACATACAGGCTACTTAATCAAAATCACCATAATTGATCAAGCAAGTTTTTTTAATATACCTCGGAGTCATTTTCGTTCGATCTTTCATCGCTAATAAAATTTCTCTGAAGTGATAGCAGATAACAGATTGGCAGGTTTTTCTAAAAAATAATCTGCTTTTATGTGCTTATTATGACTGCCCCATACTGCTAAAGCAAAATCAATTCCCGCATTTTCCGCACATTTACTGTCATATTTGCTATCTCCGATATAAAGTACTTTCCTATGGTCTGTTTTTGATAATTCCACATATTTCAAAATCGGTGCGGCATTGGGTTTATGTTCCTGTGTATCGTCTGCACATATGATTGTTTTGAAATAATGACTGATACCAAACGGACAAAAATCATGTGTAAATTCTTCCCTTGTCTTTGATGTGACAATCCCCATTTCATAATCCAGACTTAGAAGATTTTTCAATAATTCAACGATTCCGTCAAATACTTTAATGTTATTTGTATAGTTACGCATATTTTTATCCCATAATTCTATCGCATAGGAAGTGTCTGTTATCGCAAGTTTTTTCAAAGCGTCTGTTCCTGTAATCCCTAACGCAAATCTTAGTTCAGAACATGGTATCTCTCTCCCGGACAATCCCTTTATAGTTTCCTGTAAAGAATGTAATACAGCATATTCCGTATCAATCAGAGTGCCGTCAATGTCAAAAACGATATGCTTATACTTCATGCTGCCACCTTTCCCTGTCTGTATCAAAATAACGTATCACCCTGCATGGATTTCCTACTGCAACACAATTAGGCGGGATAGGGCGGGTAACTACACTTCCAGCCCCTATCACGCTGTTTTTTCCTATAGTGACTCCGGGCAGAAGAATACAGCCGCCGCCAATCCAGACATTACTTTCTATTTCTATCGGACGTGCATAGGTTCTAAAAAATGTTGTCTGACGTTCCCTCCAATCCGGCACAAACCTTTCCTGTGGTAAGACAGGGTGTGAAGATGTATAAATCTGCACATTTGACGCAATCAATACCCTGTCGCCAATTCGGATAGTTTTGTTATCCACAAAGGTACAATTCATATTGACGATCACATCATTTCCCAAAAAAATATTTTTTCCATAGTCGCAATGAAAAGGCGTGTCGATTGCCACATTTTCCCCTATTCCGCCCAACAGCTCCCGAAGAATGGAAGTGCGTTTTTCTGTATCTCTATAATCAGAAAAATAATATTTCCGTGTTAATTCCCTTGTGCGGGCAATCTGCTTTAACGTATCGCTGTCCGCTGTTTCCAAAAAATCACTGGATTCGTAATACACAATATCCCCCCTTAACGAAAACTGTTTTCCATAACGCCCGGAAGCAGGGCATAGATAGAACAGCCAATCTGATCCTCAAACCGTTCTTTAATCTCTAAAATCTTTTTCCATCTGTCTATTGTCGCTGGGTGAACGCCGTATCGCATTGTCACGTCTACAAATCTCTTTTCCAAAAGACAGAACCCCGAAGGCATAGCCAATGCGTCACATAACTGTACAAGACGGTCATAATCATCATATACCGCATTTGCAACAAATTCTTTCATAAACAGGTAATCCTCATCACTGACATCAAACTCTCCGATAGATGTGGCAATATCCTGTATCATAAATGCGTGGGATATACATATTTGTGCGGCTTTTCCCCACCCACGCTCCATACAGTAACGATAGCCGTCTATCAGATGCCTTTCCGAACTCACTCCGGCATAACGTCCAATATCGTGTAACAGCCCGAAAATATACGCCTGTTCAGAAGATAAATCTTTACAGTGTGACGCAATGTTTTTACAGGCTTCGGCTACATACCGGGAATGTTCTGCCCATGCTCCCGGATTGGATTCTGCCGCTTCCCTTAATGCCAGTTCTGCGGTCTGAATGTTCAACTCCATTTTTAACTCCTTTCAAAAGGGCGGGGCTGGAAGATAAACTGTCCAGCCCCTTTATGATGAAATATTTACAGATAAATCAGCAATCCCCGGCATAGTACGAAACAATGTTCATATAGTCCGTTGGATTCGGAACTTCTAAAACAAGCCGCAAACAGTTTTTGTTTTGGGAGTATTGCCGCCACAAACTGCCCTGTATCTTTTCTTCCCCATTGATGTTTTGTTTTTTACCATCCGGGCAGAGCATATTTACTTTGCCGGAACAGCTATTGACCGTATCTAAAAAATTTTTCATGTTCAGAATGTTCAGTTTTACCACTTTGCACTCACCTCCTGTAAATGACGGATTTACTTTACAGGTATCATTATAATGCAAAAGGAATAGAAAAAATATTTCTTTTCTGCCCTTATCTATCACTATTCTGCCATTTTCTCCGATATTCTGTGGGTGAACAATGTGTGTATTCTCGAAAAACCTTTCCAAAATAACTGCTACTCCCCAAACCGCACTCATGGCTGATAACGGTAACTGCTTCCTGCCCCTTTGCTAGCATCTGACAGGCAGCTTGCAGACGGTAAGCCTTTATATACTCTACGGGTGTCATGTGCAGACAGTCATGGAACACTCTATAACACTCCCTTTCGCTTAGGTATGCTGCTGCCGCAAGTTCCGGGATAGAGATTTTCTCTCTGTAATGTTCGTGAATATATATCATCATCAGCTTTATTTTATCGTTGCTTTTATTATGTTCCCCCTTTTTTTCACGCATAGGACGGGATAGTTCAAAAAGCATGAGCCATATTTCTGTTAGGGTTTCCCGCAGTTTTATTTCATATCCAAATTCATCACTGGATAAACGAAATGAAGCGGCAAGCAGTTTCAAAATCCTTTCTTCTTCTGCATTGCCTGGAAAAAGCGGAATTACCTCAATCTGTGGGGCTGTTATGATAGGCGCAATATATTTTTGTTCAATCCTGCTTCCCTGTTCCCCGGCAAGTAGGGAAACATCGAAAATATGAAGTAGCTGTATATTCTTTTCTTTCTGCGATATTGCTTTTGTCATATGGAGTACATTGGAATTTACTATGCCGCCGCTTCCAGCCGGAAACAACAGTTTTCCTCCCGGCGTATCATATTCAATGCTACCACTTTCCATATAAAAAAGTTCCACTGTCTTGTGCCAGTGCCACGGTACATAATGTCCGATATACTTGTCAAGTTCTGCCCTTGAAGCGATATAGGGAAAATCTTTTTCAAAACCGGGAAGCAGTTCTTCCTTGCTTCCAGTATAAAATTCAATGCTATGGATATTTTTCATGTCTGTTCACCTGCACATCTGCGATTTTGTATCTGCTTTATGGATTAAATATACTAGAATAGCTCGGTAATTGTCAATCAATCAAGATTCATTTGGAAGATTATAAAAAATAGTGTTAAAAATCAAAGAACAGTTTTCACAGACTCTAAAAATCTGGATAACTAAAAATAAGTATATTTGTTTTGTGAAAAACAGGCAGTTTTGCCTGCCCATTTTACTTTAAAAATATCCTCGTTTTTCTCGCCAGTTTTTCACATAACATCGGATTCCGATATAAACCGCATGTACCAGAAGTAGCAACATAATGAGGTTTATCGGAATAATTGATTTTATCCATTTTCCGAAATAGATTATGATAGCTGTACTCATTATCACCACCACGATGCTGATAATATCCCAGCAATATTTCCGGTAGATTTTCCCCACCTGATAGCCAGTCCCGATTATCAGCAATCCCGTTATGATAAATAAAATTCCCATAACAATACTTACAATCAGCCAGTACACAATCCCTGAAATGATACTATTTGAGATTCCACTGCTTAACTGTCCGAAAGAATCTGCACCTGCAACAAATTTTTGAAACAGGCTTAAGATTCCTTTAGCAAACATACTGAAAAAGCTAATACAGTCACTAAAGAAAACTGGAGAAAGGATAGCAGTGAATAGTGTAATGGCTATACTGTACCATGCCAGCAGAAACAGGATACTTTCATAACCAGCCGTCATATTTTTATATTTTTTCTCTAACTGAATTTTACGGTTATCGCATTTTTCTTTTGCTTTTTGGTAAGCAGTGCGGTCACAGTTATCGCATTTCTCATAGGGCACTTTTTTCTCAACAGCTACCTCTGTTGTCTTTTGGTATGTCTGTGCATAGCGTTTTGCCTGTTCCGCTTTTTCATACCTAAATTTCCATGCCACGACTTCTGCGTCGGCTCTTTTCCTGCTGTCTGTCTCGTTGGCTAATTGTTCTTCTATTTTCCTTAATCTTGTCCGCAATGCTTCGATATTCTCGACTCTGTTTTCGCTGTTCAATTTCTCGTTCAAGGTCAGCGATCTGTTTAGCTGCCTGTTCAGTTCCATAATCATCTGGTCTTTCTGATCCAGTTCGTCCTGCATCTGTTCTGTCATCTGTAGAAGTTCTTCCACTTGACCGACGTTCTCTAAGTTTACGCATTCTCGCATCTATATCCCTCACTTTCTCTATCTGCTGTTTAAGGTCAGTAATTCTCTGCTCTGTTTCAGCAATAAGCTGTTCTCGTTGTTCAGCTTCTGCGTTAATTCCTGCCATTGCTGATTCTCGGTTTCCAGCTGTTCGATTCTGTTTTTCTGCTGTTCGATCTGGGAAAGCAATTCTTCTGTATCTGGCAAAAGATTCAGCAGTCCGGATAACTCGCTGTTTAATATCTGCAAACTCTGGTTCTGCTCCTGAAAGGACAGAAGCTGTCTGTCTTTTTCCTGTAATTCCTGTACCATCTCTGCCATAAGGTTCTGCTGTTCCTCGATCTGGTTTATCATTGACTCCATCATGGGAATGACTTCCCGGCTTTCTTCTAAGGTCATTTAACCACTCCTTCCACTGTGATAATGCACCAGATACTTTTCCGAAACTGGTCTGTATCTTTTTCAGCAGTGCATTTTGTCTTTTTATGATCTGGTTTTCCTCTACTTTCCATGAAGCTGTCTGCACCTGTCCACTCTGGAATTTCTCATCAATCTTTCTTGCATCAGCACCCTCATGGATTGTAGGGATTTCTAATTTTCCCTGTCTTGCATAGGAACGGTGGTCAATCTGTTGTTCTACTGATAAATGGTCATTACAGACTTTCGCCCATTCGCTCCGCCATAATTCACAATTCTTTGGATTGTTCCATCCGGTAGCATCGGTCAGCACCCGTTTCCATTGTTTACGGTTCCTTGCACCAACTTTCTGATTACCGTTTTCGTCCAATACCGGAATTCGGATTCCATGACGGTCAGGATTCTTTTTATCCTGCCACCAGTCCGGGTGGGATTCATCAACCACAATATTTCCGTCAGTATCTCTGACAAACTCCCAGTCTTTGACTTCTTTGTTTCCCCATGAGTGGTCGGGATTAAAGGGACGCATGGTTACAAGTAAATGCACATGCGGGTTTCCGTCGCCCTTATCGTGAATGCTCCAATCTGCACACATGCCTTTGTCCACAAAGTTTTTCTGAATATAATCTGTTGTATATTCAATTTGTTCCTGTCGATTCCATTCTTTTGGAAGTGAGAACTCAAACGATCTGCCAAGCTGTGCGTCTGAACTTTTCTCAATCTTCAAAACTTCATTCCATAAGCACTGTTTCTGAAAAGTAAGTTTGAATTTCTCCAGTACAACTTCTTTGTTGTCTGCCCTTTTATACCGGACAGATTTCTGAAACCGTTTGATATTTTCGGCAGGTACATTCTGCCATTCCTGCGGTGCATTTTCACACATCATCAAACTGGTATAAACAACTTCTCTTTTGGAAGTGTAGTAACTGATCCTGCCTGTTTCTTCATTTTTCATTACATCACCATTGAGATAGGCAGACGCTGATATGATGGATTTCCCTTTGCTGCGTCCGACAATCTTTACCGTATAATGAAAGATCGCCATGATCCGTTTCCCCCCTTTCTGCCGTACCCGGCATTGATTTCCGGCAGTTAACATTTCCTGTAAAAGAGAATGGTATCTGCCGGAACGCCCTCTGCGTAAGAGTGCTCTGTGCATAACAGCCTGCATGGAATGCGCCCCTCTGGCGAAGAGTGCCTCCTGCGGCATGAGCAGGTCTGGCTGAAAGCCCCGCCGACGGAACGAGCCCGGCAAGCGTAAGCGCAGACCGGTTGCCACCTGTGGCAAACTTATACGGACGACCTCTGGTTGTCCATAAGTGCGCCCTTCATAAAAAAGCAATGAAGGGAATGGAAACTCCACTCCCTCCGGCATTACACTTCCTCCGTATTTGCAACTGGCTCTTTCTGCATTGCCTTTGAGAAGAATTTCCCATTTGCTTCCTGCCTTTTTAAGAAGCCGATCAGCTTTGGGATATCATCTTCCTCAATCGCAGAACCCAGTACCGATTCCACTGCACCGCCAATCTGGCAGAGCCTGTGTGTCCGTTTTTTGGTTTCCACATCTTTCTGACGTTTCTTCAGTTCCCGTTTCTGTGCTGCATACTGTTTTGCTTTCTCAAGGCTTTCCTGTTCTTTCTTTTCCAACTGGAGCATACGCTCCTCATAACTCTTTGTTGATCTTGCCATAAATATCATCGTCCTTTCTTTTTTTCCAAACATAAGTTTCCTGTTGTCTGTCAGACGAAGTACATGGTATAATCTGCTTGCGTGTAGGTATATCATGACTCCGGTCTGATAGAACCTTTGGCGGTTTCTTCGGGAACCGCTTTTTTAAGTTGAACCGTTTCTTGTGACTGCTTTCACATTTCCCTTATCCCTCAAGTCCCTGCCCTCGTTGGCTTCCATAAAAAGTTCCAGCATATCCGTTTTGATCAGGACTTTTCTCCCAACCTTCAATACCGGAAGTTTCTTCCACTCTACCAACTTTCGCAGGGTGTTCCTGCCAATTCCCGTATAATCAGCAGCTTCCTCAATAGATAAGGCAATCTTTCTTTGCGTCATATGACCACCTCCTTTCGAATTGCATTATGCAATTTCATTTGTGCTGTCAGTATAGCGTGTTTATATTGCTTTGTCAAGCATTATGAAATTTTGCTGCTTTTCTCAAAATTGCATATTGCAATATATTTTGTTGCGTGGTATAGTAATGACATACCGAAAAAGGAGGCACATCAGCATGAAAGATAAAGAATTACGCAAGCTGATCGGTAGCAGGGCAAAACAGCGCCGTACAGAATTGAATCTGACACAGCCTTATATCGCTGAAAAGATGGGTGTGACTGCATCTACGATTCAGAGATATGAAGCCGGAACGATTGACAATACAAAGAAAATGGTGCTGGAAGGTCTTTCAGAAGCTCTCCATGTATCTGTGGAATGGCTCAGAGGGGAAACGGACGAATATGAAACCGACATTACGGATAAAAGAGAATTACAGATTCGTGATGCCATGACGGATATTCTCAAACAGTTACCTCTTGACCTTACGAAAACAGAAGATGCTTTTTCCAAAGACCTACTGCTGTTAATGTTGAAACAATATGAACTGTTTTTGGATTCGTTCCAGTTCGCCTGCAAGAATTACAAAGGCAATACCAAAGAAGCGGACATTGCAAAAGTAATGGGGTTTGAATCGAATGATGAATATAACGAGATCATGTTTCTCAGGGAGATCACCCATACTGTCAACGCATTGAATGACATGGCAGATATTGTAAGGCTCTATTCCAAGAAACCGGAAACAGCAGAACAACGGCTTGCAAATCTTTTATCCGAAGTTATGTATGAGGATTCTGAATCGGTATAGTAAGACAACC
>OGKZ01000838.1_pt1 | contig 26547 bp, 17 predicted proteins | sample 1572571 | NCBI WGS metagenome assembly OGKZ01 (sample SAMEA2581906, study PRJEB24529) | metagenome | biome: Human gut stool | place: China | collected 2011 | reverse complement strand
TCTTTATTAACAAGAGCTGTATATTCCTTAAATGTATTATAATCACCTGTACGTGCTGCAAGCTGTAAAAGATGTATTGTCTGTGGGTTGTAAAGATGTTCTTCTTTTCCACTTCTCATCTTATGAGCGCCCTCACTGTCAAGAGTTGTATCTGTTGAAAGTCCAAGTGGATCAAATGCCTTAGAATGAAGTGTTTCCACATCTTCCTGAATATCCTTAAGTCCGATTCCTTCAATTCTTGATACAGTACCAGTGAAGTACTTATTAATTACATCTGAGTTAATACCAATTGCCTCAAATATCTTAGCACCCTGATATGACTGGATTGTTGAAATACCCATTTTAGCTGCAATCTTAACAATACCACTTATAATAGCATTGTTGTAGTCATCAACTGCTGCATAGTAATCCTTGTCAAGCATATTAAGGTCGATAAGCTCCTGTATGCTCTCCTGTGCAAGATATGGGTTGATAGCTGATGCACCATATCCTAAAAGTGTTGCAAAATGATGTACATCTCTTGGCTCACCACTTTCAAGTATAACTGCCATACTTGTTCTCTTCTTAGTCTGTACAAGGTAATGCTGTACAGCACCTACTGCAAGAAGTGATGGAATTGCAACGTGATTCTCATCAACACCCCTGTCTGAAAGGATAATGATGTTAGCACCTTCTCTGTGTGCCCTGTCAACCTCTACGAATATATGGTCAATAGCCTTTTCAATTGATGTATTCTTATAATATGTAATAGGAATTGTCTCTACCTTAAAGCCTTCAACTTTCATATTCTTAATCTTTAAAAGATCTGTATTAGTAAGAATAGGATTGTTAATCTTTAAGTTCTTACAGTTCTCTGGCTTTTCCTCAAGCACATTTCCATCTTTACCAAGATATACAGTAGTTGAAGTTACAATCTTTTCTCTTATCGAATCAATAGGTGGATTAGTAACCTGTGCAAATAACTGCTTAAAATAGTTAAATAAAGGCTGGTGTCTGTTAGAAAGCACCGCAAGTGGTGTATCTATACCCATAGCTCCAATTGACTCTGCTCCATTAAGTGCCATTGGAAGTATTGATGTTCTGAAATCTTCATATGTATAACCGAAAGCTTTCTGTAATCTTGCTCTTTCTTCCTTAGTATGTGTTGGAACTTTCTTGTTAGGAATCTTTAAATCACAAAGATTTATAAGATTGTTATCAAGCCATTCACCATAAGGCTGCTTAGTTGCATACTGCTCTTTAAGCTTGTCATCATCAATAAGCTCTCCCTTAACTGTATCTACAAGAAGCATTTTTCCTGGATGAAGTCTGTCCTTAACTTTAATTCTACTCTCATCTATTGGAAGTGCACCTACTTCTGATGAAAGAATAAGATAACCATCATTAGTAATATAGTATCTTGAAGGACGAAGACCATTTCTATCAAGAACTGCTCCCATAATATCTCCATCTGAGAAGAGGATTGAAGCAGGTCCGTCCCAAGGCTCCATCATTGTTGCATAATACTGGTAGAAGTCTTTCTTCTCCTGCTCCATAGCTTTATTATTGCTCCAAGGCTCTGGAATTGTAATCATAACAGCAAGTGGAAGTGGCATACCATTCATTACAAAGAATTCAAGAGTATTATCTAACATAGCTGAATCTGAACCGTTAGTATTAACAACTGGTGTTATCTTAGACATTTCATCTTCAAGATATGGAGAAACCATAGTTTCTTCTCTTGATAACATTCTATCTGCGTTACCTTTGATTGTATTAATCTCACCATTATGAACAATAAATCTATTAGGATGAGCACGTTCCCAGCTTGGGTTAGTGTTAGTTGAAAATCTTGAATGAACAAGTGCAATAGCTGACTCATAATCTTCATCTACAAGATCCTTAAAGAATGTTCTTAACTGTCCAACAAGGAACATACCCTTGTATACAATAGTTCTGCTTGAAAGCGAACAGACATATGTATCTTCTGCTGTCTGCTCGAATACACGTCTTGCAACATAAAGCTTTCTATCAAAGTCAATTCCCTTATTAACATCCTTAGGTTTCTTTACAAAGCCCTGCATAATGTATGGCATACAGTCAACTGCCTTTTTACCAAGTACATTAGGAAATGTTGGAACTTCTCTCCAGCCTAAGAACTCAAGACCTTCTTTTTCAACGATAATTTCAAACATCTTCTTAGCACGGTTTCTTGCAAGTTCGTCCTGTGGGAAAAAGAACATACCTATGCCATACTCTCTTTCCTCACCAATTTTAATTCCAAGAGGCTTAACTGCTTTCTTAAAGAATTTATGTGATATTTGAAGAAGGATACCTACACCATCACCAGTCTTTCCTTCTGCATCTTTACCTGCTCTGTGTTCGAGGTTCTCAACGATGCTTAATGCATCTGATACTGTCTGATGTGTCTTTACTCCCTTGATGCTTACAACTGCACCGATACCACAGTTGTCGTGTTCAAACTGTGGGCTGTAAAGTCCAGGCTGATTATTTTGATTTTCCATAGTCTGCTCATCCTTTCATATATAATCTGTAACACAAGTCTTATCGTGTGATTTGTATGTTTCACTAATCGTATGATTTAACCCACCAATGTGGTAGACTTGTTTTTCTTGTGCTTAATATACTCCTATTTTTTTATCTTGTAAACTTTTTATTTTGTTAAATTGTCAGATTATTTAATTATTTATATTTTGATATATTATTGTCTGACTATTTCATCAAATGAGCACTCAAAATATATTGTATACAAACATATTAATACATTTTATATATCAAGTCATCTTTCTATCAGCCCATATTCCAACATCACTTTATCACAAAATTCAAAATTGTGTCTGAATTGTTTGTCTTTAAAGTTCCATTTTCTGCCATTAAAACTAAAGTTATAAAAAAATAAAGTGATAAAAGCCATATACCCTTGCTGATAGCTTTTATCACTTTAATTATTTAATATTTCGACATATTTTTTACAAACAATTATTAATTTAATTAACTTTATCAATCCGCTTATTAATTTAATAAATCTTTTTCTTCTTTTTTCCTTCTTTTCTTAACTATAAAATCCACTGCTTTCTGGCAGACTTTTAAGTTGACATTATTATGTATGCCTCCAAATTCCCCGTCAAGTGTCCATTTAACTTCTTCTCTTGACTCAAATGTTATATCCTTGGTCTTGAATGTATATACCATATCACAGTCATCTATCTTCTGTGTTATAAAAGCATTAACTATTGTCTGGAAATCCATAGGATTCTTAATTTCCCTTATAAGGGTAACTTCAAACATTCCGTCCTGATAATCAACTTCTTCTGCTATAAGGCCTTTCATTCCGCCTATTGAACTTGCATTGCTGACCATTCCATATATAAATGAATCTTCCACATTAAGTTCATCGCTCTTAATCTTCATTCTGCAGGCCTTAAGATTAGATAATCTCTTAACACCTTCAATAACATACGCCTGATGACCTAACATATTCTTAAGATCCTGTGGTGTTTCGTAGGCAACATCTGTAAATGCACCAAAAGCTGCCACATAATTAAAATATTTATGGTCATTGGCAATTCCTATATCGCATGGAAAGCTTTCACCATTGATTATATTGCATGCAGCCCTGATCTTATCTGACGGTATTCCAAGACTCCTGGCAAAATCATTAGTAGAACCACTTGGAATATAACCTATCGGTGGTTTAACTGTACTATATCCTGCTACAGCACTGACAATCTCATTAAGAGTACCATCGCCGCCACCGCATACAATAACATCATATCGTCCTTCATCAGCTTTAACTCTCTCAAATCCATCCAGTGCTGCTTTCGTAGGATACACAGTAACCTCATAGTCCGCATTGGAGAATATCTGAATAATCTTTAACAAAGAATTCTTAATCTGAGCCTTACCAGAATTAGGATTGAATACAAAAAGCATCTTTTTCATAATAATCTCCATTCTTATCTAACCGCTTAAATTATATATAATTATATTATTAATAATAATTTACTATTATTATATTTATAATTATTTCATCTTAAATTATTCTCTTATCTGTCCCATTTATCGCAAAGTGAATTAATCTGATCTGTAAACTTCGCAAGATCCTTATTAGCACCGCCCTCATTGTGTGCAATAACACTCATAAGTCTCTTACCAGCCGCAACAAGCCTGTCAAATACACTCTTATTACGCTTATTAACCGTTGTTCTTCTGCTCTTCTTCTCCTTATTGCCCTCAGTAATCATCTGTCCTGTAATCAGATCAAATGAAGCGCCGGTATATGGAGCATATGCATCGAAACCATATTCTTCTTTAAGACATTGTGTAAATTCTTCACATACACTGTCCTCACCGTGTACAACGAATACCTTTCTTGGCTTATTGGTAAATGCATTCACCCAATGAATCAGACCATCTTTATCAGCGTGTCCGCTTGAACCCGGAAGCTGTGCAATCTCTGCTTTTACCTGAATTGGCTCACCAAATAACTTAATCTCGTCAATTCCGTCAACAATAATTCGTCCTGTTGTACCATTGGCCTGATAACCTACAAAAAGTATCGTACACTCTGGTCTCCACAGATTGTGCTTTAAATGATGTCTTATTCGTCCGGCCTCACACATACCAGATGCTGATATGATTACCTTAGGGTTAGTATCAAAATTAATCATCTTGGACTCTTCACTTGATATGGCATATTTAAGCCCCGGAAAAGATAAAGGATTAATCCCCTGTCTTACAAGTTCAATCGCTTCTTCATCAAAGCACTGCTCTACATTCTTACTAAATACCTCTGTAGCTTCAATTGCAAGAGGGCTGTCGACATACACATCAAAATCCCTGTCCATAAGTCCATCCGCTTTTATCTTTCTTATATGATATAAAAGCTCCTGTGTTCTTCCAACCGCAAATGATGGTATAACAACATTACCGCCTCTGTCAAATGTACGCTTGAATACTTTGACAAGCTCAGCCACATAATCAGGTGTTCCGTTATGGCTTCTGTTGCCATAAGTTGACTCCATAACAACATAATCTGCATCTGCAACTGTTGCAGGGTCCTTGGTTATCGGCTTATGAACATTGCCTATATCTCCAGAGAATACAAGCTTTCTTTCAACCCTGCCCTCTGGTGTATCTTCTGATGCCCATACTTCAATACTGGCAGAACCAAGCAGATGTCCTACATCTCTTAATCTTATGCTCACATTATCATCAATCTTTACAACCTTCTCATATTCAAGACCAACGAACTGCTTCATAACCTCATATACTGCTTTTGCATCATATAATGGAATAAATTCCTTTAAAGTGCCATTAGAACGCTTAGCCTTTCTGTTACGCCACTCAGCTTCAAACATCTGTATATGTGCACTATCCCTTAACATTATGTCACATAGCTGTACTGTCGCCTCTGTACAGTATATTTTTCCCCTGAAACCATTCACATAAAGAAGTGGAATAAGTCCTGAATGGTCAATATGTGCGTGGGTAAGAAGCACATAATCAACATCACACGCTGGAATTGGAAGTTCCTGATTCTCATACACATCATTGCCCTGCTCCATTCCACAATCAATTAAAATGTTCTTGTCTGCCACCTGTAGATAATGGCAGCTTCCTGTCACCTCGTGATCTGCTCCTAAAAATGTTATTCTCATAAGCATACCCCCAGTCCAATATTCAATTAACGCAATCCTGTTTAATATATGAAACACAGCCTTCTTCTATGTTCTATATTTTGTTAGATTTATTATAACATTTTATTCATTCTTTGTATATTTAATATTAGAAAATGTAACATCTGCATTTCTTGATACGAACATTCCTACATATACATGAGCTGGGTCAATTGCAGTAAGCTTAAAATCATATCCGCCTGTAATAACATCACCCTTTCCAAACTTAGCCGCATATCCGTCAGAAGAAGATGAAAGCATAAGCTCATACTCCCCACCTTCTTTTATAACCTCATTCGTATCTTTTCCAAGCACAAGCTGTCCACTTCGTCTTGCAAATGTAGCTGTCGCCTTCTCACCTCTTGTTATAAATAATGGTGCGGCGGCAACATAATCTCCTAGTATGTCAGGCATATTCTTATCAATATAGCAGTCATCTCTTACCATAAGCCCGAAAGATACCTGATCATTAGCAAATATTTTATTGACCTTAACTGTTGCTGTAAGAGTAAAATGTTCTGTTATATCAACTTTTTTATAATACATAGCAATGCCGTCTGTCACAGCAGATATCTTGCCTCTGTTATTTCTGACAGCTATGTTCATATCTCCATTATCATCTTCTCCAAGAGTAAAGTCTGTATCATCAACCTCTCCTAATACATCACCAAATACAGCCGCCTTATACTCATCATAATCTTTAAACAGTCTGCTGTCTGGAAGCTTATCACTGAATACAACTGGAACATAATCTTTATTAGATACAAGAAACTCCTCTTTATAATCTAATGGGTTGTTATCAATGTTCACAACATTTTCTGACAGACCACTTATATTAAGCTCTTTCACTGCTGACATTATCATATAAGCATTAACCCTTGCTCCCCATATGTTAGTATGCGTATTATCAACACTCAGCTTATTATTCGATGGCCACGCATGAAGATATATTGTATTATCAGATCCTAACTTTTCATATTCATCCCTGGTAAGCTGTGTCATATCTATAACCGGAACGCCAACGGCTTTTCCTAATTCTCTTACTGCAAGTGCATAATCTCCGCCTTTATACTGTGCAACGTCCTGTGTAATATGAAGTTCTGTGGCTTTCCATTCGCCAGATGCACTTCTTCTTACAATAGGAGTACAAAGTATAGGATAACAGCCTGCATTCCTTGCTTTCCTGATATAATTAACATATAAAGAATTAGCAAATGTTCCTTCTGTCATATAGTCACCAACAGGACTTGTATATCTTTCCTTCTCTGTCTTTTCATCATTGTGTCCAAAACCTATTAAAAGATAATCACCCTGCTTCATTCCATTAATAAGCGTATTATATTCAGGCTCTGAAAGATAACTCTTACTGCTTCTGCCAGATAATGCAATGTTGACAACCTTGACATTATCATTAAGGTACTTATCAAGCATTGTTCCATAACCATATCTTGGATAGTAGTATTTATCCTCAAAACTGCTTACTGTTGAATCTCCTATAACCCATAATGTACTCATAATCCATAACCTCGATTTCCATTAATTAATATGTCCTGTTAAGGTAATCGCTGCGGATATGCTCCTCCATAGCTTTTACCTCTTTCTCAAATTCTCTTGCTGAATACAAAAGACAGCCTGCTCCACGGATAATAACCTGCTCAAGTCCATCTGATGTAGCAACTGTTATATTATATTTCTTTCCATTCTCATGTGCAAACTTTTCTATATAATGGTCTGCCGTTTCTGCCTCTTTCGTGTATACAACGTGAATATTATGATAGTCCATATATTCTTCATGATGTCCTGATACCCTGTAAGCATCAAATACAACGATAAGCTCACACTTCTTCATACCCTGATAATTGCACATTATATCAAGAAGCTTATCCCTTGCACTGTCCATATTAATTCTTGACAATTCCTCAAGCTCACTCCACGCGTGTATTATATTATAGCCGTCTACAAGAAGATACGATATTGAATTTGTCTGCTTCTTAGACTGCGAAGCTTTATACTGTCCATTATTATAGCTTCCACTGCCAGAGGCTGTTACATATCTTCCCATTTCATCAGAGGCTTTTCTTTTAGACATCTTACGTCTTTCATTATCACCCCTGCTATTAGCAAAGTACGTCTGTGCCAGTATTCTGTCGACTTCATCTGTTCCAATCCATTCATCAGATACCGTTCTTGCTGCTTCTTTTGGTGTGAGAACTACATTTTCATTAGTTCCCACTGGATTAAGCACGCTGTCAACGTGTGCATAATCTTTGACTTCATACCAAGGCACATTAAAACCTGAACCGTGCGCACAGAATACTGAATCTGCTGGATTTCTTGTATCTCTCTCGGCTTCATATCCGATTTGTTCAATAACCTCATCTGTATTATGACAAGGTCTGTAGCCAGACATTTTAAGTCTTAATACTCCCTTTCCCCTAGTGTACGCATTAACCTCTGCCTGATAGTTACCAACAGTGGCAACAGGACCAGCACCCTTTATTACTGCTTCATCACCATTATCGTTAATCTCAAACTGTGCACCCATTCTCTCAAAGTCAGTCATAGCCCTGCCTATATACTGTCTGTCAAGTATTAGAGTGAATTCATAAAATGGCTCAAGCAGTACACTCTCTGCCTGCATAAGTCCATTTCTTACTGCCCTGTATGTAGCCTGCCTGAAATCTCCGCCCTCTGTATGCTTGTTATGTGCCCTGCCTGCAACAACCGTTATCTTAACATCAGTAAGTGCTGAACCTGTAAGCACACCCTTATGTGTCTTTTCACACAGATGTGTATATATAAGCCTCTGCCAGTTCTTGGCAAGCATATCCTCACTACAATCAAGCTCATACTGCATACCGCTCCCAGCTTCACCCGGCTCTAATATAAGATGCACCTCCGCATAATGTCTTAAAGGCTCAAAATGTCCGATTCCTTCAACTTTATCAGCTATGGTTTCCTTGTATACAATGCTTCCTTCAGAAAATGTCACATCACAATCATACCGTTCTTTAATAATATTCTGAAGGACTTCTATCATAACAGGTCCCATAACCTGCACATGTATTTCTTTAAAACTCTCATTCCATTCAACGTGAAGCTGTGGTTCTTCCTCCTCAATCATCTTAAGTTTAGGAAGCATCATAAGCGGGTCTGTTCCTGCTGGAAGATTAATCTTATAATTAAGCACAGGGGATAACACCGGTGCATTATCATTATTCTCCCTGCCTAATGCCTGTCCTGCATAGGTGCCCTCCAGCCCTGTTATTGCACATATACTTCCACATACAGCTTCATTTACCGAAGTGTACTTCTCACCTGAATATATTCTGATCTGGTTAATCTTCTCACCATTAATAAGCTGTTTAGCTTTAAGGCTTCCGCCTGTAACCTTAATGTGTGTAAGCCTTTCACCCCTGTCATCTCTTGATATTTTATATACTCTTGCTGACATATCCGACTGCTTATCATCACCATTTTCAGATACCTCACAATATTTATTCATAATATCAAGAAGTCTGTCCACTCCATCAAGTCTTAATGCAGAGCCGAATATTACAGGAAATACTTCTCTTTGGCTTATCATATTTCCTATAAGCTTATCATCAACAATGCCTTCCTCTAACACCTGCTCTAATGCTTCCTCATTGCACACAGCAAGCTCTTCATAATCAAGCCTGTCAAAATCCACACATCCTGATGATAACTTATTCTTTAATTGTTCTAATATTCTATGCCTGTCTGTTCCCTGCTGGTCCATTTTATTGACAAATATAAACACAGGGACTTTTAATCTCTTTAAAAGTCCCCAAAGTGTCTCTGTATGTCCCTGAACCCCATCCATTCCGTTAATAACAAGAACAGCATAATCAAGCACCCAGAGCGTTCTCTCCATCTCTGCCGAAAAATCAACGTGTCCGGGTGTATCAAGCAATGTAACATCTAAATCTTTGTAGGTAAATACTGCCTGCTTGGAAAATATCGTTATTCCACGCTGTCTTTCATAATCATTATTATCAAGAAACGCATCTTTGTTATCTACTCTTCCAAGCTTTCTTATAGCTCCCGATGTATACAATATGCTTTCAGATAATGTTGTCTTACCTGCATCAACGTGGGCAAGCATACCTATAACAAGTTTCTTCACTACGTTTATCTCCAATTCAGTTATATATTTCCGGTCTTCTATCTCTGAATAATCCCCACGATAATCTGTCTGTCATATATTCATCTAAATCAAACTGTGCAACAAGTACTTCTTCTGTATCTCTTCCTGCTTCACATATGACTTCACCTGTATTATCTGTTATAAATGATGAACCATAGAACTTGAGCGAACTTTTCTGTCCACCATTTGCCTCGCAAGGGTCTACTGTTTCTATTCCAATTCTGTTAGCTGCCACCACAGGAACAAGATTACAGCCGGCGTGTCCCTGCATACACCTTCTCCAATGAGGCATACTGTCACATTCAAGTATAGGCTCACTTCCTATAGCTGTAGGATAGAATAATATCTCTGCACCCTTTACCGCTAATGCTCTTGCCGTTTCAGGAAACCACTGATCCCAGCATATTCCTATACCTATATTGCCAAACCTTGTATTAAACACCTTAAATCCTGTATTACCCGGCGTAAAATAGAATTTCTCCTGATAATAATGGTCATCTGGAATATGTGTCTTTCTGTATATTCCAAGATTGCTTCCATCAGCATCAATAACCGTAACTGTATTATACAACACATTTATGTTTTTTTCATAAAAACTTACAATTATAACAACTCCAAGTTCCTTAGCAGTCTGTGTAAAATGCTGGACAGCATCATTTTCTTGTACGCTTTTGGCATAGGCGTAATATTCATATCTTCTCTCCTGACAGAAATACTGTCTTTCAAATAATTCTGGCAGAAGAATTATATTAGCTCCCTTTTTTACTGCTTCTCTTGTCATTTCATCAGCTTTTTTTATATTATCGCCGACATTATTACTGCACCGCATCTGAATTGCCGCAACTTTTACTTTTCTGCTCATATTACCTCATTTCCGTGTCTGTCACACTAAAACCAATCTATAACCTATTACGCTTTGACTTCTTTTTATACCTTAATTGTGCCAGCAGCACTAATCTGTAACATATATACCACTTTAATATATCCTGTTATTGCGGTATCTGCTGTGTAATACAATGTATATTGCCTCCACCAACAATTATATCTCTTGCATACACACCAATAACCTCATACTCTGGCATAAGATTCTGAATAAGCTCTAATGCCTGCTTATCTTTAACATCGCCAAACTGTGGAACAAGCACAATATCATTGGCTATATAGAAGTTAGCATAACTGGCCGCAAGCCGCTCTCCCGCTTCACGCATATCTTCTCCTGCTTCAAACACAAGACCCTTTAAATCATTATCAGTTATGCACACTGGGACATCCGGTATATGCAGTTTATGAACATTAAACTTACGTCCTCTGGCATCAGTTTCTCTTTCAAGCACCTTCATATCAGCCAAAGACATTGCATATTGAGGATCTTCCTCATTATCCGTCCACGCAAGAACTACATTAGCTGGTGAGGTAAATGCACACACATTATCAACGTGTTCATTAGTTTCATCATTATATATTCCATATGGAATCCATATAATTTTCTTTGCCCCCAGATATTTCTTAAGATTATGCTCAATCTGTTCCCTGCTCATATCTGGATTTCTTCCCTTACTTAAAAGACAGCTGTCAGTTACTATAACCGTACCTTCACCATCACTGTGTATAGAACCTCCCTCAAGCACAAACGGATTGGCATCATAGCAATCATATCCTGTCATATTACAAAATTGCAGAGCTGCTTTATCGTCCTTTTCCCAATTCTTGTAAAGTCCGTCATAATCGCCACCCCACGCATTGAATTTCCAGTTAATCCCACGTACATCACCTGTATGTCCGTTTTTTACAAACGTGGGACATACATCTCTTGCCCACGCATCATCTGTTTCGATGCAGACTACTTCAATATTCCAGGCAGCTTTAATATCTTCACTGGCTTTATTACATTCTCCTGTTACAGCGTCTTTTATTTTCATAAATCTTGCTTCTGCCTGTGCATAGTGCTTCTCATCTGCTAATATATACACTTTTTCGTGCCTGGATATTATATGTGCAATATCCACAAATACATTCTGTGCAGCTACAGCATTATAAGGCCACGAGCCTGTCCTTACAGGCCATATCATAATTGTAGCCTTGTGCCTGTCATATTCTGCCGGCATATAATAGCCATCTTCTATAGGTGTAGTATCTGTTATTCTCACGAAAGCCTCCACTTAAAATCTTCATAACCAAATTCTTTAATAACCCGCACTTCTTTATCTTTCATTACCGCTATAGCTGGAAGTGGTATTCCATTAAATGTATTATTCTTTACCATTGAGTATATCGCCATATCCTCAAATACAAGCCTGTCCCCTATATTAATCTTACTGTCAAACTTATAATCACCTATAATATCTCCTGCAAGGCAGGTATATGAAGACAGCCTGTATACATTTTCTCTGTATTCTTTTTTATCTTTATACTTCCTAATATCTTCATTTTCCTGAATATCTTTACCAGCAGTAACATCTTTATATTCTTTGATATTTTTAATTATCTGTGCCCCCCGAAGTGGTGGTGTATATGGCATTTCGAGGACATCTGGCATATGGCACGCGGCAGAAGCATCAAGTATAAGCGTTTCGATTCCATTATCAACCTTATCTAACACCTCTGTAACAAGATAACCGGCATTAAGAGCAACAGCCTCGCCCGGCTCTAAATACACCTGTACATTATATTCACTCTTTATGTGATTAACGCAGCCAATAAGTGTATCTATATCATAATCTTTTCTTGTTATATGATGTCCACCGCCCATATTAATCCATTTCATATTCTTCATAATATGCCCGAATTTATCTTCAACTGCTTTAAGTGTAATTGCAAGTGCATCTGAATTCTGCTCACAGAGAGTATGAAAATGAAGTCCCTCAACTCCATTAAGAACTTCCTCATCTGCCTTGTTTAACATATCAATAGTTACTCCAAGCCTTGAACCATACGCACAAGGGTCATATATTGCATTATCACCCTGCGTAGATATTTCCGGATTAATTCTAAGTCCTATGCTGATACCGCTTCTTATACATTTTTCCTTATAACGCATAAGCTGCCCTATGGAATTAAATATTATATGGTCACATATTTTTACAAGTTCATCTATATCCTTTTCTTTGTAAGCAGGAGCATAGACGTGATTTTCTTTATTCATCTCTTCCCTGCCAAGCCTTGCCTCATACAATCCACTTGCTGTTGTGCCACTTATGTATCTGCCAATTAACGGATATTCATAAAATGCTGAAAATGCTTTCTGTGCAAGCAATATTTTACATCCTGTTTTGTCTTCAACATATTTTAAAATTTCAAGATTATGAACCAGCATATTCTCATCTATAATATATGCTGGTGTTGTAATATCATCTATTGTCATCAACTCTTATATCCTCTATTCTACAAGCTGTGGATTTTCCTCAACTACCCAAGGAAGTCCCCATTTATTAAGTGCTTCCATATATGGATCAGGATCAAATTCTTCCACATTGTATACACCTGCTTTATTCCACATTCCTGTGACAACCATCATTGTTCCTATCATTGCAGGAACTCCTGTTGTATATGATATTGCCTGTGATTCAACTTCCCTGTAACATTCCTGATGGTCACATACATTATAAATATATATTGTCTTTTCTTTTCCATCTTTTCTTCCCCTGAATATACAGCCAATGTTAGTCTTTCCTACTGTTCTTTCTCCAAGTGTAGCAGGATCTGGAAGAAGTTCTTTTAAGAGCTGTATAGGAACAACTTCAACACCATTGACTTTTACAGGGTCAGTTCTTAACATTCCAACATTCTCAAGACATTTCATATGTGTAAGGTAGCTCTGTCCAAATGTCATAAAAAATCTTATTCTTTTAACTCCCGGAATGTTTTTAGCAAGCGATTCTATCTCCTCGTGATGTAAAAGATACATATCCTTCATTCCAACCTGTGGGAAATCATATTCTCTCTTTATAGACATAGCTGGTACTTCTACCCAGTGTCCATCTTCCCAATATGAGCCAGGTGCTGATACTTCTCTTAAATTAATCTCAGGATTAAAATTAGTCGCAAAAGGATAGCCGTGATCTCCACCATTGCAGTCAAGAATATCAATTGTGTCTATTTCATCAAAGTAGTGCTTAAGTGCATATGCTGAAAATACACTTGTTACACCAGGATCAAAGCCCGTTCCTAAAAGTCCCATTATTCCAGCTTCTTCAAATTGCTTCTTATAATTCCACTGCCAAGAATAATCAAAATAAGCTGAAAAACCTTCTTCCTTACATCTTTTTTCATATATAGCTCTCCACTCAGGATCTTCGGTATCTTCTGCTTCATAGTTAGCAGTATCAATATAATGCACCTTTGTCTTAAGGCAGGCATCCATTATTGTTAAATCCTGATATGGAAGTGCAAGGTTAAGCACTGCCTCTGGTTTATAGCTTTCAATAAGCTTCACAAGTTCTTCTACATTATCTGCATCAACCTTTGCTGTTGTAATTACTGTCTTTGTATCAGGCTGTAATTTATCCTTTAAAGCATCACATTTGCTCTTAGTCCTGCTTGCTATACATATCTCTGTAAATACTTCACTGTTCTGACAGCACTTGTTAATTGCCACTGTTGCAACTCCACCACAACCTATTATTAATACTCTGCTCATAATTATCCTCCATTCTTTAAGCCCTGTTTATTAATTATCTTAACGCTTTCTTTTAAACACTGTCTATTACTCTTTTCAGGCTTTCTTCTCATTTTCTTCTTCTTCAAGCATCTGTTCTACATAACCCGGAAGCATAAATGCTCCCCTGTGAAGATTAGTTGTATAATATCTTGTCTTTATACCTAACTTCTTCCATTCCTCCGGTCTGAAATCATCAAGCGGATGATATTTCTTGGAAGCAAATCCAAACAGCCAATAGCCTGATGAACAAGTTGGTATATGTGCCTGATATACACGGCTTACAGGAAATGCCTGATATGCCTTTCTGTGCATTTTCACACATTCATCTTTATCTTCTGAATAAAACGGACTTCCATGCTGATATACCATAATGCCATCACTTTTAAGTGCTTTATAACAGCTTCCATAAAATTCTTTGGTGAATAAACCTTCTGTATATCCAAATGGATCTGTCGCATCATTAATTATCAGGTCATAATCACCCGTCTTATTTCTTAAAAATCTTAATGCATCCTGAATATACACATTAACCCTGTCATCATCCAGTCCACAGGTAAGCTCAGGAAAATGCTTTCTACATACTTCAACAAGCATTTCATCCGGTTCAACAACATCTATTCTTTCTATACATTTATAATTGATAAGTTCTCTTGCAACTCCGCCATCGGCTCCACCGATTATTAATACATTCTTTACATCAGGGTGGACTGCCATTGGAATATGGGTTACCATCTCATCATATATAAACTCGTCTTTTTCAGAAAATAGTATCTCTCCGTCTAATGCAAGAAATTTACCAAATTCATCTGAAACAAGCACATCAATCCTCTGACAGTCACTCTCCACCGAACACAATTGTTCTTCTATTCTCATTGAAAGCTTCACATTGCTTGTATGAAGCTCTGAAAACCACATCTCCATATTAAATAATCCTCATTTCCTGTATATACTTTCATATGGCTCTTCCACAATTATCTGTCTATACCAGAACCTTTAATTTATTAACGCTCTTGTCTTCTGTTCCCTGCATTGAACAGCCTTTTTCTTTAACATACAGAATATACTGTATAATCTCGTCTGTAATCATCTCTCCCGGTGCTAATATCGGAATTCCCGGAGGATAACACATAACAAATTCTCCTGATATTCTTCCCTCAGTCTTCTCAACCGGCAGGGATTCCTTGGCAGAATAGAAAGCTTCCTGAGGTGATCTGGCTACTATTGGACTTATGAATTCTCCGCTTAACATTCCAGTACTGTCTTTTTTATATATTCTGGCTATATCTGCCAGAGCTCCGACAAGTCTTTCTATATCCTGTAATCTGTCTCCGATAGATATATAAGCAAGGATATTGCTTACATCTCCGAATTCTATCTGGATATCATATTCATCTCTTAACAGATCATATACTTCAATTCCAGCAAGTCCCAATCCAAGCGTATGAACTGACAATTTAGTGACATCATAATCATATACGCTTGTTCCATTAACAAGTTCTTTTCCATACGCATAGTATCCGCCTATTTCATTAATCTCCCTGCGTGCATATTCTGCCATATCCATTACCTTTGCAAATGACTCTTCACCCCTTAAGGCAAGATTTCTTCTTGAAATATCAAGACTGGCAAGCAAAAGATATGAACCACTTGTCGTCTGCGTAAGATTGATAATCTGTCTGACATAATCAGCATTAACACCTTTATTCGTAAGAAGTATCGAACTTTGTGTTAAAGAACCACCCGATTTGTGCATAGATACTGCCGCCATATCAGCCCCTGCTGCCATAGCAGAAACTGGTAATTGCGGCTGGAAATATAAATGTGTTCCGTGTGCCTCATCAGCTAACACTTTCATTCCGTGTTCGTGTGCCAGCTTCACTATTGAACATATATCAGAGCATATTCCATAATATGTAGGGTTATTTACAAGCACTGCAACCGCATCAGGATTTTCTTTTACAGCTTTTCGTACTGACTCCAGATTCATACCAAGTGAAATACCAAGCTGATGATTAACCTCCGGATTAACATATACAGGAATTGCACCGCATAACACTAAAGCATTAATGGCACTTTTATGCACATTCCTTGGAAGTATTATTTTATCTCCTCTCTTACAATTCGATAATATCATCGCCTGCACAGCAGATGTCGTTCCACCTACCATAAGAAATGCGTTCTCTGCACCAAATGCCCTGGCCGCTAATTCTTCTGCATCCCTTATAACTGATACCGGATGACACAGATTATCTAATGGCTTCATAGAATTAACATCTATTCCAACACATTTTTCTCCTAATAATTCCACTAATTCAGGATTGCCCCTTCCTCTTTTATGACCCGGAACATCAAATGGTACTACTCTTTTTCTTCTAAGCTTTTCCAGTGCTTCATATACTGGTGCTCTTGTCTGATCATTAGACATCTCCCTTACCTCACATACATTAAAAATAATTTCTTTAAGCACTGCCAGAAAATTTCCATAATTATGTAAAATCTTATAATTAAACTTCATAAACAGTGCAGTTTTTCTTAATCACACAAAGCTTCCTAAATTACACAAAAAGGTGGCAGTGCTTACACACTTACCACCTTATTAGTCATAATATAATATCAACATCATTACATTAAAATATATCTGTAACTATACAATATAATGTCATAATATATACGAAATCAGCGAATATATTTCATAGACGACTTGTCTATGTCATACAAATATGCGTCACTCTTTATTGACCGTTTCACAAGATGATGTGCTTGGCACAGATTATAAAGTAATCAACTTAAAAAACAGAGCTTAATGCTCAATCAATAATAATAATGTGGTTCTACCACACCGGCAACCGACCCGCCTGTCCGTTAGGCTTAACTTTATCCTGATATGCTGTATAACTACTGCACACCTAAGATACAAGTGGTCATATTTGTATGAAATCATATACTTCCTGACTCACACGAATAAATAATATCATATATTAATGTTATATGTCAATTATTATCTGACAATCTTTTGTCTATCTTTTATCTATTTATAATATTCCTACAGCTTTCTTAGCCAGCCTGTCGGCTTCCTCATTACCTTCAACACCTGAATGTCCCTTAACTTTAACAAAATTAATGGCTATCTTATCTTTTACTGACTGCATATAATCATAATAAGCTATAGTACCTTTCTTATTACGCTTCCACTCTCCAAGTGCCCACGCTCTTATTCCCATATAATCAAAATATATATCTACACTTTTAACGCCAAGTTCTATTGCTTTCTCTACTGCCGCCATACTTCCAAGAATTTCACCGGCTACATTACGCATTGAAGCCATTTCACTATCACTGCCACTTCCTGTAATGATATATTTTTCATTATTATATACAAGAAATCCGCCATATCCATAGACACCCGTTACTATATTAAAAGAACCATCAACATACGCATAGCTCTCACTCTGGACATCATTATTCTTAAGCCTGCCAATATATTCAAGAGCTTCCTGTTCAGTTGTAAAGCTTTTATATTCAGCTCCGGCATATTGGAACACCTGACTTTTACATTCATCCCATGTTCTATATATTCCTGTATTTCTGCCTTTTCTTACTGCATAATATTTAGCCGCCATTATCAACTGCCTTTCTGTTAATCTTAATACACTCTTATAACACCAGCTATATTCTTAACTGCTGAAAGTCCCTTAAATACAGCCATAGCATCATTAAAGTTCTTCTCAAGAACTTCTGCTGTTATAATAACAAGTTCAGCAACTCCGTCTTTGCCGCTCTTCTGAACTACCTGTGCTATGCTTACACCGCTGTTACCAAGAACGCTAGCAATATTGGCAAGAACGCCCTGCTTGTCTGCAACTTCAAGTCTTAAGAAGAATTTGCTCTTAGTATCTGTTATATCCTTCACTTCAAGATTCTTATAACAGCAACAGCCAATTCTTCCGCAGGAATCGTGTACTATATTTCTGCATACATCAATTATATCACCTACAACTGCACTGGCAGTCGGCATCTGTCCTGCACCTCGTCCCATAAACATTGCATCATCCATAGCCTTACCGTGTACAAATACAGCATTAAAAGCATCATTAACATTTGCAAGAGGATGATTATTAGGTATGAGCATTGGGTGAACCTTTACTTCAATTCCGTCCTCTGTATTCTTAGCAACACCTAAAAGCTTGATTACATAGCCAAATTCCTTGGCATACTTAATATCATCTGCGGAAATCTTAGTAATACCTTCTGTGTATACATCAGCAAATGTTACTCTTGAGTTAAATGCAATAGAAGCCATAATAGCTATCTTTCTACCTGCATCGTATCCTTCCACATCTGCTGTCGGGTCTGCTTCTGCATAACCTAACTCTGTAGCCTTTGCCAAAGCTTCCTTGTAGTCCATTCCACTCTCTGTCATCTTAGTAAGAATATAATTAGTCGTACCATTAACAATCCCCATAATCTCTGTGATATGGTTACCAGTCATACTCTGCTTTAATGGTCTGATAATTGGTATTGCACCAGCTACAGCCGCCTCAAACTGAAGGTCTGCTCCTGCTTTATTAGCCGCATTGCCAACTTCCTCTCCATACTCAGCAATAAGATCCTTATTAGCTGTAACAACCTGCCTGCCAGCCTCAAGTGCCTCAAGAACATAATCCTTAGCTGGATGAATTCCACCCATAAGCTCAACAACAATGCTGATATCCTTGTCATTAATTATATCTTCCCACTTATCTGTAAGAATTTCATCTGGAATACCTTCTCTTTTCTTAGATAAATTTCTTACAAGAACTTTCTTAATAACAAGTGTTGCTCCTGTCTTATGCTTTATCTCATCACTCATAGCCTCACATAATTTGTATGTTCCAAGTCCTACTGTTCCTGCTCCAAGTATAGCTGCATATATTACTTTATCCGACATTTTAATTATTTCCTCCATATTTTTACATTTATAAGGCCTGGCTGCCACCACAGCAATATAATTTCATTATAATAATTCATTAATAACAGCAGTTACGATTACCACTTCAATAATTGTATTAATCTTAATTATGCCAGAGACAAATTCTATTCCGCCTCCCGACAATACACTATCCTCTTAAATTCTTAATAAACGAAGATATTCTTATAATAGATATAAGGTCACTCAGGCCCTCAACCATAAGCACAATTCCAACAAACATCATAAGTACAGTTGATGAACCAAATGGGTTAAATAATGCAACAACACCCATAACAACCATTAATGCTGCAACAATTGCCTCTATCCACCAGCGCTGTGCTTCCATATGATAGAATTCTATTGCATACTGAAGCTTTAATATACCGTCAATAATAATTATTATGGCAATAGCTGTTCCAAAAAATACTGCAATAGCTTCTGGTCTCATAACAAAGAATATTCCAAATGCAAGTAATGATATGCCCTGTACAAGTCCGAATGATACGAATACGTCTTCCCTTGACATTCTGAAATATGTCATAAGCCTTAACACTCCCCATACGCATAATGCAATTCCTACTGCCCTGCATATGATAATCTGTGATACCTCAGGAAATATTGTAAGGAAAAGACCTAACAAAAATAACGCTATTGATATAATTATAAGTTCGATTTTAATTCCCCTAATCTTTTTAATCATAATGTGCCTCCATTCCTGCACCAGTCAAAGGTGCATATTAATATTATTAGTATAGCACAGCAAAGTATTCTTTAGCAACTTACTATATAACTACGGCAATAATTATAATGCAAAAATACCTTTCTGTTGTTAAGGATTGTCCCTGCAACAGAAAGGTATTCTTATCTTCATATAATCATTGTATTTTGTTGTTTTATCTTTTGATACTTAATGTATCCATATATATCAATATCTATATATAATTATCACAATACTGATATATTAACCCGCATATATTATGCTCTATCCATAGCCTGTTCAAAATCTCTAGTTCCTGCAAAGATTTCGTTCTTGTATGGATTCTTCTTCTGTTCAATAGCTCTCTTAATGATAACTGAAATACAGATTACGTTAGCTACTACTGCAAGAATAGCCATTACACCCTGAGCAACTGGATATGCACCTGCGGCATTCATCTGCTCTAATGTATAATGTGTAAGTTCCATTCCTGACTTAGCTCCTGTGTACTTGTAAAGGACTGGAAGTGTAGCAAATATTCCGTCAACCTGGAATAATGGGAATACCTGTGCGAACATACACCATATTGCAAGTGTATTAGCACGGTTCTGAATCCAGCCACCCTTGTTCCATAACGCATTAGCAAATGTAGGTGCAAGAAGTAATGCAACACCACAATACCAAGTATGTGTTGGAAGGTTGTTATATGTATATGTGAAGTTCCATATATCATATGCAACAATGAACCATATTGTCATATCTGGCCATAACATATCATCCTGCTTCTTTGATGAGTAAATTCCCCACCAGCCTGTCATACAGAAGATATTGATTATACCAGCAATACCATTAAGCCAGTTCCACCAGCCACCGTAAAGCCATACGCCCTCGTTAGAGAACCACCAGCCGCCATTAATTCCACCTTTGATTGCTGATTCAAAATCACTACAAACAGCGATAAGAATATTAATGGCAACGATTAAGAATGGGAATACTTTAAACCATTCTGTCTTACCTATGCTCCACTTATACTTAAGCATCATAAATCCGATACAGCCTGCTGTAGCGGCATAAAGCTTAGCATAATGGAACCATCCATTCATATATCTATATGTAGTATTATTAAGTGCCCATGAAGCACCCTGTGCAGCTCCTATCTGGATAGCCACAAAATAGATTGTAAGTGCGATTGGAATTATAATAAAGAATAACAATCCACCAAATTTAGAACGTCTTGCAAGTTCGTTACATATAACAAGTCCTGCAAAGACAAGAACCCAGCCTAATAACTGGTAAATGGCGCCTTCGCCATAAAGCTGAAACAACATATTACACGCCTCCGATCAAATAATTGATTATATGTTATGAACATTTTACAACATTTTAATATTTTTTTCAACAATTTAATCGTTTTTTCGTATAATTTTCGATAAATTTATAACAATCATTTTGTACATCCAAATACTTTTATTTTTCTATTTCCATTTTCTCTGATGTAATTCTAATATTGCCAACAGCTTCTTTAACCTGCTTTGCATACTCAAGGTTCTGTTCACTCATATTATGTACCTGCTCGGCATTGACTGTTACTTCCTGCGTAACTGCTGATAACTGTGAAATATTCTCTACAATCTTATTATTAGAGTCTGAAAGACCTGCTATTTCTTTATTAACAACATCAATATGCTCTATAAGTGTTTCTATATTCTTGTTAAGCTGTTCAAATGTATGTGCCGCTTCAATTATTCTCTCGCCCTGCTCTTTAGTTGCCTCAACGGAAGAATTAACAGATACAACAACTTCATCTGCATTATCATTAAGTTCATTAGTTATCTTAGTAATATCTTCTGTAAAATTCTTTGTCTGTTCTGCTAACTGTCTTATCTGCTCAGCAACAACCGCAAAGCCTCTTCCTGCTTCACCAGCTCTTGCACTTTCAATTGAAGCATTAAGTGCTAAAAGGTTAGTCTGGCTTGATATATTAAGTATCATTCCAGCAATATTTTCCACGTTCTTAGTCTTTTCCTGTAATCTCTGCATAGACTCAGTAACAGACTTATTAGTATCTGTTATCTGCTCAGACTGCTTTCTTAATTCGTCCATAACAACAATATTCTTCTGTATACTGTCGTTAGAATTAACAGCCAGCTCAACCATCTGATCAGAAGCCTTTACTGTATGTTCAATAGCCTCCTGTATAGTTGTTGTCATACTGCTCTGCTCTTCTATGCTTGTCGCTGTCATATTAGTTGCCGCAGATATCTCTTTCATACTGTTAGTTACTGTATTAGTTGTATCAACGAGTTCATTGATAAGCTTATCGCTCTTCTTAGTTTCATTGCTGACAACACCTGATACCATAATTATATTATCTAAAATCTCTTTTATTCTGCTATGTTCATCTTTAGCCGAATTAACAGCATCATCATTAAACAGAATTGTTAATTTACCAACTTCCAATATAACAACACCTATAAGCACTATCATAAATATTGAACATACTGCATCAACGTCCTGTCCATATATTCCCTTTGAAGCCTGCACAGCAGTTACAATTATGTATAAAATCAACATTCCTGCCGCAGTTCTTTTCAATGACTTCTTCTCATAATAAGGAATCTGAAGTATAAATACTCCAAGAATAGCATAACTGATAAAGCTTGCATCTGTCTGCACACCAATTAACAGATATTCTATTCCAATCTCAATAGTTGACATAACCTTTAAATATCTTGTCGCTGTATTCTTTCTGTGAACTATGACATTAGCAGCTGCAAATACAGCAATAAGTGCTGTGTTACTATACACAACTACTGATGGAATATTGTGATTAAACTGCTTCATCCACAGATAAAAAAGAAACATCAAACCAAGTAGAGAAGTCGCCACTATATAGAACCTATTCATTCTTCTGTTTCTTTCACTCACATCTGTGTATTTATATTTATCCTGCATTAAAAAAATACCTCCTCCGTATGTTACTATCTTTAATAGTACCACTAAAGGAGATATTTTTCTATAGTTTTATAATTATTGCAATTATTTCTCACTTTTATATCAGCTTTGTAAGCTTCTTATACATATCCTCAACAATCATTCTTATATCACGGCCCTCCTGAACAATTGTTATATCTGCATATTTCTCATAGAGCCTTTTTCTGTCCTCAAAGATTTCTTCTACTGTAGACTTGCCGTTAGATACAACACCTCTTTCTTTAAGGCTCCCTAATCTGCTCTCAAGCTCTTTTTCTGAAACTTTTAAATATATAACTGTTCCTATCTGCTTAAAATGCTCCATAGCCTCATCTCCATATACAGCACTTCCACCTGTTGCTATAATTGTATGCTCTGGAGATATTAAACAATTCACATCATTCTCAATCTTAATAAAGCCAGTATCACCATTTTCTTCTATAAGCTGCTCAAGCGTCTTTTTATATGTATCCTGAATTACAATATCAGAGTCTATAAATGAATATCCTAACTTCTTGGCAAGTACAACTCCAAGTGTGCTTTTACCGCTTCCCGGCATACCTATAAGTATAATATTGTTCTTTGACATTTTACTCCTCGTTCCTTCCTGCAACTTAACGCAGCGTTACAGTACTATTCTCTATTCGTCCTTATTGTCTATTATCATCTGCAAAATGCTGACTTCTTTCATTACATCATCTAAAAGATTATTAATATTCCTGCTTCCATTAATAGTCTTATTACTGAGTTCCTGTGTATTCTCTGTGTTGGCAAGAAGCTCTTCACTGAATGCACTAAGGCTTTCTATCTGCTGTGTAATCTCATTGTTGCTTGTTGTGATATTATCCATATAATTGTATTCTTCGTCTATCTTTACCTGAATATCCCTTATGTCATCTCTTATCGCATCAAATGATTTCTTTGACTGGTTCACTAATTCCATCTGGTTCTCATTGGCCGAAAGAAGATTATTAACACTAAACCCAGCTTTCTCAGCCTGCTCTGCCAGTGCTACGATAATATTCTCTATCTCCTCTGTTGACTTTTGTGTCTCCTCTGCAAGCTGCTTAATCTGCTGTGCAACTACTGCAAAACCTGCTCCTGCCTCACCTGCTCTCGCAGCTTCTATGCTTGCATTAAGTGCAAGTAGTGCTGTCTGTCTTGTAATTCCGTTAATCATTCCAAGAATCACTTTAGCTTCTTCTGTCTTAGCTGTAAGCTCATTCATAGCACCACTTACATCACTGCCAATATCACTGCTGTTCTTTGATACATTTTCAAGCTGTTCCATATTGATATTGCCTGTCTTAGTAATATCTGTTGTTGTATCGAACTGCTTCTTGATATCCTCAATAAGCGTTCTTGCATTCTCTGTAAGCTCCCCAATACTCTCTGTCATCTCAAGCTGGTTCTGCACTGTTCCTGCAAGCTCATTAGCACCTGATACCATCTGTGATACTGCAAGCTGGCTTCCTTCCGCCTGTTCCTGCATATTCTTTGACTCATCATTGATATTGTCAATCTCTTTGCAGAGGTTATCATTAGCTTTGATTATCTTATCAAGCATATCATCAGTCTTAGCCTTCTCTGCTTCAATTGTCTCAAGCTTATAAGCTGATATATGTCCTAGTACATCTGTTGTAATATAAGAAAATGCTACAACAAGTGCCATAAGTGCAATCTGTATTTCATAATCAACCATATCACTGCTTGTTATTCCAACATTAACATATTGGATAATAATATATACAATATTAATAAATGCACTTGCAATACCAACCTTTAAGGTATACTTTTTATCTGCAAACATAGATATTGCAATTATCATAGGAATTGCATAAGTAAATGAAAGAATACTTACTGATGTCCATAATACAAAGGCATATAATATTCCATAGCCTATTGCTATAATTGACCTGACTATTTTACTCCCTGCATTTTTCTTATATGCAAATGCTGCCATAATAACCGGCACAATAAGAATAATCGAAAATACAAACACATATCCTGCCGTTCTATTTCCCTTAACAAGTTCCATTATATATGCCGCCAAAAGTACCATTGATATAATCAAGTAGCACTGCAGCAGCTTTTTATTAACATAGCTTTTTTCGTTTAAATTGTTACCATCCTTAGTGTCTTTAGCCATAAGAAAATCCTCCATATTAATTGGCGTGAAGTTAAAAGTTACCAGTTAAGTTTATCTGTCTGCAGGAATTATAAATATCCATATAAGCGAGCTTATAAGCAGCATCATCGGATAGAAAAGAACCGGAAGTATCTGAAATGCTGACATCTCATAACCAAGCTCATTAACCGCTGATATAGCAACAAGCATCTGTGCTCCATAAGGAAGAATTCCCTGAAAGATACAGGAAAATGTATCCAGAATAGATGCTGCTTTCTTATTGCTGATTCCGTAGTTTCCTGACATTTCTTTTGCAATTGGATTTGCCATAACAATTGCGACTGTATTATTCGCCGTTGCAATATCCATCAGACCTACCAACAGACCCATGCCAAGGAGTCCGCCTTTTCTCCCGTTAAACACTTTTTTTATCCAATATAGCAGAGCAGCAAATCCACCATATTCTTTGATCAGTGCACAGATAGACGCTACCAGAATGGCAACCATGCTGGTTTCAAACATGCCTGCTGCCCCGTCTCCCATATTTCCAAGCAAATCCGTCGGCACGATCATCCCTGTCGCAATCATGATGATGGAGCCACTTATGATTCCTGTAATCAGTACTAGGAACACATTTAAGCCAAGAATGCCTCCCGCCAGTACCAGTATATAAGGAATGGCCTGTATCAGATGATATTCTTCCTGCACAACTCCGCCACTGTAATTTTTCACAGACAGATTGTAAATAATCACCAGACTGACAATTGCTGCCGGAAGTGCAATGAAGAAATTTTCCTTAAATTTATCTGTCATCTTACAACCCTGTCCATTACATGCGGCAATTGTCGTATCAGAGATAAAGGACAGATTATCCCCAAACATTGCACCACCCATGACTGTCGCAATACAAAGCGGCAGGTCAAACCCCGATGCTCGCGACACGGCTATTCCAATCGGAGTAATTAAAGTAATGGTTCCTACGGAAGTCCCCATTGCAAGTGATACAAAACAACTTACTACAAAAAGCACCACAACCGCAAACTGAGGCGGTATCAGTGACAGAATAAAATATGCCACACTGTTTGCTGATGTTCTTCCAACAACACCCACAAAAATTCCAGCCAGCATAAATATAATGATCATGGTAATAATGTTCGGATCGCTGATTCCAACTCCCATTATTTTCAGTTTATCATTCAGGCTTAATTTCCGGTTTTGCAGACATGCAACAAGCAGTGCAAGCAAAAATATAATCACAACAGGAATTTTGTAAAATCCCATCTCGATATTCAGGCCAT
>OGKZ01000824.1_pt1 | contig 26940 bp, 27 predicted proteins | sample 1572571 | NCBI WGS metagenome assembly OGKZ01 (sample SAMEA2581906, study PRJEB24529) | metagenome | biome: Human gut stool | place: China | collected 2011 | reverse complement strand
GTCATCTGGCCGTCATTATCGAAAGCATCCCGTGATGCCATTTAGTAGTAGGTATTCTATCCCTGGGTTTTGAACCCGAGATTCACCCTACTTGCTTCATGTTGATAGTTTTGCTCGTTCCTTTAGGTTATTAGTAACCTTTGCATTAGTCCTCGATGTTCGTGGTATTCCTTTCTTCCAAATACTATGAACCGCTTATGGCAGATGTTCCTCGCTGATCGAAAGATCACAATCAGAGTGCTCTCGATGGGTTCTCGATTCTATATTGTGACTCTGCCAGTTCTACCTTTCTGCATGGGTTATCCGGAAGAAATATGTGGAATTCGTTCGACATGCTAAACCATGCATCCACAACTCAGAAAATCGTATGTTCCTTTGAGTTGTCCCTCTTTAGTTGTCTTCTGACCCTCGTCTATCAATTGATAGTCAAGAGTATGCGTGCATTCGTTCATCGATGCCTATTACTCTTGTGGTCCGTCAAGCCATTCTATTCCGGAATGACTAGGAGAAACAAACTCCAGTACCTCATCCATATCCACATGTGGCATTTGAATTGGTGTCAGCTTTCTGATGCGGATAGGCTGTATATTCTTCTTGTCTTCCTCGATAAACTCATAGTCAAGCTGGAGAATACACCAGATACCGCCACAATGCAGGCGGTCATAATCCTTTACATAGTCAGCACTCATAGTAATATTCTTAATGCCGAGGTTAGAGAAACGCAATATCAATTGTCTGTGCATTGTAATGTTCAATTCCAAGTTCCTTGAACTTCTCAATTCGATGTTTATTTTTCCAGAAATTGCCATACTGCGATAAATGCTCCTTAAAGCGATTATCAATGCCAATCTCCTGTGACATCTGCGATACTCTATCTGTATAATAAGGTGATGAGTAATAATACATATCTGCAAGAGGATTCTCTGCATCACTTGGCTTTGCAAAGGCTGCATAGACAAGATATTTACTCTCTTTATCCTCTTCGTTTAATAGATACTTTGAATAGAGCCAGTTTGTACCATCAAGAATGTGCAGCTTTACATCACCAAGCTGCAGTTCCGATATCTCATCCTCATATTCACCTTTATCATCAAACCAGAATATGATTCTTGTCTCTGACTTGGCAAATTCTGTATTTAATTGATTCTGTATGTTCTGTAAATCCATATTTCACCTTCTAATCCATTTGTGCGGTTAGTCTCTGCACAAATATTTTTATTCAGCCTATGCTAATAAGTGTCCGATAAATGGTCACTTATCGAACACTTTGTATCCGATAGCCCGCAAAAGTGTCCGATAGTGTTCAATAAAGTGTTCGATAAGTAGCAATGTGACCACTAAATCACATATTTAGTTGCCGGTCCATTTCCAATCTTCGTAATCAATCCTTTTTCTATCATCTTATCAAGCAATTTTCTAGCTCCTGTCTTTGACTTATAACCCCCTATATCAGCGGCTTTTTGAGAAGAAATACTTCCATTCTGCCTGATATACTCAATTATTTTATCTTCTTTTGACACAGCAGTTGCTTTTTCCTGATTTGTATTTTCATTTCTGATATCAGCAGCCCCCGGAATATATACCACTTGTCCAACTTCGAGCTTTAATGTTACCCTGTCACTGCGCTCTGAGAAATCGAATTCCGGTTTTTTCCAGTTTTGTTCTGCCCATGCAGTCATAATCTTATCGACACCACTTCCGGCACGCTCACCAACATTTACAAAACCAAACATTTTTAAGATATTCGGATTTCGTGGATCACTATTGCCACCTGCATAAAATTCTTCTTTTGTCACCCTGATAGTACCAGGATTGGAAATACTAAGTTCTTTCCCCTTCTTTACAACAAGAATTCCTCGTCTGCCATAATAATTTGCATGTGCCAGTGCATTTGCCAATGCTTCTTCCAATGCATCATGCACATCCACTCTGTCTACACGATATCCATTTCGTCTGTTTGCAAATGGAACTGCTATATCATCGTCCATTCTTGTACGCACCTTACAGAAAAAGTCGTATATATTGCCGCTCCAATCCCCTTCGTTAGAATGTGTCCGGAATAACCAGCGTACCGCTTTATCATCGCATTCCTCACGATAATCCAGAAAATAATTGGGGAAAACTTCCGTAATATGATAAGCCTCTCCAAAGAATAATAGTCCTGCTATCGTTGGAGATAATGTACCATTCTTATTCTTTGCTGCTGCCCTTAATTTCATAAGGAACTCATCATTTTCCAAAGCATTCCAAGGATGTCCACTGTGAAGCTGTTCAAAAATAATTCTATAGCCTTTTATCGTATCCTGATTCAGCACATCTAATCCAAACTCTTCCAGCACCTCCACATCGCCTGACACATCTCTCTGATCTGCAAACATTGCACGGACTGCCTCTTCGGCACAAAGGAAGTCACCTTCATAATCTCTTTTATAAGTGCCTTTCATTGGATCTGTCCCAATATAAACCGGCTTATCGTGTCTGTCTGCCGCAGGAACATCAATTCTGAGTATTTTCTTTTCCCTGACTATCACAGGTCTGACATGATGATTCAGCAAGATATTCTTTGACACCTTATTTCTGTCATTTAAAGTACTCCAGAAATCCTTCTGATATTTAACAATCTGCTTGTCTGTCAGTCCTTCAACTGTAAAAGAATCTCTGTATTCCCTAATACCAAGCAGAATCGTGCCACCATTTGTATTAGCAAAAGAAGAGTAAGTCTCCCATATGCTCTCAGGAAGTCCACCTGCTGCCAGCTTACATTCTCGTTCATGATTTTCTTTAATATTTAATTCTTCCAGAATCTCTTCTTTCAATCGCCAAACCTCCATCGTAATTATGCAGTGAACCTTTAAGTTCTGTAACTAACTGTATATCCATCATTCTTTTTATAATTTTGCCATCAAATCTACTTTTAATGCTTTCTTCTTTCACTTGATAAAAAGTATAAACCATTTTGTCTTTATTTGACAGTGGTAATCGAAATAAAGAGACCAGAATTTCTCCGGTCTCCAAAAGATTTACACCTCTTCAACAAACACAATACCATAGATTTTCTCAGATGCCAGTTCATTCATCTTATCTATTTCACATCCAGTCTGTTCCATCAGTTTTTCCAGTTGCTCCTTTGTGCACTGATATGCATAGCTTCCCCAGTCCACCTACTCTTGTTGTATCGTTGCGGACAATCTTAAATGGCATTGTGGCACCTCCCTATTTTCTAATTCTCCTCCAATCTTCAATAACATTATCCTCCCCTCTTGTACCTGTACCCCAATACCCCGGATGTGTTACAGGGTATATATATGTTTCTCCATAAATATAAGGTTCGCCAGTTCCTATAAGTTCAGATACTCTATTGCAGGAAAACTTTTTATCAATCAGAGTTCGTATTACAACCACAGATGTATCAAGCCCCAGACAGATTATGTTTTCCGGCTCTATAATGTCAATCAATGATTTTATTTCAGCTGCATCATTTGCCAATATCTTTCTGGTCATATTTCCAGAATACTTATCTCTGCGATAGCCCAAATTACAATTGCAGAAAAACAAATCTGGATATTTTTTCTTGTCAATTTCATTTTTACCAAGCAGTTCAAAGTATCCGACAATATTTTTATCCGTCTGTGAATCCCTTGCTTCCAAATCTACATTTTCATGAAACATCACATCTATACCATCATTCATCTTACGTACATTTGCAATCGTACCCTTTATCTCTTCCTTTTCAGGCGGTCCGAAATCCTGACCTATCAGCATATATTTAATATGTGGTGTGTTCTTAGCATATATAGGATTTTTTCGATATTTGTTTTTTACATTTTCTATCAGATTGCAATAATCTGCGGATTTTTTAGCATTCATTTTATGCATTCATCTTCTCCCATGTTTTTCCATCCTGCGCCATATTCGTCAGCTTCCTTGTGACTGCCGCTTCATCCTCTGCGATTGCTACTGTAATCAAAATGTTCTCCCCAATACAAAAAATCCACTATACTAAATCTGTTTCAGTATAGCGGATTCTTTATAAAAATACAATTGATTCAATTTGATCGGCTAATTACTATAACTTTTATCTCGCAAAGGCACTGGCTCCGCCTGCGATACAGCCTCCATCGCAGAGAATGTCTGTGCCGGTCAGATAACTTAACCTCTCATCGATTAGTGCAACATAAAGCGGTGCAATCTCCTCCGGACGTCCATTTCTCTTGATTGCCGCAAATTTCAGATAGGTGGACGCTTCCTCTTTTTCGAGATTTCCGAGCGGTGTCTCAAAGTTTCCTGGCGTAATACTTAACACCCGGGCATTCTTTCCGGCAAAACGTGCTGCATCCTGCTTTGCAAACCAGATAGTAAAATGCTTACTCATACTGTAGGCGACACCTTCTCTTGTTTTCCGTGGAAACATTTTTACTTTTTTCATCATTTTATCCATAAAAAGCTTCCGGTCTGTGCACGCAAGCGGATAAACCCTCTTTGGCATGATAAACGACGGTGCCATGTAAGCAGAAGTGGAACTTGTGTCGATCACACAGCCGCCCTCTGCGATCACTTCAAAAAATGCATCGTTGATATTGACGGTTCCAAGTGCGTTTGCCTGCATGATTTTCTCCGCATCTCCCATATGCGGACTCATTCCGGCAATATGCAGCACGGCCTTTACTGCCCCACATTCTGCAGCATGCCTTGCCAATGCAAAGCAGTGTTCCCTGTCTGAAACGTCACAACTATACGCTTCTGCTTCGCATCCGTCTTTTCTCAATTCTTCTACTGCACCTGCAAGTTTTTTTTCATTTCGTCCAACTATCATTACATAGTACCCTTTTTTTGCTGCCTCTTTTGCAGCTGCAAAACCGATTCCGGAGCCGCCTCCGGTTACAACACATACTTTTTTCATATCACAAAAATCTCCATTATAAACTTTTTTCCTTTCCACTGCCTTTTATGCAATTTTTCCTTCTGCTCTAAGCCACACTGCCTCATCATGCAATGTCTCCGCATAGCTTCTTGTATGATAGCCCAGTTCCTTTTCTGCCTTGGAATAGTCAAATGCATTATTGCGTTCCAGATTGTAGACAGAAAATGTCGTCATCAATGCTTTCGCACCGGTTTTCGCTGCCTTTTTCTCCATCTGCTTTGCGAGCAGTTTTGCCAATCCGAGCGGCAGATAAAATTTACAGGTGCCACAGTGAAGATCTTTGTCTAACAGTTCACACATTTTCTTTAACGTTACTTCCTCATTTCCAAGAATGTAACATTCGCCTTTTCGTCCTTTATCGGCTGCTGCAATACAGCCCGCTGCAAGGTCACGCACGTCACAGAGGTTAAAACTTCCGCCCATGCCGATCGGCATTTCGCCATTGATGATTTTAATAATGGTTCCTGTAGTCTCCCCCACTGCATAGTCCTGTGGTCCTAAAATACCACTCGGGTGTACGACGCATGCGTTTAATCCTTCCTTTTTCACTGCATCCAAAACAGCCTGTGTTGCCATCGCCTTGGTCTTGCTGTACCAGCCCACGACTTTCTCTGCATCAAACTCATTTACCTCTTTGATCTTCTGTCCCTTTGGAAGTTCCGGAATTGCTCCGGTAGAACTTACGTAGACAAGGTTTTTGCACTCTTTGTGTTCTAAACATTTCTGGATGATATTTTTGGTTCCACCCACATTCACATCCACAAGTTTCTGGTTAAAATCAGGATTGACACTGACCATGCTTGCCACATGGAGCACGATCGTCTCTGTGCCCTCCGGTGCTTTGAAAAAGTTTTCGAGTGAATCGATATCACAGAGATCTCCCTTTACAATCTCTGCCTCTTTTGGAATATATTTGATTGCCGGATCACCATCAAGAACAAATGCTCTTACTTTTTCTCCACGCTCCAACAACTGATGACATACATGACTTCCTAAAAATCCTGCTGCTCCTGTTACTAAATATAATGTTTCGCTCATTTTATGTTTCCTCTCTTTTTTTGTAATGATCTGTGTTTCATTTGTTGTCTGTATCATAGAGAGGTTTTGTTTGCGAATTGCTTCTGTTTTGTTTCGGAATTATTAAAATGTATTTCTCCTGGCTTGCCACAAGCGTGCCACCGTATTTTTCCGTCAGATGCTTTACAGCTATAACAGTGCATGCCCTTTCTCGCACACTTTTTCTGCCTCATCAAGCTTTGCCTCAATGAGAGGCTTCACTTTCTCTTCTCTCCGCTTTTTCACATTTTTATAAAGAGGATATGCGATTCCCCACAGAAAAAATCCCGGGACTGCGAGCAAAATCATCAGCCAGATGATCGGTTTTGCAGCCGTCACAGCGAACACTGAACCCGCCATAAATGCACAGCCTGAAATCCCACTGGTCAGTGCTGCGATCATTGCAAAAGATTCTGTGGAATTTTCGAGCGCCGCAATCTCACTCATGCACGCCTCAAAATGTCTCTGTAACCGTGTCAGTTCCATTTTATTTAAAACTGCCCTGCTCCGCTTTAAATGGATTGTTACTTTTCCCATTCCCTTTTCTATGGGCACATTGGAGTCCACCCTCCATCCAAAATGCTCGTAGCCATCCATATACTGTGACATCTGATTCTCGGCGACCGTCACTTTCGTATAATCAAAGCTCTCAAACTCACTCATTTTTCTACACCTTCCCAGAAATTTACTTTCTGTCTGTTATCTGATATTCTACTTTTTCGGAATGATCACCGTAAACTTACTGCCGCGTCCCGGTTCGCTTTCCACTTCGATTTTATAATCATTTAACTGCAAAACACGCAGGGAAAGCGCCAGTCCAAGTCCATTTCCAGCCATTGCGTGGGATGTATCCCCCTGATAAAATTTTTCAAAAATATGTTTCCTTGTCTCTTCCGTCATTCCGCAGCCGGTATCCTCCACCGACACACGGATCTCAGAATCATCCGACTGCTCAGTCAGCTTTATCGTTCCTCCCGGTTCTGTGAACTTCACTGCATTGGAAAAAAGGTTATTCCAGACTAACTCCATCAGTGCAGCGTCTGCCGCGATCTTTACGGAATCTTCCATATCTGCATCAAATCCAATATCTTTTTTCTCCCACACCGGTTCATAATTCACGGCACATTCTGCAAGCTGTCCACACAGATCGTACTCTTCTGCTACCGGCGTGATCGCCTGTTTTTCAAGCTTGTTCAGTTTTAAAATATTACTGATAAGCTCCGACAGACGCTTTGTAGTCTGAAAGATCACTTCGGCATATTCTTTTTGTTTCTCCGGCTTCTTTTCCATACAGAGCAGCTCCGCATTGTTCTGGATAATTGCAAGCGGCGTCTTGATTTCATGGGAAACATTGGAGAAAAAGTCTGTTTTCAACGTCTCAATGCTGCCGAGTTCCTCCACCATTTTATTAAAATCAATAATCATGACATCCAGATAATCCAGCCGGTCAGCGGTGTGAAGTGTTGGAACATACACTGAAAAATCGCCCTCTGCCACTTTTTTTGTTGCATCTGCCAGGTCATGCATTGGCTTTTCATAGCTTTTCCGGATCACATTTTTCGTAAAAAGTGTCAATCCAACTGCCACAACAGTCCAGTAACCAAGCGGTAAAATCACCTGTATGATTTTGTTCCACCCCAGTGCATTCATTCCTACGATAATTCCTGTATGAATACCGGACATTAACAGCAATACGAGAAAATACACCAGAAACAGGGACGATGGAAAACGGTCATTTTTGATTGTGTTGGTATGGTTCAATTTGTTCATGGTTTCAGGCAATCCCTTTCTATAGCAATACCGCTTTGTATCCAAGTCCACGCACAGTTTTGATCTCGAATCCATCGCAGGTGGAAAACTTGTCACGGAGCTTTGTCACATAGACATCCACAGCCCGCAGGCTCGTTCCCGAATCAAGCCCCCAGAACTCATCCATAAGCTGTGCCCTTGTAAATGTTTTTTTCGGGTAAGACAACAGTTTATATAAAATTTTGAATTCGCGTGTTGTGACCGGTATCTCCTCCCCATTTATCATTGCAGTCATGCCGTCCGCATCCATCTCCAGATTTCCGACAATAAGTTTGCGCTCCATCTCGATATTACTTCTCCGGAGCAGTGCCCTCACACGCATCTCAAGTTCTGCTAACTCCACCGGTTTTACCATATAATCATCGATTCCAACTAAAAATCCTTTCCGTTTGGAAGGAAGATCATCCTTAGCCGACATGAAAAGGATCGGGATCTGTTTATTGACCTGACGCACTGTCTCTGCAAATTCAAATCCGTCGATCTCCGGCATCATAATGTCGGAAATGATCAGCTCGTAGAGATTGTTATACATCTCGTCATAGGCTTCGTTCGCACTCAAAACGCCTTTTGCCTCAAATCCACAGTCATTTAAATAGGTGCAGACCGTCTGGTTTAAATTTTTATCATCATCCACTACAAGAATGTGTATCATTTTTCTGTTCCTTTCTGGTTTCTATCATTGTCCATTGATTACATCATAACATATATTATTTTGAATTTGTTTGAGTTTTGTTTCAGAATTGTTAATAGAAGAAAATCTGATCGTTTTCAATTATTTTAATAGCGCTTGCATAACGAAAAAATCCGCTTATAATAAAAGTCAAAAAGGTAAATAGGAGGAGAAGGAGCATATGACACCAAAAGCAAAATATTACGAAACACTCGCCAATACCATGATCAAAAATTTTGAAAAAAGAAGAATGGAAGCATACTACTGCCCGACTGCAAAAGAAGCCGTAGAGAAAGCACTTTCTTTCCTGCCACCCGGTGCAGTCGTGGCTCACGGCGGCTCCATGACATTAGAGGAAACCGGCATGATGGATGCACTGCGTTCAGCCGATATTCAGTTTTTAGACCGGGCAGTCTGTAAGACGCCGGAAGATTCCAGAAAAATGTTCCATGACGCACTGATGGCTGACTTCTATTTCATGAGCACCAACGCCATGACAATTGATGGAGAATTAGTCAATATCGACGGTAATGGAAACCGCGTTGCTGCTTTGATCTATGGTCCTGAGAATGTCATCATTCTTGCAGGAATGAACAAGGTTGCAAAGGACGTTGCAGAAGCTGTTGACCGTGTCCACTTAACCGCAACCCCTATGAACTGTGTACGTCTGAACAAGCAGACACCATGTGCTGTCACCGGGGTCTGTGCCGACTGCCTCTCTCCTGACTGTATCTGCAATCAGGTTGTTATTACTAGAAGAAGTGGCATTCAGGGAAGGATTAAAGTCATTTTAATTGGCGAAGAATTCGGATACTAAAAGATGCCAAAGGTACTTTTTTATGTAGTATAACCACTATTGTATCCATAAGAAGCAAAAGAACGCATGAAAATACCCTCATACTGGTTTGTCCAGTAAAGAGGGTATTTTCATGCGTCCTTTTGCTTATTTGCAGATATCCCCGTAGCACTCCGGTCTTCTGTCCCGGAAGATTCCCCATGAAAGACGGTTCTCCTGCATTTCATTTAAGTCGAACGTTGCAAGGATCACCTGTTCCGTCTCGCGGTCTGCCTCTGCCACAAGTTCTCCGGTCTGATCTGTGATAAAAGAAGATCCGTAAAATGTGAGAGCTGATCTCTGTCCGCCATTTTCTTCACATGGAACTACTTCTTCTGTTCCGATACGGTTTGCTGCGATCACCGGCATGAGGTTTGCTGCTGCATGTCCCTGCATCGCCCTTCTCCAGTGCGGCATGCTGTCACACTCTAAGATCGGTTCACTGCCGATCGCTGTCGGGTAAAAGAGCAGCTCTGCTCCTTTGACCGCCATGGCTCTTGCTGTCTCCGGGAACCACTGATCCCAGCAGATGCCGACTCCTATTTTTCCATACGTTGTATCAAACACTTGAAATCCGGTATCTCCCGGAACAAAGTAAAATTTTTCCTGATAATAATGATCGTCCGGGATATGTGTCTTGCGGTATATGCCCAGATTACTTCCGTCTGCATCGATCACTGCAACAGTATTGAACAGGCGGTTCACATCTTTTTCATAAAAGCTGACCGGGATGACAACAGACAATTCCTTTGCCAGTGCAGAAACATGTTTTACCGCATCATTTTCATTCACTTCTTTTGCAAATTCATAGTATTCATATCTGCGTTCCTGACAAAAATACTGTCTTTCAAAAAGTTCCGGCAAAAGGATGATCTGTGCTCCTTTTTCTGCCGCCTCCCGGACAAGTGCATCTGCCTTTGCGATATTTTCTTCCACATTTGTGCTGCATTTCATCTGAACTGCGGCTACTGTGACGTTACGTTTTCTGCTCATAATATGCTGTCTCCCGCTTCTTAATATTTTCCATGCTTTTTCGTTCTATTCCTGTTTGTTCTGAAATCCGGCATTTTTATCTTTCCATCTGTCTTGCAACGATACTTTATATGATTTCCTGCTATCCGTCATCTGCGCACCGGTATCTGCTGCGTGATGCAGTGGATATTTCCGCCACCGATAATGATCTCCCTTGCAAAGATTGGCACGATCTCTCGCTCCGGAAACAGTTTCTGCAATAAATCTGTTGCCAGGGCATCATGCTCGTCTCCAAACTGCGGCACAAGTACAACCTGATTTCCGATGTAAAAATTCACATAGCTTGCCGCTAACCGTTCTCCGGCTTCTCTTGTATCCTCGCCTTCTTCAAACACGTAACCTGCCAGTTCTTTTTCCGTAATACAGACCGGTTTCTTCGGGATCAGCATTTTATGCACACGGAACTTTCTTCCTTTGGCGTCTGTCTCCTGTTCAAGAACCTTAAGATCTTCTGCTGAAAGTGCGTACTGCGGATCACTCTCGTCATCTGTCCATGCAAGGACAACCTCACCCGGTTTTGTAAATGCACAGACATTGTCTACATGTTCATTTGTTTCATCCTGATAGATTCCGTTTGGAAGCCAGATGATTTTCTCTGCACCGAGATATTCCCACAATTTTGCTTCGATCTGCTCCTTCGTAAGCTCCGGATTTCTTCCCTTACTGAGCAGACAGGCTTCCGTTGCAATCACCGTTCCCTGTCCGTCTGAATGGATGGAACCGCCTTCCAGCACAAAAGGAGCCGCATCATAATAGTCATAATCGGTCTGTTTACAAAATTCTTCTGCCACCTTATCATCCTTTTGCCAGTCCTGATAAAGGCCATCATAGGTTCCGCCCCAGGCATTAAAGCTCCAGTTGACACCGCGGACTTCCTTTCCATCCGTCACAAAGGTCGGTCCGACATCTCTTGCCCACGCATCATCTGTCGGTATTGTTAAAATTTCTACATTCTCACAAAGCAGCTCTCTTGCCACTGCTTCCGTTTCAGGCTCTGTCAGCATATATACTTTTTCTGTCTCTGCCAGCTTATTGGCAATCTCTGCAAATACTTTTCTGGCTTCTTTTGCCTCATATGGCCACGAACCCGGACGTTTCGGCCAGATTAAGATCACACCATCCTGCGGTTCAAATTCCCCCGGCATATAAAATCCATCCTGATGCGGAGTTCTGTTTTCTATCTTCATACTCATGACAGCCTTCCTTTAAAATCATCATAAGAAAAACGGCGGATCACTTTACATTCACCACTCTCGTCCATCACTGCAATATCCGGCAGTGGGATTCCGTTAAATGTATTGTTTTTCACCATGGAGTAAATTGCCATATCTTCAAAATACAATCTGTCATCCACTTTTTTCTCTTCATCAAAAGAATAATCCCCGATGATGTCTCCCGCCAGACAGGTATACGAAGATAACCGGTAAGTATATTTCTTTTCCTCCGGCATTCCCGAACTGCGAAGTGGCGGACGATATGGCATTTCCAGCACATCCGGCATATGACATGCTGCAGATGCGTCCAGAATCAACGTCTGTATATCGTTATCTACCACATCCATAACGGTTGTGACAAGATATCCGGCATTCAATGCAATCGCTTCGCCAGGTTCTAAGTAAATGTCAAGATCATATTTTTCCTTCATGTGCAGAATGCATTTTTCTAACAGTTCGATGTCATAATCTGCTCTTGTAATATGATGTCCGCCGCCAAAATTCAACCATTTCATTTTGTAAAGATAACTGCCGAATTTTTCTTCTACCGCCTCTAAGGTTTTTGCAAGATCATCCGCATTCTGCTCACAGAGCGTGTGAAAATGCAGTCCATCCACATAATCATACATCTCATCCGTAAACTGCTCTTTAAAATGCGCAAATGTCACACCGAGGCGTGAGCCTTTTGCACATGGATCATAGATCGCATGATCCCCCTGCGTGGAACACTCCGGGTTAATACGGATTCCCACGCTGGTTTCTTTACAGAGATTTTTGTATTTTTCCAGCTGCGAAAAAGAATTAAAAACCATGTGATCGCAGATTTTTACCAGTTCCTTCACGTCCTCTTCTTTATATGCCGGAGCAAATACATGGTTTTCTTTTCCCATTTCCTCTTTTCCAAGGCGTGCTTCATAAAGTCCGCTTGCCGTTGTCCCACTGATATACTGACCGATCAGCGGGTATTCGTAAAAGCAGGAAAAGGCTTTCTGTGCAAGAAGGATTTTACATCCGGTATCCTTTTCCACTTTCTGGAGAATGGAAAGATTTTTTTTCAACTGTTTTTCATCTATGACATAGCATGGTGTTTTTAATTCTTCAATTCTCATTCTGTCTGTTCATTCCTCTTTCTTACTCAACTTCCTGCGGATTCTCGCAGACTACCCAAGGAAGTCCCCATTTATTCAGTGCCTCCATATATGGATCCGGATCAAACTCCTCTACATTGAATACGCCAGGTTTTTTCCAGAGTCCCTCTACTACCATCATTGTTCCGATCATAGCCGGAACTCCTGTTGTGTAGGAGATTGCCTGAGAACCAACCTCTTTGTAGCACTCCTGATGATCGCATACATTGTAAATGTAGATGGTCTTTTCTTTTCCGTCTTTTACACCTTTGAAAATACATCCAATGTTTGTTTTTCCTACCGTTCTTGGTCCAAGGCTTGCAGGATCCGGCAATAATGCTTTTAAGAACTGGATCGGAACGATCTCTTTTCCTTCAAAGTTGATCGGTGTTGTAGAAAGCATTCCAACGTTTTCCAGACATTTCATATGTGTTAAATAGCTCTGTCCGAATGTCATGAAAAAACGGATTCTCTTGACTCCCGGAATATTTTTTGCAAGTGATTCGATCTCCTCATGATGAAGCAGATACATATCTTTTTCTCCTACTTCCGGGAAATCATATTCACGCTTAATAGACATTGGCTCTACTTCTACCCAGTGACCATCTTCCCAATAAGAACCCATTGCAGATACTTCTCGTAAATTGATCTCAGGATTAAAGTTTGTTGCAAATGGATAGCCATGGTCGCCGCCGTTGCAGTCTAAAATATCAATGTAGTGGATCTCATCGAAATAATGTTTTAATGCATATGCAGAATAAACACTTGTCACACCCGGATCAAATCCGCTTCCAAGGATTGCTGTAATGCCTGCATCTTCAAACTTTTTCTTATAAGCCCACTGCCAGGAATAATCAAAATATGCTGTAAATCCTTCTTTCTCGCAGCGCTCTTCATAGATTTTTCTCCATTCCGGATCATCTGTGTTCTCTGCTTCGTAGTTTGCGGTGTCAATATAATCTACTCCTGTTGCAAGGCAGGCATCCATGATCGTCAGATCCTGATATGGGAGTGCCACATTTAACACTGCATCCGGCTTGTATTCGTTGATCAGTGCGATCAGCTCCTCTGTGTTGTCGGCATCTACCTGTGCGGTTGTGATGACTGTTTTGGTTGTTGGCTGAAGTTTTTCCTTCATTGCATCGCATTTGGACTTTGTTCTGCTTGCGATCATAATCTCAGTGAAAACATCACTGTTCTGGCAACATTTTGCAATTGCTACGGAAGCTACGCCTCCACATCCGATAATCATTACCTTGCTCATTTTTTTCTCTCCTTTTTTTACGTTATTGTTTTTTAGATAATTGCGAAACTCCTTCCTACTCTTCTTTCAATTGTTCAATTTAGGTTTTTATGAGTTTTGCAATTATCCATGTCATTATTTACTTAATATATTTTTCTACCGGTCTTCCTCGTCCTCTAACATATCTTCTAAATATTTCGGGAGCATGAAGGCTCCCCGGTGAAGATTCGTTGTGTAATATCTTGTTTTGATATGTAATTTTTTCCACTCTTTCACACGCAGATTGTTAAGTGGGTGATATTTTTTGGAAGCAAATCCAAAAAGCCAGTAGCCGGACGAACAGGTCGGAATATGTGCCTGATAGACACGGCTTACCGGAAATGCCCGGAATGCCTTGCGGTGCATCTTCATGCACTCTTCCTTATCCTCATCATAAAATGGACTTCCATGCTGATAAACCATGATTCCGTCCTCTTTTAACGCCTTATAGCAGCTTCCGTAAAATTCCTTGGTAAAAAGTCCCTCTGTATGTCCGAATGGATCGGTTGCGTCATTGATGATCAGATCATACTCCTCCGTTTTGTTTCTCAGGAAACGAAGTCCATCCTGATAATACACATTCACACGCGGATCATCCAGACCACATGCAAGCTCCGGGAAATGCTCCCGGCAGACTTCCACTAACATCTCATCCGGTTCCACAACATCAATCTTTTCTATGGAGTCATACTGTGTCAGTTCTTTTGCAACGCCGCCATCACCGCCACCGATGATCAGCACGTGACGCACGTCCGGATGTACTGCCATCGGCACATGCGTTACCATCTCGTCATAAATGAATTCATCCTTTTCGGAAAAAAGGATATCTCCATCCAAAGCCAGAAACTTGCCAAATTCTACCGATTCCAGAACATCGATCCTCTGGCAGTCACTGTTACCGCTGAATAATTGTTTTTCAATTCTCATTGAGAGCTTTACATTCGATGTGTGAAGCTCCGAAAACCACATTTCCATTTTTCTGCTTCTCCTTCCCTGTCCCGGTTTCCACCGTTTTCTCCGGGATCACTCATCTCTTACACCAGCACCATCAGATGTTCCACTGCCGGATCTTCCGTTCCCTGCATGGAGCAGCCTTTTTCTTTCGCATAAATGATATATTCGATGATTTCATCTGTGATCATCTCACCCGGTGCCAGGATTGGGATTCCCGGCGGATAGCACATGACAAATTCACCGGAAATACAGCCGTTTGTCTCACGGATCGGAAGGGATTTCTTTTCCGCATAGAAAGCTTCCTGTGGTGAACGGATGACTTTCGGTGCTATATATTCACCGGATAAAAGTCCTGCCCTGTCTTTTTTATACAGTCTTGCGATATCTGCCAGCGCTCCCACCAGACGCTCAATATCCTGTGTCCGGTCTCCAATGGAAATATAGGCTAAAATATTACAGATATCCCCAAATTCGATCTGAATATCATATTCGTCGCGGAGAAGGTCATACACTTCGATCCCTGCCAGCCCGATGCCAAGCGTGTAAATAGAAAGCTTTGTCACATCATAGTCATAGATGCTGGTTCCGTTGATCAGATCCTTCCCATAAGCGTAATATCCACCGATATTGTTGATCTCATTTCTCGCATACTCTGCCATCTCGGACACTTTGGCAAAGGATTCCTCACCTCTTAATGCAAGGTTTCTTCTTGAAATATCAAGGCTTGACAGAAGAAGATACGATGCGCTTGTAGTCTGTGTGAGATTGATGATCTGTCTGACATAATCTGCATTGACACCTTTGTTTACAAGCAGAATGGAGCTCTGCGTCAGGCTTCCACCGGACTTATGCATGGAGATTGCTGCCAGATCAGCACCGGCTTCCATGCCTGAAACCGGAAGATTTTTCCCAAAATACAAGTGTGTTCCATGTGCCTCGTCTGCGAGCACTTTCATGCCATGCGCATGTGCAAGCTTTACGATAGAACGGATATCCGAACAGATACCATAATAAGTCGGATTGTTCACAAGCACTGCAACTGCATCCGGGTTCTCTTTGATCGCCTGCTCCACACACGGCACTTCCATTCCAAGAGAAATTCCGAGTTTTGGATTCACTTCCGGATTCACATAAACCGGAATTGCTCCGCAAAGCACCAGTGCATTGATGGCACTTTTATGTACATTTCGCGGAAGGATAATTTTATCCCCTCGCTTACAGACCGACAAAATCATGCTCTGCACCGCAGAAGTAGTTCCTCCCACCATCAAAAATGCATGTTCTGCATGAAATGCATCTGCTGCAAGTTCCTCCGCATCTCTTATAACCGATACCGGATGACAGAGGTTATCGAGTGGCTTCATGGAATTCACATCGATCCCTACACATTTTTCCCCTAATAATTCCACTAATTCAGGATTGCCACGGCCCCGCTTATGCCCCGGCACATCGAATGGTACGACACGCTGTTTCCTGAATTTTTCCAGTGCTTCATAAATGGGAGCTCTTTTCTGATCTTCTCTGTTCATAACTTTCTCCATTGCAATTTATAATTTTAAGATAATCATTTTCACATTTTATGTAATAGAAATGATGTTTTCGATCACATAAAAAAAGAGACAACTGCCTGCGCAATCATCTCTGTTGACCTTCGTTCTCCATATTGGAATCCTTTTTACTCTCGATGCGATCCCAAATATCGTTTTTCAAAGAATCCGTTGCCTGCCGCTTTCTGCTTTCTGCCTTTGCCTGCATCGCAACTGCAAATATATGTCACTCTTATTGACCGTTTCACAAGATGATGTGCTTACACACTGATTATAAAGTTATCAACTTATAAAATTTGAGCTTCTGACTCAATCAATAACGTGGTCTCCTCACCACACCGGCAACCGACCCGCCTGTCCGTTAGGCTGCCTCAGTAATCTGAGTGGTCATACATTTGCATGAAAAAACGATTTTTATTTTTCACACGAAAAGAAGTCTATCATACACATATTTCAGTGTCAAGATATTTATGATATTAATTGTATTTTTTTTGTTTTCTAATTGTAAACTTCAGGTAAAACGATCCAACAAAAAACTAATTCTGACAAACTGACTTAAAATTTCAAAAAAAGAAGCTACCGCATACACGATAGCTTCTTTTACATACATTAATTGTATTTTCTTTTTCTTGCTGCTTCAGATTTTTTCTTACGTCTTACGCTTGGTTTCTCGTAATGTTCTCTTTTACGAATCTCCTGCTGGATACCTGCTTTAGCACAGTTTCTCTTAAATCTACGTAAAGCGCTATCTAAAGTCTCGTTCTCTTTTACTATTACACTAGACATTATCTCACACCTAACCTCCCTCCAGTTGCGTATTGTGCATATTCAACTGTTTGGGTAAATTTCATTGCACTATAAGTTATTATAGCATAAAAAATGTTCACGTCAATAGTTTTTCTTATATTTAGAAAAATTCAGACAATTCTATTTTTTTCATCAAATTATTATTTAATCTGAGTTTCCAGCGCTGTCTTAGCCTCGGCTACAGCATCCGGGATTCCAGCCGGATTCTTACCGCCGGCCTGTGCCATGTTTGGACGTCCGCCGCCGCCACCGCCAACTTTTCCTGCGATCGCTTTGATGAGGTTTCCTGCATGAGCGCCTTTCTTCATTGCCTCCTCTGTTGCCATAGCGACAAGATTTACTTTGCCGTCTGCCTCAGAAGCAAGCACTACAACGCCCTCGCCGAGTTTTCCTTTGAGCTGGTCACCAAGGTCTCTCAAGCCGTTCATGTCAACCCCTGCAACACTTGTTGCAAGAAGTTTTACACCTTTTACTTCTACAACCTGATCCATAACATCGCCAAGTGCCTCTTTGGCAGCTTTGCTCTTTAAGGACTCATTCTCTGCATTCAACGCCTTGATCTCAGCCATCATATGCTCGATCTTCTCAACCAATGCAGCCGGAGTTGTCTTTGCAGCTTTTGCAGCTCTCTCTAATTCAGCTTCGATATTCTTATAATATGCAAATACATTATCACCTGTCAACGCCTCGATACGACGTACACCGGCAGCGACACCGCTCTCAGAAATGATCTTGAATGCAGTGATCTCGCCTGTGTGTTTTACATGTGTACCACCACAGAACTCCTTGGAAAATTCTCCCATGGATACGACACGTACTTTCTCACCATATTTCTCACCGAATAACGCCATAGCGCCTGTCTTTTTGGCTTCTTCTACGGTCATGACATCCGTACGCACCTCAAGGTCTGCAGCGATCTCGTCATTTACGATCTTCTCAACTTTTGCGATCTCCTCTGCTGTCATAGCCTGGAAATGGCTGAAGTCAAAACGTGTTCTCTCTGCATCCTGATAAGAACCAGCCTGTTCTACGTGAGTACCTAATACTTCACGGAGTGCTTTCTGTAATAAGTGTGTTGCAGAATGGTTCTTACATGTCTTGCCACGAAGATCTGCATCAACTGATAATGTAACTTTATCACCGGACTTGATCATGCCGCTTGTCATTTTGCCGACATGTCCCACTTTTCCACCTAATAACTTGATGGTATCTTCCACTTTGAAAGTACCATCAGCAGTGTAGATCACACCTTTATCTCCCTGCTGTCCACCCATGGTAGCATAGAATGGTGTCTCCTCTACGATGATCGTTCCGATCTCACCATCGGATAATGCTTCCACGATCTCAGTCTCAGAAGTAAGTACTGTCACCGTAGATGCTGTCTCTAATTTATCATATCCGACAAACTCTGTTGTGACGGAAGGATCGATCTCATCATAAACAGTCGCATCTGCTCCCATGTAGTTTGTAGTCTTACGATTCTTTCTTGCTGTTGTACGCTGTACTTCCATCGCCTTTTTGAAGCCGTCTTCATCAATTGTGAAGCCTTTTTCTTCTAAGATCTCGGAAGTCAGATCCATTGGGAATCCATAAGTATCATAAAGCTTGAACGCATTGTCTCCGGATAATACTTTAGAACCGGATGCGATCATCTCTTTTTCCATTTCTTCTAAGATTGCAAGACCCTGATCGATCGTCTTTGCAAACTTCTCTTCTTCCTGTGCAAGTACTTTTAAGATAAAATCTTTCTTTTCTTCTAATTCCGGATATCCGTCTTTGCTTTCACTGATTACAGTCTTTGCAAGCTCTGCCATGAAAATGCCATTGATTCCAAGCATTCTTCCATGACGTGCAGCACGGCGGATGATACGGCGGAGTACGTAGCCACGTCCTTCGTTAGATGGCATAATACCATCGGAGACCATGAATGTTGAGGAACGGATATGGTCTGTAATCAGACGGATCGAAACATCATCCATTGCATCCACTTCATATTTCTTACCTGACAGCTCACATACTCTGTCACGGATTGCTTTCATTGTATCGATATCAAATACGGAATCTACATCCTGCATGACAACTGCAAGACGCTCAAGTCCCATACCTGTATCAATGTTCTTCTGGGAAAGTTCGGTGTAACCACCCTTTCCATCTCCCTCAAACTGGGTAAATACGTTGTTCCATACTTCCATGAAACGGTCACAGTCACATCCCACTTTACAGTCCGGTTTGCCACAGCCGTATTTTTCTCCACGGTCATAGTAAATCTCAGAACATGGACCGCAAGGACCGGCTCCATGCTCCCAGAAGTTATCACACTCTCCTGTTTCCGGATCGCGGTAAAATCTTGTGATTCTCTCTGCCGGAACTCCGACTTCTTTTGTCCAGATATCGAATGCTTCATCATCCTCACCGTAAATGGATGGATACAGTCTGTCCTCTTCCAGTCCGAGAACCTTTGTCAAAAATTCCCAGGACCATGCGATCGCTTCATGCTTAAAATAATCTCCGAAAGAGAAGTTACCAAGCATCTCAAAGAAAGTAAGATGTCTTGCTGTCTTACCAACGTTCTCAATATCACCGGTACGGATACATTTCTGGCAGGTTGTCACTCTTCTGCGAGGTGGGATCTCCTGTCCTGTAAAATATGGCTTTAATGGTGCCATACCTGCATTGATCAGTAATAAGCTGTTATCATTGTGTGGTACCAATGAAAAGCTATTCATTTTAAGATGTCCCTTGCTCTCGAAAAATTCAAGGTACATTCTTCGTAATTCGTTTTCACCGTAAAATTTCTTCACGACTAAGTTCCTCCAAAATCTTTTGTACAGGCATATCTCTGCCGTACATTTTTTATTTAATAAAATTGTAATTACCAGCTGTTTCCTTCCAAGAAACTATCTATATAGTTACAAATTATTTAACCTCGTGTTCTGCTGCCGTATCAGCTTCCGCCGCTGCTTTTGCATCTTTGTTTTCCCGCAGCTTTTTGCCTGCAAAAAATCCCGCCAGAGCGATCGCTGCCAAAATCACCATAATAATTGCATACTGTAAAAATGATCCTAAAAATGCCATTTCTTCTACCTGCCTTTCTGCTATGGCTGACACTTATGCACTGCAAAAATGAAAGCCGGCTCACAATTTAAATATTATAGCTCACTTATTTGTTTATCGTCAAGTATTCAACATCTTTTCTTCTAAAAGCTGTCATCTTTTATTAAAAAAAATGTCATCTTTTCCAGCAAAAACTACCATCTTTTATTCTTCCCGGATTTCAAATACCTGATTCTCATGGACGATTGGCACGATCCGGTCCGCCATCGCCTGATTGCTCAGTCTTTTGATAAAAGGCTGTATCCCGGAATAATCCTGCCACATATGCATTGGAAACACATACTCTGCATTCGTGTTCTCCAGAAAATATTCCATGCCAAGTGACTGATACATCCCAAGTTTTGGATCAAACGGCACAAATGCCAGGTTGATGTCTTTCTTTGCAAGTTTTTTAATCTGGTTCTTATAATTGACATCCATAATGCCATTGACAAGTTCCCCTGCTCCATCCCATTTCCAGTTGTTGAGATCCCCGGCATGATAAAAACTTGCCCCGTTTGTCTTCACATAAAAGGCAACGCCTGCATCCGTGGAGCGAAGCGTCTCAATCTCCAGATCATCCACCTGATATTTCTCGCACGGACTGACATATGTGATCAGTTCCCGGACAGACAGGTCAAACCCGTGTTTTTCCAGAAAATGAGGTGACATCCTGCAGTCTTTTGAGAAAATATAATGTATGTTGCTGTAACGCTCTGTCCAGTGGAGCACGTCCATGTCAAAGTGATCTCTGTGCTTGTGGCTTGCAAACACATAGATTGGAGTATCCGGCTCATACTCCGGGATTTGTCCGCGGAACGTATAACCGTTTACCCGGTCTCCCGCAAACCAGTCAAAAATCAAAACTTTCTCGTCCACTTCCACTAAGAAGCAGCTGTGATGTATAAATATTACCTGCATTCCTTCATCCTTCCAATTATCTCATTTGCTTTTGTATATATTTCTGCCGGATCAAATCCAATGAGAAATATTCCATCCTCGTAAAGTACTTTTCCGTTTACCATCGTCAGTTTCACATTCTGCTTGCTACCGCTGTAAACCAGATTTTTCACAAGGTTGTTCTCCGGCTGCATATTCGGCTGTCTCAGATCGATCATGACAAGGTCTGCCTTTTTCCCGACTGCAAGACAGTCACAATCCGGCAGTCCCATCGCATATGCGCCTCCGGCGGTCGCCATATAAAGCACCTCATCCGCCGGCATGCAGGAAGCGTCCCGTTCCCTGAGTTTTGCCAGTCCCGTCACAAGAAACATCTCCCGGAACATGTCCAGACAGTTGTTGCTTGCCGGTCCATCCGTACCGATCGCAAGATTGATCCCCTCATCCAGCAGTCTTTTGACCGGGCAGATACCGGAAGCAAGCTTTGTGTTCGAACCTGGGTTCGTCACTACCGACATGTGGTGTTTTTTCAATATCTCAATATCTTTCTCCTCCAGCCAGACACAGTGATAACCGCCGCCGCCATGTTCATACAGCCCCAGACTTTCCGTAAACTGCATTGGTGTCATTCCCCAGCGTGCCTTACACTCTGCCACCTCGCGCTCTGTCTCAGAATTGTGCGTCCAGACCGGTGCATGATACTTGTCCGCAATCTTGGCAACCCCTTCAAGCAGTGGACGCGATGTTGTGTATTCTGCATGAAATCCCGGCACATAGGAAGTGAGATCACTCAGCCCGTTGATTCTTAAATAATTCTCCTCCAGCACTTCCAGACTGTCGGTAAAATTGTTCAATCCACTGGTAAAAACAGTCCGGAAACCTGTATCCACATAGGCATTGATATGATAGTCCTGCATAATGTACATATCAAAATTTGAGGTGATACCACTCGTCAGGTACTCCATAATTCCGAGGATCGCAAGCCAGTAAGTATCCTCCCCTTTCAGTCTTGCCTCGTTCGGGAACACTTTCTGCTGCAGCCATTCCTGCAGCGGAAGATCATCTGCAAAAGAACGTAAAAATGTCATCGGTGTATGCGTATGTGCATTCTTAAATCCCGGCATTAAAAGATTTCCCTTTGCATCGATCTCCCGGTCCCAGATAATGATATCATCTTCTTTGCAGACAGCTGAAGTATCTGTGCCATCCCCGATATAACAGATATGGTCTCCTCTTACCCAGAGTTCCCCCTCCGCCACCTCGAAGGTGTGATCTGCTTTCGTCAATAATATTTTTGCATGATAAAAACGAATATTCATACCGATCCCCCACTTTTATCACTGCCTGTATCCTGCAGCAGAATGCCCGCACTTTGGGCATCCGATCGTCATAAATTGCAGTGCGCGCCGGAAAAATCTATGATTTTCCCGACGGGATACACTGTTTTTGATTCTTAAATCTTACCAAATTTCACAGGATAATGCAAACCATTCCACCGTTATTATCATTTACGATTTTCTGCATGGTATCCTGCAGTTTAAGCTGGCATTCATCATCCATCATGGCGATTTTATTCCGGATTCCGTCCTCCATAAGCTCCCCTATGGATTTGCCGAAAATATTGGTTTTCCAGACGCCCTCCTCGCTCTGCTGTCCCTCTTTAATGTAACGGATCAGGTCATTTGCCTGATCTTCACTTCCCACGATTGGTGCGATCTCCGTCTCAATATTGGCACGGATCATATGAATGGATGGGGAGACTGCCTTGATTTTTACCCCAAACTTGTTTCCATGATGGATCAGTTCCGGCTCCGCAAGCTCGATATCCTTTAACACCGGATTCACGACACCGTATCCTTTCATCTGCACTTCCTCAAAAGCCCCTGCGACTTTCTCATAAGATTCTTTTCTCGCTGCCATCTCGCGGATCATTGAAATCAGTTCATACTCGCCGTGGATCGGCACTCCTGCCAGTTCACTCATATTTTCGTAATAATACAGCTCCGCAACCTCCATCCGGATCTTCACACAGCCGCAGGCGGGATCCATCTCCTCTATTTTAATCTTTGTGATGCAGTCTCCCGGTTCTGGCTGCTGTCTGTAAACATCCTTCGTGCGCTCCATCTGGCTTAAAATATCCGATGCCTGTGTAATGATCTCACTTTTTACCGGATGATCAGCAGAGAGCATTTCCGTCCATTTCGGGATAAAAAATTCCACCCGTTCAATCGGAAATTCATACAGCACACTCTCTAAAATTTTTAAGACATCCTCTCTGCGCAGCTGCTCACAATTGACCGGCACAACCGTTGTCTGATAGTTTTCCTCCATCTCCGACGCCAGTTTTACCGTCTCCTGCGCATAAGGTTTTGCCGAGTTTAACAGGATCACAAATGGCTTTCCGATATTTTTCAGTTCCCGGACGGTTCTCTCTTCTGCATTTATGTAATTCTCCCGCTCCAGTTCTCCGATCGTTCCATCGGTCGTCACTACAATGCCGATCGTCGCATGGTCTCTGATGACTTTCTCCGTTCCGATTGATGCTGCCTCCGCAAATGGGATCTCATGGTCTGACCATGGGGTTTTTACCATTCTGCTCCCATTTCCTTCCATATGTCCTACTGCCCCATCTGCCAGAAAACCGACACAGTCGACCAGTCTTACACGCAGCTTTAACGGTTCTTCTTCCATCTTGAATGCAGAAAGCCGGATCTCTGCCGCCTGCTGTGGAATAAATTTTGGTTCTGTCGTCATAATGGTTTTTCCGGCTGCCGCCTGCGGAAGTTCATCCATGGCTCTCTCTTTCTCCGCTTCCCCATCCATAAAAGGAAGTACCATCAACTCCATAAAACGTTTGATGAAGGTGGATTTTCCGGTGCGCACCGGGCCTACAACCCCGAGATAAATCTCTCCGTTGGTACGGTTTCTGATATCCCTGTAAATGTTATACTCTTTATTTCCGCTATAATTGTCCATAAAAAAATTCCCTCCATATGTTATCACATTGTATGAAGGGAATTTTTGTTTTATTCGTATTTATTCGATCACCACATCACATGCAGTTTTTTGGGCAGACATTGAAAGTGCATCTCTGTGACATCCCCACAGTACTCTCCGTCTGCATGAAGTACCATAGGTGTTTTCAGCTTCAGGTCATATTCCTTACAGTTTGTCACCTCAAACCCTCTGATCCGCAGATGATTGGCTGTCACAAGCAATGGCAGACATAAAAAAGTGCGCCATTTCGGGATTCCCCATGCCATACACACCGAAAGCTTTTCGTCCTGCGCATCTGCCCCCGGTGCCATCGGCACACCGCCGCCCTCTGCCCGGAAATTCATTGCTGCAGCAAAAATCATTTTTTTGCGGTTCTGCTGTCCTTTTCCGTCAAAAACCGCTGCGGCATCTGTTGTCTGCATGGTAAATAGCGACTGTACCGTCAGGAACAGATAGGTAAGCTTTCCGAGATGCAGCTTATTCAAAGCGTCTTTTACCTTGGACTTCAAAGCCTTCTTGCAGACTAATGCATCCAGTCCTGCACCGGCACTGATCGCAAATAATCTCGGCTTCTCACAGCCGTTCCAGCTCACCTGCCCCAGATCCATCACATAATCTTCTCTGCAGTTTAAAATATGCCCGATCACCTCTGTAGGCGTTCCCGTGATCCCAAGCCCCCTTGCAAGGTCGTTGCCGGAACCGGTCGGGATCACACCAAATCGTACCTTCTCAAAATGCGTCATTCCGTTGATGACTTCATTTGCGGTTCCATCACCACCTACCACGACAAGTTGTATGTCATCCGCCCCGCATTCACAGATGTCATGTGCCAGTGAAAAGGCATGCCCCTCATATTGGGTGACGTATGATTCGTAAGCAATGTTTTTCTTTTTTAAAACTGCTTCCGCTTCTTTCCAGATCTTTGCTCCTTTACCGCTTCTGGAATGCTCATTCACTATAAAACATAGCATATTCCCGGCTCTCCTTTCCTCTCTTCTTATCCTCATACATCCGTTCATCCGCGTCATGTACTATTTTTAAGATATCGATTCCGTTTCCCTCCGCTGTACCGGTTGCACTCGAAACCCTGAGACCGCCTTCTTCCCTGTGTCTTGCAAGTTTGTCCCTGACATTCTGGATGATCTGCTCTGCCTCCTGTTTCTCCGGATTCTCGATGAGCATGACAAACTCATCACCACCGATACGATATGCCTTTTTCCGGCTATCTGTCTGCGCATAGATCGCACCGGACATTGTCTCGATCAGTTTATCTCCCATGCCATGTCCCATGCGGTCGTTGATCTCTTTCAGATTATTGATATCCCACAAAACCACGGCGACACGTTCCACCATCGTATAGTAATTGGCAAGCATATCTTCATATTTATTCTTATTATAAAGCCTTGTTGCAGAATCAACCTCCTTGCGGTAGGTAAGTTCCGCAATCCTGTAAGCATCATCCCGCATGCTGCCAATGGTATGCTGGATGATCATCACGAACACAAATAGGATCAAAAGCTGCGGTAATATCCCGTAAACTATAATGACCACAACCGGCATCTTTGAAAAAGGGAGCTTCGCAAATCCATCTGCCAGTTCCGCCATGTACCATGTTCTTGTATGATTTCCCTGCAGCAGCAGGTTCAGATCACAGATCCCATAATAAAATCCCACGATCATGCTGACCGGAAGCAGAAAAACTTCCAGTGCATATGACAGCCATAACACGGATTTCTCTTTATACTGAACTGCCACGATGAGTGGGAATACATACACCAGAACCATATGGTAACTGAACATAAGGTTCATTGCTGCTGAAATTATGCAGATGCCGGCCACAAAAAAATTTTTCATGCGCTCATCCGATGGATCTGCTTTAAAAAATAAGATCACAGACGCAATAAAAAAACCTGTGGAAATTGCATACGTCACACTGAACACAATTGCGTTTACTGTCGGAAAACGTCCAAACGCCAGTCCCCAGACCGCCGTCAAAACAATAAACGCTCCGACCATCTCCCACAGGGTTCTCTTATTGATCTCGCTCTCCTGCTGCGCTAATTCCTCATTATAATGTTCCCCAAAATTAGTCATCTTCTGTCCCTCATACTCCTGTAATTATCCCACGCCTGTAATTATCAGGTACTTCTGATCCTTTTCTGTCCAACGATAAGTACCCTGATACCTTAATCTCCACTACATATGGTAAAGTATAGCACAAAACGTTATATTTCTGTTAATTTTTTTCTGTTTTTTAACATTTTATGGGCTGCTGTTTACACGGACTCCGTTCCGGCAGCGATCCTACGGTATTTTCATGGTATACTGTTTGCTGTACAGAGTGCTCCCCATCCCTCTTATGTCAAGTTAATGTCACAAACTTTTTTGATTCAAAATCCCGGAAACCCGCATAACTTCTTTGGGGTTATGGTAAGTTAGTGTCAAGTTTGATGCAATTGATGGTAAATTAGTGTCAAGTCATTTAATAAATGAAAGCCAAAGATTTCTCTCTGGCTTTTCTTACGACTATTCTTGAAAACCTTAAAGAAGATATGTCGGCAACTCCTCCTCTTCGCTTTTTTCAATAAAAGTATATCCTTTTTTCCGAAATCCTTTTCGTAATCTTTTGCATCTGTCCCAATTATTATAATAAGCAACTTCCGGAAGTATTTTTTCTAATTTATCCCATTCATTTT
>OGKZ01000814.1_pt1 | contig 27099 bp, 28 predicted proteins | sample 1572571 | NCBI WGS metagenome assembly OGKZ01 (sample SAMEA2581906, study PRJEB24529) | metagenome | biome: Human gut stool | place: China | collected 2011 | reverse complement strand
GGTGGCACTCATTTTTTGCAAACCGGTTATTTGTTACTTAACAGGAATGCTCCTTAATAATATTTTCCCTATAAAAATAGCCTTTATCTAAAAAAGAATAACTTAAAATATTATCTAATGTTCCCATTTTGACTTTCTCATAAGAATCTAAATAAATATTGTAATTTCTCTCACTTAATTGATTTCCCCATGTTGTAACATTTCCATTATATTTAATCCAAAAATCCAAGCCAACTGTCCCATCAGAATTAAATGTTACGGCTGGATTTCCATGTTCACTATTGATTATATCATCGTCAAAAATCTTTGATAAGCATTCAACATCTGAATTGTTAATATCTACCACAAAATCAGGGTAAAATAATTTAGCATATCCCACAGGAACAGCATAATGTTCGGATACTAAAAATTTTTTCTTAGGTATAATCTTATTAATTATTTTACTATCAGAAACATTAATAATTTCTTCCGTCTCCAAACATGCATTTGGCATTTCTAATACAGCCTTCTCCATAGTAGTATCACCTATAATACTATGAAACATTAATTGAAAGGACTCATCGTTAGCATAATCTCTGTTAAATATATTGAAAATATTGGATATCATATCAACTCCCAATGATTTTTCATGAAATCTATCAATACTAACTCTGATTATCAACTCACATTTTCTGTCTCTCTCTGACAATCTTTGGTACAGTTCATCAATCGTTGCTTTTGCCAATCGGCAATCCCGTCCCCATACGCCATTTGTCACAATAACAATACGTTCAACATATACTTTGCTAATAATTTCATAAATGGCTTCCTTATAAAACATCGGTTCACCACCTCCTGAAATCATCAGGTATGCACAGTTAGATTCATTTATAAACTGTATTAGTTTTTTAATTCCACCAGAAGAAAATTGATATTCTTTCTTTTTATTATCATCATATTCTTTAGGTGCCCTACTAAAGCAATGTTCACAATTTGCATTGCATATTTTAGTAAGCCAAACTGTAATCATACTTTTCCCATCAAATAATTTTCTACAGTTTTTATCAATTTTCACTTTCCATAAATATTGTAAATATTGCTCAGGATTATTAAATATATTTAACATATAATCTCCCTCTACACTTCAATATCCAAACAAAAAGCGTTAGACTCTCTTATCACAAAATTGAACGTATCATTTACTTTACGTTATATGTTTTTTACTAAAATCCTCAATTTCATAGTCATTGGTAGCATAGCACAACATATCTCGCCATAGTTTTGTTACTACGTTTCTTTCTGTTTCATCGTATATGCTAATAATTTGATAAATGCCTTTTGTTTCTTCTTTTTGCATAGTGACAGATATTATAACACATCTTGCCACCGCCTCCCAATTTTCATTAACTAAATCAATTGGAATATCAATTGGAAAAATTCTTATTCCTTTTTTACAAAAAGTAAATTTCTCGCCTACTCTTAACTCTGGTATTTGCTCATGATTTAATTTTAAAATCCAATTCCACTCATAAATACATCCCATCAGCTATCTCCTCTACAATCCCAAAATATTACCAAGATATCGAGCAACAACAGCACATCCTATGCTCTTGGCAATATCATATAGAACGTGACCACATCTTTTCAATATATTACCAGCTTCTTCTTTATTATTTGACTTTAATGCTCTAGATGCACTTGATATATCTCCTACAATAATATCGTGTTCTTCGTCAGTATAATTACTTTTAATATACTGTTTTATTTTCTCTAAGTCGGTCAACATATTATTAATGTCCACTTCACTCCACTCATTTTCATTATAATACTGTGTTATAGTTGCATGACTTCCTGCATTTTTTCCTTGTACGCCTGCCATTTTCGCAAAATACTGATCTCCCATAGCCAAACCTCCCAAATTCAAAATAGTTGCTTCCTCGATTAAAGCCTGTTTATTTATTTGCATATCCTTTTTCTTGCACTTACTAATCTTTTGTTGCATTTCAAAATCTTTTTCTTTTTCAATGGTGTTATAATAATTCTCGATCAAATCTCCTATACGTTTTTCTAGTATAGTATTACTACCTTGCATACTTTCCTCTGGATTCCCCGAAAGTATAGAGGGACTTGGATTTGTTTCATTATAATATGTATTATAAGGCAACACTGAACGTTGCAAATAAGATACCAATGGTTCATCTGATAAGCGATATAAAATCATCTGACAAATACTAATATAGGGATACAAAACTACTGGAAAATAATTATGATTAATTATTTGCAATGGCATTGCACCAGCAAATCCAGGGTTAATATAATCTCCTGTACAATGAACGGAAATTCCCAATCTAGCCACTCTACTTCTTCCTTCAACTCTTGCACTCATATAATCAGGAATAGATATTTGCTCATATATCTGAGCAAATAAAATTTCATTCGGCTTTACTTCTATCACTTCTCCTTCATTAATATATTGTACATCCAAATACTTATCAATCTCTTTAATATTTTTTATATCAAAGTTTTGAATATTTTCTTTAAATCTTATTATTCTGTTCCCCAATCTTAAGTCCACAGATGCTGGTTGTACTTGTTTTTCTTTAACAAAAGGGTACTTCGGGTTAACACCAACAAACAATAAATCTCCTTTTACCATTGCTTTATATATATCTTTATCACTAAGTTGCATAATCCTGTCCCCCTTTCATAAAGACGATTATACTACCATAAATAAAAAGAGTTATCACTTAGCGTCCTATCGCAACGTGATAACTCCTTAAACCTACTCTGTATACCAAGCTTTAATATCTTTGATTGCAAAAGTTCTGTCAGCCTCTTTTCCTAAATCATACGCAATCATCAACCACTGATCCTCAGTATGCCATTCATTATGCCCAAATAAAATATCTTTAGGAATTATCTTTCTAACTGCTGTTTTTCCTTTATAATTAGTATAAACGATTGTAACTACTTCTTTTTCATTCATTGCTAATTCCTCCTTTTTCTTTACCATACCTTCCTATCTTTTTATCCAATGAATAATAATCTTTCCGACAATACGCAATAGGTAGTATTTTATCATAATCAAATGCATGGTTTTCCGTACAACAGTCATCATTAACAAATTCAAATTTGACTTCTGCTATAAAAACATCATGAGAGCCTAACTGCATTTGATCAATAACATCGCAAAACAAATGATGCTTGCATTGTTTTATTGCTTTTGGATACCCTTCTACCAAATCCAATAATTCAAAGCCACACATTTCACTTTTATCAATGATTTCTCCACTAATATTCCCACAATAATCAACTGCTGAAAGCATCTCAACACTTGGAATGTTCAAACAGAATCGCCCATTTACCGCCAACAATTGATGCGAATACCGTTCTGGTCTTACGGAAATATAAATAATAGGTGGATTCGAACACATAATCCCTGTCCAAGAAATTGTGATAATATTACATCTCTCTACATCATAGCATGTAATCAATGCCACAGGTACTGGATATAAACTCGCTTTTGGATTTTCTAATTTCCTTTTTGCCAACTATACCCTCCCCCTTCCCTATTGCTTTTATAATAGACCCGTTAACCATCATTTGTCAATCTAATTCATCTCATTCTCCTATTTGTTTAATCAGCTTTATCTCATCATGTAATGTACAACACAGTTGTCTTTAAAAAGTTTTTCTTCACAATATATTGACACCTTATGAATATGCTTCCTTTGCAACCAATCCCTAAACTTCCAATTGCCCTTACCTTTGTTCTCACCTTTGTCATCCTAGTCATTCAACTTTCCTTTAACACAAAAACTTTGCGTTAAGATACTTAATCCTTGTAAGCACGTTATTTTTATGTTAAACTAAATCGTAATTAAGAAGGAGGCAGAAAGTTATGCCAATCAGTTATAAAAAGCTATGGAAGCTTCTCATCGACAAAGATCTCAAAAAAAAGGATTTACGTGACTTAGCTTGTATTAGCCAAACATCTATGGCCAAATTATCCCATAACGAAAATGTTACTACTGATATCCTAGTTCGCATTTGCGAAGCGCTAAAATGCGATATCGGTGACATAGCTGAAATATATTATACCGAGCAAGTTGAACCAGAAAATAGCAATTCTAAGGAGTAAACATGAATTTTAAAGAAGCTGAAAGCAGCCAAAAACTAAGTGGTAGTTATTACACTCCCTACTGGCTCGCTGAATACATAATGCATTGGGTTCTGAATGAAGGGGCGAACAATATTCTTGAACCTAGCTGCGGTGATGGAGTCTTTTTTGATGCACTGCCTCGCACAGAGAATAATCTTTCCGTTACGGGATTAGATATAAACAATATGGCAACCACTATTTGCGTGAATAAATTAAGTAAGTTGCCAATAAAATCCACAATTTCCACTCAAGATTTTCTACAGTGGTCAATAAACAACTTAATATCCGGCTCCCCTAAAACGTTTGATGCCGTTGTTGGAAACCCTCCCTTTATTCGCTATCAATATTGGGACAAAGAAATGCAGGAACGAGCTCAACAACTGTTTAAACTGATGGGAATGAAATTTAGCAAACACACTAATGCTTGGATTCCCTTTGTTATTTCTTCCATTAAATTTCTCAATGCTGGTGGACATTTAGGAATGATACTTCCTTCTGAGCTTCTTCATGTCCTTTATGCTAAAGGCTTAAGGGATTACTTATTACAAGAATGCTCTCGTATTTTAATTATTGATCCTGAAGACCTTTGGTTTGAAGACACATTGCAGGGTGTTATTGTATTAATGGCCGAGAAAAAATATGACTCCAATCAGAAAACAGACGGCATTGCCATTATTCATACCAAGGGACAATCCTTCACCCTAGAAAATCCTTCTAATTTATTTGCTAATGCAGATTATGTAGATGGTGATTTTTTAAAGGATAAATGGACATATGCTTTATTGACTGCCAATGAAAGACAGGTATATAAATCCATTTGTTCTCTCCCTAATGTATACAATTTCTTGGATCTTGCCACTGCCGATGTGGGTATTGTTACAGGTGCCAACAAGTTTTTTTTAGTATCCGATGATATCGTGAAAAAGTATAATTTACAAGATGTAGCACACCCTATGTTTGGTAGAAGTGAGCATTGTCCAGGTATCGTATATAACAAGGCACAACATGATGAAAATGCAGCAAAAGGATTACCTACCAATTTCTTATACTTCTGCAACAAAGATGATGGGGTAACATATAAAGAATACCTTAAACTTGGTGAGTCGGAAGGTTTACCTTCTCGCTACAAATGTAGGATTCGCGCCCCTTGGTACAAAGTTCCTTCCGTATCTGCAAGCCCCATTAGTATGTTAAAAAGAAGTAATGGTATGCCACGTTTAATTCTCAATGAATTAAATGCATATACAACTGATACCGCTTATCGCATTGTTCCTACTGATAGTACTGATGCGAATTCTTTAGTAATATGCTTTTTAAATACTCTCACAGCATTAAGTGCTGAGCTTGAAGGGCGCCATTATGGTGGTGGAGTTTTAGAACTCGTTCCATCCGAGATAGACCGTTTAAAAGTTCCTTATATTACAATTCCAAATGGTGACATATATGAGTTAAATGCTTTTGTAAAACATCATTCGGTAGACGAAATTCTACAGCAACAAGATTCTTTTATTTTCTCTGCTCTTGGAGTGAATGAAGATGATGTAAAAACACTACAAAATGCCTTAATTCGAATAAAGGAGCGTCGCCAACGAATAACAGAGTCCGAGAATTAATAATTTTCTCGGACTCTGTTATTATCATTCTATATCAAATGTTAATGTATATACATCAGTTCCTGCATCTGGTCCATAAATACACAATATGCCATCCAATAAATCATCATGCGCAATCAAAGGCTTGATATTTTCTCCCCAATGAATTTGAGTCATACTATTATTTTGACGATATGTTTCTGTATCTGTACGAGTATTATGGGATAATTTAAGTTCATGAATTCCATAATCTATCCCCTTAATAATTACCCTAAATCTCACAAAACACCTTTCTATATGGCGGTACTGTGGATTTGCATCCGGTAACCATTGTGCACCTGCAAAAACTACATCTCTGAAATAATGTCTTTGATCAATATGTTGCGAAGGATCTCCAACTTTCAATAGCATTGATCCCGTTGCATGTGTACTAGCCCCTATCGGAATATTTAAATCACGCCGTGTCAAAGGAGCACTTTTCCAAAGCAACTGATTATTTACAATTGGAGCAATTGCGACATTGGTAAATGGAACAGGTATATTTACCACATTTTGTGCTCTTGCACTCCGCACAGATGCCATTCTACGTGTATTAATATGCATAACCGGTCGTTGTTCAGTCCGTCCTTGTACTACTTGCGCATGTGCATTTACTCTTCGCAGTAGCCTTGTTTCATCAACTAATATTCCTTGACGAACCATTTCGTCCAAATCAAACGTATCATTCAATTGGAATACATTTTGAGGATACTGATTTACTAATAAGGCAAAATTATTAATCACTTTTTGCATCAATAATAAATCCTCTTGGTTAAATAAATCGAGATTTAATATAGCACTACTCTCAATATTTTTTACAAACCCACCAGAAGTAAGATTTGCGCTACCTATAATCAAAGTTGCATTTGTCTGATTATGTGCCAAATACACCTTGGGATGAAAAATAAATGCTTGTGTTGCTGTATCCACACATATTGGATAAATATTATGTGCTTTAAGAATTTCTATACTTTGCTTTGATGTCACACCATTACGCACACCTACTATAAGCTGCAAGTTTGGTGCAATAGCAGAAAGATTATTTACTACCATTGCCGCACCTGCTGCATTCATAAATGCAGTTCCTATCAAACAGTAACTGATATTAGGCAAACACAATAACTGTTCCACTGCCGCATAATGATCTTCCGTTTCATTTAATCCCTGTAATAAAAAGTCCACACTTGCCATACTGTATTTCCTCCTAATATCTTTTATTGCAATTTGTATTAAACCTGTTTCAAGAACAATTGTAACAAAGATCTTCTTTTTTTCATAGAGAAAACTAAAATCCTTGTCATGACTACTGTATGCATCATACTTCACAGATTACTTATTTTATTCGACGATTTTATTAAAAGTAAATAGCATAAAACCTCCAAATCTTATTCTAATTTGGAGGCTTAATTCGATGACTAATTATTTCGATATTTTTTGCTTTCCCTATATCAAAACTTACGCCTGTTCCCATAAATCAATTGCTTCTTGCTCCGAAAGCTCTTTTTTCAACTTATCCTTTTTTTCAATAACATCATGTAGTTTTTCAATTTGAGAACAATAATCACTTATTTTCTTTTCTAAATCTCCTGGTATCTGAAATCCATAATTTGAACCATATACTATTTCATTATCATCATCTTGTTGCCATTGTGATGTCCTCTCATATTTTGATCCTGCTTTTGCATAACCAAAGTCTATTAAGATTTTACCAGCTTTCCCCAGAGTCTTTTTAACTCCTCTAATAATATTTTCTTCTGCCTTTTTAGCATTATTTCTTTTTTGTCCCCATGAATCACCATTAGGATAAATTGAATAATTTATATGTAGCCACAACTCATCATATCTAAATACCGCATCAACCAACTCGTCACTTTGTTCAACCAAGGTTGTAAGTTGTTGTTTCATTGCCTTTAGCTTGTCTGTTCCTAACTCCTTTGTATGTTCTGCTTTTTGTTTAACTTCACTTTCCACTATATTTTTCACCTTTTCTTTTACAAAAGGCTTTATCTGTTCTGTGATTTCAACTCGATATAAGTCAAGAGTTTCTACTATGTTTTCTTGGTTTGTATTCTCTTGGTCTATTTGTTTTTTTATAGTATCAACACTCATAGTCAATCTCCCTTCAAGGTTATCACTATATATATCATATCACACAGTACTTCCAATTACAATATATTTGCAAAACATATGTTTGTCTAATGTTTCACATTCCCTGTATGACCATTCTGTTCTATAGTTCACATACCTGTTTCCTGCACCCTAATCTGGTAAAATCCGTAATGCACTACTTGTCTTTTTTCTTTGTATTTCCAATTGCTTCTCCAAATCCATTTTCTTTTCTCCTTCCTGCGTTGCCCTTTATGCCAACAATAAAACGCCCGAACCCATCGGGCATTTTATTGTTACCATAAATACAGGCAGGAATTCCGTTCCCTATTCAGTTGTCATCCCTGCCTGTCACTTACTCATATCTGATTTCCTGTTCCATGACGATTCCCGACTGGAACTGAATAATCAGCTTCTCGGCAGAGACTACCTTGATGCTTGCTATCAGCCTTCTTACAAGGTCATTATCAAATTCCGGTATCTGGCAGGTCTGTTTCTCTAGGAAACTGTCCATATCCTTCAACCGCTGTTCATAACTGGCAGCCAGTTTTTTCTTCCGTCTGGCCTCTATCTGCTCCTCTTTTAAAATGGTGATTTCTTCTGCTATCCTGCGATATCCCTCATCGAATTCATCGGTGTAGGAACCTACCCTTGCATTTTCTGCAATCAGAGCCACCATCTCTTCTTCCTTTTCTTTGATTTTTTCATCGTATTCATCTGGCTCCTGCTCTCCACCATAGCTTCCGATTACCCGGATGACGTTCTGACGGAAGGCTCCTACAAAATCTCCGTCATTGCAGGTAATTCTGTTTATGGCCTCCATGACCGCTCTGTTCAATACTCCCTCTTCCAGTGTCTCGGATTTCTTACAGTGCTTGGTTCCGTTTGTCAGTCGGTTGCTACACCGCCACACAATCTTCTTTTTGCCATTTCTCGACCATGTAACACGTCTGTATTCCTGTCCGCAGTCTCCGCAGAGTAGTAAACCGGTAAGGGCATATTCTGAGGAAAATTTACTTTTCTGATTTTTCTTGCGTGTGACCGCAGATTTGTTCATGGATGCACGTCTCGCCAGTTCTTCCTGCACCCGGTAAAATAATTCCTTGGGGATGATTGGCTCATGGTCATCTTCCACATAATACTGTGGCACAATCCCCTTATTGACAACCTTTTTCTTGGTCATGAAATCTACGGTGTAGGTCTTCTGCAGCAGAGCATCTCCCATGTACTTCTCATTCCGAAGCATTTTGAAAATTACCGAGTCATACCATTTATCCTGTCCTGTGGCAGTTTTTATCCTATTCTCTTCTAGGTACTGGCTTATCTTTTTAGCACTGTAGCCCTCCAGATAAAGCCGGAAAATCAACCGCACGATTTCTGCCTCCTCCGGTACGATGACCAGATCGCCATTTTCGTTTTTGGTATATCCCATGAATTTGTTGTGGTTGACTATCATCTTTCCATTTTCAAACCTTCGGACCACACCCCATCTGGTGTTCTCACTGATGTTACGGCTCTCTTCCTGCGCCAGACTACTTAAGATGGTAATCAGTATCTCTCCGGTTCCGTCCAAGGTATTGACACCCTCTTTCTCGAAAACCACCGCCACATTCTTCTCTTTCAGTTTTCGGATGGTCAGCAAGGAGTCTACCGTGTTTCTTGCAAATCGGCTGACCGACTTTGTCAGTATCATGTCGATTTTTCCGTCCAGTGCATCTTTTATTATGGCATTGAAATCGTCACGTTTTCTAGTGTTGGTTGCACTCTTTCCGTCATCGGCATAAATCCCGGCCATCTTCCAGTTGTCTGTTTCCTGTATTTTTCGGGTATAATATTCCACCTGTGCCTCGTAGCTGCTCTCCTGCTCCTCAAGCTCTGTACTGACTCGGCAGTAGGCCGCCACACGCAGTTTCTTCTCTGACATCTTGATGCTCCTGTCATACTGCGGTTTCGCAGGTATCATGGATACTTTCTTCTTTACCGCTGTCTGTGGCATATCTGCTCCTTTCCGGCTCTCTATAAATCCCGGTAGCCAATCCTTATACTGTTATTGTTAGGGAAAATCACTCTCACGGAATCGTCCTTGTACACCACAATCTGCTTTATCAGCTTCCGGTACAGTTCCTCATCAAATTCTTCGATTTCCTCTCTTCCGGCAAGTGTTTCCCTCATTTTCTCTGCCTTGATATCCTCATCCCTGACCTCCAGCGTTTTGTATCGCTCCGAAGCCTGCCTGAATAAAAGTGCCATCATCTCATCGGCTCCTATGTCTTCCGATTCTTCTATGCATCGTGTGATTCTACGGTATTCAGGACTGACCTGCTGTTCCTTCTTTTCATACTTCTCTGTCAGTCCGGGACTTTGTATCAGCTTATTTATGGCTATAATGCATACCTCTTCCACTTGACTGTCTGATATAAAACCGCCACCGCAGGATACCCTGTTCTGGTACACATAATTTTTACATTTCCACTTAGGCACTCCATACCGTTCCTTCTTATGGCTTGGCTGTATATGACTGTAGGGACATCCGCATTCCGCACATATCAGCACTCCGCTGAATATAAGCCTTTCCCTTTTGTTTGGTCTGTGTTTTCCACGGCTCCCCTCAATTCTTACCTGCTCCCGCCTTTTCTGCACCCTCTCAAACAGTTCCTTATCTATGATCTGTTCATAATCCTCGGTACCGAGGTAGTTGTAATTCTCCAGTATCCTGCCTATGAAGACATGGGACCAACCCACCCTGTCATGGACATTTTTTATGCCTCTATCTTTTAAATCCTTTGCGATCCGAAGGGCTGAGATTCCGCTGTCATAATCTCTAAAAATCTGCTCTACGATTTTGCGGTGTTCCTCATAAACCACTATCTTTCCATTCAGAACCTTATACCCGATTGGTGTATGCCACTGCATCCTCACTGCCTCCTTCCTTCTTAAGTCAGCACCAGACCGTTCTTTAAGCAGAAGCTGATTTCATGGTCCAGGGATATCCGAATCTCCTTTACCGTCATATCAAACAATTCTTCCTTAAACTCCCTCTGGTATCCTTCCTGTTTTAATAATCCGATAAGCTGCTCCGTCCTCACAATTTCTTTGGTTCGCTTATGCCTTCTTACAAGGAGCGTTTTCCTTCTCCTACATTCCGTCAGCCTGTAGGCCAGCAGATTGTTTTTCTCCATAAAAAGAGCAGAGTCCATATATCCCTTCTTCATTACTTGATTCAGGATTCGGCTCTGCTCACTTAAGGAGTATATCTCATTATCCAGTTGTTCGATTTCTTCGGTATCCGGCTTACTTGCTGTCAATTCGGTTAAGGCTTTCAGCAGGGGTTCCAGTACCGTTCCCTGATTGGTGTACAGTTTGTTCCACATGGCAACAAACGCCTGCTGTAACACATCCTCTCTGATAGCTTTCATGTGACAGGATTCCTTATCTTTCACATGTTTATGGCAGGTCCAGATGATTTTCTCATATGGTTTTCCTATGTATATTTTCTGCCTGCGGAAATGACTTCCACAATCCCCACAAATAATTTTGCTTGAGAAAATATACCTGTTCTGGCTCCTTTCCCCATTCATGTTCAGTGTTCTGCTACGGTACTCCATGATGCTCCGCACTGCCTCTGCCTCCTCATGAGTTATGATGGGTGGATGGGCATCCCTGGTCAGATACATATTCATCTGTCCATAGTTAGTCTTTCTGGTAAATGGGAACTGCTTCTCGGTGTAGGTTCTCTGATGCAGGGCATCTCCCTCATACACCGGATTCATTAAAATATTTTTGACTACGCTATCCTGCCATTTTTCACTTTTCCGGATAGTGGGTATCTTTGCATCGTTCAGCATCTTGGCTATCACATAGACTCCTATTCCGTTAAGGTAGCTTTCAAAAATCCACCTTACTACCTCTGCCTCAGTTTCCTCTATGATAAGGTTTCCATCCTCATCCTTCCGGTATCCGTATGCCGGTGTTCCTACGATAAAGGTTCCATTCTCAAACCGGTTGATGATTGCCCATCGGTTATTTCCCGAAAAATCTTCCGATTCTCCTTGTGCCACCGATGCCAGTATGGTAAGCATCAGTTCACTGGCTTCCGTCAGTGTATTGATTCCCTCTTTCTCAAAGTGAATCCCCACACCGATTGCTTTCAGCTTTCTTACGGTCTGGATACATTCCACCGTGTTTCTGGCAAATCTCGTTATGGATTTGGTTAGGATCAGGTCGATATCTCCCTCTTCACAGGCGGCTATCATTGCCTTGAAATCATCCCTGCCCTTTACCTTGGTTCCGGTGATTCCCTCATCTGCATACACGCCTGCAAATTCCCAGAGCGGATTATTCTCTATTTTTTCCGTGTAATACTCCACCTGTGTAGCATAAGATTCTGCCTGCGCCCTTGAGCCGGTACTGACTCTGGCATAGCCACACACCTTTAATCTTTGCTGTAGCTGTGTATTTCTGCTTTCGGAAATCGCATTTATGACCGTTACTTTTTTAGCCATCTTGGTTCTCCTTTCCTTTTATTCCAAGGAATTGCTCCCTTGTTAGCAACATACACTACCACACTTTTTTCATTATATCTAGCGTTTTTACAGATATACTTTGGCAAGTTCCGGGGAAAATGTTTCAATGTTCAAAACTGCGATTTTTTCCCTTTCTTCCTCGCTTATAAGACCGCTTTCCTGCATCTTTTTAAGTAACAATTCTGCCATCTTGTACATGACTTCATTGGATTCCTTCTTCATAAGCTGCACCCTAATCCAATTCATATATACTGACTGTTTTTATCGCCATGCAGGCGGTCACCACCAAAATCACACCGGCTACACATACTATAATAATGATTACTCTCATCGCTTTTCCACCAAATTTCAGACAAACTAAATTTATCCCCAAAGAAACACACTTACATCATCTGGCACTCTGCCATCGTTACCGCTTGATCCTCCGCTGCAAAGTACATATCTGATTCTTCTCTGGTTACCACTAAAAATTCCCCGGCTTCTTTCTCACCCATCTGAATCGGTGCAAGATAAGGAACAATCTCTGCACACAGCTTCTGGTCCGGGCAGGTATTAATAAAGCCACCATAGGTATCCAAAATCAAACGGTCAACCATATCGGTAATTATCATCTTCTCTGCATCATAAAAATGACTGCCAAGGAAATTTGCAATATTCTCCGGTGTTGTAGAAATAAAAAACTCCTGCCTGTTCCCTCCGTCACTCGGATAAAAATAGGCATATCCAGCCCTTTCTGTATCCAGTATCTTTTCTACCATGCTTTTTTCTTTCTCTGCCATTGCTTCTCCTCCGCTTCACGCTTCGTTAATATCTGTGCTACTAAAACACACAAGAATACGGCAGAAGCCTTCTGTACCTCTGCCGCATGGATTCTGTGATTTAGTCTCACTGCCATAATCCTTCACTTCTTATAAGTGACTTGCTCCTATTCGACACTACTTCCCAGAGCCGGAACGTCGCAAAGACAGAGAAGCATGAAAAGAATTTCTAGCGTTCCAAAGTACGGAACGCAAGTAATTCATGTTTCATGCCGAAGAACACTGTGCCAGCGTTCTTCCCTCAAAGGGTGTCCCTTGGGCAGTCAATCCAGACTGTCTGTGGTTCCTGCCATAAAGGGCAGACAGACATCACAGGAATCTCACCTCCACCACTGCGTGCTGGCTAATCTCAAGGAGTATCATTATAGACCATTTCTCTCTTCGCACCTGCCCACCACAGACAGGCTGTACCCCGGTTGTCCCGCTCGGCTCCTTAGATGCGATCTTTTTTACATCCGACAGACGGATGCAGGAGTGTCATTGCGCCCCGGTTACGGCTCCTTAAATGGCTAACGTATCTGGACTGCTGGATATGGCTGGCAAAACACATCGTGATTCTGTGCTGCTCTCGGAAAAAGATTAAGGGTATCCTCTCCGGCATTTGTCAATGTACCATGAGAGGATTTTCGGAAGAGACCATCCGTCCGAAAAAACACCTCTCATAAGGTACTCACACAAAATCGAGTTTTGACACCCCTCTATTCAAAAAATTTTTTTAAAGAATTTATAGCTCCCTGAATAGACTTCCAAACAACATTTTGAGAAACGCCCATTTTATCAGCAATTTCCCTGGTAGTCATTCCCTCAAAAAAATAAAGATGCAGTCGCTCTTTTTGTACTTCCGTGAGTGACTGCATCGCTTTTTGTAAAATCTCTATTTCAATCTGCCTGATTACGATATCTTCCAGAGAGGCTCCTGTATCCATGATTAAATCTTCCGTATCTCCTTCCACATAACCATGCGCTGTTATATGTCTTAAATCCCGCATTTCTTCCGCATGCGCTTCTTTTCGGAAAGTATTAACCAGAGCTTCATAGACCTCCTCATTAACATATGTATATTCAGTTTCGCCGATGGCATCTTTATAGAAATCCTTTATTCTAATTTTTATCCATTTTGACATTTTGTGTCCTCCATTTCTATTTTTTGAAATGAAGAACACATGGCGGACCTCTGGTTCTACCTACACCACAGAAGACTCCGACTAAAAACACAATCTATTACCCCGGATGAATTCTAGATGTACATTGATTGTGAATAAGGTGTTTCACTTGGAATATATATCAAAAACCCCTCCAAAATTACTTTTGGAAGGGTATATTTTTCCGTCTCTATTAAACTAGTCAATCTCATGCATTGCGAACTGCAAAACTTATTTGTCCACACAAATAACATTTTTCTACAAAATTCCATATGGGCCTCCGCTTTAACAATGTTTTTCACATTATCCAACAAAGCAGTGGGCAGTAATTTCTTTTTTACTAAACAACGTTATTTATTAACTGAATTTATATTACTTCACACATCTCCGATAGAATTCTCAGTATATCCTGTATTTTGCTTGTTTGCTTCGGTTCCAGCTTTTCTAATACACAAATAATTTTTTCTTTACTTCCACATCCGGTATCCTCACCAAGCATAATGTAATCGCAGCTTACAGATAAAGCTCTTGATATCCTGCATAATGTATCAGCAGAAAATCCCTTCTTCCCCATTTCAATCTCATAGAGAAATTTGGCAGAGATATCCACCTTTTCAGCCAAGCTTTCCCTTGTATAGTTTTGGATTTCCCGGAGTTCCCGTATTCTTGCCCCTATTTCAATATTCGACATAATCTACCTCCAGATGCTTTAATTCTACATCTCGTTACCAGTAGTGTTAAACCTTCTTGTGTTCGCTCGTTTTATACCTCCAGTTCATACCTATAAGTTTACATTATAAGCTACTAATTAACTGTTAATTTTACTTAATTCATGTAAAAAACTGCTGAAAATAAAAAATACTTTTTCTTATTGCTTCTTATGGCTTTTTTCCTCTGGTTTTTCAAATTCAGCTGAGTATTCTTGATTCATGAAACCACGATTCCGGCAAATTGGAAACCGATATTCCGGATATCGGAAACCGACTTAATTCTGCTTAGGTGATATAAGCTTGTATTGGCTTCGTTTGTCAAGCCCTTGCCGCATAAGCGGTGCGAAGCAGGCTTTACATATGGAGACAATACAAGCAGAATACCGGAAGCAAAATTATGTCGTGCCAACTGCGGTTTCCTGTGACCAGACAGTCGGTGAAATACAAGCCGGATTATTCATTCAGCTAAAAAAAATCTTTATTCGGTTCAAAATCTCAGATTTCCTGTCATATCAGATATCCTTGGATTAGATGAAGGGAGGTCCTCGTATGGACAGAATAAAAATATATATTAAAGACAAATATGGTTTAAGTAATTATCAAATAGCTCAACTTGCTTTTGTGTTCAAAAGCACTTCATCAGAATTAAGCAAAATACTGATCATGGGCATTGTTTTTCACAATCATCTGAGACTGTATGCCTTTTTATTATTAATAATGTGTTTTATAAGAACCTTTTCTGGTGGGCTTCATTTTTCCACATATTATAGGTGTCTGATAGCATCTACCATATATATAGGGAGCATTATCGTCTTCTTTTCAAAGATAACACTCCCTTTATATATACGGCTATTTTTACTGACTCTCTGTATTATTGCCTGCTATATAATAGGACCTGTTCTCTCTAAATATCGAACTCATTTCCCTGAAAAACAATTATATTTTTGTCGTAACATTACCTGTTTTGCCATTTTCATATACACACTGATTATGTATATAATCCCTGAAAATCCTTATTTTACGGCAGGATTTTGGATGATTATATTGCATTCGCTCCAACTATTTGTTGCGAAAATACGAAGGAAAGGAGAATATACACAATGATTGGTCGCTTATTATGCACTGTTGCTGCATGGTCCTGGATTATAGAGACTACTCTTCCCAGTGTTATTTTGCTTGGAGAATATCCTTACCCCAGTGAAGAAGACAACTAAATAGGACATGGAAAGCGGACAAGTTATGACTTATCCGCTTTCTTAATCTCCAATGTCATCTCTATCCAGTTTTCCTGTTCACACTCTACATCCCTACACAAAATATTTGCATTATGCTCTTCACAAAGCTTTTTGACATAAAACAGCCCAATTCCACGATCCTTCCCTTCTTGCTATTATTCTGCAAAAACCATGATTCAATTTCTGCATAACTTACATATGGATAAGGATTCAGGATCCTAAATAAATACACCATCTCTTGTTCTTCAAATTGAAACATCAGCCGTTTTGTTTCCGACTTTTCTGTTTGTGCTTCGATTGCATTGTCAAATAGTATCCCTAACATTTCGATTATATGATATATTGGCATCGCACTTCTCGAAAAATGTCCCTTTAATTCATATATTACAGAAACTCCTTCATCCTCTGCCTGACAAAACTTTTCATATAGGAATCCAGAAATCGTACTATCCCCAAGGAATAGTAGCTTGTTATATCTATTTTCTTCACGAATTTTACCATAGTAATTATCTTGTGCTCTTACCAACTCCTCATATGATTTGCTTGTATGCTTTATTGATAACAAAGCTGCTAAGTGATTTTTAAAACCATGTTCACGCAATCTTACTGACGTCAACAAATCATCATATTCTTCCTGCATAGACCTTGTTATTGATAATTCATTTTGAACTAATTCCTTTTCGTCCTGTACCATTCCCCATTTACTAAGAGCCCATAGTAAAACCATTACTACTGGCACTGTAAAAACAAAAAATGCTGCATGTATCTCCCCTTGGAGTTTTCCTTCAATAGTTATCAGGCAAATCACAAAAAGAGCTATGAAAAAAGAAATAAATATTAATCCATCCCGCCTTCTCAATATCTCACGCAATTTATGTATCTTCATTTTGGGTAAAAACCATAAAGAGAAAACCGTAACCAAAATGTTTATTATCAGCATCCTCAATTCTTCATACTGAAGACTGATTCTGCTAAAAACCAATAAAAATAAGAATTGCAACATGCCTGTCACGATTAACATCAATAAAGTACTTATTGTAGCACCTAATATGTTATCTTTAAATTTATACATACAATAAGAAACCATAAACACAAAAATGCACAATGTTGTAACATTACTTAAATTTAATTGAAGAACCAATTCTAAGACACCTACCGTCGTCAAAAACAATCCTATTGTCTCAATATCCAATTTCATTCTTCTGTTATAAATTCCATGAATGCATACTACTATAGAAAATACTTCCCACAATATGGCAAAACGATAAAGCATTTCTGTAATCCACCCCTTCTTTCTTAGCTCTTCTTCCAGATATACGATGCTTATTCCTGTGGTTTAAAATAACGGTTACTCATCCAAATCCTTCAAATTCTTCTTGAATCTGATGCCAATTCCAACCCTGCCATAGCCATTTTTGAGTTGAACCACCTGATTAGGAATATCCAAATTATCGATATACTTTTGATTTATTATTGCACTTCGGCTACATTGAATAAAATCTGCAAAATCCAAGTCATCCAACAATTTCTTCAATGTGATATATGGTATCTCCAGTACATCACCCTGTTTGGTATGAATATGCATTATATGATTAATACTTTCTGCGCAAACAATATCTTCCCGCTCTACAGCCAAAATAATTCCATCTTTTCTGAAATATAGTGTTTTTGATGTGTTCCGGGATTCTTCAAAACGTAGGCATTGCTCTACCAACTGCTCAAGCCGTTCCACATCGAATGGCTTCTCTATAAAACTATAACAATGCAAATTCTCATAGGTGTATAATTTGGCATCTTCTAATGATGTAACAAATATAATTGGCACAAAAGCATAATGATTGACTTTTCTTATATTTTCAACAAATTTAAGTCCCGATGAATCTCCTGGTATATTTCTATCCAGAATAATATCCACAATAAACAAATCAATTACCTTATCCATGGCACACTGGTATGCATCTTTTAAATCACGAAATGAATATGCTACATTTTTGGCATCAACATTCTGCACAATTTGCGTAAGATTCTTTAGTGTAGTAGGGTTATCTTCCAGTATCAATATCTTTTTCATAAAGTATCCTCATCATATCTGCTTGATAATATCTATTATTTCTGCCCCATTTTCTTCAGCAGCTTCTATAAGGGAAGATATTTCATTAATCATGCTATTTTTATCCTTCAATACTACTGCCGGGGATATGTGAAACAAATTGTATAATTTCCAAATAATTTCGCTATCTGGCAAGCATCTGTCTTTCTCTAATTCTCGAAATTTCTTGATATCTACTCCCAATTTTTCTGCCATTGGCTTTTGCCGACTACCTGTCATATGCCTTATAACAAGAAATATATTGGAAGACTTTTTACAATCCAATACCAATGGCACATATTTCACCCGCTTTGCAATATCCTTCCACGGCTCAGTATTGGACCTCCAATCATTCAAAACTATCAGAGAATAAATTATGCCTAAGTAACAACACAATTCAACATATGTGTATTGCTGAAAATATTCAACATACTTTCCAGCACATCTATATCCGGTAAGAATATAGAAAATATCTACATTTGCTTTGGAAAGGTATTTTAACTCTTCATAACTCAGACGATGTAGCCCCTTTTCCACTTTACTGTAATTACTTTGTGTAATATGAACCAGGCGCGCCATTTCTTGCTGAGATAAAACCAAGCGCTTTCGCTCTTCTATAAGCCTTTTTAACACTTCATTATACGTTGCACTCATAGGTAATCTTCCTTTGAACTATAATTCTATTTGTACCCATTTTAAGTCAACGTATACACCTATTTTGCACCTATGTAGGACTAAGCTCTTTTTATAAAAAAACTCCCATACATCTTGCATGAGAGTTTTGAAAATAGCCTTATTAATGAAAATATAAAAGATCTTCTTGTTAATGGTTCCTCATTTTATTAATTTTATTTAAAATATATGGCATACTGCTATCTGGCACTTGCCTTCTAATTTCCTCAATATTTTGCTGCTTAATAAGCTGCCTTACGGTTGACGCACTTACTATTTTTCCATTAATCTTTTTACGGGAAATAATATTTAATTTAACATCATATGTAGGCAGTTTTTCCCTGAGCGCTACATTATATTGTCGAGTTACATTATCAATTGGTTCATCTCCAACAAATCTTATTGAGATATTTAGAGCAGGAGCTATATACTTTCCAAAAAGCATAACATCCAGTGCCGGATTTATTACCGCATCTTGCAGTGCATTTTTATTAAAATATTCGCCAAAAGTAATACTCGAACCGATACATTTGCCACTCGGAAATACATATACGTTATTATATTGTTGACAAAAATTTCTCACCATTTCTATTCGTTCTGAAAAGGGGAAAATAGATATGTCTTCTTCTACAACAAAAATATACAAAACTTCAACATGCTTCAAACTTTCCTCTATTAAATAGGCGTGTCCATTTGTAAAAGGATTGCAATTCATAACTATGCTACCTATAATTTTGTTTTCGCATTTTCGAGGTATCTGTTTTTTTATGGTTGCAAGATAATCCGATACTTCACCTGACATTTTTTGACTTAGATCGTTAATATCAAAAATACGAAAATGCCGGTTTTCTGTCACTTTAGTTGTGATTTCTTTCAACTTTTCCTGAATAACATCAAAAATATAGTTAGCGATCAAATTGTAGCCTTCTTTATTTAAATGTGGTGCCACACCGGCGACGAAACATTTTAAGTGTGGTTTTTTATTTAATACATTTGCTAATGCATAGCGTTGCTCTTTTCTTTGAACACACAATCCATTCCATGAATTTTCGCCAATATGTATTACAATATCTCCTTCCTGATACACCGCATCTAACATTTTGTGATACGAATTTATGTCCGACCTTCTCCCACTTCCGGTTCCATGCTGTCCCCAGTTAACAACTCTAACATTGTTGAATTCATTGTTTATTATTGCTTGCAGTTGACTTTCCATGGTTTCTCCATCATTTACATTGATTCCAACAGTAATACATGGTCCAAAACACCAAATGCTATTTGAAAACTCGATCGGTGCTGCAACAGTAAGCCTTTTCCCATCTATTATATTGCATTCTTCACTGGAATAATCTTTTGCTTGATAATATCCATTTTTATAAACAGACCCCGGAACTGTCATTCTTCCATCATGGTATGCCCATCTTCTATTGATATTTTCTATTTCATTATCAAAAGGTCTTTGAAAATAGAAATAGGATATATTTCTTTTTTCAAATTTTCTTCTTATTGTCTCCGATAATAAGTCGAGATACACCTGACTTATAGAAACAATATTAGAAGAAATCTCTTCCGACCCTTCACACCCTGTTATAATTACATCATAGTTGTCTACATGCTTAAGAAGATTTTCGGTCAAGACCTCTATATCAATATGATTTTTATACATCTCATAAAAATCTATTAATTTTCCGCATGAGGATGATAATGCTATTCGTGGAAATCTGGCAAAAAAATTATCTAGTACAGCTTGATCTATGTATTTCCATCTGAAGTTTATTTCTGCATTCACTTTGCAAGATGCAACTGCATTTATCCTTCCATTTTTTGTAATAGGGATATCTGTCATTGGAGCATTCAAATATGCATTTGCTAAATTCTTCATAGTACTATCTTCATTAGACTCGACGAACACTCTATTAACCTCCATATTCTGTAAAACCAGTTTTTTACTCACAATCTCCTTTTTTGTAATTGAATGTATATATTCCCCGTCCTCATTAACTACGTGTACTGTTTCATAGCCCTTGTCAAACTCTCGCCAAAGCATAAATGCATCCGTAATTGGGTCCTTAACTTCACCCCAATTTTCTCTAATAGATATCTTACTTTCTTTTCTCTTCAAGGTTTTTGATAACAAGTCATTGTATAGTGACTCGAATATACACTTTTGAAAACTAATACCTTCTCGTGCATCCTCTATAACTTCTATATCGCAGACTTCTTTTCCTTCGACAATTTGGTTCTCCGTTTCAGTAAGTGAAATATTCAAAATTTCTTTATACCGTTCAAAAAAAGGAACTCCATTCAGACTATGTGACGATATATAGAAATTATATTTATATAATTGCTCATATACAATTTCTTTATCTAAAATACTCCAATCTAAAATCATATAGTTATCCTCCATAACTCATAGCATTATTTATCGAATAGTTCTTTTAAAATATGAATTTCCAATGCTTTCATATTTCTTAAATATTCTATTACATCATCTGACACTGTGGTTTTTTGCTTAATTATATGCTTTAAGCAAGCCATTTTAATCTTCTTTGCTAAGTTAACAACACTTACGTATTCTTCAGCTAATACAGAATCAAAATAGTTAATTCTATACTGCATAAATATCTTATGTTCATGTAATAAACAGATCATTCTCATGTCTATTTCTTTATGCAACATTTTTTCAATTTCGGCATACACATTTACTCCCCATACACCAGCTAATGTCCCTGTAAAAAAGGATGTATATGTTGAAGAATTAACCGAATAAAAATATTGCCTAATTTGCTCTTTTATCACATCTAAATTTAATGAAGCGTCGATGACACCGGTATTATCTGTATATAAAAAAGCATATAACTGATAACCTTTATTACTTACATATTCATTTTTTTCTTTTTTATATAGATTACGTAAACCTTTTGAATAGAAATTATCTTTTACATCTGCAAAAGCAACATCTATAATTTCCATCCGGTCTGTCGAATTCGAAAAATTAATTACTTTGAAAATTTTCTTTTTCCTATTAAATCCAAATATGAACTGTGAGTGTACAATTGGCCTTCGCTTATAAAAACGCATTCCGGGAATCAAACTTTCATCCAAATATACAACTACATAATGCCCATTTTCGATACAGTAAATTATATCTTCTATAATATTAATTTTATCTATATGCCTTGTTTCATTAGTCATCTCTTTGCATGAAATCGATGCTTGATTCGCATACATAAATTGCTGTACCGGAAAAGATTCTACCTTATCATCATCTATATATTTAAATAACTGAACAAAGTTATGCATAATCCAATTCAAATTATTCATATTTGCTGTCACTATGTTTGAAATGATAGAAATTGGCAAATAACACTGTATAGGGGGCGGAAAAACTACAGGCAAATAAATTGTATCTTCATCAAGGTCTTTATATAAGTTAATTTTATACTCCTTCATATGTGCACTCCTTTCAAACTCATTGCTTAGAATAATAATATTCTTATCCATTTATATTTTAAATGCACATAAGTTCCATTGCATGTGAACAATTCTGAAACGTAAATAAAAAAACAATTAACAAATATCTGTTTCTAGAGATTTGCTAATTGTTCCCTTTTTTCTTAATTCCCTAATGATTACAAATTCATTACATAATCAAATTTATCGAATGATTCTTTTCTATGGCTAACCATAATTACAACTCGATTCTTCATCAATTCCTCTAATGCTTGATTAATCTTTCTTTCACTAATGATATCCAACGCAGATGAGGGTTCATCCATTAATATAATTGGAGAATTCTTCAAAAAGGCTCTGGCTATAGCAATTCGTTGTCTTTGCCCCACAGAAAGATTATTGCCACCAGCACTTAGCATCGTATCATATCCTTCAGGAAGCATGGAAATAAACTCGTCTGCATAAGCCATCTTTGCAGCATCTATCATTTCCTCCTCCGTCACCCTCTCTCTTCCGATTCCACCAACAACAATGTTTTCTCGTATAGTACCTTCAAAAAGATAACTTCTTTGAGGTATGTATGTAATTAATTGTCTTAGCTGAAATAAGGAATATTCATTGATACTTCGTCCATACAGCTTAATCGTACCATTCTCCACTTTATAAAATCCCATGAGCAATTTGAGTAAAGTGCTTTTTCCACATCCAGATTCTCCCATGAGGATTACCCTCTCGTTTTCTGCAAGACGGAGAGTAAAATTTTTAAAAATGTACTTATGTTCGTCGTATGAGAAGGTAAGATTATCTACTTCTATAGGATTTACTCCTTGCTTTAATTCAATAGTGGAATCGTTTTGATCTTCTTCACACTCTAATTCCAGAAAATCAAATACCTTGTCTGCTTTTACCAATGACGCGGAGAAATCGGTAAGCGCAGAGCCAAAACTTTGTACCATTGTACTTACTGCCATTTGAAGCGAGACAATAGCCATAACTGTTCCATAATCCAACAATCCGCATGCTACCATATATGCTCCCACACCAATGGTTCCAAAACTTGCAAGGATTCCTAAAAAGAACGCCACCATCTCAAGCACTGCAGCCTTATCGGCTCTATCTTTCTCATTCTTTAGAACTTTGCCATTTTCTTCATGATAATTGTTATAAACAATTGATGCGCCGCTATACATCTTTAGTTCTGTAAACCCTGACAGAATATCACTTAATTGGGAGGTAAGACGGGATATTTTATTTTGAATTTCTTTGTCCATTTTTTTTATCTGCTTGTTAATCTGGACAGAAATAAACACTGTTACCAAACAGAAACTTACCGACACTAACATTAACAATGGACTATAAATCAACATTGCAAAAATAGATATTACTCCACTTACTAATCGATTAGATACCCAAAAAATGTATGCAAAATAAGAATCCTTAAGAGAATTGGCGTCTGAATTCAGCACCTTAAGTGCCTCTCCGCTATGGTTTTTCTCATAGTAATCCAGTTCCATTTTCATAAGCTTTTCAAATAGCCGAATTTTGATGTCAAATACAAGCTTACGCACAATTCTTATTTGAAAATATCTTCTATACGGAGCCAAACAGTACAACACAACCAGTATTACACATACAATTACAGCTCGCTTAAATAATTCTTGATTTCTATATTCTATGGCATTAAAAACCAACTTGTTCATATAGGAGTATGTAAGATTTAACATGGCTGATGTAAGTAATGTCATAATTAAGATTGTCCAATAGGGCACCTTATATTCGCCTATATAAGAAAAGAAACGTTTTAGCTCTCTCATAGCTTTTCACCTCCGGACATCATATATTCATTGTACATATCATAATACTTTCCTCTTATATTCATTAGCTCATCATGGGTTCCGGTTTCCACAATGTTTCCATCTTCCAAAACAACGATTTCATCATAATCTATGACTGTATTCAACCTATGCGCTACTGTAACTATTGTTTTGTTGGAAGATATAGTAAACAACATTTGATTTATATATTCTTCCGTCTCATGGTCTAAGGCAGACGTTGGCTCGTCCAACAAAATAATGGGTGCATCCTTTAAAATTGCGCGGGCAATTGCAATTCTCTGCCTTTGACCACCGGACAAATTATTTCCCCGCTCTTCCAAAAGAGTATCATACCCCTCTGACAGATCCATGATAAACTCATGGCACCCTGCTTTTTTTGCAGCATCTATTATTTCTGCTCTGCTTGCGTCAGGTTTTCCAATACGAATATTGTCCCATATTCTTAAAGGGAAAATTACAGCTTCTTGGGAAATAAGCGCTATTTGTTTTCTCACATATTCGATGCTCATATTGCTAAACTTATTTCCATAAAGATAAATTTCCCCCGTTCCTGTTTCATACTGTCTACACATTAATTTTAGGACTGTACTCTTACCACTTCCGCTTCTTCCTACTAGAGCAATTTTATTTCCCTCACCTATAGATAAATCAAATTGTTTCAAAACGATATTGCTATTCTCCTTCAAATTGGAATAGTGAAAAGAAACATTCTTGAATTCAAATACATTTTGAGATTTTTTCTGAATCTCTAATATCTTTTCATTCTCATGTTCCACCGGTATATCCATAATTTCAAAAATTCGTCTTGCTGATATCATCGCTGTTTGTGTTCTAACTACCAATTGATAAGCCCATGCAAGCGGATCATTTATCTTCTTAATTCCGCTGATAAATGCCACCAATATTCCCAGCGAAAGCCCTCCCTTCAACGCCAGCCAGCCTCCTACACATAGTGCTATGGCTGTAGGTGCTTCACGAATTAATGCTGACAGAGGTTCAACATTATATTGCCTCAAATCATTCTGATTGGAAATATCGAAAGTCTTCTTTAATGCTCCATAATACTTATCTCTCATTTTCTTTTGCAAATTATAGGATTTGATTACATCAACCCCATCGAAGGCCTCCTGAATATTATTATTGGTCAACCCTAGTCGCCTCACATACTCCCGCTGTGCTCTTTTAACGGGATTTAATAGATTTATACTTAAAGGAACCATTATAAACAATGGTCCAAGGCACATAACAGCAAGTGCCGGATGCATAAAAAACAAATATACTGCAAATACAATTACCATTATTGGCACATATAAACAGTCTTTAAAACAGACCTGCATATATGTTGCAATGGTTGACACATCGGAGGATAACCGCTCTATAATATCTCCAAAATTCTGTTTTTCCATATCACTCGGCGCAACCATCATAATATGATTTACCAAATCACTACGCATATCTCTCAAAACTGCTGCACCAAAGCTTCCCGTAGCCCGAATTACTAAATAATTCGAGAGCATACCTACCAAAACAGCTATCACTGCCTGAATAAGTAGCATCCATAAGGAAGACGCTGATTCTTTCAAAATTGATAGGTCAATTAGCTGCTTCAACAAATCGATTATGCATACATTTGCTATAGAACACCCTAACCCGGACAACATAATCAATACAATCAGCATCCAATACCGCTTTGCATATCCTACAATCCGCTTCATCCTTTACATCTCCTCTCATATTTGTTATACTCAAGGCGTTTGCAAAACGCCACAAGCCGCATAAATACGGCATTTTTTTGCTACTAAAATCAAAAATCTCCTCTCGGTTTGTGATATAATGGAGTTGTTCAGAAACCATAAACCACGCCCCGAAAGGAGACATGTCTATGATCCCACAAAAACAACTCTCTTTGGCAGATATTTTTGAAGATTGTAAAGATATTTATGAATCTGACAAGCCTCAGTTCCTTACTCTGCTCGAAAATCACATTGACCTTGATAAAATTATTCCGACTTCTTTTTACAAGCATTACTACGCATCCACTGGCAGAAATCGTAAATATCCTTTGAATGCAATGCTTTGGGCTTTGATTATTCAACGCCTCTTTTCTATTCCAACAGATTCGCTCCTGTTAATCTTCCTTCACTATTCCAGACACCTGAGGGAATTCTGCGGCTTTACTAAAGTTCCTGACGCTTCAAAAATCACTCGTTTTAAACAGGATTTTTTAATGGACTTACAATCAGTTTTTGATAATCTCGTAGATATCACGGAACCAATCTGCCAGGACATTGATGGTAATCTCGCCTCTATGCTTTTGTTTGATACTTCAGGAATTGAAGCATACCCCGGTGTGGAGCGTGGCTCACAAGAATGGGATGACACTTACAAAATCCGAGTAAATGTTGAAAAATCAATCAACCACTTTAAAGACAGTTTTTGTGTCGCTAATCGAAAAACAACGAACGAAAAAACACTTCATGCGGATTTACTTCTTGCTGGTATATCACAGTTATTAACTGTAGTTGTTGCCGACGAAATCCATCAACGACAATACATCAGAAGTCTAAAGTCTTTCATAGCCTAGGACTTACCAACTTCATAAAGCCAGAGGCTTATTAAAGTGCGCCTAAAATGTTCTGTTATCCACTTTTCATTCCAGGATTCGTGCAAGGCACGAATATTTCAACCTTCTATTCATCTAAATATTTTATTTTGAATTAAGATACTTCTCATACTGATTCTTA
>OGKZ01000789.1_pt1 | contig 27853 bp, 20 predicted proteins | sample 1572571 | NCBI WGS metagenome assembly OGKZ01 (sample SAMEA2581906, study PRJEB24529) | metagenome | biome: Human gut stool | place: China | collected 2011 | reverse complement strand
GAGCGCGTTGTGGTCTCTCACCACTTAGTTGTTGCTCTTGCCGGGCGCACTAGAAAAAGGCAGTCAGCATGACGCTGATTGCCTCTATCGGTGACTACGGTCTCCCGACGATACTATCATAGCACAGGTTTATTTGCTAAAGCGTGCTATTTTGTGCTGTTTCGTCCTGTTTTGTGCTGTTTGCTGCTAATTTGTCCTGTTGGGTGCTATGCGCTGCTGGTTGTGGGTGCAGCGGGGGGGATGTGTTATCAAGCAGGTGGGCTGGTGGCGGAGGTGCTTGGTAACACGTATATAGTATAGCACAGATTTTTTTCTCAAAGTTTCTCAAACCTTCTCATTTCTTCTCATTCCTTCTCAAACGTTCTCAAAGCTTCTCAACTTTTTGAGGGGGATGGCGTTTTGAAGCTACGGATGACTGTTTCTGTAATTACAGAAGAATTTGTCTCACAATATTTGATTTGCGCGGCATTTTGGTTGACTTTCTTCTATAATTGTAGTATACTGATTTTGACTACAAGAATTATCTCGTTGATAAGAGAGGTGCGTCGCATGGAATTAGCCTTTTCCAAGGGGCTTTATGAAAAAAGTGCGCTGCTGAAAGCCGCCTACTCCTTCACGGAGGTCGCGTATCTGCACTTGTCGCAAGATGATAAGAATTGGTACGTTTCGTGGCATAATAAGCCCGGTGAAACGCTGCCATCAGAAGCATTCGAGAACGCCCTCATCGATCAGCAGCTGCGGAAGGAGTTGCTCCATGAGAGCCGCGATTTACGCACGGTGCTGCTCGCACGGGCAATGGCCTCCACTCTGGTTGAAACCTCCCAGACTGCGGATGAGACGTTTGGCAATCCTGCCGTTTCTGCCGATACGCCGTTTTCGAATGACATTTTGAAGGGATGGTTCGAGCAAAATGCTGACGATACCGTTTGACCTCTCCATTTATTCGCAAGCCGCCATCCATGACGCATTGCTGGCATATCGTGCGTTTTGCCAAATCACTGCGGAGTTCACAGAGAATCAGTGCATTTGCACGCTGCGCCAAAGCAAATATGACATGCAGCAGACCGCGTATGAGTTTGCGAATTATGTGCTGTCATCCACCGTTCAGAAAGAGGGAACATGATGCCGCTGCCGGATGTTCTTTTGCTTGCACTTTGCGTCGGCATTGGCGGTGTTTCTGCTGCTGCGGATTGCCGAGTGAAGCGTGTTCCGAATCGGATTTTGCTGATTGGCTGCCTTGCCGCCGCTATATTGCAGACCGTTCGTCTGTGTTTCTTTCCCAGTGAGCAGGCGCTGCCGTGGCTGTTCAGCATGATTGCGGCCGATATCGTGGCTGTTCTGCTGTATGCAGGGCATCTTTGGGGCGCTGGCGACAGCAAACTGTTCGCGTTCTCTTATTTGTGCTTCCCAATTTCGCTGCTGAGTGACAGCACATTGACCAACAGCTTTCTGCCCTATATTTTCATTTTTTTGCCCGCATTTTTCTGGACAGTGGTGGACAGCATCCACCAAGCAATTTTGCGGAAAGAGAAGTTCCACATGCCGCACGATTGGCGCGCTGAGCTAAAAGGCTACGTTTGGATTCTCTTGGAGGTTGTTGCTTTTCAGCATCTATCCACCCTAATTTCCCCTGACTTTTTCGCGCAGAATCCACTGGTTCACGCCGCCATCTCCATGATATATGCCTATCTTTGCAGCACGTCCGGCTTCTTCAAGCGGCCTATCTGCATTGCCGTTCACGGAGCGGCACTCGTTGTTGCAATGTACCTCTTTCCCGTGCAGTTTTCATTTGCTTCTGTGAATTGGTGGATTTACCTGCTTGTGCCCGCCATTCTTCTGCTGCAATCGTGGTCTGCGCAGTATAACTATGAGCGAATCCCCACAGGCAGCGTGCAGACCGGGCAGATTCTGTCCGCCGGTACGGTGCTGCAATTTCTGCCTTCGCGAATCCAGAACCTCCCCCGAAACACCGCGGAGGACATGAGCGCCCGATTAAGCGCAGCCGAAGCGGAGGCAGTTCGGCACTGGGGAAACAGCAAGCAGGGCAAGGCGGATGTTGTCATCGTCCGCAAAATTCCTTTTGCACCGCTGATTGCGTTTGGCTTTGCAGTATTCTACCTGTTCCAGCTGGTGAGGTGATGTTCTATGCTGTTTCCATTGATTGAAGAGAACGACGACCTGACCGTATTCATGACCGAATCGTGCAACTCCAATTGCGTGATGTGTCCCATGAGCCGCGATTCCCGCAAGCGTGGAAATCACTGTTCGGATGATGCATGGGCAGAAGCGCTGGCAGTGCTCCACAAGCGGCGGTATCGCCACATTTCCATCACAGGCGGCGAACCCTTTCTGATGGCGGAGCGGCTGCTTTCGTTGATGTGCACGCTACGGGATACACAGGTCGACACGCCCGTTCTGCTGCTGACAAACGGCCGGGCGCTCTGCCTGCCGCAGATTCAAGCACAGCTCAAAGAACTTCTTGATGTGCACGACCGTTTCGGCATTCCGATTCATGGCAGCAATGCCGCGCTTCATGATGCAATCACGCAATCGCCCGGCAGTTTTGCGCAGACCATTGCCGGACTGCATTTTCTTGCCGATTCTCCTGCTGATATTGAAATCCGCATTGTATGCAGCGCACTCAATCAAGATGATTTGAGCAGCATTTGCTGGATGCTCTGCCACAGCGGTTTGCGGATTACCTGCGTCAATTTCATCGCAATGGAGATGACAGGGAGCGCTGCCTATCACCGCGACCAAATTTGGATGCCCTATGACAAGATTTATCCGCTCATTGAGCCGGGAATTTTCCAGCTTTTGTCGCATGGAATCGATGTGAATCTGTATGATTTTCCACTCTGTGCCTTGCCTGAACATGCATGGCCGTTAGCCAGACGGAGCATTTCGCCTTGGAAAATCCGCTATGATGAAAAGTGCAGTCAATGCGCTGTCCGCGATGCTTGCGGCGGTATGTTTTACTCCACTTATCTGCTGCACTTGTTTCCTGTACAGCCCATTGAAAAGAGGGTGCTTGATTGAACGGCAGTTTCCGATTTGCACGCTTCCATGACCAGTTTCTGCTGACAAATGATGCAGGTCGCTTTGCCTTTCTTCCACCGGAGGATTTTTCCCGGTTCGTGCATCATCAGCTTCCGCATGACAGCGAAACGTGGCAGCGGCTGCAGGAAAATTTCTTCTGCTATGATACAGACCGCGAAGTGTATCTGCGCAGCGTAATGGCTGCAGTTCGCGAAAATCATGCCCATCTATTTTCACCCACAAGCCTGTTTATCCTTGCTGTTACAAATCGTTGCAACAATGCTTGCGTTTATTGTCAGGCGAACGGCGGCGCAAAATGTGCTGATTTGGACATACCGACCGCGCGAAAAATCATTGACCGCATTGCCGCGTCCCCAGCAAAGCACCTTACCATCGAATTTCAAGGCGGCGAACCGCTTATGAACTTCCCAATCTTGCAGGAGGTCGTTCGTTACAGCCGCGAAAAACTGAACGGCAAGGACGTTTCCTTCGCGCTGGTCAGCAACCTCTCCTTGGTCACGGAGGAGGTGGCGGATTGGATTGCGGAGAACAATATCTCCGTATCCACCTCCTTGGACGGGCCAAAGTTCCTCCATGATTTGCAGCGTCCGCGCAAAGACCGCAGCAGCTCTTACGAGGCAATGCTGCGAGGACTGGCACGCCTGCGAGTGCGGAATCGCTCTGTTGGTGCGATCCAGACGACAACACGGGCCGCGCTCCCATATGCCCGTGAAATCGTTGAAACGTATGCTTCATTAGGCTTTCAATCCGTATTTCTCCGCCCGCTGACTTGCCTTGGTGCAGCAAAACGACGCTGGAACGAAATCGGATATACGCCGGAAGAGTTTTTAGCCTTCTACCGCGAAGGACTGCAGGCGGTATTTGAGCTGAATCAGCAAGGCACTTTCTTTCTTGAGAACCATGCAGCCATTTTTGCCTCCAAACTGTTCTGCAATGGCGGGCAAGATTATATGGAGCTGCGTTCTCCATGCGGTGCAGCGCTGGGACAGCTGGCTTTTACCGCCTCCGGTAACGTCTACACCTGCGACGAGGGACGCATGATGGCGGAAATGGGAGACGATGCATTTAAGCTCGGCAACGTCTTTGAAAACGGGTATGACGAGTGGCTGAACAGCAACATCTGCAAGGCAGTTTGCTCAGCCTCCCTGCTTGAAACGCTGCCCGGTTGCTGTGACTGCGTCTATCAGCCGTACTGCGGTGTTTGCCCTGTCGTTCACTATGCGCAGACTGGTCTGCTGCACTGCAATCCTCTCCACAGTGAACGCTGCAAAATTTACCACGGTATGCTGGATACGCTGTTTGAATTGTTTTACCGCAAGGACGATGAAAAAATCGCCTTTCTGAAGCAATGGATTTCGTAAGGAGCAACACCATGAAGAAGAAAAAACGCTTTCGTAAAGTTGGCATTGCCCTGCTTGTTGTCTGCGGACTTGCCGCGTTCGCCAATTCGTCCTCCGACCACAATAAAACGCCCGCAAACAATACACCCTCTATTGCCTCTTATTCGCTTTCGGTTGATGATTCTGCCGCTGCGCCCGCTTTTGCTGATGTTTACGCAAGTGCCGGGCAGACTGCATCATCGTCTAATTTCCGCGGTTCCTATTCCGGCGACCTCAAAGACGGAAAACGCAACGGCACGGGTTCGTTCCGCTGGACAAGCAACGTCACTTACAGCGGCGGATGGGCAAACGACCAAATGGACGGCTTCGGCGTGCTCCAGTTTCCCGAAGGATACACGCTGTCAGGAGATTTTGAGGCCGGGAAGCTCAAAAACGGCACGATTGTCTACAAATTCCGCGGCATCACATGGCAGCAATCGGTCGAACAGTTTCAGCTGGATCCGCAGACAACCATCATTTATGCGGATGGCACAACTGTGACCGGACTCTACACGGACGGTTATTTCAATGGTCAGGCGCAGATTCAGTATGCGAATGGGGATTCCTACACTGGCATTCTGGTCAACAGCCTGAAGGAAGATGACACTGGAACTTACACATGGGCGGATGGCGCGCACTTCATCGGTCACTGGGTGCAGGACAAAATGGAAGGTCAGGGTATCTACTACTATGATGATTCTGCTTCTCCAGCGCAGTTGTCCGGGACTTTCAGCGATAATCACCCACACGGGGTACTCATTTATATTTCAAAAAGCGGCAGCGTGCTCCGTACCCAGTGGGAAAACGGCATTCGCGTGCAGTAACGCAGAGGAGGAAGAACATGGCGGATTCATTCTTTCCGAAAGTCAAAAAGAGCATCACAGACTTCCTGTATGAGGAGGAAGGAAACATCCCGCGCAATAAGCTGCTGACGCTTGGGTCTATGATTCTCTTACTCAGCATTCTCTATGCTGATGAGGCCTTTGCGGGCCATCGATCCCATAGTTCGCACAGTTCGCATGGCTCGCACGGTTCCAGTTCGCATGGAAGTTCGCACGGTTCACATTCTTCGCATGAATCACATAGCTCGCACCAGTCTGTTTCGCATTCCTCGCACGGTTCGGTGGCTGCACCCACGCATAACAGCAGCACCATCATCACCAATCCACCGACTTCGCGGGTTACGCCGAAGCCGACTGCGAAACCGACAGCAACTCCCAACCCGACTGTGAAGCCGACCGCGACCCCTAAGCCGACAGTAAAGCCAACTGCTACGCCTAAACCAACAGTGAAGCCGACCGCAACACCCAAGCCGACAGTGAAACTAACTACTACGCCTAAACCAACAGTGAAGCCGACCGCAACACCTAAGCTGACCGTAAAACCGACGACTACTCCCAAGCCTACTTTGCTGCCTAACAATAATGCCGCTTTGCCCACAACTGGGCTCACTTCTGCCGGATTTTCCGACATTCCAACGCCGCAGATTCCACAGGACAACACTTTCGCAAGTTCCATCAACAAGCCGATGGAATTAAGCGCCATCCCTGCATTTTCTGAAATTGATCCGCTCAAGCGCGAATGATTACAAATAACAGAAAAAGTTCAAGTGACAATTTCGAAGAATTTCTAAAACCCCAGTGCGATTCATAACACTGGGGTTTTGAAGTACTCTGCTTTCTTATTCCGAGTCGCTATATGCGATGGTTCAATTAACTCATACGTTTCCTTTTTTTGTCTGCTGCGCTATAAAACAATAATGCTTGTAAACTTTATTTTCTTCTATTAGTGCATCATAACGTAGAAAATAAAGGCTAACAATATTGACAATGACGGAAATGCACTATATAATGATAATTGGGAGATTGGAGGTGTTTGTCGGTGACGATTCGCGGATTATGTCATCGCCATTTAGTTACCTTTTTAGCATTGCCAAAAGAAAATGCTGGTAAAGGTCGCACTTCTTTCAAAGGAACCCGACTAAATTGATATAGCAGGCAAAAAGACGAACGTTGCATTACAGCTCTCTACCCTCCTGTGGATTGAGTAACCGTAAGCTATCGGTTGCGTCGCTACTGAGAAGAAGCACTCCTGTTGTAATCAATGAAAGGATGAGAGTTATGGCGCAACAGCAGACTGATGCCAATGCAAAAAGCGCTTTCTTCGAGTGGCTCGCACGGAACGTATCGCCTGCATGTCTGTCAGATCTGTATGTAGCGGTCACAGATCTTGAAACTTATTGTGTAAACAAAAAGTTTCTGAACGAACCTATCTTCGAAGTATCTGATGCAGCTACCATTGATCGCCTTCGTGTCTGCCTTTCTCGTGACAAGATTTTTAAGCTTTTCAATCACAAAAAGGCAGATCGCATGTTGTCCTTTTTGCAATATTATGCGAAATATATATCAATTGGAAATTCGAAGAAAGTGCAGTCTCGCGTAGCGTCATCCGCACCAAATAGTAGACCGAAGAGTTCTGTAGATAAAGGTTCCACAACAAGAAACTCTACTGTGACGGTGCAAATGCACGAATCGGCATCACTCTCCCAGGCTGCCAACCGCTCGTTAGAGTGCTTTCGTAGTTTTTTGAGCAAGCAAGGAAATTCGGCATCAGCTATTCAGCGGTTAATTGATGCGTTGTTAGCTGCTGATGTGTTTATTTCGAAAAACGCAGACTATGGTGGAAGTATACTCGAACTAACGAGCGATGCCGCAGTCAGTCACATACTTCTGTCACTGCTGGCAGATGATGCGTTTCATCAGCTAAACCGCAAATACAATGACTGCTGTGTATCTGCCGTGCAGCTTTATGTGCGGATGCTGAAAGAAAATAAAGCTGCTAAAACGTCTGAAGCAAAACAGAACGTTCCCCTTAATCAGCCTTCTGCAATACCGAAACCGCTGCCGCAAGAATCAAAAGCTCAAGTTCTTCCTGCTCCTGCGGCTAAAGAAGTGCCAGCAGAAAAAACTGTTATTACACAGCAGCTTGTAATGGAAGGCGTTGCAGCTGACCCGGTTTTGGTTTATGCCGATCAAAACGGAATTGCATGGATTGATAAGCGTCATCAGAACGGTTGCCTTTGGCTGATTGGCGATATGAGCATCTACCCGCATACGATTAAGCTGCATCAGATGGGTTACGATTTCAAATATGCCAAGGGCGGCGCAAAGGCTACTGATGGGCGACCGGGATGGTATTTGCAAAAGAAGCCGCAGCCTGTCGTTGAAAGTCCATTACAGCCAATGGAAGCACCGAAAGCTGTCAATTCCGAAAAGTCTATAAGTCCAGAACTCTTTGCACTGCTGGCCGAAGATGAATATGCACCGCTACTGGAATGCTTGCTTCAGCAAGGCATCACGACGGTAGAGCAGTTCGAGAAGATAAATCCTTGGGCATTCATGAATCGTTACGGCTTGTATAGCATCGGACAGCGTCAGGCAATCTATAAGCAGATTATGTCTCGCCTCAAGCCAGTCAAGCAGAGCGCCCCGGAACAGCTGTATATCCTTCAGACGAAAACAACTTCCTATCAGGGCAACTCACCGGCTGAGGCTTTCGCGGCTTTCTGCGAGAATATTGCGCAGAAGTATCCGCTGAAAATCAGATCGCTGCTGGACATGCCGTATAACGGAAAAGGTTCTATCGTACTTTCCCGAACGCCATCATCCAGCGATTGCGCTAAGTTGATGAACCCGGTTGCTTACATCACAGGCTCGCTTACTGCACAGGCTGCGGTGGTTTACGGTCAGTGGATTTGCAAAATGTGCAACGAGCCTGATTGTCCGGTTTCCATGTCAGAGCCTCAGAAAGCGCAATCTGCTGTACAGCAGCCGATTGCTAATACTGTTCAGCCTAAGCTGGAATCCGAGCAGCATCAGAATGCACCCAAAGAAACAAAGCCTCCCCAACAGACTGAGCCGTCGCAACACTCCGAATTGCCCAAGCAGCCTGATGTTTCCGTACCTCCCCAGCAACCCGAGGCTGCCAGTCAGCCGACGACACCTCAGTCGCCGGAAGTGCCCAAGCAGCCTGATGCTTCCGCGCCTCCCAAGCAACCCGAGGCTGCCAGTCAGCCCGAAATCACCCACACCCCGCAGCCTGAAGCCAAGACATTCGTTCCGGCGAATGCCTTTCTTACGGAACGTGCGGAGAAGATTGTCCTTGCAGCTGATATTGATGGTATTTCGATGGAAAACCTTTATAGTCAACTGCGAACAACCATGATAGCCACAAAGCAGGCTGTGGCGGATTCTCCCCGAATTGTCTCCGTCGCTGGCAAACTCATTCACGAAGAGGCCTTTGTGGATTGGGAAGATGGCGCAAACCAGATGGAGAAGATTCTTGACAAACTACTTGCCAAGAACAACGGCTATGTGTCCGCCGCGCAACTCTACGAGTATGTCCATGCGGATATGCAGATGTTCCTGAACGACAACAATATGGACGATACTCGGGCTGTGTATGACTTAGCGCAGCACCTGTTCGAGAAGGTCGATTACCACGGGAAGCATCTCGTATTCCAGTCCAAGACCCATATTTCCAGAGGAGAAACCGCGGTTACTACGAACCTTGACATCATGCGCAACTTCGCGCGTGAGCAGGGTGGTTTCTTCGTGGAGGACGAGCTGGAAGAATACTTGAAGAGCGTCGGAATTAAGACGAACGGTATGCGCACGCAGATGCAGATATACTCAAAACCCACCTTTCTCTTCTATGCACCGCGTACATTCATCACAGCCGAAAGTATCGGCTTTGATGATGCATGGTTTGCAACCGCACAGAAGGCGCTGGATAATCTGTTTGCTGACATGGGTGATCACGTTGTTCTGCGCGACATTCAGCCGTGGTGGTATACGCAGCTGCCAGCACTGCCGGGAAATAGGAACTGGACACCCCTGCTGTTGCAGAGCGTATTGATGCACTTCAGCAAGAAGCTGAAAGGCACACATACGATTTGCGCGATGAATACGCAGGCGCTCGATACCTTACATGCCATGATTGTCAGCAACACCAGCGAAATCAGCACATTTGCTGATGCGGTGGTTGCATTTCTTGTTGATGATCAGGTTGAGCAGCGCCGTTTTGAAGCAGAGGAACTGCGTCAGCTGCTGGTTCAGCGCGGCATGATTGCGGGTAATGAGCTGATTTGGAATATGCCCAAGGCGCTGGCAAAAGACGGGCGCTTTGCTTGGGATGCCGATGGGAAATATGTTGCAGTAAAGGTGTGATGGTTATGGCGAATGTTAGCTTTACTCGAGACGAAATTATCCTCTCATTAGATGTGTTATATTCCGCCGAGGGGAAAAGCTTATCGCCCGCTTCTGAGAGCATCAAAGAACTTAGCGCTGTATTAAACAAACTGCCGATTCATCCGTTAGAAAAACGTCCGGATAATTTTCGTAATTGTGTTGGTGTAAGTCACCAGATAGAGCGTTTTGAAAAGGGCTATTCTGATAGTCAAAAAATATGGAATGTCGGCTGTCTGTTTTTTCAGGTTGATGCAGAATATAAAGGCAAACATGACGAATTGCATGCCGTAGCACAGGCAATTCGTCGAAACATTCCGTACTATGCACTCGCACCATTTGGCAGTGATTTAGAGCAGAATGGTTTCCCAGAAGGTGCGTTGCTAAGTCATCTTCATAGGTTCATTGAAAATCGCGATGGTAAAAAATATAATTTAGAGGAACGATGCATGATATGCCAATTGTCACCAGATTCTTTATATCAGTACTGTGGCAATTTACTTCAGAAGCACCTTGTTATTCCACCAAGCGATATGGATGGCAGTAAAAAATACACATCCTGTGACTTTATCACCGTGTGTCCGAATTGTCATACAGCATTGCATCAGTATCGTCCATGGTTAAGCAAAGAAAAATGCGGAAATTTACTCCGCTGACGGGGGTGTAGTTAGTCCATGTATGGCTATGAGTGGACAGCGGAATATGGCATCTTCCGTCTGACCATTGATGCAAAGATTCAAAAAGAAATTCGTCCAGTCTTTCATGAAGAACTGGACTTTTTTGGGATGGATCAATATTGGGACTATCCCAAAGATACCGATAATCCTCTATTGTGGGCTGAAGGTATTCGCCGTTATGTAATGAATGGTGAATGTGTGGCAGAGGCACAGGGTGGTGGGTTCTACACAAAACCAACAATCAAACGATTGACCGAAGATAGACTTCAACTTAAGCCAATAGATGTTGAACGCCTTTACGAGGTTAATCAGGCTCTTATGGTAAGCCTCGAACAGAAGGCAATACAATTTATTCAAACGCAGCACGAGAAATATCAGCCTAAGGGCTATTCGTTCATTTGTGCCTTTTCAGGCGGCAAAGACTCTCTTGTTCTACTCGATTTAACCTCTAAGGCTTTAGCTCCCGGAGATTTTTATGTTGTGTTTAGCAATACTGGCATGGAACTATCGGACACACTAAAAGCAGTCGATGCGGCAAAGCGACTATGGCCGAACTTGCGGTTTGAAGAAGCAAAGTGCCATATGAAACCAACTGATTCTTGGGATGAGTTTGGGCCTCCCGGTCGCAGGATGCGTTGGTGTTGCGTTGTTCACAAGTCTGTTCCGACCATTATCAAGTTGCGTGAGATTATTGGTAATTATAACGCCAAAGCTGTTGTATTTGATGGTGTTAGAGCAGAAGAAAGTGCAAGAAGAGCCAAATACGACGATGTAAGTGAAGGAGCAAAGAACATTAGTCAGGTGAATGCCAGCCCAATACACAAATGGAACACAGCTGAATTATACTGCTATATTTTGAAAAATTCATTGATGATAAACAATGCGTATCGTCTTGGCTTGTTCAGAGTCGGATGTATGGTCTGTCCGTTGTCATCCGATTGGTGGGATGGTATAGCAAACGCATATTACAAAAACGAAATGAAACCTTTGCTGCAACGTGTAGAGGAATATGCAAAAAGAACGAAGCCTGAAAACGAAGTCAAAAAGTATATTGAAGATGGTGGATGGAAGGCTCGAATGGGGGGACGAGGGCTCCTCAACGGAGGAAATCGAGTAACAGAGCAAATTCAGAATAATGAACTCACTTTCACCATCAATAACGCGACACAGAATTGGCTATCGGTTGCACCCATTCTCGGCTCTATTACTGAACAGAACGACATACACGGTGTTCACAAAATTAGCGGAATTAATTATGAGTATCGAATAGTAAGGGAAGAAAGTTCATTAAAAGTTTCGTATAAGCCATTCTCAAAGATGGACAGATTTGTTATCAGCCATCTAAGAGGAATTGCGTATAAATGTGCTTTCTGTAAAGGCTGCCGCGCATGTGTTGTGCAATGTCCAACGGGCGCGTTTACTATTCAGTCAGATGGCTCAATTCTAATAAGACAGTCAATTTGTGTCCATTGCTATAACTGTCTAACTTTTTCAGAGAAAAGTTGTTTGCTTGCAAAGTCGCTCAGCACAACAAATGGAGGCGGAAACGGTATGGATATGAAGGGCATGAATCCCTATCAGCACTTTGGATTAAGGCAGGCTTGGGTTGAACATTTTATGTCTGAAGGCGTAGAGTGCTTCGGGCAAGGAGTTCTTGGCAATCGTCAATATGATGCATTGAAAGTCTGGCTCAAGGAATCGCAGATGCTGGAAAGTAACAGCAAAAACAAGTTTCTATCCATCACACCCATTGGAGAAAAACTGATCAAGTTCGGGCCCTATAAACCGATTACTTGGGCTGTTATCTGGGCAAATTTGGCGTATAACTCCACAATTTGTCATTGGTATTGCCTAAATGCCGAAATTGGCGCAACCTATGAGAAGGGCGACCTCGTTGTCATGTTGGGCGAGAATGGTTCTAAGTCGAGCCGTGACAACGCAATTACCGCACTGACTGAAACACTCCGCCAATCCCCCATTGGTTCAGCTATCAAGCAGGGGGTTGCAATGGAGATTACAAAGAATACATATTCCTACCTCCGTGCCGGTTGGGATTACCCTCACGCCGCCGCATTGCTCTATGCGCTGTATCTCTACGCGGAGCGCACCGGCCGCTACAGCTTCACATTCACTGACCTCGTTAACGCCCACAACAACCCTGACGGCGCGGGCATGTCCCCGGCAGACATCTTCGGTATTGACGTGAAGAACTTCCGCGAACATGTGCAAGGGCTGGCGGTGGACTTCCCGAAGTACATCCGCGTGTCTTTCGTTGCCAATCTGGATAACATCATTCTTGAACCCGGAATTTCTTCTTTGGACGTTCTGGTGCTTGCTGAAGAATAACACAGAAAGGAATATGCAGCCATGCCTACCGCCAAATACAGCAATTATCTTGAAATCAACCCGTCTTTCGAGTCGGTCGTTGACATTGATGCGGATACGCGAAATACAAACCTATGGCGCGAGTATATCGTCGGGGATGATATGGAGTCCCTTGTCGAGCAGATGTGCCAGTCTATCGGCAACGAAGCACCCGACTTGCGCCGTTCCTTCTGGATTCATGGCTCTTACGGAACTGGCAAGAGCTATGCTGCTATCTTCGTCAAGCACTTGATGGAAGAAAAGCCGGAAGTGGTGGGCGATTTCCTCGCGGCATCCAACCGCTTGGCGAAGTACAAGAACCGCGTGATGAAATTCCGCAGCAAGGGCGACTTCCTCGTCGTATGGAAGACCGGATGCAGCGGTATACGGTCAGGCGACATGATGCTGCTGGAGATGGAACAAGCAATACAGCAGTCACTGGTTGCAAAATTTGGTGACAAAGCACAGCTCGGAAGCAGTTCTTTACTTGATGCTGTAAAGGCGAAGCTGGACGACCCCGGCACAAACTGGGATTATCTGATAGAAACGACCTCGCTGGGTGATGATTACAGCTCCGCCGACGAACTGCGTGCCCAAGTCAATGAAGGAAATCTGAAAGCTATTCAAGCGGCTGCTGCCATAATTCGTCGGCGCGGCGGCTTAATCAACAACCTTGATACCTTCAAGGCGTGGATTGCCGATGTGATTGAAAGCAACGGGCTCTCCAAGAGCGGTATTTTCTTTATCTGGGACGAGTTTACCGAGTACGTTGCCCACAGCGATGATCATACGGTTATGCAGCAGATTTCCGAATTCTGCAAGGTGCAACCGCTGTTTATGCTCTATGTCGTTCACCGCAGTCAGGAAATGGTGGATAGCATGGGCAAAGACCGCTATCAGATGATTACCAACCGTTTCCACCAGACGGAGTTCCATGTTAGTGCGGATGCCGCCTTTGACTTGATTGCTGGCTCTATTAACGTCCGCAACGGCATGAGCGAAACGTGGAAGGAAGATCGCAAGGCAGTCATCAAGCGGATTCAGCCTTCCCTGCCGGACATGTCCGGGCTGGATGATAAAATCAGCGAACATATCCAGCTGTTTTGCCCAATGCACCCCATGACGATTCGTCTGCTCTCCCGCGTTGCAGAGAGCTTTGCCGCGGCGCAGCGAACGATGTTCCGCTTTATGAAGGATGGATCCAGCACCGAATTGGGCTTCCTCGGCTATATCAGCAAGTATGGCCCGGATGACCAATTCTGTTGGCTCACGCCCGACTGGCTGTGGGACTATTTCTTCACCCGCACAAGCGACTTCAGCGACAAGGACACCAAAGCTGCCGAATATATCCATCACTACGAAGAAAGCAAACATTTGGTAGAAAACGATGAGAATGCGCATTGCGTGTTTAAGACAGCTATGCTGCTGCTTGCAGTCATGTCCTCCACAAAAGGCGTTTATGGTGGTATGAAGGCACATGGCGGTATTTCTGCCACACAAGACTGCTTAATCAATTGCTTGGCTGGTGTAATGTCTGCTGACAAGGTGAAGGACTTGCTTACAACCCTGGAAGATTGCAAAATACTGCTTCGCGATGAAGCTACGAATGGTGTTATCCGCTTGCAGCTGCCTTTCCGTGGTGCTAACGGCGATGATTTCAAAATCCGGTACGAAGAAAATGACGGCAAGTACAGCCGCTATCAAATGTTTGCAAAGGATGGAAAGTTTTCATCAGCTTTTGAGAAGCTGGCATGGGATGAAAACGATGCTGCTTTCAAGCGCATGAAAATCTGCGTATGCTGTGCTGAAACGCGTTCCATTAAAACACGTCTGGAAGAAGTCAAGAAGGAACTGGATAAGTGTCCCTATAAGCTCGGCTTGCTGATTGTTACAGTGAAGGATGAGGCCCAGTACAAGTCTATTCAGAAGGATTTGGAAGGCACCGCAGCAAATTCTGGTGAACCTCGATTGATTATTGCATTGGTCAAAACGCCGTTTACTGATGAAAAGCGGAAGCAGTGGCTGACAAACATCACGAAGCAGGAATTGGCAAGTAGCAGCGTGAAGACTGCAGCTGCTTCCCAGTACGAAAACGATGCCCGCATTATTGTAAGCACATGGGTCAATGAAGCTGTAAGCGTCAGCAACATCATTGCGTGGAATGAGAAAAATGTCTTTACTAACCAGTTTGGTATGCTCAATCTGAGAAAAACCATCCGCATGAACGTGCAGGATGTACTCTTCCCGTATGCGCCGGAAACCATCGTTGTCACCAGCACAGCCTATAAGCCTTGCAATGATCCGGCACCACTTGCGGGCATTACTCGCGCAGCAACAAATTCTCAGTTGAAAAACGTTCTTGATGGTTTGAAGCAGCCCGGTCTGCTTTCGCTGAATACCATTAACAGCATGGTAGATGCCAATGGCAGCAAGCAAGCCACATCCGTCAGTGCACTTGCTAAGTTGATTCGTGATGAGATGGAGTCCGGCCAGAAAGTTGTTTTGAGCGATTTGTGGGTAAAGCTGCAAGCAGCACCGTTCGGTTATTACAATTGCATTGCCTGCGGCGTTCTGCTTGGCTATGTGTTTTCTTGCTATAAGGATAGTGCTTTTAGCTGGACAGACAACGTGCAAAGCACGCATGTTCTGGGTGATGCCACGCTCAAAACATTGATTCTGAACATGGTTAAGGGAATCATGACAACCGACTACCTCTCTGCAGGCAGCGTTACATTCCAGAACTTCCGTCAGTATGCCAAATGTATTCTGAATCTGTCGGATGCACAGATTGCCAATGAAACAGAATGCTGGCACAATATGCGTGAAGCTGTAACGAAGTCCGGTTCTCCGTTCTGGGCACTCAAGTATCTGCCAGATGCATCCTACGGCAGTCCTGATTTCAAGCAGGCAGCGATGAAGATTATTGACAATATGCAAGAATTCATTGCTGCTGAAAATAACCGTGAAGGTGCAATGAGCAATGTTCTTCAGCTTTTTAACGGTCGCGGCAAACTGAGAGTCAATCTCACAAAGGCATTCCAAGATAAGAACATAATGGCTGTTGCTTTCCGCACCTTCCTGTTTGATGCATCGCCTGAATTGAAGGCGATTGCAGGCAAGCTCTCTGTGACGCCAGAAGCGCTTAGCGACAAGCTGCACATGGTGATGCAAAATGCCATCTATACTTGGACAGAGGAGCAGGTAAAGGGAAAGTTGCCGGACATCGTAAGCGAATACGGCTATCTTGATGCGCTGAACAGTGCCTTGGAAAAAGTCTACCACAGCACAGAAGATGCTGTGAAAGACCTTGCTAACCTTTTCAAGTTTCTGCGAGTTTCTATAGCAGCCATTGCGAAGCTGGATAAGTCTTGGTTTTCAGCAATGCAAATTCTGTATAAAGTTTCTCACAATGGCATCAGCCATATGACGCAAGAGGAGCGTACTGCTGACATTGCAGTTCTAACGCAGTATGGAAAAAATGCCATGGACTGCTTGAAAGATGCCAGACCTGTGCTGGCTGATATTCTGGAAAGCGAGGATATTGACTGCACACAGCAGGAACTTGATTCAATTTATGCTGGTCTTAAAGATATGACCTGCGATACATCGCTATCTCAGTTCGAGAAAGAGTTGAAAACACAGATTGGTCGCATTAGTCAGGTTAGAAATCGTGCGCTGCTTCAAGAACGTTGGCTTAGCTTGACAGGCAAAGAGTCTGTTAAGGCGTGGTGTTCCGATCATAGCGCACCGCTGCTCTGGATTATTCCAAAGGAGTTCAAAAAGAACTTTGTCACGTTGATTGATGTGCAGAAGAATAATCGCGTGCTTGATCAAAGTGTTCAGAACGCAATCAACACACTGTCCACTATGGACGCTGCCATTCTGAACGATAGTGCAAAGATTAATGATGCTTTTATGAAAATTATAGGCATTGAATATGCATCGCTCTTCCAAGAATGTGGCCCGGTTATCCTTGCACAGGCCAAAATGCGCATTGGCAACGACATGAGTGCATGGGACACTTCTGATCTGCCGACGCTTCTTGGGTTGCTAAAGAATGCACAGAAAGAAAAAGCAAAGAAGGAGAAACTGGCGGGTGCAAAGAAGAAAGCTGCCGTTATGCCTGAAAGTGATCTGCGCAGCCGCGTTGTGCAATTTTTGGACGAGCACCCGGAATTCTGTGATTTCTTCGCCAAATAATGGAGGAAATAGAGATGACTATTTTGCAGGTTATTGATAAGCTGAACAAGGAAAAGCAGGAGGGAATCCCTTCCCGCTTTCCTTGCCGCGCTATCATGGTTAAAAATGTGCAGCAATACTGCGAGCTTCTTTCTGAACTTCAAAAAATTCCTGACATCGTGAAAGTTTCGCCTGCTGAATTGTTTTCCTCTGCTGATGTAATGCCGCAGTATATCAACTTAACAGCTTCCCAGTATGCCAATCAATGGGTTATTTTGACTGGTGTGAGCGAATATCTTCGCTTGTTCGGCAAGAGTGAATCAGTAAATAACCGTTTTTCTTCGCTGTGGAGCCACCAAGTTCCCGCAACCAGCCGTGGCCGAATCATTATTCCACTATGGGGATGCGAAGCGCAATGGCATGACCGTTCTTTGCATCTTTGTGAAGATGAACGGCAAAATGATTTTTACATGGATTGTTCTTCGTCAGACGAAGAGGAAGAACATATGAGTCTATTAGTTTTATCTGGGGCATTTGAACAATATATTTCGCAATTATCTGCACAGACGGGAATTGTGCTTAACGGATTACAGGCGTGGTATGAACATTGGGCAGATCCTTCTGCAAATCAAAGCAAATTTCTACTATTAACTAATCGACATGCATCTATTCAGACTACAGAGGGGAATGTCTCTATCCGCGTGATTCGAGATACCTTTTCCTTTGTTCAGGAAAACCTTCAGGATGGTTACACACTGACAAAAGATACCTGCCCACCGGAAGCACAACATATACTATTCGAATATTCGTTGGCGGGGAAAACACTGGATGACGCTATTTTATCTGCGCTTAATATGGCAGCATTTCGTGAAATTGATGCCATGAGTAAATGGACTGTGCTTTCAGAAGGACAAAAGCAACTGGTATCTCTTTGGGTCAAACGTCACCCAGAGAACAGTTATCTCTATCACTGCATTCAGGCCAGTACCAATCTACAAGATATTCCCGAGCATGTACTACATGATATTTTTCATCTTCGCTCTTCTCATCCCGAATGGGATAACGATAGTCAGCATCTCGTTTCAGCTATGAAACTGCAAAAAGATAGTATCTTTTTCAGCGAATTGGATAAGATTGCTGTGTATGAAGAACGGCTTAAGTTCTTATCAGGTGGAAGTAAAGAAGAGAAAGTATATTTGCTTCACATGATTGGTAAATGGATGCGCGAGGATGCAAATCAAGTACGAAACTGTGAACTCCTTGAAAAGACATATCCGGCGCTTTATGCATACCTCGGTGGTAAAACATATGATTCTGATTTGAGCAAATATTTTGCACTCTACAAATCCCATAAACTTGAAAATTCTTTGCCAACAGATGAAGAGCTCTATTTCTCTGGCATTCGGACTGATTCTTACGATTATCGATATGCGCTCCTTAGCGAATCGGTAACAGACGATTGCATTGTCTTGTGGATTGATGCACTGGGCGCAGAATGGCTTCCACTGCTTGCTTGGTCGCTTGAACAGAATCATAATGGCAAGATTGCCAGCATTTCAATTGCACAGGCAACGCTCCCAACTGAAACCTGTTTTAATGAGCAGTGGAAGCAGATGAATGCGCCGCATATGAAACTGGATCGTTTGGACAAATTGGCGCATAAGGGAGTCGTTGATGTTCCGGATTACTATGCCTGCATAGAAGAACAGATTTCTTTTGTGGGCAGCCTTGCCGCAAGGGTTGACGAACTTCTTGCGTCATATCATCGCGTAATTATTACCGGTGATCACGGCACAAGTCGTTTGGCAGCACGTTTTTTCCATAAATCTGATGGAATGAATCCGCCGCAAGGTGCAACTGCATGCAGTCATGGCCGCTATTGCAAATTAACCGCGCCAGCAATTGCACAGACATATCAGACAATTGCCAAAGATAGTGCTGGTTGCCAGTACCTTGTGTTTACCAATTATGATCATTTCACGCAATCCGGCTTTGCAGCTGGCGCTGACGATGAAAATGCAATCTACGGTGAGGTACACGGTGGTGCAACCCCGGAAGAAATGTTAGTCCCTGTTGTTGTTTATGACAGCATAAAGGAAAAGCCGCTAACTGCTCAATGGCAAAAGTCTGAAGTTAAGATAATGATGAAGAAGGCAAAACCTGTTCTAAAATTTAGCCGTCCTGTTCATTCGCTTCAAGTCAAGCTGGGGAGCCATGAGGGGAAATGCACTCCTTCTTCCGACAAAAAGCAGTGGACAATTGAGTTCCCGTGCATTGCACCTAACACCTATGCTGCATCTATTGCAGCCGATGGTGTACTTGTTGTTACCGAACCGCTTAAGATTCTTTCTGCACTTGGTGGAGGGGATGGTGATTTGCCTTGACGCGGAAGAAAACCTGCTGCGATTGTGGAAAACAACTATCGAAAGACGAAGTTGCTTTAAGCCGAAAACTGATTGATGCGGATACTGAAGATTTCTACTGCATTTGCTGTCTTGCTGAGTATATTGGCTGTACGGAGCAGGATTTAATCGAGAAAATTCAGGAGTTCAAGGAACAAGGCTGTACCTTGTTCTTATAACGGAGGCTTATCATGCTTGAAGAGAAAGTCAGAGAAGTATTTGCTGATATGGTGGTGCTTAAAGATCCCCAGCGCAGCCAGTATTTCTCCAACCTCAGTATTCCATCTTACATGCGAGACTGGTTGGTCATGAAGTTTTCGGATGATGATGGCAGCATTGACTACAATAGTGTTCGTCGATACATCAAACGGTACATTCCCAATCGAGATGACTTCGAACAATATAAGTTCCAAATGGTGAATGGGGAAACTGTGCAATTCTTGGCACGAGTGCGGGTGTCCGTCGATGTCAAGCGCGGGAAAACCATGTTTGAATTGCCTGATTTCGGTGGTTCTCGCGGTGGTGCAGCTGGCGTTGTCGCATTCGATGTTGCGGAAGAATGGCAATCAACGCTTCTGCACGAAAGTGAAAATTGGGGCATTGTTTCACTTTCATGGACGATGGAAGGAACACCTTCGAAGCCGAAGGGCATCATCACGATGGTGGGCTACAAGCCGTTTTGCCCGTATTCCATTGACTTGGATTTTTACCGAGAAGCGCGGCGAGAATTTACAACGCAGGAATGGATTGACGTCATCATTAGTGCTGTTGACTATAATCCGGATGGCTACTGCAACAAAGATGGTGAAGTCAGCGAAGAAACGAAGCTGTTCTTTTTGCGCAGGCTTTTGCCTTTTGTGGAAAAGCGACTCAATATGATTGAGCTCGCACCGAAAGGCACTGGGAAAAGTTATGTGTTTGAGAAAATCAGCAAACGTGGTTGGCTTATCAGCGGCGGTACAGTTTCTCGTGCATCCTTGATTTATGACAATGCGAAAAAAGTGGGCGGCTTGCTTACCCGGTTCGACTATGTTGGTTTTGATGAAGTGCAGTCAATAACCTTCGAGCAGCCCGGTCAAATTCAGCAGGCATTGAAGCACTATATGGAGTTCGGCGAAATCAAAGGTTTTGATGCGATGCTGACTGCAGATGCCGGTGTCATTGTGCTGGGCAATATTGATGCAGATCGCTTCGACATCAACAAGAACATGGTTGAACATATCAGTGAAGTTTTCGGTGAATCAGCAACGTTAGACCGTTTTCATGGCTTTATTCCCGGATGGGAAATTCCTCGAATGACAACCGGAATGATTGCCAAGGGCTGGGCCATCAATACTGAATATTTTGCTGAAGTGCTGCACGCTTTACGCGATGATTTAAGCTACGCATCTATCGTGGATGAGCTCATTTCAGCACCGCCCAAAGCAGATAAGCGACATATGACAGCAATCACAAGACTATGTACTGCCTTGCTGAAGTTATTATTCCCCCATGTGCAATCTAAGGACGATATTTCATGGGAAGAATTTGAAAAGTATTGTCTGAAACCGGCCATTGATATGCGTTCGATTATCTACAAGCAGCTTTGCATCATTGATCCCAAGGAATACGATGTTCTTAGCAAGAGCATTCCCGAAATAACCCATAAGTAAATAAGCAGGTGATTCTCTGATGATATACGCTGACCATGCTGCTACCACGATGCTTTCTAATCAGGCCATGGAGGCAATGCGCCCTTGGTTGTGTGACGAGTATGGCAATCCCTCAACGCTTTATAGCCTTGCGCGAAATCCACGCAAGGCTATTGCTGATGCCCGGGCAATCATTGCTGAAGCAATTGATGCAAACCCTGATGAAGTTTTCTTCACATCATGTGGAACGGAATCCGATAATTGGGCACTATTGGGCACGGCATTGCGCTTTCCCTGCCAGCGTAAGCGTATCATTACAAGCTGTATAGAGCATCATGCAATTCTGCACACCTGTGACTTCCTTGAAAAGCTGGGCTATGAAGTGGTGTATCTTCCCGTTGATCATTCTGGTTTAATTAAGGAATCTGATTTAAGGAATGTAATCAATGATGCTACCGTTTTAGTGTCCATCATGTATGCCAATAATGAAATCGGCACAATCGAGCCGGTATGGGAGTATAGTCGCATTGCGCATGAGCACGGGGTACTTTTTCATACGGATGCTGTTCAAATCATGGGGCATGAGCATGTAAAAGTGCATACGATTGATGTTGACATGTTATCAGCATCAGCGCACAAATTTAACGGTCCGAAAGGTGTCGGTTTCCTTTATCTAAAAAAAGGCACACCGCTTGAACCGCTATTGCATGGTGGTGGACAGGAAAAGGGTATGCGTTCCGGAACAGAAAACGTAGCATCGATTGTTGGTATGGCAGTTGCGCTGCAAGAACATATGCAGTCTATTGACAATGAGCAGCAATACCTTGAAAATCTGCGGCATCGGTTAATCTGCGGGCTTCATTCCGCCTCTCTGGATTTTATTGTGAACGGCGCTGAGAAACACGTTCCGGGGAGCATATCCATTTCTTTCAGAGGCGTTGATGGGGAAATGCTGCTGCACCGTCTTGACTTGATGGGGGTTGCCGTTGCAACAGGATCAGCTTGTAATTCCAAAAACACAGTGCTGTCACATGTAATCAAGGCAATAGCAGTGCCAGAAGCGTATGCGAGGGGAACAATTCGCATCACACTCGGCATGGACAACAATGAGGAACAAGTGGACAAAATCGTAGCCTCATTACGAAAAATATTGACACGACCTTTGTAATCAACAATCAGAACGCAAAAAGAGCGGTCAAGACGTGGCACTGTCGGCACAAACGATCAACCAGTAATTAACAAATATCCTGTTATTTGCTGGTTACGTTACTTAAAAATCAATTTAGGAGGCGAACATATTCATGGACAAAAAGTATACAGACTTTATGGATGAAATATCATCCGATGAACTCTATGAAGGGCTTCTCGCATATGGGCTCTTTGCTGAAAAACTCCCACCCGTATTTACTTCTGTTCCTTTCTTCAATTACTGCAAAACACATTCAGAGGAATTTAATCTTAATAAGCACTGTAATGAATACATTACTTTTCGTGTAATGCGTAATATTAGCATACCACGACTTATGGGAATTCCAAATCCTTTTAGGTATCAAATGCTATGCGCTGAACTTAAAAATGACTGGGATCAGTTGCGCACCCACTTTCACAAGCAGACGGACGGGCAGAATTATCGTGTCAGTCGAATTCACGTTCGTAAGGAATACGACAGCAAACGTATTTTTGAAATGAACTATAAAAACTGGCGAACAGATGGCAACCCGGAACTTGATTTGCTAATTCATAATGTTGGGAAAAACAATGACAGTAGCAAAGTAGCATGCCGTTTTATCGTTCAAGCTGATATTTCTACTTGCTTTGCCAGTGTTTATACGCATTCGATACCATGGGCTTTAGCTGGAAAAGGTATCGCAAAACAAGAAATCGGGAATGACGAATTGTATTATAACAGAATTGATAAAGCATGTACTAATATGCGCAATGGCGAAACACACGGACTCCTTATTGGGCCACATGCCTCAAATCTACTGGCAGAGATTATCCTAACTGTCGTTGATAAAGAACTTTACAATAAAGGCTATCGATATGTTAGACATATTGATGACTACGACTGCTATGTTACCAGCCGTGATGAAGCACAACGATTTCTACAGGATCTCGAACAGGAGCTCCGCAAATTTGATTTGCCGTTAAATCATAAAAAAACCAAGATTGTAGAGCTCCCAACTTGCATAGATGCAAACTGGAAACGTCAGCTGGACGACCTGCCCAAAGTTGGTGTATCAGGACTGGTTGAGTATCCACAAGTGAACGCATTTATTGATACTGCATTAACGCTGGCTAAGGAAACGGGAAATTTTGCTATTATGAATTATGCCATTAAAAAGCTGAAAGGAGCAAAACTCTCTAAGAACGGAAAGAAGCTTGCAGCAAAACGTTTTATGCATATGGCTACACTCTATCCATATCTTTTACCTCTGATGGAGGAATATGTGTTTACTCCATATAACGTTGACATATGTGATATCAAGGCGTTTTCAGATGTAATATATCAGGAGGCTACCAAACTCAATGATTATGAAAGTCTATGCTATTCAACTTATTTTGCAGTTCGTTTTAATTTTGGGCTTGATGAGTTAAAAGAGAACCGTGCCAACAGGATGGAATATATAAAAGACACTAGCGATTGCTTGCTGCTGACTATGACGTGGATTTATTTTATGAAGCAAAATCATGGAAATACAAAGGCAACGGAGGTAAAACCGTTTAATCAAATGGCCAGAGAGCTAAAAGACACAGATATGGATCGTTATTGGTTGTTCTGTTATGAAGTTTTGTCCTGCGGCAATCTATCCGACCCATGGAGTGAAATGAAGAAGGCAAACATAAGTTTCATTAGAAAGGAAATAAGGGATCTTTATACTTCATCCAATCATAAGACAAATTGAATAGTTTGCATTACTTAAAATCAAACGTGTAGGCAGATTACTATATCATTAAGGATCCCCTCATAATTGTGCCCAAACCATCCACATCATCCCCGCTGGGCAAAAATTTCGAGAAAAAGCGCAATTCAAGCGCACTATTTGCACGCGAAATAAACCTCGTTACGCAACCTTCATTCGATTGCGAGCAAGGTATAAATTCGCAAGTGCAAACAGTGTGCAGCAATGCTGATGCAGTTCTTCCCGTCCTCGGAATCGTGTTTTGCAAAAATGAAAAATTCTCTTTATCACGCAAAACATATGTTCTACTTTGGAACGAACCGAGGATTTCGCATGTTCGATTGCCTTGAGCAGCTCGAACTTTTCGCCGCTTGCTTTCTTCAGCTGCGACGGACGCTTGTTGATAAGATACCGAATAGGCTGCTTTTTGTCGTTAACAAGGATGGCATCCTCCTTTTTCTCTGCGCCCAGATACCCGCTGTCTCCATAAACTTCCTCCTCCGTTTCTTGAAGAAGATCGACGACTTTGTTGCTGTCGTGCACATTGGCGGCTGTTGTTTCCAACGTATGAACCAGTCCGCTGTCCGCATCCACGCCGATGTGCTCCTTGTAGCCGAAGTACCATTGGTTGCCCTTTTTTCTTTGTGCGGGATTGCCCTGGATATTTGTAAATCGTCGCTCCCCGTGCGGGGCACAGAAATCAATTTTCTAAGACCGCACACAAAAGGTCAAGTTCCAGCAGGCAATCCAGCATAATTTGTGACAACGGACGTTTGGAATTTGTCTGCGCTTTGTAGCGCTTGATAAGCGACAGCGCAAATTTGCGCAGCGCATTTAGATTCTGCTGTGCTGTCTTGTTTGCAATCCGGCAGTAATCTTCACCGTAATGAACATCTAACAGCCAGTGCATCGGCTCGACCGCCCACTCCATCCGTGCATGATGAAGCAGTTCTTCCGCCGACAGTTTGCGGCTGGAAATGTAGTAGTGCTACTCTTCGGTGCGCTTGCCGTCAACTTCGACTTCCTTTCGGATTGCGCCGATGCAGCACAGCCCCTTCCATTTTTCCTTCCCGCATAGCCATTCAGCATCATCGGTCGTGTACGCCGTCCGAATTTCAATCCGCTCGCGGTTCTTTTCCACCGTCCGCTTCTTGTCCATGCGACCGCGGAGGTCATCATTCTTGACGTATTCGGCAATTTCTTCTTCCAAATTGCGCTGATTTGCCCTGACATCCAGCAGATAATCTGCTTTTCCCGCTACGACAGCTTCTGCCGCTTTCTGATGACAATTCAGTGCATCCGCGACAATCAGGCAGCCCTCAATGTCCATTTTTTCAGCAGCTCCTGCACCGCCGGGATTTCGTTGCTCTTGTCTTCGACGGCTTCGGAAGCCAGCGTAACGCCAATTTCACAGATTTGCGCACTAATAATGTGCAGTGGGCTATCCATGTTTTTCTTGCCAACGGTAGAACGAATCGTCTTGCCATCCGGCGAAATAGTTGTTTCAATTTCATTTTCTGGCAAGAATTGTGAAGTCCTTTTCATCATGCATTGGTTCAGCGTGTCAGGCTTTACCATTTTCAAGAGTGTCAACAGCCCAAAGTAGCACGGAATATGCTCTATTTGGAATTTCTCCTTCAAAAATTCCTTCACGCGCGCATTTTTCGCCCAATGATGGATCTGGCTCACGTTCCTGAACCCGCACAGGCTGCCCAGCACCACAATTCCGATGCTTCCGCGATGCTGCAAAAGTACCCGTTGTACTCCTCGTTCGTCTCGACTTTCTCAAAGAAGTCGATCAGTGTTGTTCTGTCCATGCGTACAGTATAGCACATTTTCCACAATTTGAAAATTGATTTCCGTGCCGTGCGGGGAGCGTGGGTTGAAATGATTTTGAAATCGTCACCAGCGGCGAACATGCCGTCGCTCCCCGTGCGGGGAGCGTGGGTTGAAATTTTCTGTTGTTATGATGAAAATGGGGCGGATGCGCCGGATTTTCGCCGGAAAAACGCACTTGCAGAAGCCTCAGGGGCTGCCGGATTCGCCCCTCCCCGCCCCTGAGGCTCCCTTTTCGCCCGTGCGCCGGATTTTCCCCGTTGCATCCGCCGCGCCAAGTTGCGGCAAGAGGTTACATCGTCATGCTTTCGTCACCCGGAACGGCCCGAATTTTCCCGCGCCGCCGTGGTTCTCGCCGTCCAGCGACATCGCAAACAGCGCCATCCGCGCGCCGACCCATGTGTGCCGCGCAGGGCTGAACGGCTCGCCGAAGCGCCGCCAATCCCCCTGATGCTGATACGCAAACGCCGCGCGCGCCGTGTCGTCCCCCGTCGGCTGAAGCACCATCCGCAGGGCAAGCTGCTCCGCTGGCGCGTCGATTTCCTCGCACACCCGCTCCTGATGCGCCTCGCCGTCCGACTGCACGAAAACCAGTCGCATCCCCGCCGCCGTCCGCCGCAGGGCGATGTACGCGTACTGCCCGCCGATGAGCCCGAAGCCCGCCTGCTCGCCGATTTGCAGCGCGCGGGCATCCAGTGTCACCTCCGCCGTGAAGGCGGGCGCGGCGATTTTCTGCGTCAGCACATGCGGGCAGTTCCACAAAATCCCGTTCGGTGCGGGCAGGGCGGCAAGCGTCAATCCGCCGTCCACAGCATAGAAATCCGCGCACCAATTGCCCATAAACTGCCATTGCAGCCCCAGCGAATCCGCAAAATCATCACTGCATTGCAGCGAAAGCGGCGGCTGATGCGTTTGTGACGGCTTGCGCCACGTTTCCACCGGCGTGCCGTACGTTTCGCCCGCCACGGGTTCGCCGATAATCGGCCAGGCGTCCGCCTGCCACGCCATCGGCTGCAGGTGGGTGACGCGCCCGTACAGCCCGCGGCTCTGGAAGTGGATGAACCAGTCGCTGCCATCCGCCGCCGTCACCCACGCGCCCTGATGCGGCCCGTTGACGCGGCTGTTCCCCTGCCGCAGGACGATTCTGTCCTCGTACTCGCCGTCAATCCGCCGACTGCGCAACACCGTCTGCCAGCCCGTCGCCACGCCGCCCGCGGGAGCAAAGATGTAGCACCAACCATCCCGCTTGTAGACCTTCGGGCCTTCAATCGTCGGGTGATTTGCCGTGCCGTCGAACAGGAATTTGTCCTCGCCGATGGCGTGCGTGCCGTCCGCGCTCATCGGGAAGATACCGATTCGGCTCTTGAACCCGATGCGGCTGTTCGCGTAGGCGTGGATGACGTACGCCCTACCGTCGTCGTCCCAGAAAGGGCAGGGGTCAATCAGCCCTTTGCCCGCCCGCACGAGCTTCGGCGCGTCCCACTGCCCGCAGGCATCCGCCGCGCGCACCATGTAGATGCCCTCGTCCGGCATCCCGTAATAGATGTAGAAAAATCCATCGTGCCAGCGGATGGCGGGCGCCCACACGCCGCACGCGTGGCGGGGGATTTCGTAGCCCGGTTCGGGGATGTTGGGCAGCGCGTAGTTCACCAGCCGCCAGTTGACCAAATCCGCCGAGGTCAGAATCGGCAGCCCCGGCACATAGTTGAACGAGGATGCCGTCATGTAGTAGGTGTCGCCGACGCGAATCACGTCGGGGTCGGAGTAGTCGCAGCACAGCACGGGATTGCGGTAGCTGCCGTCGCCTTGGTCGGGGAGGTACAGTTCGTCCGTCATTGCGCCTTTCCTCCTGAAGTCGTTCTAAACGAAAAGTTTCCTATTTATATGGATTTTTCCTGTGTGGAAAAGGACCCAAGCCTCCCCTGCAAGGGGAGGTGGCGCATCAGCGCCGGAGGGGTTGTCCCCCGCCGCTCTAACCCCTCAGTCAGATTGCGCTGACAGCTTCCCTTTCAGGTGAGCCTCTGGTTCGTGTCCCTTCACTCCGCATACCCTGTCGCCACGCCCTCATACGCATTCGTCGCCGGGTCGAAGGATTTGCGCGCCTGCACCGTCAGGCAAGTACCCGTGAATCGCAGCAGCATGTCCACGCCGCAGGGGGCATCGTCGATGATTTGGC
>OGKZ01000786.1_pt1 | contig 27910 bp, 34 predicted proteins | sample 1572571 | NCBI WGS metagenome assembly OGKZ01 (sample SAMEA2581906, study PRJEB24529) | metagenome | biome: Human gut stool | place: China | collected 2011 | reverse complement strand
GTTCGTTGACTCTTCACAGCATAATCATCTGATAGTTTGCAAGTCCACCTATGGAGATTATAATCTCCGGACGATGTTTCTGCAACTAGAAATTTTGAGGTACTAATGGATAGCATCATTCTTTTCCATATCATTCATCAATTTATCAAAGTCACTTTCATATAGTGAATCCTGTATAACTCTGTATTTCTCAAACTCACTTTCTGCAAATTCCTTTGCAATAGCTGCTAATGAATAGAACTTATAATTGTATGTTTTCCCATCATCCGCAGTTTGTGCAAATTTTGCACAAACTGAATTTTCATCTAATTCTCCCTCTTTAAAAATATTGCTCAGATGCTTTGTAACCACACTTCTATCTACATCAAAAAGCTGCGAAATTGCTTTCTGCGTAAGCCATACATCGCCATTCTGAACCCTGACTTCTATTCCGTCTTCTCCTGCATCTCGTGTGAAAACCAAGAAATCAACAGTGCTATTTCTTATCTGTAATTCTTTGCTCATAAAAGTGTTCCTTTCTATATTCTCATGAATGTTACTCTTACATCTTATAGAATCCATATGTTTTAGTCCTATTCAGCTCAACCATTATCTCCAAATGTAATTTCCATCAATTCACTGGCTATCTCTTTACTCAGAATCCTCATAATACTGTCATCAACCTTATCCTTAAAAAACTTTTAATCTCCTCACTTATTCTTCCATACTCATAATCATGCACATAATGTGGGCAATCCAATTCTATGTACTTCCCAGACTCCACTTCTGAGATGTATTTTTCCTGTATCCTTCTCCATGTTTCTTTATCAAAACCAGTTCCACCAGTTCCATCAGAAATAAAAAGCAGCATAGGAACCTGTGGTACTCCATTTTGAGCTACAATTATTGCATTATCCTTAACACTCTTCGCTTCATTTATCATTGTTACAGTTGCCGTTCTGTTATAAAAAATTGCTCTATACCTATTCTTTTCGTCATTAGTCAACGTTCCATGCTTTATAGCATCACTTTCCGCAAGTGTAGGAATTAGTCTGGTAATTCCTAAATTCGCTGCATATTGTCCAAGTTTCATTAGTGGAAGATTTATTTTCATATTCTCGTAATATTCTGGCACAGCCATATCCAAACCTATGATTGCTTCAATTTCATCCGGATATTCTTGTGCCCAATACAGGGCTTCAATTCCAGACATAGAATGCGGACATAAAACATATGGACCATCAATTCCTGCTTTATTCAAAGCTAATCTTGTTTCAGATAATATAGTCTGTATGTTTCTGTCTTCATCAACAATATCACTATATCCATATCCAAATTTTTCAACGACAACAATTCTATAATCATCACGCAACAACGAATATAAGGATTTAAAATCCAAAATAGGGGAACAGGTTCCACCCCCTGATAAAAATACCAGCGTTCTAGAACCACTCCCTTCCACATATATGCTCATATTATTTCCATTTATATCAACAAGCTGTCCTAATGGCTCTCGCAATTTTTTCTCTGCATTAAGTCTATATCTATGATAAACAAAGCAAATCAAAATTAAAATAACAATAACTGCTACTATCCATAATAATACCCGCAACATTGTTTTAGCTCCTTTTTTCATTATCTTTACATATCCCTCCTGAAATAAAAACGGCAATACAAATAATAATCACCTTACACACCAGTGAAACAAAGAGATTTCCACCAACAGAAATCTGCGATAATGTATTAATCAATGCATGTGTCATTGCACATATCCACAAGCTCCTTGTTTTATTGTATAATGCAGATAAAATAAAACAGTTTGTCAAAAGTCCAAGTAAAAAGCTACCTACATGAATTGATTGCATTGAACCTTCAATAAAAAAATAAAGGAAATGCCATATTCCCCAACAGACAAATGTCACACATGTCGAAAACACATACTCATGTTGTTCCTCAATAATTGGTTGAAACGTATATCTCCAACCTATTTCTTCAATCCCACCGAACAAAATTGCTTTTACAAATAATATAACCGGAATATACCAATTCTTTACTTGTAACATTCCACCCATTAATAGATAACAAAACTCTATACTCAAAAACATAAAAACAAGCAAGTAGCCGAAGATAGGTTGCTTTATGTTCACAAACTCGATTACAATCCTCTTAAAATTTATTTTTCGATATCGAATTGTGACAATGCTCCCCCACATTGCCGAAGAAATTCCGCCAATTCCAATTGCTATCATCCCAATTACCGTTGTGTAATCAACGACTATCCCTATCTTACGCAATAGGAAAACTATGATCGCTATTACCGTAATTTGTCCTATAGTTCCAGTTAAATATAATCTAATCGCATTTTTTCTATCCACAGAATTATCCATGTCTTCTTCCTTCTTTAGTCAAAATCCGTAAAAACTCTTTCCCATTATTCTCCCCACAAATAGAGCCAAACTAGAGCCATTCTATAAAACAAATGCCGGAAGCCCGCATAAATACAGGCTTTCGGCATTTCTGTCCGTTATTCAAACTCGGCAAATCCAAGGATGTTCTTAAATATATTTGTTTAAGTTTCGTGCCTTTTTGGCCGTTATTTTATTTCTGTTACATATATTATTTTGGCTCGCTGATTTTCTGTTGCCAATTTGTTGCCATATTCTCTTTGTTATAAACGTTGTTTTAACACATCATAAAAATGTTCTGTTTTTCGCTGTTGGCTCACAGATTCATAAATAAAGCGATATTCTCTATCCACGTCATTTCTCGCTAACACGTATTTTTTTATATCCGTATATCTCTTTAATCGAGGCCAATATTGCAAAAAGTCTGGCAAAGAAACATCTTCCTTTAAAAAAGTCGCTGTCGGCATATCTTTTTGTGCTGCCATACCTACTTCAAATGGAACCCACTGTGAAAATCTTGTTATACTCGACATAACAACAATTATGTCTGTGCAATCATTCAAGTTTGCACGTATGTGATCAGTTAAAGCTTTACCGTTTTCTGTTATGGAATTGTCAAGCAAGTCAAGATAACATTCCACTTTAATTTCTCGCAATTCTTTTGCTATCAAATTTGCCGTAGCTGCATCTTCTAATTTATGAGATATAAATATCCGCATTTCTTACCACCTTATCTTTAATACACATTCCGGCAAATCCAATCCTCCAATGAATCTTTTCGTTTAGCTATTACCGGAATATTTAAATTTGTAATATTAGAACTTGTACTTTCAGTAATCTTAACAGCAACAACCGGCTTACCAATAGAAATAGCAAATCGTATCTCATCCATCGACATTCCGTAATTATTTGCTGGACGATTTGAACAAACAACAACATTTGCATATTTAATCTGTCTTTGAATTTGCGGATCTACATTATATCGCCTATCAATACTGTCAAACGGTGAGCTACTTGGGACAGAATAATCTCTTACATTGTATTTTGTTCTATCCAATAATGCAGTAATCGTTTCATAGTCATCATTGTTCCAACGATGTGGTATAAATACATTTATCATTTAAATCTTCTCCTTCTACATTGCTTTCACTTAGATGGTATTCTTATTTACCAGTTGCCAATAATGTTGTCCCTGTGCCGTTAACTTACAAGATTTATGATGAATTGCAGCATAATACATATGTTCTTCTCCCACCGGAATTACCAAATTCAATTTTACAAATCTTTGCAAAGTTGCGAATATAGCTTCATGCTCTTTGTTTACATCTTTAACATCTGCTTCATGTTTATCAGGTTCATAAGTTGGATCTAATGGATATTCATCATATTGTGAAGTAAATATTTCCGTTATTTGTCGTAATTCTGCAATCGGAATCGGCGGTGCATTTTTTCTTAATGAAACAAAGCTACTAATGTTGGCCTTAAATAACGGTCTTTGCTCATCCCACGCTCCCAATGAACGATCAATATAAGAATAGATGCTACCTGGTGACACTTCACCTAATAAATTCATAGCACCACCATACAATGCTTCAACTAAAAGAGAAGTAAAAATGCCATGTCCATTTTCTTCTGAAGCATATTCTGATGGTCCACAAGCCGCAAGTATTGTTGTTCCATTATGTAACACAGAATAATTCTGCATTTCTACAGGATTAGAAATTGCTCCACTAAAACAACTATCCAATATAATAATCTTATTTCTTGCTTTCGATTGTGCCACAAATCCCATCACTTCATTTAATGACACACCTTCATCAGGACGTTGTATTTCACTCGTACATAAATATCCTCCTAATGCATCGAATGAACCATGACCTGAATAATATAAAACTGCTATTTCCGAATCAGTTTTAAATAAATTTTCTATAGCATCCCTTAAATCATTTCTGTTTATATATGATGCCTCACTGGTAGCACACATGAGTTTTACTTCAAAATTTAAAGTTCCATCCCCATTTCGTTCTAAAGCTGCTTTTACTGAATTAGCATCATTTACACAACCATGCAAATCATCCACATGCTCATAACAATCAATTCCTACACACAATGCTTTTCTCATTTTCATCCCCCTTTCTTATCTCTAAGTATACACCTACATTACTACGCCACACAACCGATTATCTTTTATTTCTTTTTGGGCGGTTTTACCGGTGGCATTGGTGGTTTCGAAGTTGTCGGAGGAAGTGAAAACCCCCTTTTCCCTCCTTTTTTTTCTCCAGTTGGTTTATTTTGTTTATTATTTTCGTCCATACTTACACCTCTTAAAAATTATTTGCAAAATATGCATCATTTTTCCTATCGGCAATTTCTCTAAAATTATCTTTTTCTAATAATGTTTCTTCTTTTAAGTTTTTATTTTCTATATTTGCAAACTCATCCTTAAAAGAATATAATAATTCATTTATCTCGTCCTCTGACAAATCTCCCGACGCTACTTTAAACCAATTATATTCTATTTTGTTGTATAGAAATTTTAAATCTTCCATAAATGGAACTAACATCTTTAATCGCTTACTATACGGCAAAAAACCTTTAATCGTTGTTAACACCTGCGAAATTGCTATTATAATAGACCAGACAAACGAATATTTTTGCCATATAGCCCATGCTGCAATACTTGTTGAAGACGCAATTGCCACAACAATATTAATGATCCTATCCCATCTGTAAGAATCTTCCGTATACACATCTAAATAGAATATCCACGCTTTAATTTGAACCATATATTTCCAGTACTTCTCTTGCATATTATTTTCTCCAACTCTAATAAAAACTGGATACCCTTACCCTCATATCTTTAGTAAATCCGTGTAAATCTTTCTCCGAGCAGTATTTGATTTATTAGTAAATTCAACACCATTATACCAATTTATCAAATTCTCCCTTTGCTTTTCTGAAATATCTTCTCTGTGAAACACAAAATATCCAACGAGATAATTCACATAATCAGAACGATTAAATTTTTCCAAATCATTATTTTCTATAAACTTCAAAGCCCTTTCCAATGCTTCTAATGTCATTTCAAAACATTCTTTTAATTTATCTGGTTCTAAGTTGCAAAGCTGATTTTCTTTTGTATCAGATGAAATAGGTGCAAAATTATTCGAATGTTTACCGGAAATAAGCACTTCATACGCTGGATTTAATGCTGCGATTGAATATGAAACATTTGTCTTCTGCGGTGTAAAAAAATCATATCCATATTCCTGTACCTTATTACGATATACATGCGTATACTGTGTATATACATCAATACCATGTGCTTTCAATTTAGAAAATCTCATTTGGATAATACTTACACGACTTCCTGCATTATTCAAGACCTCAAACCAATTAATTTGCTCATCTTCAGTAAGATCTGTTGCAAAATTAATTGTATATTGGTAAGTCTTTATTTTATTTCTAATCTGTAGTAACGCATTTACTACCATTGGTGATGCCAAAGCTTTATTTTTTTCTGTGTAAGCAATTAGTTTGTTATCATCTTTATTCAAGAGCACACCAACTGGCACCTGATTTTTCCGATATGCTTCCGCATTTATAACAAATTCTCCTTTTCCTAAATCTAACACTACGCTTTTTAAATCTGGATGATTGCAATATGCCTTATAATTTGTTGTTAGCCTCTGCTGCCCATCCACAACAGACATTTGTCCTCTTACAGTTTCAGAAAGCAATTCCCTTTCTATAAATGAGACTTGTGGTACTGCAAACTCCTTTTCTGTATTATTTATTATATTGATAGAAATTGCAGATATAGGCGATTTACTTAAAAGCTGATAATTTAACAATTCAACACATTTAGCCAATGTCCAGCTAACATCCCTTTGATATAATGGCAATGTTAATTCATTTTTTTCTATATACTCACATAAGGTAAAAATATATTCTTGTCTACTGTTCTTGGTCGGATTAAGATTGGCAGCTTCCAATAGTAATTTGTTAATATTCATTTCAGCTCCTTTCTAGCTGCTATTTTTAGCAGCTACTTTATTTTTTTTAATTTTATCAATTTATTCTTTATATGTCAAGTGCTGCTACATTTATTTGAGATAATTGTATATATTATCAAAATATTGCATATGATCAAATTAAAATTATATGTACTTTCTTTTATTCAGTTCATTATGATATACTAAAATCAATAAATTATCGAAAGGAGCCTCAAAAATGAATACCCGTGATATTCTAAATGCAGCAAAAGAAGAATTAACTTCTTTGGACAGCCATTTAATTGATGTGCTAGATATTAAACGCCCTACATCACTAGCCTACGCAAAACAACTCGCTAAAGTTATTTCAAAACTCTCCCCTCTCCTTGGAAATATGATTGAATTTTCCACCGTGGACTTATTAAACAAGCATGATTGGTGCAACATGGGAGAATGGATAAGACAAGATCCTGGTTTTCCAGATGCACTTTTTAAAAGCAGCACTATCTCCCCAAATCCTGGCATTGAAATCAAAGCCTGGTTCCCATTTGCGACAGAAATTACTGCACGTTTTAAAGATAGTATAACTATTTTCTCACAGGACAATATAGATATGGCATTAATCGCATGGCTACCTGAAAATGTTATTTGGGGCAAGCCCAAAATCATTGATGTCCTAGTAGTTAGCGGAAAAAGTGTTGCAGAAGCACGAGATGCTCACTATCATAGACCACCTGACTATCTTGTTTTTGAACCCGAAGATACATCCAATCGTACTTCTAATTTACAACAAACCAATACCAATGGTTATAAGTTACAAGCCGATAAATGTGATGTTAAATCAGCCATCGCATTTGTCGAAAAATGGGGAGAAAATGCGTTAGAATACAGTCCAACACCTGAATATCAGCAACGTTTAAGATCTCTATACGGACAATTTGTATATAGACTTGATACTAATTACGCTAAAATTGACCGTATAGAGCATAAAGAAATAGAACAATTCAAAACTCATGTATTAAATACAGAGTTTCATGGTATGACAATTAAACAATGGAGCAATATATTATCATCAAAAGATGAAGCAAAATTAGAATATGCACTAAAAACACTACTATAAACTACTTTTAATTCGTTTTATACCAATACTATATACATCTGGATTTATTTCAGCACCAAAACAGGTTCGTCCTAATTCAGCTGAGGCAACTGCTGTTGTACATAAACCAGCAAATGGATCCCAAATCACATCATTGACATCAGAAACCATTTCTATTGTACGTTTAATCAATTCTAATGGTTTCTGATTCAAATGTATGGCTTTTTGATTAATTTTCAAACGTTCGCTTCCTCTCAGTTGTGGAACTTGCCATACATTTGTTACTCCAATAGGACAATAAAACTTTGATCTCATTTGTGCCCACTCATTTTTAGTTATAGGGGTTTTTCCATTTATAGAAAAATAGGGTTTTTCTTTTTCATCACCAAATTCATTCGCGTACGATGCAATTTTTTCAAATGCTTCTGCCGGTGGCATGTACCACAAATGACATTTTGTAAAATATTTCCTTGTTGCAGCGTTTTTTACTCCACAAGCTTCATTAGTTCTTGATAATGGTAATCCTGTACGTAACCATTCATAACGCAGCCACTCTTTCATACTCATTTTCTTTTCATCTACTGTAAAAATTGGACGTTTTACATATTGAACACAAACTTCTGTCACAACTGGTAAATGCCTAATAGTTTTTGTATTTGTATTTCCTGCGACATGACTCATTCCTTTATCCCATACACAACACGAAACATATTCCCATCCGTATTTTTCCAATACCGGATGAACAGTTGCCCAACCCACTTCCGTACACCAAAACCATAATGTAGTAAGTGGTGTTGAAAATTCACTCCACTTTTTTATGTGTGGTTCATACCATTCAGCTAAACCATTATATGAAACTAAATCTCCTGGAAATCCATTCACGCCATAGGGGCCATCACAAATTATAGCCACTGGGCTTTTCCATTTATCATATACTTCCATTGCATCGCTACAATATAAATGAATATTATTAATATCTGTTTGTTCCACTTATCTATCCTCCTTATCGTAACAATGCTGAATAACATTCTCAACTTTACATTCAAAATAATTGCAAAGCCGATCTATGATTTCCATTGACACTTGTTCTCCTCTTCCCATTTTATCCATAGTAGATTTTGATATATCAGTTGCTTTCATTAAATCTTTTTTGCTCATATCATAATCAATTAACAATTTCCACAAAGGCTTATATGAAAAAGACATTACTTCCCTCCTCTCTAAATCTCTCTAAATTTTAATATAAAAGTATTGTATTTGCAATACTTTTATATTGATTTTAGAGATATTTTATCTCATATGAATACCATTGTATATTGGACAATCTCCTCCGCACATGCCCGGATATTATTCATTCTCCCAACCCATGCCATCTGATCCTGCATCTTCAATTCTTCCGTCACGCCTTGCTTTTCGTTCATCTGCTCCACTAATCTGTCCATCATCTGATTACATTCCTTGTCAATCTGATGCAGATGCTCATTTAACTTCCCGGCAAGTACCAACTCCAGATATAATCCTTTCCGATGCTCCTGCAAATATATCTTTCTCAACATTCCATACTTTCCAATCGGATACTCTGTTTCTTCCGGGAGGTACAGGTCTGGATAATACAGACCGTCCTCTCCTAAAGTATAACTGATTCCATTTTCTCCCATAATGTGTTTCTCCATGATTGTCCTCCTATCTTGCTCCCCGGTCTTTATTCTGACTATGGGTATGCTGTTTATTTTTCTGTTCATTCTGTATTTCTTGTTTCTTTTCTGCCAGCTTCGCCCTAATACCATGCGCTACTGGCTCTTTTCCTGTTTCTTTCTTCCATTTTTCTATTGCAGTTCGATACTGACTATACTCAGTTTGAGAAGCCTTAAAATCCTTTAAAAATTCCTGTACACTTCTATATCCGATTTTCTGCACAATCCTTGGAAGATAATCTTTCATATCTCTAATCTGGCTTTTCAGTTCATCAATTTCTTTCTGCAATTCTTTTTTCTTTCTTCCTTTAAACCATCCCGTGACTTCTGACAGTTCTTTCTTCTTTGCAGAAAGCTGTTTTTGTTTCTGTTGAATTGCACCGTTTTGATCTTCCAGTTCTTTATTCACTTTAAATAGTTTCGGATACTTTGATGCAAGCCTCGTCATTTTAGGTTGTTCCGGTTCTGCCTTTTCTTCTTTTGTTGTCTTGACTGCTGCCGTGCTATTTTCAGCAACATGCTCTGGGTGTTCTGCTTCCGTTTGCTCTGTCTGTTTTGGCACTTCCCTGGGTTTCTTAAAAAGCACACTTGCTATCAAAAACTCCAATACCTCAACAGCCACTGTTACAACTCTGGAAAATAATCGTGGTCTGTTTCCACGCCGGGCAATTGATTCCCTGATTGGCTCCGTGATTTCTTTCCGCTTCACTTCCATTATCTTCGGTTCCGGCACTCCACTAATCAATGCCATATCAACAGCTCTGTTCCATTCCCGGCGTTTTTGATTATCCGCTTCTATTTCCTGTGCCTTCGGATTATTTTTTCCGATTTTCTTTGTTGCAAGATAAACACTGCCACGCTCAAATACCTGTAGTTTCTGTTTCTCGTCCTGCACATAAATATTGATTAAATCTGTATAGGAATGCTTTACCTCATCCAGAAACGAATTGCTCTTGAAGCGTTCTTCTTTCGCTGTAAACAGCTTCTTCTCATAGACTTCTCCTTTCTTCACAATACTGCTGCCTTCTCGGATCTCGCCATCTTCTCCTAATATCTCTTTCTTGGTTCGGACATGTTTTCCATTTTCATCATAAAACATATTTCTGCTGGCAATCTTAACGATTGGTTCATCCAGTAGTTTCCGTTCTGCAAATATCAAATGAATGTGATAATTGGTCTTTCTTTTATTGTGATGCAAAGCAGCAATACACTCTGTTCCATAATTCTGCTTAAAATGATTTGTAAAAAGCTGTAACAATCTGTCCGGCTGATACTCTGTAAAACTCTCTGGTAAAGCAATAATCAATTCTCTTGCCTCAATGCATTTGCCTTCTGTCCCGCTTTTTACAAATTCTTCCTGATTACATTTTGCAAGTTCCCGCCAAAATTTCCGTTCTGTGGTTTCATAAACTGCATAAAGATTTTCCTGTTTTGCGTGACTGGATATATAAGTGATCCTGCCTTTTACATTGCTTAATTTTGTCATTTGAATAAATGAATTTCTTCCGATAGGCACTCCCTCCTTGTCTTCGGCAAAATAAATTCTGCCATATTATTTGTGAGTGGATGCATCGGCATCCGTTTACGAACTAACTGCCGTTTCCGGCTACAATAGCTCCCGGCAGGGCGAAATATCCTGAGTACAAATCTTTGATTTGTGCGATGGGTGTATTTCGCTCTCAAACGCCGAGGGCTTTGTGAGATGCTTCTTACATCTACCACAACTTGGCTTTTTCTTTTCATTTTGGGCGTATCCGCCCTCTTTTTCTGCCCATATCCGGGCTTATTTTTTTCACGAACAACAAACCGACTATTACTCTTCCTGTCTGCTTTATTTCGGTATTCTTGCCCGTACATACTCCAGATCTCCGCAATACGGTGTTCCAACCAAATACCATTCTCTCGCCAGATTCATTTCCATTCGTGTCTTTATCCACTGATCATCAACTAGAACTTCCAGACATTCTCCGCAGTGAAATCCTGTATCAATCCATAAGTCAGATGATAACAAGCCATATCTCTTGTTATAACTGTTGTAACCTAATCTTCCTTCTCTCATGGTGTCACTCTCCCTTCATTTATCATTTCCGCAGGGACGCCCTGAATCAGGGCCCCCTTTTGAAAAGTTTTTTCTTCGCCAATTAACTACCGGCTACACCTTACAAACCTTCTCTTTGTCTGCTATTTACAGGTGCGTGGCACGCTCCTGTCATAAGGTCATCAAGCAGAATCTTTACCAACGAAAGTCCTCATGCATTCCACACTTATCCAAGTATTCTTGTCTTGCCTTTTCCCGTTCTTCCTCGGTTGGTGCTGTTTTGAATGTTGTATATAACTGACGTTTTACCATACTGTCTAATTTTTCCATCAATGCTTTTTCTATCTCCGGCAGATATTCCTCGTTCCCGGCAAGATGATACTGGAACAATGCCAGTAATAAATCTTTTGGTATCTGTACCTGTGATTTTCTTTCCATGTTTCTCCTTTCCGTGACGGTCGTGACGATAGTGACGATAGTTTCACTACCGTCACGCTATATAAAATACCGTCACAACCGTCACATATCGTCACGCTTGTTTTCCAACAAAGGTCAATCTAATTTTTCTTCCATCGTGTCCCCGCTCTGTTTTATACTGGATTCCATATTCCAGAATCAGTCGTTCCAGGCTGACATTTAATTTTCGTGATAATGCGTTCGGCTGCATTTCCACCTGCAATACTTCCACAAGCTCTGTTGCTGTTCCTACCCACTCTGGCATAGTTTCTGTTACAAGTTCTTTGATTTTTTCCAACACTGGATCTTCTGGTTCTTTCCAAAGTTCTGTTTCTGTCTTGGTAAGTTCCCAGACACATCTCTCCCGGTTAAAGTTCAACCATAGTTTTTGATCCTGCTGGTCACGCCCTGCCACTTCCAGAACTGCTTTATTATCTGTCCGTTTTTCTTTCTGCATGACGAATGCTCCATCCGCAGCTCCAAGCAATCCATTCGTGCCAGAAATCATATCAAAACTATCTGAAGATTCCATTTTCCTTGTATGATGCACAACCAGAAAGCAGATACCATATTTATCACTGAACGCTTTCAGCTTCGTTACAATCTCATAATCACTGGCATAACTGAATTTATCTCCACCGACCTCTCGAACCTTCTGAAGAGTATCAATGATAATCAATCTTGCATCTTTATGCTCTGTTACAAACGTTACAAGCTGTTTTTCCAGTCCGTCATTGAGCGATTTAGATTTTGTAGCGAAATAGAAATTCTCACTGCCCTCCATTCCAAACATCTGTGATAACCGCTTTTGCAACCTTGCATAATCATCTTCCAGTGCCAGATAGAGAACCGTTCCCTGTCTGACCGAAAAGCCCCACAATGGAAGTCCCTTACTGATGTGATATCCAATCTGTGCCATAAAGAATGATTTTCCAATTTTCGGCGAACCGACAAACAGGTAAGTTCCGTTATACAGAAGTCCATCTACAATTGGTAGTTTTGGTGGATATGCGGTATCGTATAATTCCATCATAGAAACTGTTTCCAGATCATCTGGATTCTTTTTATTTGCTGATTTTGCTTTATTTTCCGCATTATTTGTGGCTTGCAGATTGCCCTTACCGGGCAAATCTGCTATACTTTGGTTGGTTAATTTATTACTTGATGGCTGTTCCACATCTGCGCCAACAGATGCAATCGGAGCAGTCATTTTTTCTTTTACTGTCATTCATTTTCCCCTTTCAATCCATACAATGTCTCTGCAACCAATCTCAGGGTACTCAGCAACTCTTCGTTTTCCTCACCGCATTTTTCCAGACGTTTTAATTCTTCATAAATCTCTGCCATCTGATTTCGTAATGCTTTATACACTCTTGGATTTCCCTGTACCACAATTTCCCGATCAGTTAATCGTTTTGTGATATAGTCCTGCTTGCTAAGTCCTGACAATCGGACCCATGCATCAATCTGCTCTGCTTCTTCCGGTGATACCCGAAATGCTACGATTTTGTTTCTCCATCTTCCTTTACTGTCCAGATTTTTCTCCATTTAATTTTTCCATCCTTTCAATATCCAACTGTTCTGCCATCTGTGTCTGCTCACTTGGAAACAGATGTGCATATCGATAAGTGATATCAATGCTCTCATGTCCCATTCGGTCTGCAATTGCCAATACCGTAAATCCCATATTAATCAATAACGACACGTGGGAATGTCTCAAATCATGCACGCGGATTCGCTTCACCCCAGACACTTTTGATCCTCTGTTCATTTCATGATGCAGATAAGATTTGGAAATTGTGAAAATCCGTTCGTCCTCTTTCGGCTCATACAGCATTTTCAGATAATCCTGCATCTCATCACACAAAAACTGTGGCATCTTAATGGTTCGATTACTTTTTAACGTCTTTGGTGGTGTAATCACATCTTCTCGGTGCAGTCTCTGATAGGACTTGTTAATCCGTAGTGTATGCGTTTCAAAATTGAAATCTGCCGGTGTAAGTGCTAATAATTCGCCCATGCGAAGCCCACACCAGTAAAGTATTTCAAATGCATAATAGGAAACAGGCTTGTCCATCATGACATCTGCAAATTTCAGATATTCTTCCTTTGTCCAGAACAACATTTCCCGATGCTCCTCTTTTCCCATATTTCCTGCTTTCTGCGCTGGATTAGATGGAAGATGGTAAAAATTAACTGCATGGTTGAAAATAGCACTTAACTGACTGTGAATTTTCTGCAGATAAGAGGCGGAATACGGTTTTCCATTTGGTTGCCGGATCGCAAACAGTTCATTCTGCCATGCAATAATGTCCCTTGGCTCAATTTCTCCTATCTTACGCTTTCCGAAATAAGGAAGAATTTTAGTTCTGGCAATATTCGTCTTCGTTCCCCAGGTATTATCACGAATTCGATTTTGCATATCCTCCACATAAATCTCATAAAAGCTTTCGAAAGTCATGTCAAGTTTGGCTTCTTTCTTCAGCAATAGCTCTCGTTCCCATATCTGCGCTTCTCGTTTTGTAGGAAATCCTCTTTTGGATGACTGGTGCGTTTCTCCTGTCCAATCGGTATAACGATAGACTACTCGCCACTTTCCAGTGGCATTATCTTTATGAATACTCATACAAATTCTCCTCTCTTTCTCTTACATTTCGCTGTAACATACTTTTTTGCGGAAATAATTGGTGTTTACTCTGCCAGCTACCGTAAGATAACCCAGCTTCTGCAATTCTTCATTTAGCTGTTTGACAATCTTATAAGCATAAGACTTGGAAACTCCCAGTTCCGCTGCAACTTCTTCTACTGTCATAAAAGTTCTGTTCGTCACATCGCATCTCTCCTTTCTATCTTAACGCAATTTGTTTAGGTTCCTACATTTGCATGATACTAAACATTTTAATTTAAGTCAAGTGATTTAACGAGAATATTAAATTTTTTTGTTTAAGTTCTTCTTGCCATCCAAAATTGCTCATGCTATACTGAACCTAAACAGAATTGTTTTATTTTCTATCATAATTAATTATGGCAACACGAATGACCACTATAAGGAGGCAAACAAAAATGGCAATCGGACAACGTATCAAATTTTTTCGCAACCGCAAAGGCATGACACAAAAACAACTCGGAGAACAACTGGGATTCAAAGGAAAAACCTCAGATGTCCGCATGGCTCAGTATGAATCTGAAGCCAGAGTTCCTAAAATCGATCTTGTAAAACAAATGTCTCAGATCTTCGATGTCAATACTCATGCTTTAACAGTGCCGGATATTGATACTCACACAGGTCTGATGCACACACTATTTGCATTGGAAGATATATATGGTTTAAAGGTGAAAAATGTAAATGGACAGCCCCATCTCTGTCTTGACGCTTCCATATCTGCTTCCGGCTCATCTGTCGATGAAATGCTTCGTGCATGGATGGCACAGGCTGACAAGCTGAAAAACGGTGAAATCAGCAAGGAAGAATATGATGAATGGAGATATAAGTACCCGGAACTGGATACTTACCAGAAACGTGCCAAGATACCATCTCAGGAATTGAGTGATTACCTCGTAAAAGAATTGACTAAAAAAGAAAAATAAGGAAAAAGAAAACCTTACCGATATTCAGTTTTTTACTTCTGAAAATCAGTAAGGTTTCTTTATATACGTTATGAAATAAAATTTTTATTCGCCGAATAACCACAAAATGTTGCCATTTTGTTGCCAGATACTAAGCAAATTTGTTTGAAACCCGCATAAATACTGGATTTGTCAAATCATGTGGATTATTCAAACTCAATCGTTCCCGGTGGTTTACTCGTCAAATCATACATTACCCTGTTGACGCCCTTCACCTCATTAATAATTCGGCTCATAACTCTCTGGAGCACCTCAAACGGAATCTCCGCTGATTCGGCAGTCATGAAATCAACTGTATTGACGGCACGCAGTGCCACAGCATAGTCGTAGGTACGCTCATCACCCATAACACCGACGGAACGCATGTTAGTGAGTGCCGCAAAGTATTGGTTCGGCATCCAGGATGGCGCCTTGCCATTTGCTTTAGTGTACTCTTCTACTGCTTTGTCCACTTCCTCCCGGTAGATGGCATCAGCATCCTGCACGATCTTGACTTTTTCGGCATTAACCTCACCGATGATACGGATGCCAAGTCCTGGTCCAGGGAATGGCTGACGGAAAACAAGTTTTTCCGGGATACCAAGTTCAAGTCCGGCTTTTCTTACTTCGTCCTTGAAAAGATTTCGGAGTGGCTCAATGATTTCTTTGAAATCAACGAAATCAGGAAGACCACCTACGTTGTGGTGGGATTTGATCACGGCTGACTCTCCGCCAAGTCCACTCTCAACAACATCCGGGTAAATCGTTCCCTGTGCGAGGAAATCGACAGCTCCGATCTTCTTTGCCTCTTCTTCGAATACACGGATGAATTCCTCACCGATGATCTTACGTTTCCGCTCCGGCTCTGTGACACCAGATAGCTTGCTATAATAGCGCTCCTGTGCATTGACACGGATAAAATTCAGGTCAAACTGTCCGTTTGGTCCGAATACTGCTTCAACCTCGTCGCCCTCATTTTTACGAAGAAGACCATGGTCTACAAATACACAGGTAAGCTGTTTTCCAATTGCACGGGACAACAGACCTGCTGCAACAGAAGAATCCACTCCACCAGATAAGGCAAGTAATACTTTTCCGTCACCGACTTTTTCACGGATCTCTTTAATCGTATGCTCCACAAAAGAGTCCATTCTCCAGGTTCCCTCACAGCCACAGATGCTGCGTACAAAATTGTGAAGCATCTTCGTACCTTCCTGTGTATGAAGCACTTCCGGATGAAACTGGATTGCAAATAATCCTTTCTCCTGATTCTCTGCAGCAGCAACCGGACAATCTGCCGTATGCGCAACAATATTAAATCCCGGTGCAACCTTTGAAATATAATCAAAATGACTCATCCAGCAGATCGTATTTTCTGATACGCCTGTAAATAACGGCGATAAAGTATCGACCGTAACCTCGGTTTTTCCGTACTCACGGACAGGTGCCTTTTCCACTTTTCCTCCAAGTACGTGCATCATCAACTGCGCACCATAGCAGAGTCCTAAAACCGGCACGCCAAGTTCAAATAATTCTTTCGAACAGGTCGGTGAATCAGCCTCATAGCAACTGTTCGGACCGCCGGTAAGAATGATTCCCTTTGGATTCATTGCCTTGATCTGCGCGATATCCGTCTTGTAGGAATATATCTCACAGTAAACATTGCATTCTCTGACACGTCTCGCAACCAGCTGGTTGTACTGACCGCCAAAATCAATGACAATTACTTTCTCATGATCCATTGATCTTCTTCCTCCTGATGTTTTCGTTGCCTGCCATCCGTTTGTGACGATGCCTTTTTTTAAGCATGTCCTTCCCTGATACAGACTTTAATGATATTTATTATAAGATACGTTTTGAGAGTTTACAAGGCGTTTTTCCCTCTATTACAGTATTTTGTCATTTTTATCAAAAAAATAAATATTTTGGATTCAAATATCACTTAATTTTAAAAACATGTACCTGAAAAATTTGGTCTAAAAATCTGTCTGATGCATTTTAAAATCTGTGAATTATTAAACAAAAATACATATCCCTTTTCTTCTGCGGTCATAATATCCATATGAAAAAACATTCCAATCTTCCGGATTTTTCAAAACTCTGCGCACCGGAGCAGAATCCCATACAGGATAAGATTTCCCTGCTGATCCACTTCTTCTTTCTGGGAAGTTTTTCAGGATTTCTCTGGGAAACCCTTATTTTTCTTGTAAAAGATAATACTTTTCGCAACCGTGGCTTCTTTTATGGTCCATGGTTGCCTGTTTATGGGATTGGTGCGGTGGTCTTTTACTGTTTTTTTCATCATTCCAGCAAAAAAATATCCGGAGCCACTCATCTATCAGGCAGAACATTCCGCTCTAAAATAAAATACCACCCAATCACTATATTCACCAAAACTGCTCTTCTTGGAACAGCCTTAGAACTTGTGATCGGATGGCTTCTCAATACATTTTTCCATTTACGGTACTGGGATTACAGCAGTTATCCGTACAATTTTCATGGATATATCTGCCTTTTTTCAGCAATCGGATTTGGTATCGCAGGTATGCTCTGGATCTGTGTATTTTCTAATATATTCCGAAAATACTGGTTCTCCCTGCCACCCGGTTTCAGACGCTGCTTCAACAGTATGCTGGTACTTTTATTCCTCGCAGACTGCGCGGCTGCACTGATTTTCCCAAATGCCGGGCATGGAATCACATTTTAATCTGCAGGCTTGCGCCTTCATCTGCCTCTTTAATTTCTGGCACTTCCACTTTCTAAATATTCGCTTTCCTCTTCCATAACCTGATTTTCTTTTTCTTTAAAAATCATTCCGAAAATAGCACGTACAAACGGGCCTGCAAAAAAGATCTGCCAGAAAAATGCCATTGGGAAATTCAGTGCTGTCGTCTCAATCCACACAGCGATCACTTCTTTTCCAGCATGTTTAAATAAAAGTGTTGCTGCAAGGCTCATTGTCGGACACATCAGGCAGACTGTGATTGATGAAATAGCAAGAATTAGTATGATCGGCTTGTCCACACCCGGTGTCACAATACGGAATGCAAGTTTTTTTGACAATGATCCGTAAAGGAAAAAGTCAAGAATAAATGCGATCGGTCCCATGATCACCAGCTCATGAAATGCATTTAAAAATACAATATTGCTCATTCCTCCCATGTTCAGTGAAATATTGTAGCAGATCATTGCGTACACCATCACGAACACCATTAAAATAGTAAATACAACTTCCTGTAACTTTGTCTTTGGCATATTTTTCTCCTCATTGTTCTGATAAAATATTTATTTTTCCCGACAAAAAAGCAGAGAAAGCAATCTTTGCGATCGCTTTCTCTGCTGCACGTCGTGTGATTATTATAACGTATTATATGCACTTTTATAATAGTTTTAATTTCACAAATTTTTTATACAATTCATGAAATTCATTGTGCAATTTCTTCAATGCTGTCCTATAATTTCGTAGGAAGCACTTTCCTTTTTTATATGTTTTTGTTTCATGAAGCATGCCTTTCATTTTTGAAACATGTCTTTCGTTTCATGAAGCATGCCCTTCATTTTTTGAAACAGGTCTTTCGTTTCATGCATGCTGATGCAGATATTTCTCCCTTGTTGCGAGTCCGCCACGGATATGACGTTCGGATTTATTGACATCTAATACTTTTCGTGCTTCTGCCGCAAGCGACGGATTTACCTGGGCAAGACGTTCCGTGACATCTTTATGTACCGTACTCTTGCTGATTCCAAAATGTTTCGCTGCCTGACGCACCGTCGTATTATTATCAATAATATATCTGGCTATTTCCATAGCTCTTTCCTCAATATAGGTTTTCACAAAAAATCCCCTGCAATACTTGTTTTTACATTGTATGCAGGGAATTTTTGTTCATGACAATAGAATGTTTACAGAACATGCATCCTATTGTTTCTTACCTTTCTGTTCCATTTTCAGCATATTTCCATGTAACCTGATATTCCACACCGGTAGCTTCCCCCAACTGTGTGATATAATTTTCTATCAATGTTTTCGCACGCTCCTGCGCGCCTGCCAATAACGTTTTATTCTTTTCCACTGCTGCCACCATTTCATCCTGTGCCTCATTTACTGCCTGTGTCTGCTCCTCAGCTGTGATCTGATTCTTGTTAAACCATGAATCTGACGTTGCAATATAATCATCCACATCTATTGTTTTTACTTCCGGCTGAAAAATTTTTGCTCCGGGAATCGTAATTTGTACACTGGTACCATTTACATCCATTTTCACATCTGACATTTCAATCCCAATCTTGACAACTCCTGTATACTCAATCCAGAATTTTCTCTCCTTTTCCCCCAGATGTGCCAATCCGGATCCTTTTTCTTTTGTGGACTTAGCCACATTATGATAATAACATTCCAGCGTTGCAAGATCACAGATGGATCTGATCTGTGCCAGATCCGGTTCTAAGACAGCCGCAGTTTCCATTTCTTGTGTTTCTTCCATTTTCACTTTTGTCTTATCGTTTTTATTTGTACATGCAACTAAAAACAATGACATGACACATAGTATCATTATTATCCTATATTTTCTCATTGCATTCCCCCCTATTTAATATTAACTTTATATTCCCCGTCTATCTGTTGTACCCATGGATCAACCAGCGCTTCTACCGCAGTAACCGCATTTTCCTTCGCCAATGTCATCAGATCATTTTCTTTTGCCGCCCGCCTGGCAAGATCTGTTTTACATAATTCATATGCCTCCTGTGATACAGTTTCCGTTTCATATTTTTTATTTTCAAAAATATAATCCATTGAACCAAAATCCACCGTTGTATTCTGTATTTCGCTCTCCGGCAAGGTAATGGTGATTATTTTTGTATCCTCATCAATATCGATCATAATCTTACTGAAATCAATTCCTGCAGTAACGGTTCCTTCATATGCCACATAATATTTCGGAGTAACACCATCCTCCTCATACGCACGGGCAACTGCATTATAGGAATAATCTACCGTGGAAAGTTCACTGATTTCAAAAACTTTTTCCAATGACGCTTTTGAAATCGTTGTTACCGTTCCTTCTTCCCCGATGATTGCATCTTTTGTATTTTTTAAGAAAACAGATGAAGGATCTGCATTCAGAATTTTCAGAATGACACACACTATCACAATTGCTAAAATAACCCCTCCCGTGATACGGATCTTTATCACCCGTGTTCTCTTCTCTTTATTTTTGCTCTTTTTTTCGCCTGTGTTCTGCTGCATCGCTTTTTCCTCCGCAAATGTTCAATTACACATTCCATTCTACAATAAGGTTTCTTTTCTCACAAGCACCATATTTTCTGTAATAAAAGGAAGAAGAAGCCTGGTTACAGTTCAAAAAAAGGATCTGAATCTTTTCAGATTCAGACCCCATTTTACAATAAAATATATCTGCGCCTTACATTTTTTTAACCTTGATATTTTTACCGGCACCTTTTGCCTTAAACAATGTCAGAAGCTCCTGTAATTCTTCTTCCTCCGGCACCCTGAAATTATCATCTGTAAATCCCCATGCTTTCATCACAGGGTATATTGCAATATCAAATGCACCATTTGTTGACTGGTACAGGTCTAAAGACCGTTCCACAAGATAAGCGGTATCCTCCGAAAGGATTCCTCCTCCATTCTGATTGATCTGATAAATCTCACTATTTTGATCTCCGGTAGATAAAAGACTATCGAGACGTTCTATTTCCTCCTCTGCCCGTCGGACAGCTTCATTTGCACCAACACCATAAGCTGTTACATTCATATAGGTATCCATTGCAAATATATCCCTGCTTGCCTGTGTACTTTCGTTTTCCTGCTGACTCTGCGCATCTGCCATTTTCTGTGTGCTGCTTTCCTCATTTTATATAACAGGAAACTTCAACGCTTTTTTTATAAGCAGAAAGATCCCAGTGTTATCCTTAATGGTAACACTGGGATCTTTCTACATATCGTCATATGTTTTATTTAATTGTATTTTAATGCCTTTTTCAAAGCTGCTGAAATTGCCGTTCCTACGATAAAACATACGATTGCTTCAATCAGTCCGTTCACACCGACAAATGCTAAAATAAACAGCAATGCATTTTTTGCACCCAGAGCCGATACGAATGACTGGATGTATTCTGTATTGTAAAATCCGAGCACTAACATTCCCATAAAAAATGTAGTGTTAAGTAATGGACAGCAAAGGTTGCTGATCGTAACAGATGCACCGGATGGCAGCTTTGTTTTGCGAAGTCCTTTATAGATCAGACCTGTCAGCCATCCCATCAAAATACGGGTAGGTACGCATACCAGAAATGTCAAAAAACCGTTAATTCCAAGCAGTGCTGCACCAAACGGACTCATGCCAAAGCACTGGATAAAACTTGTAATGCCGAACACACCGCCTAAGATCGCACCTGCTGCCGGTCCTAATGTAACAGCTCCTACCGCTACCGGAACGACGATCAGCGTGATCTCAAGACCTGCTGTTCTGATATATCCGATCGGGGTAAAAGCCATGATAAGAATAATAGCAACTAAAAGTGCCATCTCCACAAGATACTTTGTGGAAAACTTTTTCTGAGTCATAGTCTCTTCCTCTTTTCTTAATAATATGTAATTTTTTCATATGCAACGTTATTAAGTATAGCACTTGAACACCTTTTCCGCAATGCTGCATTAACGTTTTTAACATATTCTGTTAATTGTATTTCAGTGCCTTTTTCAAAGCTGCAGAAATTGCCGTTCCTACAACAAAACATACAACCGCTTCAACAAGTCCGTTGATTCCCACAAATGCAAGCACAAACCAGAACGGATTGCTGACACCCAGTGTCTGAACAAATGACTGGATATACTCCGTCTGATAAAAACCAATCACCAGCATACCCATAAACAATGTCGTATTCAAAAGCGGACAGCATAAATTTGCGACCGTGATTGATGCAGTATATGGGATTTTCGTCTTTCTGAGTCCCTGATAGATCAATCCGGTCAGCCATCCTACCAGAATACGTGTCGGCACATATACCAGAAATGCCAGAAACGGATTAATTCCAAGCAGCGTCGCACCAAAGGCGTTTAGTCCGAAACACCGTAAAAAACTGGCAAATCCAAATACACCACCTAAGATTGCACCTGCCGTTGGTCCTAGTGTAACAGCTCCTACCGCCACCGGAACAACGATCAGGGTAATTTCTATACCTACTGTCTTAATGTATCCGAGCGGGGTAAAAGCCATGATAAGAATGATGGCAACTAAAAGTGCCATTTCCACAAGAAATTTTGTGGAAAACTTTTTCTGAGTCATAGTCCCTTCCTCTTTTCTCGTTTTTATGTAATTTTATACGAAACACAGGACGAGCCATTTGTGAATCATTATAAATTTCCGGCATCCTGTATCTCTGCAACGTGACTAAGTATAACATCTGGCAGTATTTTCCGCAATCTTAGATTGCGTTAATCCTAAAATTGTGCCATCCTCAGAATTGCACTACTGTACTGTATCATTGAAATTTAGTATATCTGCCACTTTAATTAAAAAGTGACAGATGATAGTGTCGGATACAGTGATATCAGTTTTTCCCGTGCATCCCCGGTTTGGAAATGCCACTGTATCTTAGCTGTATCCCGATTACGTTCCATTTCCCATGCTGATAACTCACATTTAAGTTTGTCAAGGGTGGATATTCGACGCGAAAGACATTGGCGTGTCATTACATTCAGCTCAATTTCTGCCATGTCAAGCCAACTTCCATGTTTAGGCGTATAGTGGATTTCCAGTCGTTTTATGATCCTTCTTGCTTCTGATGGTGGAAATGCTTTATAAAGTGAAGCAGCTTTATGGGTGTTTAGATTGTCCATTACCAGTATGATTTTCTTTGCATCTGGAAACATTTCATCTGACAGATATTTGATTTCCATTGCCCGGTCAATTGCAGTACGGTGTTCATGGACACTCACATGGTGTCTGCCGCCAAGTGGTTCAACAAAAGCAAATATGCTGCAGGTGCCATTCCTCTTATATTCGGAATCCGTTTTCTGGTTGTCACCCGGACGAACAGGCAGTGGCTGCCTTACATCATCCAAAAGCTGGTATGGCTTTTCATTCATACAGACAACAGGGTACATCGGGTCATATGGGAGTTCATAAACATCAAGGACATCTTCCATGCAGGCTACAAAATCAGCATCTTCTTTTGACGGAATACACCAGTAATCATTCATGTGAGGTCGAAGTTTATTTTTTTTAAAGCCCTGCCGATGGTATCTTTACTGACTGGAACATCAAGTACAATTTTTGCCTGTTCTTCCAGCAGACGGAGTGTCCAGCGGGAATGTCCTTCCGGTGCAGGACTGCACGCAATTTCAATAATACGAGCCTCAGCACGCCCATCAAATTTTCTGCGTGCATTATCAGAATTGACATTCCGGTTCATTGTACGGATACCCTGGATGCCTTTTTCGGAATAAAGCTTTACAGTATTCATGATAGTAGCCATACATACACAATTTGTTTTGGCAGACTGTGCATGGGTAAGAACTTTACCGTGTGCCTCATCTAGATCAATGATAATTTGGCATCTGTTGCGAACAGTTTTGGTTGTTTGCTTTTTACGCATAACAGATTTTAGTTCCTTGAGTTCGTCATCCGTTAATGAAATATTATATTTTTTTGGTCTTGCCATCTAAAATCACCGCCGTTTCTTTTTAATATATCATGAAACGGTTTGTCAGACCATAAAATTAATTAAATATCAATGATACAGTATACTACCACTTTTTTATATTTTTAATGTTTCCTTAATTATCAATAAATGCCATTGACTTTCTGCTTTTTGCGTGCAAAGCTAACCATATATTTATAAGAAAAGAGTTTTTACCATGATACAGAAAAAAAATGTACTTAACACCGTTCCAGTTATCTGCCTTGGTGCCCTGCTTTTGGGGTCGGCATACGGGCAGCTTCACACGCCAATGACGCCGCCACCGATTACAGCTCTCGCCTCAGATATTCTGCCGACGACAGGCAATGTCCGAGCACTTGATGTTGTGGTCGATTTTGCGGATGCGAAATATGATACAGACAGACGCCTGTCCGATGAAGAAATTTCCTCCTATCTGTTTGGCACAGACAATACTGAATTTTATCCCTGTGAGAGCCTGACTAGTTATTTTGACCGTGCTTCATACGGATCACTACATATGACCGGAAATGTATTTCATTACACAGCGAAAGGTACGATCGCATCCTACGAAAAAACGAACGATGGATACGAAACGCTGGTGCGTGAGGTTCTTTCCGGTTTAAATGATACGATCGACTATACCGATTATGATTCTGACGGCGATGGCTATATCGACGCTCTCTGCCTTTCTGTTCCAAGCGGAGGCAATGCTGATTTCTGGTATGGCTGTACGGCATCCTGGTGGACTTCCACCCTGCCGGATTTAGATGGCGAAAAATTAAATTACTATGTGATCAGCGATGAACAGCCTTATGCCGATACCATGGATTATTATCTCGGAACACTCGCCCACGAATACGGGCACTGTATGGGACTCCCGGATTATTATAAATACGGTTTAAAAGAAAATTTTGAAGCTACGACTGGGGATGCCGGCATTGAACGCATGGATGAAGCTGCGGGTGATTTTTGTCCGTTGTCAAAGCTGCTGCTCGGATGGTACCTTCCGGCAGAAGTACAGATTTACCACCCCGGCAGCAAAAAGACCGACATCACTTTAGCTGACTCCTCCATGCAGACTAACACTCCAGCTGCACAGACATTTACCCTGACAGATGATACCCAAGAGGGAAGCTGTCTGATCATACCGCGCACTGATGCTTCCAGTTATTTTTCAGAATACATGATCCTTGACTATATCACCCCGAATGGTAATTATGACGGTATGTTTTCTTCCGGCGGACTTCGTATTTATCACGTCGATGCCACCCTTGCAAACGACGAATACTATGCCCCCTATCTGACCGCTGATAACTACAGTCCTGTCTACGATTCCACCAATAACGGCAGGCGGATCTTAAGACTGGTCAATGACGGAAATGGCTTTTACCGGAACGGTGATGTGATTGATGGCACTGCCACAGGCTTGGGCTGGTATGACAACAACGGACAGGTGACCATTGATACCGGGTATACGATCACGGTTGACTCTGTATCTGCGGATCAGAAAAAATGTACCGTAACGATTTTGCCGGACAACTAAATAACTTTTTCCACCAACTCCAGACAAGAAGCCGCAAATTTTCTCCAACTCCCAACAAAAAGCCCGTCCCCCATGTCAGCTTCCTCACAGAATCCAAACATGAAAGACGGGCTTTCTATCTTACAGGTTGTCCACCTATATTATTTGTTGCCTAACTCAGCTTTTAATGCTGCTGTTAAAGCTGGAACGATCTTATTGAGATCACCAACCAGACCATAATCAGCTACGTCGAAGATTGGAGCATCTTCATCTTTGTTGATTGCGATGATCAGGTCAGAATCTTCCATACCAGCTACATGCTGGATTGCTCCGGAAATACCGATTGCAAAGTAGATCTGAGGACGAACAGTTTTACCTGTCTGACCTACCTGTAAATCAACTGGTAACCAGCCATTCTCTACAACTGCACGGGAGCAGCTTACAGTACCGCCAAGTACCTCTGCAAGATCTTCCAAAAGTTTGAAGTTTTCTTTGGAACCAACTCCACGACCACCGGAAACAAGGATCTTTGCTTCCATGATGTTTGCTGTGCTCTTAACAGCTTTTACGATATTTAAGATCTCAACATATCTGTTGTTTGGTGTAAATCCCGGATTGTATTCTACAACGTTTGCTTTTGCACCAGCGATCGGAGCGATCTTCTGCATAACACCAGGACGTACAGTTGCCATCTGAGGACGGTTGTCCGGGCAGGCAATTGTTGCGATGGTGTTACCACCGAATGCAGGACGTGTCATTAATAACTGATTGTGTTTCTGCTCTGATTCTTTACCAGGTGCAGCAACCAGTGGGAAATCACCGATCTCAAGAGATGTACAGTCTGCTGTCAGACCGCTTGTCAGTGCAGAAGAAACACGGGGGCCTAAGTCACGGCCGATAACCGTTGCTCCCATCAGGCAGATCTGCGGTTTTTCTTCTTTGAACAGATTGATCAAAACAGAAGAATGAGGAAGGGAAGTGTACGGGAACAGACCGGGAGCGTCAAAAATATGCACCTTGTCCACGCCATAAGGCATCACCTGCTTTTCAATCCCTTCCAGTCCGGAACCGGCCACAATGGCTTCGAGTTGGCAGTTCAACTGGTTGGCTAACTTGCGACCTTTGGTCAGCAGTTCGAGGCTTACATCGGCAATCGTTGTACCTTCAAGCTCACAATATACAAATACATTATTCATATTGTTCAATCTTTTTTACCGTATGAATTGTCAATTATCAATTGTCAATTATCCGATAGTGTGGTTAGCTAACAGTTCAACAATCAAATCTTCCACATCCTTGTCTGAGCTGGTCAGCGTCTTGCTTTCCTTTGCCTGGAACACGATGTTCTGAATCGCTTTGACTTTTGTCGGCGAACCGGACAAACCGCATTGTGCGAGATCTCCGTTTACATCGGCAACACTCCATTCCGGAATATTCAGGTACGGGCGCTTTTCATACAGTTCGGGGTATGGCAGTGCCGATACGCCTTCCGGATGGCAGGCGGGAGCGGGAACTTTTTCCTGCGCGCCCAATGCCCGTTTGTATTTCATCACCAACTTGGCATTCCGCGGCCGGCAGGGGGCAGCCGAACCGTTGACCGTAATCACGATAGGCAGCGGACCTTCCACTGTTTCGACACCACCGTCGATATGCCGTTTCACTGTGATACTGCGATTCTTTTCGTCTACGTTCAGGATTTCTTCGGCATATGTGACCTGTGTTAATCCTAACTTTTCAGCGACTTGAGGACCTACCTGTGCTGTATCGCCGTCAATAGCCTGGCGTCCTCCGATGATAATATCGTAGTCACCTATTTTCTTGATTGCTGTGGCAAGCGCATAAGACGTTGCCAAAGTGTCGGCACCGGCAAATGCACGGTCGGTTAGCAGATAACCACCGTCTGCTCCCCGGTATAAACCTTCACGAATAATTTCAGCTGCACGCCCCGGACCCATTGTTAACAAGGTTACAGTAGTTCCCGGATAGGCGTCTTTCAAGCGGAGGGCTTGTTCTAATGCGTTCAGATCTTCCGGGTTGAAGATTGCGGGAAGTGCGGCCCGGTTGATAGTTCCGTCCTCTTTCATCGCATCCTTTCCCACATTGCGTGTGTCCGGAACCTGTTTCGCCAATACAATAATTTTTAAACTCATATTATAGGAATATTAGATTTCTATATTGGATATTTGTTCGAATTAACCTTCTGAATACTGACCTGCAAAAGTAATCAAACATTCTTTATATCAAAGAACTTTCGTCTGGAATCTGCACACTTTAGGTTTTTTTGAGCATATCCTTTCTTTTTACTTACCACCTTACTAATCACCATAATTTAGGCACGGATTACACGGAAAACACGGAAAGAAAATAAATTTATCCGTGTCAATCCGTGAAATCCGTGCCTGAAAGATCGTGATAAAGGTGCTTTGGC
>OGKZ01000762.1_pt1 | contig 28552 bp, 29 predicted proteins | sample 1572571 | NCBI WGS metagenome assembly OGKZ01 (sample SAMEA2581906, study PRJEB24529) | metagenome | biome: Human gut stool | place: China | collected 2011 | reverse complement strand
AAAACATAAAAACCTTTTCAGGCTGTAATCCTTTTAATGCATTGTTCATAATGTTATTCCTCCGTCCATGGCATATAAAGCCACATTTTATTGTGCCACATTTTTGTGAAAAAAGCAATGAAAAATGACAAAGGCCGCTGTGCTAAATATTATCTTTCCTGAATAATATGTTCTATATAACTTATAGCATTGGTCACCATTATGATATATTCATTTTCAAAGCTTATTTCTGACCACAGATTATCGTTTCGCATCTGTTTTGCGATTACGGCTATGCTTCTGCTGCTATCATCCCCTACAGCAGCACTAAAGGGTGCTTCATATGGTCTTTTATTATGGTATCGGACTCTTTTTCCCACTCTGATGCCATTTATGGTGCTGTCAAACTTTATAGTATATACCGGCTGTGCCAGACCTCTTGGAGCATTGCTAAAACCGATAACACGGCTGCTTAAGCTGCCTTTAAGTGCCGGCTACTGCATAATAACCGGGTTTCTTTGCGGTTATCCAATGGGCGCATATGTATGTGGAAATCTCAATGAGATAGGTGAGCTTGACGATGAGACTGCTGCCTTTTTAGCGCCAATCTGCAACAATGTAAGCCCGATGTTCATAATAAGCTATATATGTATAAGCTGTCTTGGCAATAAATCTCTTGCAAAAACTATAGTTATATCGCTTGTGTTTCCGGCATTCGCCGCAATGGTAGTAATAAGATTTGCACAGGTGTGGCTTATGAATAAGCAAAAAAGTAAAAACAATATTCTTAACATGCCCAATAGATTAGCTGATAAAGACTCCTGCGATAGCAAAAATATGAACGATAGTGTCAATCTCATGTCAACTTCCGATGCAATATCACTCTCCGTTGAGAGTGCACTCATGGCAAGCCTGAAATTGTGCATATATGTAATGCTTTTTTCGATAGCCGGAGCAATGATAGACAACATCTGTTTTCTTCCTGAAATAATAAAAGCCGCAGTAATGTCCATTATGGAAATCACTGCGGGTCTCGATAGGATATCAAAACTTGATATTTCATTAAATTATAAGCTGTTTATGATGCTTACATTCACCTCATTCGGCGGTCTGTCAAGTATATTTCAGACAATGTCACTGTGGCAAGGCAAGAAATTCTATATGCGAAAATATATCATGTATAAGTGTATAGTTACATCTATAACTATATTGTTCTTTCTACTCGTCACCGTTTTCAGAATCCTGTAATCCGGCTGCAGCGTCATCACTTACCGAATCCTCTGCGTTGCCATCCTGGTTCTTTTCTTCTTCAGACTCAATTCCAGCAAGCTCGTTGCGGTTGGACATAACAACATTGAGATCCTTATCAAGTGCATTCAATAGGCTCTCATACTTCGAACGGCTTCCCTCTATAGTATGTTCAATAATGCGCTGAAGATTAGCAAGCATGTCATCTGTGTACTGCACTGCACTATAACGCATCTGATTGGCTTCCTCAGTTGCCTGATCTAAGACATCCTGCGCCTGTGAATAAGCCTGATCCCTTATCTCTTCTGCTTCACTATAAGCACGCTGCATAATCTCATGTTCATTTACTAATTCCTGTGTATGAACTTTAGCTGCATTGAGCATTGAGTCAGCCTGGTCCTTAGCGTCTGCTAAAATAGCCTCCTTATTGCTGATAATCTTCTGGTATTTCTTTATCTCATCAGGCGTTCTGAGCCTTAGTTCGCGTAAAAGCTCTTCAATAGCATCCTTCTCTACGATAATTTTATTGTTTGAAAGTGGAAGCGGCTTACAATTATCTATATATTCCTCAATCGCCGCAATCATCTCTTCTATCTTATTCATTGTAATCCTCCTGAAATTTTACTTATTATACTTCTCCATAACCTGTCTGCGAACTTCAGGTGCTACGAACTTCGAGATGTCTCCACCGTATCGTGCCACTTCTTTTACTACACTAGAACTTAGATATGCATAGTTAAGATTCGTTGTCAGGAATATTGTATCTATATCAGGTGCAATTATATGGTTAGTCTGCGACATCTGCAATTCATATTCAAAGTCTGTTACGGCACGAAGCCCTCTGACTACTGCTGTTGCTTTACACAATCTTGCAAATTCGACCAAAAGACCATCGAATGACTTTACCTCAACATTAGGAAATTGCGAAACTACACCTCTTATCATCTTAACACGTTCCTCAGCAGAAAACAATGGAACTTTTGAACTGTTTACGAGCACACCTACAATGAGCTTATCAAAAAGTTTTGAAGAACGCTCTATTATATCCATATGTCCAAGTGTAACCGGATCAAAACTTCCAGGGTATACGGCTATTCTCATAGTATTCAACCGGGCATACGCCCATACTCCTTTATAATTTGTCACTTAGTACTATATAATCCTATTTATTTTTCCGGATAAACACATGCATATTATTCTTATATTTTTTTATCTTATAAGAATAAAAACCTATATTCTCAAGATAATCGAAGGAAGTCTCGTTAGAAGCCTCAACAACTATGATTGAATATTCGTCAATAAGCTTAGAATCAGCCAGATATGTAAGGACATCCTTCTCATATTCATGATTATATGGCGGATCCATGAAAACTATGTCAAAAACCGCTTTTCCTTCCAACCTTTTTAACGCTGTCAGCACATCCGTCTCCATAAGTACCGCATCATCAGCCAGCTTGGTAAAATTAAGATTTCCGCGTATGCATGCGGCTGCTTCCCTGCTGTTTTCCACAAGATATGCCTTCTTTGCTCCACGGCTTAATGCCTCGATAGCGATTGCACCGCTTCCCGAAAACAGGTCGAGAAACGTGCTTCCCGGCACATCATTCTGTATTACATTAAAAAGTGTCTCCTTGGTTCTGTCCTGTGTCGGGCGTGTAGCAAGTCCATCTATTGTCTTTAGCGGCATGCTCCTTCTTGAGCCTGCGATTACTCTCATAAAACTCTCCATTCTGCCACTTTAAGCGGCACAAAAACTTGTCAGTAATATATCTTTGCTTCCTGCAGCATCTTAAAATCAAATCCATTCACATCAAAAATATTGACACAGCAATTCTTCTGAAATAATCCGTCCCACATATTCTTAATTTCGAGATGATTAAGATAAATCATAATAGATTTGTTGAGTGCGCCATGTGCCGTGATAAGCACAGTGGAATCCGGCTCTTTGACAGAAAGAGGTACAATCACTTTGTCGATAAAATCTCTCGAACGCGCACAAAGTTCCTCATATGTCTCGCCGCCGTCTGCCGGAACATATTTTTCCGGCGCATCAAAAAAATAATGAAAATCCTTTGCAATAAGTTCCAAACGTACACCTTCACTTGCTCCGAAGGATATTTCCTTTAATCTGTCATCGGTTTGTATTTCAATATTTCTGTCGCTGCGGATAAGCTGTGCCGTCCGGTAAGCTCTTTTTAGCGGACTTGAGAAGATATAGTCAAAATGAACCTCCTTAAGCGCATCACCTGTAATACGTGCAAGTTCAATACCATATTCATTTAACTGCGTGTCAACCTGTCCCTGAAGTCTTTTCTCTTTATTCCAGTCAGTCTCACCGTGTCTTATTATATATAATTTCAAAATAAACCTCTTTTCCGAATGTTAAGCCTATTGTAGCACATCTTTTTTGCTGCTGTAAATAAGTACAACGCACATTATAGCATTATGTCATCCTGAGAAAAAGTCTTTTTTAATGAATTTTGTAAATTGTTTTCCAGAATATAATCTGCACATTCCTTAGCTTTCTTTAACATATCGGCATCGGCATATATATCCGCAAGCGTAAAAGACATATCTCCGCTCTGCCTTGTTCCGAAGAAATCTCCCGGCCCGCGGAGCTTAAGATCCTGTTCTGCTATATAAAATCCGTCATTTGACTTACCTATTATGTCAAGTCTTTGTTTTGACTCTTTTTTTCTGGATGTGCTGACGAAAATACAGTACGATTGCGCATTACCTCTTCCGACTCTGCCTCTTAGCTGGTGAAGCTGAGCTAGTCCGAACTTTTCGGCATTCTCTATGAGCATGACGGTTGCATTCGGCACATTGATTCCTACTTCAATTACCGTAGTTGACACAAGCACCTGTATCTTCCCCTGTGCAAACCGTTCCATGATATCATTCTTAAGCTCAGCGGACATTTGTCCGTGGAGACCTTCAATATTCAATCCCGGAAGATTCTTTCTAAGCTCAACTGTGTAATCTGTCACGTTCTCGCTCTCGCTTACCTCATTGTCCTCAACCATCGGGCATATGACATATGCCTGATGTCCCTTTTCCGCTTCGTTCATGATAAAACGATATGCATTAGGTCTGTATTCATCCCCCACAACTGCATTTTTTATCGGAAGCCTGCCTTCAGGCATGACATTTATGATTGATATATCAAGGTCACCGTACAGGATTATGGCTAGAGTTCTCGGAATAGGCGTTGCACTCATAACACATACATGCGGATGCGTGCCCTTCCTTGCAAGATTTCCTCTCTGATTGACACCGAATCTATGCTGCTCATCCGTGATTACAAGCCCAAGATTACAGTATTCAACCTTTTCCTGTATAAGAGCATTTGTTCCTATCACAATATCGGCTGTTTTGTCTTTTATCTTCTCGTATGCTTTTCTCTTCTGCGCCGCCGTCATAGAGCCGACAAGCAGCACAGGTGTTACCGGAATATCGTACTTTTCAAATAAATCATGTATAGTCTCATAATGCTGCTTTGCCAAAACCTCCGTTGGTGCCATGAGCGCCCCCTGAAAGCCTGATTGAACAGCATTTAAGAGTGCAAGAACTGCTATAATAGTCTTTCCTGAGCCTACATCGCCCTGAATAAGCCTGTTCATGACATGACACCCCGACATATCGGCTGTCATCTCATCGTATGCCCTCTTTTGAGGTTCGGTAAGTCTGTACGGCAGTCTTTCCATAAGTGTCAGAGCATAGCTGCCTTCGCATATACGGCACTCATTTTCAAGATATTTTCTCTGCTCCTTCAGATTGTCCATCTTTATCATAAAGCCTAAGAACTCATCAAATGCAAGCCTTTTTCTCGATTGAAGCATCTCATCCATACTTCGCGGAAAATGAATGTATCTGACTGCTTCATGCAGCGGCTTAAGCTCAAAACGCTCTATAAGCTCTTTCGGCAGATATTCCATATCCTCCGGATTATTCAAGGATGCAAAATATTGCGTTACAGCTTTTATAACCATATTATTAGTCAGTCCCTTTACAAGCGGATAAATAGGCTGGATATAGTGGAGCTTTTCTTCATATTGAGCTGCCGTATATAGCTTAGGCTGCTCCATTGTCGCAAGCCTGCCTTTTATCACAACACGCCCACGAACCATATATCTGTAGCCACGCTTTAAAGAACCTTTTATAAACGGCATGTTAAACCATGTCAATTTGATACGCTCATTCTGCTCATCAATGGCAAATACGGTGGTAATATTCAGTTTTTTCATCGTCTTTATCTCTACATCAGAAGCAATGCACAGATAAAGCGTGTACACTCCGTCTTCCTCTATCGTACTTATAAGAACCGGCTCCCTATATACATCATAACTTCGCGGATAATAGTAAGGCAGCATGGATGTATCGGTTATTCCTGCCTTTATAAATAACTGTTCTGTTTTTTCTCCTATACCTTTAAGACTGCTTAGCTTCATATATACATCCCTTTAACTATCTATAACACTATATTATAAGATATCCCCTCACAGGTCATACCCATGAGGGGACAAATGTAAATGATATTCGCAATATGTTAAGCAGAGCGGACTATCAGACTGCTTCACTGTCAGCGTCTATTATTCTACAGATACAATATAGTAGTAAATCGGCTGTCCACCGCTGTGAACTTCAATGTCAAGATCAGGATATGCTTCCTCTAATTTGGCTGTGAGCGAATCAACCTGCTCCATAGTGACATCCTCTCCATAATATACACTTATAAGCTCCGAATCATCATCAATAAGCTGTGCCAGCATATCAATTGTTGTCCTCTCGACATCCTTGCCAACAGAAAGAATTGTCTTATCTCCTATACCCATAATGTCATTCTGCTTAATTTCCTTGCCATCCATTGATGTGTCACGGACAGCGTAAGTAACCTGACCCGTCTTGACATTCTTCATCTCGGAAGACATAGTCTCAAGATTTGCATCGGCATCAGCTGTCTCATCAAAATTGATAAGTGCTGTAATTCCCTGAGGTATTGTCTTAGAAGGCACAACATACACATTCTTGTCAGTGACTATTGACTGAGCCTGATTAGCGGCAAGAATAATATTGGAATTATTCGGAAGGATGAATACATTTTCAGCATTGACTTTATCAATGGCATTGAGCATATCTTCAGTGCTTGGGTTCATTGTCTGACCACCCTCAATAACAACATCAACTCCAAGACCTTCAAATATTTCGCTCAAGCCCGCTCCTGCCGAAACGGAGATAAAGCCATACTTCTTCTTAGGTTCGGCCGGCTTTTCCTTCTTCTCCTCGGCTGCCTTCTTCTCTGCTTCAAGCTTCTCAGCCTCTTTTATCAGCTTTTCCTTATGCTCTTCACGCATATTATCAATCTTCATCTTACTGAGCGAGCCGTAAGTGAGTGCTTTCTGAATTGCAAGCCCCGGATCGTTAGTATGTACATGAACTTTAACTATATCTTCATCGGCAACAACGACTATGGAATCACCGATTGATTCAAGATAAGCCTTAAAGTTAAGCTCATCACCATTGTCAAACTTCTTTTCAACATTGATGATAAACTCGGTACAGTAACCAAATTTTATTTCTTCCTGGACTGCATCAGCATCAACCTTCGCTTTGCCTGTCTCTCCAAGCGCTGCTGTAAGGTCAATCTCCTTGCCGAGAAGGCAGTCATATATACCTGAAATAACTTCAATAAGTCCCTGTCCGCCTGAGTCAACAACGCCAGCTTCTTTTAAAACAGGAAGCATCTCTGGAGTCTGGGAAAGAACATACTTGCCATGCTCTAAAACTTGTCCTAATATCTCTTCTAAGTCACCATTCTCACATGCAAGTTCATTCATCTTGTCAGCAAGTCCCTTGGCAACTGTGAGTATTGTTCCCTCTTTAGGCTTCATAACTGCCTTGTATGCAGTCTCTGTCGCCTTCTGGAATGCCCTTGCAAGCACCGGCGCATCAATAACCGTCACTGTCTTGATTTCCTTCGTGAAACCTCTGAAAAGCTGTGAAAGAATAACACCTGAATTACCGCGTGCGCCTCTTAATGAGCCACCTGATATAGCTTTTGATAAATTCTCAAAATTAGGCGTTGATATCGCACTGACCTCTTTAGCTGCTGAAAGAATAGTCATAGTCATGTTCGTTCCTGTATCACCATCAGGAACCGGGAATACATTCAATTCATTAATTATCTCTTTTTTTGCTTCCAGATTGGCAGCTCCTGCTAAAAAGCACTTCTTGAGCATGGCTGCATCTATGGTATTAATAGCCACTGTTAAATCCTCCTTAAATAACGGTTAATCAATTACTCTTACGCCATCAACAAATATATTGATCTGCTTAATCTTCATGCCTGCAAACTCTTCGACCTTGTACTTAACACTATTTACAAGGTTATCCGCCACAGCTGAGATGGACACTCCGTACGATACAATAACATGAAAATCCAAAGTTATCAAGTTATCTTCATCAATCTTGACATTAATTCCATGAGTAAGGCTCTCTCTTTTGAGGAGCTTAACAAGACCATCCTTCATGCTGACTGCCGCCATTCCGACAATACCAAAGCTTTCAATAGCTGTTGTTCCGGCGAACATTGCTATAACTTCCGGCTCTATCATAACCGTTCCTAATTTATTTTCAATTCGACCTTTCATGGTTCCTCCAATCTCCGTGTAATTCACGGTATACAAAGTCATGATGTCATTATTATACATTATTATTATGTGAGTGTCAAAAGTAATTTAACCTGATAGATATGTCCTCTTCTCCGGCATAGACCGGTGAAATTCTTAGAATCCATAAAAATCTATAAAAAAACATATTTTTTACTTGCAAAATCTTTAAATATCTGTTATCATAACTTCTGTTGTCAGCCGAGTAGGCATTATTAAGCTTTGAGGAGGTGCAATCATGGCAAAGTGTGCTGTTTGTGATAAGGGTGCTCATTTTGGACTCAAGGTAAGTCACTCTAACAGAAAATCAAACAAGATGTGGAAGTCAAACGTTAAGTCAGTTAAGGTTTTGACAACAGCAGGTCCAAGAAAGATGTATGTATGTACTTCTTGCTTAAGATCAGGCGCTGTTACAAGAGCGTAGTCAAGAGTTTGATGATAATTAAGCCCCGGATTTTTCCGAGGCTTTTTTTCATTCGATTAAACTTTATTCTTAACATTCTATTTACAGCAGCAAAAAAGATTATATCCGCATATCATCAGAAGAATTATTATCACAATTCCCCAGAATACATTATTAATAAGCAGCCCTATTATCATCCCCACTGCAATCCAGAACATCATAAAGCCTATTATTCTCACCACAGGAGTCATCTCCTATACATCCGCTGCTATAATTTATTATATGCATCACACTTATCTTTATTCACTTCACGGTTAATTTTTATCATTTGTCACGTCACCGCTTCCATCGAGCGAAATGTTCTCTCCAAGATAAGTTGGTTCCGGTTTTGTAAATGATATGATAAAATCCTTGTTTCTTGCAAGTATCTCTCTTATTTCTCTCTTTAACTGACCGCTGTAGCTCCTGACATCAGCCGGTACACCATAAGCTTCTATTCCAAGTGCCTGCGCAAGATATACAGCTCTGTACAAGTGATATTTCTGTGAAACAATTATGATTTTATGTGCGCCAAAGATTTCTTTTGCCCGGTACACACTCTCATATGTCGAAAACCCTGCATGATCCATGAATATATCTTCAGAAGGAACTCCTGCATCTATCGCATATGTTTTCATTGTTCCAACTTCATTATAATCAAAGCTGCCATGATCCCCACTCATTATTATTTTAGCTGAAGCTCCCGCTTCATACAGATTCACGCCTGTCATAATTCTGTCATAGAGCATATTACTCGGTGTCTTATCAGGCTTTACAGCCGCTCCAAGCACAAGAATGCAATCCACGTCAGATATAGATGCCGCTTCATCGACATCCACTATTCTATCTTTTGTTTTGAAAATCACATAGCCATTTACCGCAAGTACATATACGGCTGCCAAAATGACAGCCGCATAGCATAAACGCAGTAAAAATTTCAAAGCTTTTTTTACTGACATCATCTTCCCCTTAAATTTTCTTACTTCGACTACCGCTTACTCTTTAGTCATATCCTTTATAGCGTCATCGACAGCTTCATCCTTTTTGTTGTCCTTGCCTCCGACAATACCGGAAATCTTGTCAACCATGTCCGGAACCATATCAAGAATCTTAGTGATTGTATCCTGATTTTTAACATTCACAAGCTTTGTCTGACCATTCTGTATAACAAGCACTGCGCTAGGTGAAAGCTTAGCTCCAAGTCCGCCTCCGGCATTATTCTTGGTATCTCCCGAAAATGCTCCGGCTCCCACGCCGAATGCCACATCAACAAGTGGAACAATGATTGTGTCATTTACAGTGACTGCATCCCCCACAACTGTCTTGGCACTTACAAAGCTGTCCATTCCCGAAAAAAGAGACTCAACTGTTGAGTTAAACTTACTGCTGTTATCTGCCATATTCTATTCCTCCTGATTACTATATATTTTTTATAGCTTTAATAAACTTTTTGACTTTCTTATTAAAATATACTACGGCTGCTATATACAATACTCTGCCAAGTATGATTCGCCCTTTCAAATCCGCTTCCGCCTCAAATACCGTCTCATCCCATACCGGTGTAATATTAATTACAAGTCCGGTCATTGCTCTTATGACCGCCGCTGCACCTAACAGTTCTCCAAGCAGCGCAGGGTCATCAAAGCCAAGCTTTATATTGATTACATGACTTCCCGGTAATATGTGTTTGAAAAGAAGCTTAAGACATCTTAGTACAAAATCAATAACAGGTCTATTTTCCTTTAGCAGAGCAATAATAGCTTTGACTTTGTCCGATATTTCTGAATGTCTATCGTTCTTATCTGCTGCCCGGTCTGCTTTATTTTCTGTTTTTGCCGGGTTTTTGGGGCTTTTTTCGCTTTTTTCGGCTTTCTTTGCGGAAACAGACTTATTTTCACTGTCGCTGTCAGAAGAGTTATCTGCCTTAGCTATTGTCTGCTTAGGCTGTAAATTTTGAACCTGCTGTGGCATTTTGTCAATCCTGTCCGTTCTATCCGGCACTTTTTCAGGCTGCTCTGCCTGTTTTACATTGACTTCTTCTCTTCTATTACTATGATTGCTCTTTTTATTTTCTCTGCTGTTCTTCTCTTTCTTATCTGATATATTATGCCCGAATATCTTGATTTTAAGCTCAGATTCTTTTCCATTAAGTTCAAAATCGACATGCAGCAGCTTCAGCAAATATGTTATATGCGCTGACACATGTGGCTTTTGATGAAAAGATGCATATATTTTATATCTGATTGGAACGAATAAAATCAGACATAAAATCAAAATTATAAGCCCAAGAATCACAAGTATCGCAATTCCTATAATTTTTAAAATGCACAACAAAATATTAAGAAATATCAACTTCACCCCTCCCTGCCAGAGAAACTATTCTCACGAAAGTCAAGAAAGGTTCTGATATCAAAATTCTTGTTCTTGTTATACATTTCACCGACAATGGCTGCTGCAAGCTCTACGGCATTCTCTTTACCATGTGCAAGACCAACAATATATTTATCTCTGCCTTTGTAGTGCGGCTGTATAAGCTCAAGTGAATTATAAATGTCTAATATGTTCCGCTCCTTTGACTCAGGAAGTGCGAGTAAATATATATCATACACAGGTTTACCTCGTTCAAGGCGGCGAAGCAGGCGTTTCTTCTTCTTTTCGTTATCTTCTTGGAAATATAGCTTATCGTACCAGATATAATGTACAGCCATCGCTTCAGCCTCCTTTCGATAACTACGATGTCGTAACTATTCATTCATCAAATCAAGCATAAGCTTCATGCAGGACTTGCGCTCCGCTTCATCACTGCACTGTCCAAGTGCAACATGAACATATTTCTTAATCTCCTCCATATTGTTAAAAAATACAGGAAGACTGCCGAGTATGCCCGACATAACCGCTCTGTTAAATGGTCTCTCATGCTCTGAGAAGAAATCCATAAGCTCATTGACAAGCTCATCACATCTGCTGTTAACATATGCCTCATCAGCGATAATATTTGAAAGTTCGTCCTCCACAAGCTTCATGAAGCTGCTGCCGGAGCTGAGCTTTTCAAGCTTGAAAAGCTTTTCGTATACTTTCTTAAGCCCGAGCTGCTCTGCCTTGTCCATGTATGAGCTTTTCACATTGTCAAGTGCATAGCTGTCTGATGCAAGCTGTGTCGAAAGCTTCTCCTGTACACCTTCTATGGCTACAAAGCTGTCAAATGAGTCCTCTGTAGGGAGAACGCGGTCATATATTGAATTGAGAGCCATGTCTATAATCTTAAGACAATGCTGTCTTACAGTTCCATCAACAAGTGCCTTGTCAGCTGTGAGTAAAACCATATATGCATCATTTACTGCATCCATGAGAAGAACAAATATATCTGTCACATTTACAACATATTCTGTTGCATCGTCCAAAGTACCTGCAGCATCAAGATAATCCTCCCTTGACATGTCAATATACGAATAGCTTTCAAGCTTTCTAAGCTTTTCTGACAGACTGTCGAAAGCTGTGTCAAAGCCATCCGGTGTATGAAGCATAGAGACTGAACGAAGCATATAGATAAAGTCATCAACTGCCACCGTATCAGAGCCCTTATATAGCGTAAATGCATCGCGCAGCAATTCAAAGAACTTATTCTTTGAAAGTCTCATAGGTATCTGGCTTACAACCTGACCGATTTTCATGTTGACAACCGTATTATCCTTGTCAGAAACAATATAATTGATAATATCCTTCTCGAACTTGTCATCATAATAGTCGGAATTTATATCACATTCTTTATAATTATATTCAATACGGTTTAGAACATACTCAAAAATCTGGAATCTGTCCGTATATGCAGTAAGAACCTCCATCCTTCCGATAAGCTCTTCTCTTAATGAATCAATGTCTTCAAGAATTTCGTCATAGCTTTTTACGGTAACATCACCTGAAATTCCCTCAGTAATTATGTTGGCAAGTCTCTGTGCATAGTCAGAAACAAGCTGCGTGTACTCAGTATCCTCTCCATATACTTCTGCGAAAGAGTAAAGATTAAGTGCCAGCTTTACATAACCTATTCTGCCATAAAGTGAGTTCATGCCATCAGCATATTTTGGTAAATTCATGTCGATGTTCTTTCCTTTTGAAAGCTCAGCCGCTACATTACTTAATTCTGCCATAAATAAATCCTCTTCTGATTATTTTTCTTCTAATACTTTGTCAAAAATGTGGAAACAGTCGAATGTTGCAAAGTAATCCTTAGGTGTCTCAGCACGCCTTATAAGCTTCACTGAGCCATCCTCACATAAAAGCAGTTCCGCTGAACGCAGCTTGCCATTATAATTATAACCCATCGAAAATCCATGAGCTCCTGTGTCATGAATAACAAGGAAATCCCCCATGTCAATCTTAGGAAGCATACGGTCTATAGCAAACTTGTCGTTATTTTCACAAAGTGAGCCTGTCACATCGTACTTATGATCACATGGCTCATTCTCCTTGCCCATGACTGTTATGTGGTGATAAGCGCCATACATTGCAGGTCTCATAAGATTTGCGGCACATGCATCACAGCCGATATACTCCTTGTAAGTATGTTTCTCATGTATAGCCTTTGTCACAAGGTGTCCGTAAGGTGCCATCATAAAACGTCCAAGCTCGGTATAGATAGCCACGTCGCCCATTCCGGCAGGTACTAACACTTCCTCATAGACCTTTCTTACACCTTCTCCGATAGCATAGATATCATTAGGCTCCTGATCAGGTCTGTACGGAACACCTATTCCTCCTGAGAGGTTAATAAACTTGATATCGCAGCCTGTCTTTTCAGAAACTTCAACTGCAAGCTCAAATAAAATCTTTGCGAGTGTCGGATAATATTCATTAGTGACTGTATTGCTTGCAAGAAATGCATGGATACCAAAATGCTTTGCACCCTTCTGCTTTAAAAGCTTAAAGCCTTCAATAAGCTGTTCCTTGGTAAAGCCATACTTGGCATCTCCCGGATTATCCATTATAGAATTGGCAATCTGGAAATATCCACCCGGATTAAATCTGCAGGATATTGTCTCAGGAATTCCGCATATATCATCTAAAAATTGAATATGTGTAAAGTCATCAAGATTGATTGTAGCATTAATCTTATGTGCATATTCGAATTCTTCAGCCGGAGTCGCATTCGATGAGAACATGATATGCTGTCCGTCAAAATCAAGAGCCTTCGCAAACATGAGCTCAGTGAGAGATGAACAGTCAACGCCGCAGTCGTACTCCTTAAGTATATTTACCAAAAAAGGATTAGGAGTTGCTTTCACTGCAAAATATTCTCTGAATCCTTTATTCCATGAAAAAGCCTCTCTAAGCTTTTTTACATTCTCCCTGATACCTTTTTCATCATAGATATGATAAGGTGTAGGATATGTCTTATCAATTTCCTTTAACTGCTCTAGCGTTACGAATGGTTTCTTTTCCATGGCTATTCTCCTCTTCCTGTCTTTTTTCGTTGTTGTGGTCATGTCCGCAGCTGCATTCCCCGTGGTTAATATTCACTTCTTCACCCACATTCTTCTGACACTCCTCACATACTCCATAAAGTACGGTCTTGGAATTGTCAACAAGAAAATGATGATGCTCATACACATGCTCTTCAATCTGCGAAAGAAAATCACAGCTTACATGGAATAATCTCCCACATTTTACACATTTAAGATGAAAGTGATTATGGCAGGCGGTATCATCGCCTTGATACTGATAGCATGCCCCGACCCCTTCCTCAATATAATATTTTCTCAAAAAACCTTCATCAGCAAGCTTCTCCATATAGCGGTATATAGTGGTTCTTCCGACCTTATTGCCTGCATTCTTCAAATGGTCTGTCACTTCATCGATAGTCACATGTCCATCCTGGCATTTTTTAAGGTAATCTAATATGATTTCTCTTTGCTTTGTGCGGTATGCACCTTTTTCATTACTTTCCATTTTCTATGTACTCCAAAACAATACTTACAAGATATTATAATCTTTATTGTTGATGCTTGCAAGCAAATTATACCTTAAACTTTATAAGCAACATTGGTAAAAACATTTACATATTTTTTTTATTATGTTACAATTCTTTTTTGAAACGGCTATTATCAATTAACCGTTAACACAATACATAGCTTTTTACAGCAAAGGAGTTGTCACTATGCCCGGTATTCTCGCATTATTACTTGTAATTGTTGTTGTATTTTTGATTTTTTTCTCGGAAAATCTTCAAAAAAAGAAAATGGATGAACAACTGCACACAATCATCGGAAACCAGAAGGTTCTGTATGGAAGCATGGCTAATCTTACTGTAGGAACCGGATTCGTAAGAGGTTATTTTGCTCTTACGGAAAGATACCTTTATTTTATCGAGAGCAAAAAAGACGGAACAATCAAGCTTACCATACAGCTTAAGTATGAAGAGATTGTCAGTCATAAGCTTCACTTTGTGTTATTCATTGAGGCTCCGGACCACAGCATTTATGAAATCAAGGCAGCGAATAATACTCTTGCCTACAACACATTGTTAAAACAGTTAAACAAATAGCCAAAACAAAAATAGCTATAGCATAATGTATCTGCCATGAAGAGTCGAATCAGAGATTCTATCGATTGCAGTATTGCATAATGTCTATAGCTGTTTTTTTATAATTCATGCAGACGGCATCCTAAGCCAAACCCAAGCGTCAGCTTAAAATTAATCTGCTTTTTCTCTTTTTAATATCGTAAACGATATATACCCCTATGATTCCTGCCAACGTGACAGCGGAAATCATCTCAGTAATAATCCAGCTCAGCTTCGGCTTATATTCCACACACACAACACCTTTGTAACCTGCCGGCACTGTTATAGTGATAGTGTTATTAAATCCCGGAAATATACCCAGCGTTTCTCCTGATGAACTGTCATATGCCATATAACCATCATAGTATAATTTCGGAATGACAACCGTGTTCTCCACATCCGAATTAGTTATCTGCATGTAAGTAATACCATTATCGTAATGATAATCCGAGACTTCTATTTTTTCTGTATCATATACAAAGAAATGCGAGAGAATATCTGTGTCAGTGTGGCTTGGCAGATACTCATTCATTCCTATATTACGGCTGTCACAATTATACTCAGAGACAATGCCCGTGCTCTGCGTTATATACAGATAGCTGTCATAAAATGACGCTGTGCTTATCAGCACAAGAAAAGCAAGTCCAAAGCAGGCAGGTCTGTAATATTTTGAACTATCTGTTTCTCTTAATATAATAAGAGCTTCCGTCACAACATAGCATCCCACAACAGTTGCAATTTCGGACAATCTCCAAGGAAATTGAATTGCCGAAACAGCATGTTCTATTTTTTCAAATAATGGATTCATGCCTATCGCATCCCATGGAAAAAATCTTGTTGTCATCCATACTGCCAGCGCATAAAAAGCAAGTCCGATACTCCCATTTTTAAGATGTCTTTTTATTTCACTGTCTGATACTTCTTTTTTCAGAATTATAATGAGCAGCATGACAATGCAGCCGACAGTTACTCCTATTCCGGATGACAATGGCATGTCATAGTTCGTACCATTATCATTGCTTGAACCTGTCGCATTGGCAAATACAGTAAACAGCTGTGCAAAGCTTATACCATTATTCTGTATATTGCTGTTGCCGCTTGATGAGATATCAACATTCATCTGCATTCCGGACAGCAGAATGAATATAACACCGAAATTTAAAAGCAATGTAAGCACTGCCGATATGAAAAGAAACAGGAATCTCTTTTTTTCAAATATCTTTTTAATGTTTATAATCAAAAATAACACAATAAACGGTATAATTATCTCTACTGACAATACATGGCATTCGATTATGCCGCTTAATCCGAATATTATAGGCAATGCATCCGAAAAAGTGAGGCTGTCAGCAGCTTTGTCAAATGCATTATAAAAGCCATACAGTACAAGAGGCAGAAATGTCATAGCCGTGTATTCCCCCACAGCTGCCCTTATATAGATGTTGGTGAGCCTGTATAGCGAAAGGCAGTACAAAAGGCTTACAACAAACGTGATTTTATTGTCCTTTGCAATTTTTCCGAACGAATACCATGCAATAAGGCATGTGGTCAGATTAATAGCAATCACATAGACAAAATAGCACCAGTCAAGCGGCACATATATGCTATAAAGAACTGCAGGAAGATACAAAAACAGCTGTGGATAAAAAATCGGTGTCGCATAGCCGTAATCCTCCAGCATATGTGATTGTATATAAATACGCCAGTTTCCTTCACGAATGCCCTGTGCTATGGCAATTATACGATTCAGATGAAATGGCAGATCATGCCCATCATACAAATATCCCACTATGAACGGCATGCTTGAAAATATTGTCAAAGCAATTATAGCCAATACTTTCTTCTTGCATGGCGTAACCGATTTGATAAAGAAATAGTACATGCAATAATTAAGTACAACAAAAAACAACAAAATTATGAACAGTGAAAATATCCGATAAGATATCTTTTCTGTAAATGTAATTGATTCAACAGTAAAATTATCCTCTCCGATGAAATTTTCCGAACGGAAAGACACATTTTCTTTGCCAAAAAGATTGTTATTCCATATCAATGTTGACGTATCATTATCAGCTGCTATGATATCTGCCGGAGTCGACTTAAAAAATGCAGGTGCTGATTCTCCATCAAAAACAATGTTTCCTAATGTCTCAGCGTCAAATGAAGACACAAAGTAATCGGCTTTAACTTCATAAGCTCCGAATGGCATCCTGACATAACCTGCATTTTCTGTAAAATCCGCATCCTTAGTAAGATGTATATTTACTGCCGGATGAACCGATAAAATGAATATAATCAGATATAGGATTATTTCAAAAAGTGAAAATATGCTGTATACCGGATGCGTTTTTATTGTATTCTTAATTTTTAGCATTAGTTCTCCTCAAAAATCTATCCTAATATTTTAATTGCCAGTTCCATGGCGGCATCTGCAGCTTTTCTTCTTACCTGCTGCCTGTCACCCTCAAAAACGTAACGTGCAACTGTTGTCTCGCCATTGTAATAACATCCAATGTAACACAATCCGACAGGAAAATCCGGCGTTCCGCCGTCCGGTCCTGCTATACCTGTAACTGAAACCGCAACATCAGCGCCTGCCGCTTCTGCCGCACCCTGTGCCATCTCGCGTGCAACCTCTTCGCTATATACAGTGTATTTTTCGATAGTTTCTTTTCTGACTCCAAGAAGGCTGATCTTAGCCTCCTCGGAATATGTCACATAACCTGCTTCGAATACATCCGAAACACCTGCCACATTTACCAATGTTGACGCAATCATTCCACCTGTACATGATTCGGCAGTTGTTATCTTGAGTGCTCTCTCAAATAATATTCTTACTAAATTTTCTTCAATCATAATCAGTTATCCTTCAAAATATCCTTGTTCTGTACAAGGTATACAATAAGTGAATATAAAGTAAGTATAAGCGCAGCATAGATAAATACCAGCTCAACATATCTCATAAATCCGAATGGAAGTCTTGCAATCAGAAGACAGCACATAATCATCTGTACGGTTGTCTTAATCTTTCCTGACATGCCTGCTGCAATAACTACATTTTTCTCCGCTGCAATAAGTCTGAATCCGCTTATTATGAATTCTCTTGCTATTATTATAATCACAATCCATGCCGGCATAAGTCCAAGCTCTATGAATGCAATCATAGCGGAGCAAACTAGAAGTTTATCCGCAAGCGGATCCATAAATTTTCCGAAATTGGTGACAAGATTGTATTTTCTTGCAATTTTTCCGTCAAGCATGTCCGTAAGGCTTGCAATAATAAATATTGCAAGTGCAACATAGTTGCTTCCTTCAAAGAAATTCGTCATGAGGAACACTAGAAAGAACGGAATCATTATAACTCTTGCTGTTGTAAGCTTGTTTGGTAAGTTCATTTCACTAATTCTCCTATCAAGTCATATTCTAAAGCGCCTGTAACCTTCACTTTGCAGAAATCGCCGGACATGAGCTCTTCATCCGTATTGACAAATATATATCCGTCCACATTAGGTGCATCCATGTACGTTCTTCCGACATACGCATTCTCATCGGCAACCTTTCCTTCTATCATTACAGTCATCACTTTTCCAATCTGTGACTGTGAAAGGTCTGATGATATCTCCTGCTGTAACTCCATAAGACGGTCACGTCTTTCCTCCTTTACTTCATCAGGAATCTGCTCTTCCATCTCAGCCGCCTTAGTTCCTTCCTCAGCAGAATATGTGAATACGCCAAGTCTTGTAAACTCAATCTCATCAATAAACTCCATAAGCTCTTCATGGTCTTCCTCTGTCTCACCCGGAAAACCTGCTATAAGAGATGTTCTGAGTGCAATATCAGGTATCTCCTCCCGCAGCTTGTCAATGCGCTCTGTGAGCTCTGCCCTGTTTGTCTTACGGTTCATTCTCTTTAAAATGTTATCTGATGCATGCTGTATCGGAATATCAAGATAGTGGCATATCTTAGGCTCTTCCTTCATAACCTGGATAAGCTCATCATATATCTCCTCAGGATAGCAATACATTATTCTTATCCAGCGAAGTCCGTTAATCCGGCATAATTTCCTTAAAAGCTCATGGAGCATTTTCTTTCCGTACAAATCAACTCCGTAAAGAGTTGTCTCCTGTGCAACCAAGACAAGCTCCTTGACACCATCCTCAACAAGTGCTTCTGCTTCCTTTACAAGGTCTTCCATAGGATAGCTTCTGTAATGTCCGCGCAGCATCGGTATTATACAATATGTACAATACTTATCACAGCCTTCCGCAATCTTAAGATGTGCATAATGACCTCCTGTAGTCACTATTCGCTTAGCCTTAATCATGTCAGGCTTATAATCTGACATTCCGAACACCATATCAACCTCAGGAAGCTCTTTTTTGATTTCTTCCTTATAGCGCTGTGCAAGGCAGCCTGTGACAATCAGCTTTTTGCACTTTCCTGTCTCCTTTAGCTTACCCATCTCAATAATATTGTTGATGCTCTCTTCCTTCGCATCTCCGATAAATGCACATGTATTTACAATGATTACATCCGCTTCATACTCATTGTCTGTAAGCTCATAGTGAGCCTCATGGAGCATTCCAAGCATTTTCTCCGAATCTACAAGATTCTTATCGCAGCCTAATGATACATAAAATACTTTCACGTTTTTCCTCATTTCTCTTTTATAATTTGCTATATTTAAGATGTTGAGACCAAAAGGTATTTTGACCTCAATGATATCGAATCACTCCTCTTTACATCAACGGTGCAAAGAGCCTCAATATCGCCTTGAATGTCATTGTAATAAGAGATACTCTCTTCGGTCGGTCCTTTTTGTGAACTTCCCCGCTGACTTCAAATGTGTCAAAAAAGTCCTTTTTTAAATCAGCTATAGCTTTTGAATTATATATGTATGTTCCACATTCAAAGTGCAGATACAAGCTTCTGTAGTCCATGTTGATTGTTCCTACTACTCCGACTTCATCATCACACACATAGCACTTCGCATGTATAAAACCCGGTGTGTAATGGTATATTCTTACACCTGCATCAATAAGCTGCGGATAATATGACTTCGTAAGCATATATACAATCTTCTTGTCAGGAATACCGGGAGTCACTATCCTAACATCAACACCGGACTTAGATGCAAGGCACAGAGCTTCCATCATCTCGTTATCTATTATAAGATATGGCGTGAATATATAAACATAACGGCTTGCATGTCTTATAATGTTAAGATACACATTCTCGCCCACGCATTCATGGTCTAAAGGCGAGTCGGAAAAAGGAATAACCACAGCTTCACCATCCTTCGCATGATACTCAGGTATCTCAAAGTATGTGCTGTAATCCTTATCTGTATCTTCGATGGAATTCCACATCTGTAGGAACATTATAACATGGTTTCTGACTGCATCACCCTGTAGTCTAACAGCGGTATCTTTCCAATGACCATATGGACAATTAATATTAAAATATTCATCGCACATATTAAATCCGCCATTGAAGCTAACCTTACCGTCAATAACCATAATCTTTCTGTGGTCACGATTATTCATAAATATATAGAAAACAGGCACAAGCGGATTAAAGGCTCTTACCTTAATTCCTTTAGAGAGCAGTCTCTTTATAAAGCGGTTATTAACATAGGCAAGACTTCCGAAGTCATCATATATGATTCTTACTTCAACGCCTTCCTTGACCTTCTGCACCAAAATATCCTCTATTTTTTTGAAGGAAACAGCATCCTCCATCGCAAAATATTCCATAAAGATATATTTTTCAGCCTTAGACAGCTCTTCAAGCATCGCATCATATGCCTGATCTGTCTGTGAAAAATATGTCACATCTGTATTTTTATGTGCGCCGTAACCACTGTAGCCTGATAAGTAATGACATTGTGATTTTATATCATCATTATTCCTGCTCAGCTCTGATAGTATTTCATCATCATTTGCTCTATATTTATCAAAACGCTCGTTAATCTCAGAAAATTTACGGTTCATCTTCTTAGGCACTTTAGATTGACCTACAAATGCATACAAAAATACACCAAAGACCGGAAGTGCAAGGATAACAACAGCCCACACCAGCTTATATGCAGGATTATCACGATTGACAACAATTCCAAGAACCATCAATATTCCTATAATACTAGCAATCATCGAAAGCTGGACATAGTAATTGCTTAGCCTGTGCAGGATTGAAAACAACCACAAAAATTGAAATAATATACTGATTGCAACGACTACCGCTCTGCCAAAAATAATATTTAAAAACTTTTTCATAGAATACACTCCTGTTAAATGCTTCTAATTTCCTACTCAATCAAATAAACCGCTTCCCAGAATGATACCCATATAATTCTTTGTCGAAAATGCCTTATTCTTCTTAAAGTTTCTATACAGTTCATCAAGGTTTTCTTCTGAGTGCTCAGTCTCTTTAGAATAAATACGCATAAGTGTTATCTGTTTTTCAAAGTCAAAACAGCCATCCCTATAACAGTAGGCAGCGCCTAATAATTCCTGCATTATAAGTGCTGTACATGACAGCTTGATTTTTTTTAATACATTCTCATCAAACACAGCTCTTAAGAAATATCTATATACATAATACACCATCAGATGCTCGTATTCATAATCGCGCTCATTCACAATAACCGCACCGGCCTTGACATCCGGCATCCTTCTGTCAATATATCCCGACAGTTCCGACAATATTCCCTGCCACTCCGGTTTTATATGCTCCAATCTGTCATAAATATCGAGCCATTTTCTTAAAACAACCGTTGTTTTCTTGTAAGATGCATATTTCTTTTCTAGTTTTTCTATGCGTTCATTGCGGTACTGCACATCCTTATATGCATCTAATATTTTATTCAATTTATTTTTCTTTAGCTTCTTTTGAAGCTTTTTCGCAAAGTCTAAAAGCAATACGGCTCTATGCCTGATTTTCATGGTTCTGTCCTGACATATTGTATATGCAAGCTCTCTTGCCTGACAGAGACTATAATACAGCGCAGCATCAATGTCATTATATTCAGAAACCTTCTCCTCGTTTTCTGACACAGTAAATCTTATCGGCTCTTTACGCTTCATAATAAGCTCCACCGCAACCGGACATGAAAGCGAGATTCCTATCTCTCTTGTGTTACCGAATTCAGTTATATGCCGCGGAAAGTTAGTACATGTCTCACATAACTTATCCTCACCAAGCTCGGTATATATATCACACAAATTTTTGCTGTTTAAAAAAGGGCATCTTCCATGCTCTCCAAGTATGAACCTATCCTCTATAGGATAATCGACCAGCTTGCTTCGCAATCTATCGCCAAAAGCGCCATCTACACTTTTGTAATATGCGCTTGATTTCTTATCTACGTCAACTTCCCATCCGGCGCAGCATGTATCAATGCATTCACCGCCTATACATGAAAAATCCTTATAATATTCGGGCACTCTGATTTTCATGGCTTATAAATCCTCTCTATCGCAAAAAAGAACACCAAAATGTATAGCATTCTGGTGCCCTTATTGATTCTTATAAATTATTACAGATACCAATTATATGCACTGTTATAATAATTATCGTAAGCTCCGTCCGAACCATATAATCCGGATGTTGTGCTGGCATTCTCAGCCGCACTGCTTATCGAAGATGCTCTCACAAATGTCTGATATGCCATTGAACTTGAACCGTTAAAAAGCTTCTTCACATCATTAACATCTGCGCTGTTAAGTTTCTTCTCATCCACTGTAAGAGTCTTATCATCATTGATTGTTATGCCGATGTTCTCAAGTGAGCTCTTGTATGCATTAGTCTGGCTCGTCATGAATGAAACCTTGCCTGTAACCTTCGAATTCGATGTATCGGCCGCTTCCTCGACAAGTGAATTATAATCGTTCACAAAGTTCTTTACTGCCGATGAAATCTCACCCGTAACTGACTGAGCATTCTTAAACAAGCTCTTAGTTGAACTTGTATCGGTAAGCTTCGCGGCTGAGCTATACAGACTATCCGCAGCATCCTTAACTTCCTTAAGCTGCTTCTTCTCTACTGTAGAATTGCCTTTAACCTGATAATTGGTTCCCGCCTGTGAAGCTTTTGTTGACTGCGTCTTAGAATAGTATGAATTCAGAAGCTTCTTGTACGCTCCTGTTCTTATTGTGGAATATTCCGACAATGAGGAATACAGACCACTCGTATACGAACTGTTAGACGAAGTATTTCCAAATCCATTCAATAATGTGTTAATCGATAACGACATAATATGCACTCCTTTCTAAACATATTATTAAACTGACAAAATTATGTAAGAATAATATATTCTCTTACTCCTTAACAATATACTTATTCTTGTACTTTGTCAATATTTATTGCCTGCTTTTCTTCATATACTGCCGTTTCCGGTATTGATATTCATATGAATTAATGCCCTGCAAACATCATTATAAGAACAAGTACACCAAGAACTATTCTGTACCATCCAAACACAGTAAAGTCATGCTTCTTTATATAGTTCATAAGGAACTTAATCGCAATAATTGAAACTGCAAATGCGACAATCATTCCAAGAATCAATGCAGCCGCCTCAGATGCCGTAAATGCGAATCCGAACTTTAGAAGCTTAAGGAAGCTGGCACCGAACATTACAGGTATTGCAAGGTAAAAAGTAAACTCAGCGGCAGCAGTTCTTCCAACACCAATAATCATGGCTCCTACAATCGTTGCTCCCGAACGTGATGTTCCCGGAATAAGTGCAAGTACCTGAAATATTCCTATCAAAGCTGCTGTCTTAAATGTAATCTCACTGATGTCGTTAATCTTAAAGCGCTTTCCTCTATGAAGCTTTTCAACAACTATAAAAGCAATACCGTACACAATCAGCATGACAGCAACGGTAGGTGCATTATAAAAAAGCTCGTCAAGCTTATCATCAAACGGAAGTCCGATTATGGCAGCAGGCATACTTGCCACAAGTATCTTGCACCACATGATAAGCTTTTCATTATTCCACGCAAGTCTGTGCTTATCCTTGTCAGTCTTAACCGCATCTATAGGAATAAGCTTCTTAAAATAAATCACAAAAACAGCCATAATCGCACCAAGTTGTATAACTACATCAAACATTTCCTTGAACGCATCACTCATATTAAGCTTCATAAATTCGTCTACAAGGATAAGATGTCCTGTACTGCTTATAGGAAGCCATTCCGTGATTCCCTCAACTATACCAAGTATGATAACCTTCAGATATTCAATCCATTCCATAATATATGTACTCCCTTTTAATCAAAAACAAAGGACTGTCACACTAAAAGCGAAACATTAAGTATAACAGTCCTTTTATATTCTATTACGATTATTCCTCGCTTCCGTCTTCACTGATAATCTTAATCTTAGATTCGTAAAGCTCCTCAATAGCGATTGATAACGGCTTGTCAACAGATTTAACCTTAACAAGAGGCTCATCACCTGCAATAAGCTGTCTTGCTCTCTTTGCTGTAGCGAGCACGATTGAATAACGGCTCTGTACAATTGGCTGCTCTCCCGGCTCAACATCACTGTTAACAACTTCCATTAAATCTGTATAAGATGGATGTAACATTCTAATTCTCCTTCCATGCTGGATATTCGTTCACATATTTCAACAATATAATGCAAATATCTGTTATAAGGCATTCTTCGCATTATGAAATATTGCCATAGCTGATATTATGTCCTGTTTTTTTAATTTTGTCAATAGCTATTCTATATTCTGTATCTGTTCCCGGACCTTTTCAATCTCCGTCTTAAGAGTTATTGCACAATCGGTAATCGATAAGTCACTCGCCTTAGAAAGAATAGTATTCGCTTCGCGGTTCATCTCCTGAGCGATAAAATCAAGCTTCCTTCCGACACTTCCACCTTCTAAGATTGTAGCCTTCGTGCTCTCAATATGGCTTCTTAAACGGACTGTTTCCTCATCTACACATATCTTATCGGCAAATATTGTAACCTCTGTCGCAATCCTGCCATCATCAAGCGATGTATCAGCAAGCAGCTCTTTTACTTTGCCCTCAAGTCTTTCCCTGTATTCATCAACTACCTGCGGACTCCTATCCTCAATAAAATTGACAAGCTCAAGCATTCTGTCAAGCTTATCTATAAGATCGGCTTTCAGCTGTTCGCCTTCCCTGACTCTTGTTTCAATAAACTCTTTACATGCCATATCAACTGCATGCTCTAAAAGATGCCATACAGTCTCGTCATCGCTTTCCTCATCTTCCATCGTGATAACTTCCGGCATCTTAGCAAGCATGGAAGTCTTCACATCATTTTCTATGCCATACTGCTGTGATATCTGCTCAAATATGTCCATATATTCATCTGCAAGTTCCTTGTTATAATGCAGGCGGACTTTATTCTCGGAAAAATCCTCAAAAGTGATAAATATATCAACCTTGCCTCTGCTAATATATTTCTTAAGGACATTTCTTATTCCGGCTTCATAGAAATTCAATTTCTTCGGCATCTTGATGCCTGTTTCAAGATATCTGTGATTGACAGACTTCATCTCTACTGTAATCTTGCGTTCATTATCGACAGCTTCATATCTTCCAAATCCTGTCATGCTCTTAATCATCGGATTTCCTCCATAATATAAACGTATTACACATTTATTGCATACTTTTAAAAAATTATACCATATTTATTCAAAATATGCTACAATTATAATATATTTTTGCCTTACCGACATGTAAAATGGTAAATTATCATAAATGAATACAACATTTTTATCTTAAATTGTTGGAATTATTGCCAGAATTGCTATTAAAAAATAAAGATTTTTAAGAAAGTTGAGGAATAAAAATGGCATTTGATGGATTTGTAGTCGCAGCACTTGTAAAGGAAATGAACGATAAGCTGCTAGGCGGACGATTATATAAGATAGCACAGCCTGAGGATGATGAACTTTTTATCACAATCAAGAACAACAAAGGGCAGTACAGGCTCTTACTGTCTGCAAGCGCAAGTCTTCCGCTTGTATATATATTGCAGGATAACAAGCCAAGCCCGCTTACGGCACCGAATTTCTGCATGCTTCTAAGAAAGCATTTAAGCAACGGACGAATAGTGGCAATTACGCAGCCCGGACTTGAACGCATAATCAGATTTGAAATAGAACATCTCGATGAGATGGGCGACCTGTGCAAAAAGTTTCTTATTGTAGAGCTGATGGGCAAACACAGTAATATCATATTCTGCGATGAAAACGATATGATAATCGACAGTATCAAGCATGTCCCTGCATATGTAAGCTCTGTGCGCGAAGTTCTTCCCGGACGGAATTACTTCATTCCCAACACTACCGGCAAACTTAACCCTCTCACTGTAGATTCAGACGCTTTTGCAGCTTGTCTTTTGCAAAAACCAATGCCTGTTTCCAAGGCACTCTATTCTTCTTTTACAGGAATAAGCCCTGTAAGCGCCGAAGAGATATGCCATCTTGCATCAATAGACAGCCGTACTCCTGCCAACTGTATGACTGAGCCTGAACTTACACATCTGCATGGAATTTTTCGACATGTCATGGAAGATATCATATCCGGTAATTTTTCACCGTGTATTGTATATAAAAACGATGAACCTGTGGAATTTTCAGCCATTCCATTGACCATGTATGAAACGGCAGACAGCTCACCGAAAATGGATGCTGACGATAACTCTCCGTCTTCAAAAGATAACCGTCATTCTTCAAATTCATCTGTTTACAGAATCGAAAATAATGCCTCAATAAGCGACGTGCTTCAAGTATTTTATGAAAAAAAGAATAACATAACACGTATCCGTCAGCGTTCAGCCGATTTAAGACAGATTGTGAACACTGCGCTTGAACGCAACAATAAAAAATATGACCTCCAGCTAAAGCAGCTTTCCGATACCGAAAAACGCGAAAAATACCGCATCTACGGTGAGCTTTTAAATGCTTATGGCTACGATATTCCTGAGGGTGCTAAGAGCTTTGAGGCACTCAACTATCATACTAACGAAATGATAACTATTCCATTGCAGGAGGATTTGACCGCACGCGAGAACAGTATAAAATATTTCGATAGATATAATAAGCTTAAGCGTACTTACGAAGCGCTGAGCAAGCTCACTCTTGAAACAAAGGAAGAGATTGACCATCTTGAGTCTATAAGCAACTCTCTCGACATAGCTGTGTCCTACGATGACCTTGTACAGCTGAAGCAGGAAATGATTGAATATGGCTATATCCACCACAAGGGCTCTAAAGGAAAGGCATCCTCTAATAAGAAAGAAAAGATTACAAGCAAGCCTTTTCACTATATTTCAAGTGATGGTTTTCATATGTATGTCGGAAAGAACAACTACCAGAATGAAGACCTGACATTCAAGCTTGCAACCGGCAATGACTGGTGGTTCCATGCCAAGAACATTCCGGGCTCACATGTAATCGTAAAAGCTGAAAACAAGGAACTTCCGGACAACACCTTTGAGGAAGCCGCAAGACTTGCTGCACACTACTCCAAGGCAAGCGCTCAGGAAAAAGTTGATGTTGACTATATACAGAAAAAGCATATCAAGAAGCCTGCCGCGGCTAAGCCGGGTTTTGTAATCTATCACACCAACTTCTCAATGACTATTGACAATAACCCACATAAGATGGGTACACTTATAGAGGAATGATTTCATCCTGAATATTACTAAATTAACGTAAAGTACCACCCACTACAATGCAGAGCTATTTGATATGCATTGTAATGGGTGGTATTTTACTGTTTATTGTTCAATTTACTTATTGTACCATAATATCATATTAAATATTATGAGATAACAATATTGTTACAGTATGATAAAGAGGTCGATTTAAAATTACATTAAATTGACCTCTTTATTTACTGACTGTGTATTACATACTCAGCATTTTTGTATAGATTTATACAGGGTAAGCGCCATCCTTAGCTGCTGTAGCGTCAACCTTAGTCTGCTGTGCTTCTCTGTACTTGAAGAAGTCTGTAGCAACCTGTGGGAAGAGTGCGTATGATAATACATCCTCATCCTGCTGCTTGTACTGCTTCATCTCAGACTCAAGCTTAGCAAGCTCCGGCTTAAGAGTATCAGCGAAACGGCATGTGATTGGCTTCTCGCCTGAAAGCTCAATAGCCTTCTTCTGAACCTCAGGATTGAAAGGCTTAACAGTCTTTCCGTACTTACCGAGAAGTAAGTCCTTAGATTCCTTAGTCATGTTCTTATATCTCTCACCGAGAACTACATTGAGAACAGCTTGTGTACCAACGATCTGGCTTGAAGGTGTAACAAGAGGTGGTTCACCGAAGTCCTTACGAACTCTTGGAACTTCCTCAAGAACTTCTGTAAACTTATCCTCTGCCTTCATTTCCTTTAACTGGGAAACAAGGTTTGAAAGCATACCGCCAGGTACCTGATAAAGAAGAGTCTTGATATTAACACCCATAACCTTTGTACTCATAAGACCACTCTTAATCCACTCTTCACGAAGAGGTGTGAAGTAAGCAGCAATCTCAGCAAGAAGGTTCTGGTCAAAGCCAGGATCATAAGGAGTTCCCTCAAATGTCTTAGCGAGAACTTCTGTTGCAGGCTGGCTTGTACCCATAGCCATAGGTGACATAGCTGTATCGATTC
>OGKZ01000741.1_pt1 | contig 29175 bp, 25 predicted proteins | sample 1572571 | NCBI WGS metagenome assembly OGKZ01 (sample SAMEA2581906, study PRJEB24529) | metagenome | biome: Human gut stool | place: China | collected 2011 | reverse complement strand
TATCAAATGGAAATAATCGTTAATGAAGTCCGCCCGGTCCTCACTCAGTGATATGATCGGATTCTCGTAGATAGTAGGTAAGGCGCTCATCGTAGACTTTATCATGTTCACGCAGTCTATGAACTCGGATGAGAATCCTATAAAGGAAAGGCGGAAACTCTCTTTCTGCTCACAGAACTGAATAATGCTTCCCGGCATCAAGGTGATGAAATCATTCGGTTTCAAAGTGTACTCTGTCAAGTTGATGGATGCCCTTAAATTTCCTTCAACGCATAAAGCGAAAATACCTGCTTTTAACCGGCAAGTCTGCTTGTAAAAGTTTAAGATTGCCTCGGTAATGTCGTTTCCTACGACATAATCCCGGGGCAAATCTAATTGTGGTAAGTTTGCGTTCATCCGTTATTTTATTAATGATCGAACACAAAAGTAGTAAAAGTGCTGTTGATTCACTTCTTAATTTAAAAATAGACCAATTAATCCTTGAATCAGACTTATTCCGCTTGTGCTTCCTTATTCCGTTTATGCAAGCTTTTCAGTTCGAAGGATAGCATGACACGGAATATACCTATTATTAATAAGGCAAAAGCGTTGGCTTTGCTCAGCGTGTGCCTGTCCCCACCGGTTCTACCACCATCCTGGTTGCCGTTGTCAAGGGCAAGGACGTCACCAAGGAGTCCATCAACGCTGCCATGAAGGCTGCTACTTCTGAGTCCTTCGGCTACAACGAGGACCAGATCGTTTCTTCCGACGTCATCGGCATGCGTTACGGCTCTCTGTTCGACGCTACCCAGACCATGGTCGCTAAGATCGACGACGACACCTACCAGGTCCAGGTCGTGTCTTGGTACGACAACGAGAACTCTTACACTTCTCAGATGGTCCGTACCATCAAGTACTTCGCTGAGAACTGCTAATGACGTTCCGTCGTTAAAAATCGCCTGATTTGTCTGCCGGAGTTTGTCTTATTCAACTACGAACAAGCCTGACTAGGTACGACAACCATATCTAGGAATTTTTCGCCCTTCTTTTTGTGGTCCGCCGCAAAAGGAAGGGTGTTTTTTTTTATGTGTTTGAAAGAGCTCCGGGACGAATTTTTGTATGACTGTGAATGCCGCCACCTGGCAAAGGGGTCTCTGCGGAATTATCGGGCATCTACCCGGTTCTTGCTGGAATTTCTGGAACGGAAGCAGATCACGGAACTGGAAGATGTGCGCCCACGGTACCTTCGGGACCTGATGAAGGAAAAGCAGGATGCAGGCAATACGCCCCGGTACATCAACGACCTGCTGAAGGTCTGGCGCACCTGGTTCAATTATCTGGTGGAGGAGGGCTATTTGGAGGAGCGAGATAACCCGGCCAAAAAGGTGAAGCCACTGCGGCAGCCCCGGACCATCATTGATACTTTTACCGCAGCAGAAATGAAGCGGATGATCCAGTTCTACGACGGCAAGGACTTTCTGGAGGTGCGGAACAAGACCATCATTATGCTGCTGTTTGACACAGGGATGCGCTGTAATGAGATGATCCTGATGGAGCCCGAGGACATCAAACCGGATTACATTCTGGTGAAGCATGGCAAGGGCGGCAAGGAGCGTGTGGTGCCGAAATCTCCGGCACTGTCCAAGCAGCTCATCAAATACTGTGCGCTCCGGGATGGCTACCGGAAAGAATGCCCCACCTGCCACAGAAACCTTTTCCTCAGCAAAACAGGCAGGCCCCTCACGGATGAAGCAGTTGCTCGGATGTTGAAGCACGCTGCAGAGGAAGTGGGAGTCTCCTCCTCGGTACGGGTCAGCCCCCACACCTGCCGCCATACCTTCGCTCAGATGCAGCTGAAGAATGGCCTGGACCTGTACAGTGTCTCTCGCCTGATGGGGCACGTTAATATCATGATCACCCAGCGGTATCTGTTGGGCATCAAAGATAAGGACATCGTGGACCGGGGCACCCAGACCAGCCCCTTGATGAACCTGTAAAAGAACAGAAGATCGTGTGCATAGGAGCAGTTCCGCCGGGTGGTGGGGCTGCTTTTTTGATAGATGGGCATAAAAATACCCCCATTGCTCTGCGGAGAGAGTAACGGAGGTGTAAGATCAGTCGATTTCTTGGTCTAAAAGTTTGAGGAGTTCGATGGAACTGGGGGTGGCGTATTGATCGTTGAAGCTGTCTATAAAGACAAGATTCGCAAGAGCCTGATTCAACTGATAGACGGCCTTATTATTGGAATGCTTCAGCAGGAAGATGAATTGACGCCGCAGATCCCCATCAAACTGATGGGCCCTTATGGTAAGCAGAAGTTTTATGGTGACTTCTTTCCCGAGAGCGTTTAGCCGGTCGAAATTGCACAAAGTATCGTATCTTTTGTCACCTATATCAAACGGAATAGAATTGTCCGTTTCAGTGTTGTTAGGAAGATGATTGCCGGTATCTTGTGAATCTTCGGATTCGTGTTCGGGTGGGCGGTGCTTGGAGAGGGCTCCGTTGCTGGATGGAGAATAATGGCTGCCCAAAATCTCGGTTAAGGATAGCTCTCCCGATTCCAGTAGTGCTCCAATGGGTACGTCAAGAGAGTGTGCAATGTCCTCTAGCAGACCGAGGTCGAACCGATCGGTGTTGCGATTCACCATATTATACAAGGTGGTATAGGGGATGCCGACCATGCGGCTGAGTTCTTTGATGGAAATCCTCTTGGCTTCTGCAATTGTCTTGATGTTCTGACCGACGCGCATTTCGAAACACTCCTTTCTAATAGATGTATATATAATACTATGAAATTCTAAAATGTCAATATTGACAGAAAGAGAAAATGAATAAAAACCAATAACGAGAATTGACGATACTAACAAATTCTCAATTTGGATAGTTATTTTTGAAAAAGTTCTTGACATGGGTACTGGTTGGGAGTATACTTACGCTGCGTGGATGACCGATATGAGAATCTCGCAAGAGTCCATTTCGGACCAACTTTTTAAGAAAGGAGATGCCATCATGGGGAGAGGGCTGAATCTGTACCCGAGGACGAGGTAGCGAGGTGTTGCCTCCGCAAGGACTACACGGGATGTGCTGCTGCAGCTAAAATCCCATAGCCCTGATAGGTGATTGGTTGGACTGATTCCCGGGTCACTGGGGGGCAGTCGGCTGGTCCGTCTTAAAATACAACAAATCAAGGAGGGAACACAGGATGGATAGCTCGTAGAGCCTGGGCCGTTTATCGCCTGAAAAAACAATGATGAAAAATAATGGAGGTATATTATGCTAAAGATTTTTGACAACTACTATCTGGACGCAAACAGCGTGTGCTATATGCTGAAAAAAGCTCATGTGAAGGGTGACGGCATGGAGGAGTGCGATGTCTGTACCTACCACACCAGGCTGGAGGAGGCGTTGGCAGAAGCTGTGAGGCGTGGGCTCCGAGAGAGGGTTGCAAGCGGTGAGCTGACGGAGTGGGAGCAGCTGTGCGGCGAACTCCGGCGGCTGAAGAGTGAGGTCCAAGAGCTGCTGGAGTCTATCAGCCCTGCAGAAAAGGCTTTGGACCTGGCCGTGAAGAACGGAAACAAATGTGCATAAATAGGAGGGACTATATGCTGGAACTTTACTTTAATGATGGGAATCTTCTGCCCAAGAACCGTGAAGAGGAGCAGTCCGCAGAGACGGTACTCAACATCATGCTGGCTGGAAAAACGACCGACACGGAGATGTGCATCTGGCCCTGTTTTTACCATGCGCCCATGCGCAAGGGGGTGCTGATCCATCTGGACGACGGCACGACGCTGCGGATCAAGCCTATCTTGAATAAGGAGGGAGATCCGGAGCTGCTGATCGGATGCGTGACGGAGGAGACTGTCGGGGAGGTGTACCAGTGGGTCTCGAATTACGATTTTGATGAGCCATGTGCTGGTAATATGCCATCGTAAACAAAAATGCCTGACCTATGCAGGGTGTTTATCAGGAATAACCTGTGATGCGGAGGTGTGAAACCGCTTCAGCCGGGAAAAACGTTTGCTGATGGCTTTATAATGCGGCTGACAGACAGACCAGATAACCCGGAAAACACGATAATCAGCGTTGAGCCGTGCCTGAACAAGGACGGTGCACCACAGCTGGCGATGACCATTTACCAAGCTACCGGCAGTGAACAGCGCACCCAAACAAATGAACAGGCTGTGGAATGGGCAGGATGTCCAGAAGCAGTGTCATGCTAAAAAGGAGATTAAAATGAGCTTTTTAAAGGATGTATTTCAGACCGCTGACGAGATCAAGCAGAGTCAGGAGAAGTTAAAGGATGCCGTAGATGCAAGCAGTCGTCAGGCGGCGGCACTTATTCGACCGTATCTGAGCGAAGTGCAGAATGAGATCCTATCTGAAATTCTAGAAGGGCTGGTCGCATCCGTTGCCGAGCACTCGTTCCAAATCGGCTACAGCAGTGCCATGCAGACCTTTGCAGAAGCGGCGGCAGCACTCAAGGCAGGGGCCCATGTGCAACAGTAAAACAAAAACCGCCTTACCTGCGCCAACAGGTAAAGCGGCTATAGGGACAGGAATGATGTGTGGTGTTCATTCTCATTCCTATAATATCACAGAACAAGGCGTTTGAACAGAGATTTTTTATGGGCAGGCGCATACCAACCGGCGCATGGTCTGGCAAGATGGCTGGGCTGTGCGCCTTATTATTATAGGAGGACCAGACGCAATGAAGACGGCTATAGAGAAACCAGTGACGCCTGGCGGTGTCTTTGATCATCTGATGGTGCCCCAGGAGGACGAGCCGGAATTTCACCCCTCCAAGGACCCAAAGACGATGACCGTGCAGGAGTCCTTAGAGGAGGTAGACAGATTTCTGTGCTGGAATAGGATGACCCCAGAGGAGAAGCGGGCGGAGCAGGAGGCACAGAGGGCGGCCAGCCACGCCACGGAGCAAGCCGCCGAGGATATCCCCTGTACTATGAGACCGGAGAGGGTGCCAGACACCCCACAGGACACGGTATGGGAGGACTTGACGGACGCTCCACAGGACGTTGTGCGAGCTGATGTGTTGGACACCTCAATGGGCGGTATGTTGGAGGCTGTGCCGAGCAACGGTGCACTAGAAAGAGCTGCAGACACGATGCCGGACGATGTCCCGGACGCCACAGAGGGAAATGTGCCAGGGAGGGAAGCAGATACTGTGCCGGATGGCCCACCGGACGATCTCCCAGACACTGTAGAGGGGAACATGCCGGATGTGGTAGGAGCCTTGACAGCACAGGAAAAGGCGGGAAATGAAACCGTACATGTGCCAGAGGTGGAGGTGGTGCCCCCAGAAGCAATTGTGCTATTGGAACAGACAGGAGAGGACGCCCCGGCGGCGGAGGAGCGGTGGGCGTATGCCTCGGAGCTGATCGGTGATGCGTTCCAGCATTGGGGAAATGGAAGAGTCCTTCTGGATATGGGGACCGGACGGGGCAAGAGTGAATTCGTTATCCGGAAGATGGCTGGATGGGCGATTGATCAATTTTTGGAGGGAAATTGTGACAACCGGATCCTTATGCTTTGCCCGTTGACGCTTTTGCATGAAGATCTGGAAAACCGACGCAGGGAAGAATACTTGACAGTGTTCGGCGATGCTTCGGAAGAGGAATGGGATCTGTATGAAGAGGTCTTAACCGTTATAACCTACCAGAAACTTGAGCAGCTCTGTAAAGGAGACACATCCGATCATAGAAGCCTTCAGAAGCTATTGGACAGACATCGAATTATCATTGCGGATGAATGCCACTACTGGTCCGAGTTCTCAGCCTTCAACATCAATACACACTATTCATTTGATGCTCTCCTACAGGCAGAGAAGGATCATACCGTGATTTATATGAGTGCGACCGGGCGGGATACTTGGAAACTTCTGGAAGAAAAAGGCGGTCCAACGCAGCCTGAACGGATCTATAGGCTGCCGCAGCACTATGAGTACGTCAAAGCCGCCTATTTCTATGCCCGACACAATCTGGTGACAATTTTGAAACGCCTTCCGGTGGGTGAAAAAGCGATCGTGTTCGTGGAGCTTGGTGATGATCTGGCTGAAATGGAAACAATATTTGGCGACACAGCCGCCTATTATTGTTCACCTTTCAACGAAAGATATCGGAAAAAGTACAGCGATTTGTCGGTCTGCATAAAGGATGGTCAGCAGCTAAAGGATATTCTGTTCACGACAAAGGCTATGGGTGTGGGAATCGGATTGAAAGATCGGGGCGTGAAGCATATTTTTATCGACCAATGGAATCCTCTGGAAATAGCTCAGTCGCTCGGACGCAAGCGCTCCCTGGATGCAGATGACACCTGTACTGTTTATTTCAGGGATTATAGTCTTGACTGGTACTGGGGCACAAACAGTGGGTTGAAAAAGTTTCGCAGCATGCTATTGAACAAGTATTTGCCAGCGCAGGCGTACATGGCGGGGAAAGAAGAATTTGATAAATACCTGCATAGTGACAATCCGGAGGCGATTCAAAAGAAAATCGATAAGAGCAAAATTTTGGAACACAATGTAGTCACAGGATACCATATCAATCCGCTGGGGCTTCAACAGGTAGAGCACGATATCGAAATGCTTGATGACATTATGAGCTCAACGAATTATCCTGAGTCATTTATGAAGTATGCGATGTTTAACCTACACCAACCCATCAAAGCGTATCGGTTCAAGGATTTGGAGGATTGGCTCTATGCACACCTGAATCAACCGATGGATTCAGAGGAAATGACAGAAAAAATTATGAGTTTTGGCTATATTGAAAGATATCAAGGGAGAGAGCCGGGTCAGATGGGTTTGAATAAATTCCTTCCATGTTATGGTGTTAAGATTGTAAGTGATAGAGAGAATAAGAGAAATGAGAATCGCAATAAAACTTTCTGGACGTTGATGAAACAGTGACTATAGTTGGTGGCGCAAAATTTGGTATAAAATATATATGTAAATAGCAAAAAATGCGCCAAGCTGCCTTTTAGTCATATATAAAGGAAGTCGCAATACACGACAACCCTGACCCTGTACCAACCAGTACATACCCAAGAGAGCCCTGCTAGAGTGGGACATTGGTGGCGCACTTATCTGCTTTTGATGCAGCTTTTCTCCTGGGAATTCCTACTGGGCAGAGGGCCTGGTCTGACGTTGGAATGCACCTGGTCCTTCGCCTTACGATCGTGTGGAACGCCACCGCTGGCTTTCTTTACTTTGTGAAACAGGATCGCTGGGCTGCCATGAAACCTTGGGTCTGACAATATGATAACAGGAGGACATGTCCAATTGTTGGGACCTATAAGATGACTTATGTGGAATCTTGTGGGGCTCTGGGACGGTGGCGTCTTGATTGCCTGTTTCCTTGCCCGATGGAATAGGGACCGCCTGTGATCGTTACCAAGCTCCCGGCGGAGGAGAGAGGGCTACAATTCCTATACAGGGTGGAGAAAGGGCGTTTTTCCCTCTACGCCCCCGGGGGTGGTTAAAAATCTCAAATAGGTGTCCAATATAGTAGGAAGGGGGAGTAGTAAAATCTCCCCAGCATAGGTCAAAAATAGACAGGTGCCCTTTACAGAGGAGAGGGTAGAACCAGAAAATTAAGGCGTAGAGCCGGCTTTTTTGCAGGTGGAAAGACGATATTGGAGAATCTTGGATACAATATGGAAAAAACCTGATTTTACGGACCCTTTTTTGGAGGCGTCTGAACCACAAACCTACCGCAAAATCTTGTAACATAATGGGATTTATGGTAGAATAGTGGTTGTGATGAGAAAAAGATCCAAGGAGTCATGGCATCTTTTCCCACGGGGATGAAAGGTGCCCCCGGAGTTGCGGCTGAGGATAACCCGACGGTCTCTGCGATTGTACATAACCAGCAAGAAACCGCCTGATTGAACGCGATGGTACAATAACTTCCTGATTTTGGCTCGGGAGGGCTGGTTTGCAGCCTGAGCAGCGCAAGAAAGTGCCCCACGGGACCTCTGATGACACAGGAAGATGAAACCTGCTAAAACAGTGTGGCCGCATCGCATTTGAAATGACCCTGGACGAATCTGTCGCCCGGGGTTTTTATTTGCCTGGAAGTGGATAACGACGAAAATGTCGGGGCAAGCGGCTTCATGGTCCTCAAAATGGCTGTAAAAAGAGCCGGAAGCGTTGAATCGAGAACAAAGGAGTAGTTAGGGAATTATGACAAAAATTCGGCACGATGTAATGTTGAGACTCGTAAAGGTATTGGATGTGGTGATGATCACACTTCCGTTTGCGGCTTGCTGGGTCTGGTACTATGCGGCAAAAACACCGCTGGATGGAACTTGGCAGGGCCATGCAGTTATTTTGGGCCTATATGCGGTGCTGTTTATTCTGCTGGGCAAGACCTATGATGCATTCTGGATGTCCATGCAGCGAGTTTCCGAGCTGATGTACGGTCAGGTCCTGGCGGCGATGGCGACGGACGGGATCTTTTACATTGTGATCTGCCTGATGGCCACGAAGCTGTGCAATCTTCTGCCGGGAATCGCTGCCATTGCAGGACAGTTTGTGATGGCTGGCATCTGGTCTGCGGTTGCACATCGCTGGTATTACAAAGCATTCCCTCCGCAGCCTACCACCGTGGTCTATGATGTGCGCCGTGGTATGGAAAAGCTGATCCAGGACTACGGTCTGGACAGCAAGTACGAGGTGAAAAAAGTTCTGAGCGTGGAGGAGTGCCTGGAAGATCTGAGTGTTTTGGATGGTATGAAGACCGTATTCCTCAGCGGCGTCCACAGCCATGAACGTAACATCATTCTGAAGTATTGCGTGATGAACGACATCAATACCTTCATCATCCCTCGTGTGGGAGATGTTCTGATGAGCGGTGCCTGGCCGATGCACATGCTTCACCTTCCGGTGCTGCGAGTCGGTCGATACATGGCAAAGCCGGAGTATCTGTTCGTTAAGCGGGCAATGGATATCGTGCTTTCGCTGATTGCACTGATTGTTCTCAGCCCGTTGTTCCTGATTACCGCCATTGCAGTCAAGTCGGATGGCGGCCCCGCCTTCTATAAGCAGGTGCGTCTGACCAAGGATGGCAAGCCGTTCAAGATCCTGAAGTTCCGCTCCATGCGTGTGGATGCAGAAAAGGACGGTGTGGCTCGCCTTTCCACCGGTGACAAGGATGACCGTATCACCAAGGTCGGTCATATCATCCGTGCCTGCCGCCTGGATGAGCTGCCCCAACTGCTGAATATCCTCAAAGGTGACCTGTCTATCGTTGGCCCCCGCCCGGAGCGCCCGGAGATTGCCGCACAGTACTGCGAGGAGATGCCGGAGTTCGCGCTGCGTCTGCAGGCAAAGGCTGGCCTCACCGGTTATGCACAGGTGTACGGAAAATATAACACTACACCGTATGATAAGCTGCAAATGGATCTGATGTATATTGCCCACCCCAGCCTGGTCGAGGACCTGAAGATCATGCTGGCTACGGTGAAGATCCTGTTTATGCCAGAGTCCACAGAGGGTGTCAGCGAAGGGCAGACTACTGCCATGAGCGGCAAAAAATAATAAGCGGCTAGCTAAATTAAAAAGATTGATTAGAATGTTTGATGCGATTCGGATGGAAAGGACGATGAAATGTGGATTTTTTAAGCTTTCTGAAAAGAATCGAGTCGGAACGAAAATATGTGAATCAACGATTTTGTTTTGTGTTGGGTGCGGGTGCCTCATATAACTGCGGGATAGCGAAAGCCAGTGATTTGATTGATGAATGGTATGGTGAATTGCTTGAAGATTATTGTTCATCGGATCAGTGGAAGAAAATTTTGAGTAAAGGCAGAGACGAAGCCTTAAACGATACAATCAATGCTTTGAAAAATGACGAGGAACTCCTCAGACAAATTTTTTCTCCTACTGTATGGGAAACAAATACAAAACTGACAGTTGCTGATTTGATACGAATTAAATTTATAGAAAATGAATCTGAAAAGTATTCAAGACTCTTTTCGGTGGTTTACCCTACTGTAAGAATGCGTCAAGCATGTATAGAGAAATTCATTCAAGCAGGAACTCCGGGAAAAGGACATGAATCGTTAAGCCAATTGCTATGTGAAACAAATAATAACATTGTTATTACAACTAATTTTGATCGCCTTGTTGAAACTGCTATTCAGACTAGCGGACACAGTAAAGACTTAATTGTTTTATCGAACTGTAATGATATGAGTTGTTCGGCATTTGATGAAAATAGTAATTGCTTGAATTCAATCTTCCAACAACGGCAGAAAAATGCACCTCTTGTAATCAAAGCGCATGGAGATGTGGATCGGATAGAACAAAAAAATACAATTGAAGAGCTTCGACGATTGCCAGATAGCTTTTACTTGAGGTTAAAGTCTATCTTTACTCTTTATAAGCCAATTTTTATTGGTTATTCTGGAAATGATAGCGGACTGGTGGATCTCCTTTTGCGATATGCGAAAGAACAACGAATAAACCAGGATGAATATGGGTGCTATTGGTTAGTTTATGGGGACGATGTTTCTCATCCAGAAGATAAACTTCCAGAAAGGGTACGGACGTATTTAAGACAAGTAAATGGTCAATGTGTTACACACAAGGGATTTGAATCATCTATATGTGAGATAGTTGATGTGTTGCTACCGGAAACAGGAGGATCTGTGAATCCTTCCCAAAATATAAAAGAAATTCCGAAAGATGAGATAAGCATTACTGAACGAAACGAGAAAACCTATTTTCCACTTGAGGCTCCAAGTTTTCGCGATGAAATGATGTTGCGTAATGCATCTAGTCGCCGAGATACATGAGATCGCACGATTGACAAAGGAGGATATTTTATGGAATCTGAGAGAGAACAAGTTGTCCAGCTCGACTTTGTTACGGTATCTTCTGCTGAAGATATGGCAAGAAAACAAGAAATGTTGTACGAGTTGGATGAAATAGATTCTATAAGTCTTTTGAGAAAACTTACGGAAATTGGAGAAAATGCACTTTCTGCCAAAAAGCTGACTGGAGGAGTGGATGATTTCCATAATCTTGCGGTCACTTTTGCAAGAGTAGGCTTGCATGATATGTGTTGTGACATCCTTGAAAGAGGACTTAAATTACATCCGACTGCAATTGACCTTCTTGCTGATTTTTTATCGTATGGTCTTGAATGTGGTCGAGAAGAGAGATGTGAATATTATTACAATTTGCTAGTTTCCTTACCAGATGCCAAAATGACCTGGCGTGGATATGATTTTGCAATTGATTATCTTATGGAAAAAATCAAGGATTCTCATGATGAATCTGAAGTGTCCGAGCTTGTTATTCAAATTGAAGAAAGGCTGAAAAAATATAAAGCGCATTTTCCGAACAGTGAAGATCCCTATGTATCAGAATCGCAAGTTCTGTCTTTTCTTGGAAAAGAAAATGAGGCGATTGCAGTATTAAAAAGAGCAATGGATACTTTGGCAGCTCCCAAGTGCTACTTGCGATATGCAGATATCCTGGTTAAACAAGGAAAATATGAGGAAGTTGTTTCGGTGGCACAAAAAGCGGTAAGCGTGTCTGCTCAGGAACAGATGAGCGTAAATATTCCGTATCTGTTTTATCTGTCGGGTATGGCGAAGGATGCTTTGATTCATGCTGAGGGCGACTATAAAAACCGGGAACGAGTCCTGGATGCGTATTCTGATTACAAAGTTGCAGAGGAATTGTTCGATAGTACGCGGGCGGTATACATGAAAAATCTGAAAATGAGGGTCAGAATTCTGGAGCTGAAATCTCATATTCCCTACAATGAAAATTGGAAAGCGGAATAATTTGAATTCGGTTTATGCCTGAAAGTACCGAGGGAATTTCTGAGGGCCAAACCACAGCTATGAGTGGAGAAAAACACTAAATATCGATGGTTTTACATACTTTCAGCTGCTAAAAATTGGAAGAAATTCCAGAGTGGAGTCAGGCATAAATACACCTCTTACGGTGGCGTGGTGCTAGAAAGCCGGTAAATTGACCTGTATAAAGTTAAAATACTGCTTCTAGTAGTGCAAAATGCAGAGAGCGTGAGCGTGAGAGAGGGCAAAACGAGATCAATTCGAGGCTTTTACGCCCCGAAAAAGCACTTTTATGGATGCGACCGTAGCTCGTGGGTTTATGCCAGATGGCACTGCGATGATATTACCGACACTATGGTGACTTTCACACAGCGTTATCTGGGCTGAGCGATGATAACATCATTTGCGATTTCATCCCGGTCTTGGAGATAACAAGGCAGATGATGATAAACACATGGTCGCAGAGATGCTCATTCGTGTGTGGGGGGGGGTAATCTGGCATAAGCAGGAGAGCTACTGTAGCATGGATGAGTGGAATCTGGAATAAACATATGAGCTACCGTAGCGTCAAAAATGGTGCAATTTAGAGCGTAGTGGAGACCCATTGTAGCGGTACAAGATAAGCGGCAGTGTGCCTCACATTGCTGAGGACGATTAGTAGAGCTTTATAAGGAATAAACGGCTCAGACTTTTGGAGAATGAGTCTGGGCTGTAATCTTTGATATGCGGAGAGGAAAAATACTTTATGAAGATTGCTGTAGTATCGATTGGTAGTTTTGATACACAATACTCGGACTATCATATCATGCGGGATATTATACTTGGTCTTTTGGAACGAGGCCATGAGGTGAACCTGATCCAGAAGCAGTATTTGAATATACCTCAATATCCGCAGCAGTTTGATAAGTATTTTGGAAAACAGCTTCAAGTACATAATATCAAGTTTGAGAAAAAGGCAAAGGCGGACTTGAAGGCTCGCTATCTGGCGGATTTGTCTTATTACAGACAGGCTTGCAAATGGATGAAAGAGAATAAACCGGACAAGGTTTTCCTCCAGTCATGCAACACGGCATTCTTCACAGTGTTTTATGCGAAGCACATTTTGAAGTGCCCGCTACTTTACAATGAACAGGATATCTTCCCGGAAAATGCCTACTTTGCTGGAATTCTTTCAGAAAGCAGCATGGTTTATAAGGTGGCTCATGCACTGCAAAAATATGCTTACAAAAATGCAACAGCGCTTAGTACGATTTCCGACGATATGAAGTCTACTATCGTTACTCGGTATGGCATTTCGGAGGATAAGGTGCAGGTGATTTACAACTGGGGGCATGAGGAATTGAAAGCCCACAGTGAGCAGGATAATGTGTTCTTAAAAAAATATCCGAAGAAGCCCGGGGAGTTCCGTGTGGTGTATGCGGGTAATCTGGGCAAGATGCAAAATGTGGAGCTTATTTTGGAAACCGCAGCTTTGATGAAAGATGATGCGGATATCAGCTTTTATATCGTTGGTGGCGGTGTAAACGAGGTACAGCTTAAGACATTTGCAAAAGAAAGGGACTTGAACAATGTGATATTCGTGGGGATGCAACCGCCTGAAGAAGTGGCAGATCTCTATGCTGCGGCTGATGTCAATGTGATACCTCTTCAAAAAGGGCTCATCTATGCAGCACTTCCGAGTAAAACGGCTGACTGTCTGATTGCTGGGAAACCAATTATTACCTGCGTGGATGAAGACTCTGAATTTGCAAAATTAGTGGAGACAGTGGGATTTCATAATGCGAAGCCTGAACATCCTGAAGACCTTGTTCGGTTGATAAAATGCCAAAGGGATGGTGATTTTAATCATCCTGCGGACACTACGGCCTGGGAGCAAATTTTCTCCAAAAGTATAAATGTATTACGGCATTGCAGCAGTATTGAATAAATATATGAAGAAATTGGAGTAAATAAGATGACTGATATAACTGCAATCATTCTAACAAAGAATGAAGAAGTAAATATTAAACGTTGCATTCAATCAATTAAAGGAATCGTAGATAGAATTTGTGTAGTCGATAGCGGGAGTACCGATAAAACAATTGAAATTGCTGAGTCGATGGGTGCAGAAATTTTCTATCATATTCCTTTTATAAACTATGCGGAACAGTTTAATTGGGCTGTCGATAATATTGATCTAACTACTACATGGGTCTATAGAATAGACGCCGATGAATGCGTTACGTCTGAACTTGCCACAGAAATTGTTGAACAGTGTGAAGCTCATCGAAGTGATGATGTGAACGGGTTTCTCATGAATCATAAGCTCTGTTTCCTTGGAAAGTGTCTCACACATGGAGGGGCATATCCATTTACTAAGATTACCATATATAAGCCCCAGTATGCGCGTTTTGAAGAACGTGCCATGGGAGAACATGTGGTCCTATCCCAAGGAAGATGTCTCACATTAAAAAATGATTGCTTGCACTATGATTGCAAGAGCTTGACAGCATATATTGATAAGCACAATTGGTATGCAACACGTGAAGTACAGGATTATTATGACCGACAAGAAAGAATTGCGCAACAGGCTGATTTGTATACAAAGGCTGAGGTAACAAAAAAATTGCGGGATGGATTCTATTATAAACTCCCGATGTTCTTTAGAGCAAAATTATATTATTGGTATAGATATTATGTACAATTGGGCTTCCTAGATGGAAAAGAAGGGAAAATCTATTGCATTATTCAAGCATATTTTTATCGGTTTATTATAGATGCAAAAATTTATGAACGCGAAATAAAAGGAAAAACAAAATGAAATATATTTTCATAAATTCGGTATATGGTGTACGCAGTACTGGGAAAATTATTGCATCGCAGTGTAAGACTTTGATGGAACAAGGAAATGAATGTCTGGTCGCGTATGCTAGGGAATCTATTGATGACGATGTACCAAAATTCAGAATTGGTTCTCCCATAGACTATAAAATCCATGCAATCGAATCTCGATTACTGGACAATCATGGGTTGGCATCGAAAAAAGCAACTATCGAATTTTTGAAGCAAGTTGATCAATATCAGCCAGATGTAATATGGATGCACAATATTCATGGATACTATCTAAATTATGAGATATTGTTTGATTGGCTTAGACAGCATCCTAGAATAATAAAAAAGTGGACGCTTCATGATTGTTGGGCGTTCACAGGACATTGTGCGTATTATACTATGGCAAATTGTGACAGATGGATGACTGGTTGCCATCATTGTTCGCAACTTAAAACATACCCCATAAGTATTGGATTTGATAATTCAGCGAACAATTACGCTAGAAAAAAGAAGGCCTTTGCCAATGTGAAAAATCTAACCCTGATTACGCCGTCACAATGGTTGGCTGACCAAACACGGAAGAGTTTTTTGTCAGAGTATGCAGTTAGCGTTGTTAATAACAGTATAGATATAGATGTATTCAAGCCGACGACGAGTGATATTCGGGAAAATTATGGCTTTGAAGGGAAATTTATTGTATTGGGTGTCGCTGTTGGTTGGGAAGAGACAAAAGGGTATCCAGACATGATGGAATTACGTAAATTACTTGACGATAAATACGTAATGGTTATGGTTGGATTAACTCAAAAACAAATCCATGAATTGCCAGATGGTATTATTGGAATCGAAAAAACAAAAGATCAAAAACAGTTAGCGGAACTGTATAGTGCTGCTGATGTATTCGTTAATCCAACCCATCAGGACAACTATCCGACTGTTAATTTGGAGGCGCGAGCATGTGGTACGCCGGTTGTTACCTATAATGCTGGCGGTAGCCCAGAAAGTGCGGGATATGAGCATGTAGTGCCGGTAGGGGATGTTTATGCACTTGCTGAAGAGATTGAGAAAATAAGGATGGAAGAAATTGGAAAACAAACGATTTAGTACAGTTGGGGCTCTGTTTCTTTATATAGCATTGGGATTAGGATTGATTTATCAGTATCAATCATCATACCATGGCGATACATTACTTTTATTTATTGTGCTCATTATTTCATATTTTTGGATTGGTGCCCTATTGGTGCATGCCAAGGCATATCATAATTTATACATTTTTGAGCCAATATTCTTTGTATCAATGCTCTATTTTGGAATTTTTATATTGAAACCCATTATTGATCTAAAAAATGGAGCAATGTATGAACATGGCGTTAATGTATTGGGAGGCGGATTAAAAGCAACCTCGTTGATCGTGCTCTCCTATACAGTCATGTTCCTAAGTTATTACAAACGCCATGTACGATTTGTCGTAGGTTCTTCTATAAAGGAAAGCCCAAGGAAGAATGAAACAGCCCAGAACACATCGTGTACTGCATTATATATAGGATGGGGAATTACATTCGGCCTATCGATCCTATGTATGTTATCTCAGGGATTATCACTGCAATATATTTTTTCTTTAGGAACAGCAGGCGAAAGGGTTATTGACGAAAGTAATACGGTGCTCTTGTTTCTCTCGAATTTTGGCATCACAACCGTAACACTATGGCTTATGATTCTGGTTAGATCAAACAATTTGCCCGCCAAGATTGTAGTATCAATACTCGAAGTCACCTATATACTCATAAGAAATGGGCGATGGTTGATACTGGTCCTTATACTTTCGCCCATTGTGTTTTATTATGTAAAAAGAAGGAAAAAGCCAAATCCTCTATATACAATAATTATCGCATTCTTATTACTTTTTGTGTTTGCATGGATGCAGGCAAATCGCTACTCAATAAGCACGGGCGGTGGATATTCTGGTTGGGGTGGTTCTGCATTTTCAATAGAACTTCTTTTGGCACCGTTTGAAAGTGATTTAAATACTTATCGTAGTTTTTATTCAATGGTACAGCGATTCCCTTCAAAATATCCGTATATGTTAGGCAAAACTTTTTTTTATGTGTTTGTTCTATTCATTCCTCGTGCAATATGGCCTGGAAAGCCTGACAATCCTGTTCGCGATATGATCGAGATGTCACTGAGTAGTTCTGCAAGGGCATCTGGGACTGCAACGTGCAATGTTGGCGAAATATATGCAAATTTTGGCTTTTTGGGTTGCATTTTTGGGATGTATATCGTCGGATGGGTACTGCAGGCCATTAAGTCGTGGTATGATATTGAGAAAAATATAGCGAATGAGGATGGTATCCAGCAAAATGAACGCCTATTCATGTATTCGATTATTTATCCACTTCTGTTCCAATGGATAGCGCGAGGCAATTTTAGCGGGAATTTTTATATGACGTTGTTTGCTTTGCTACCTTTCATAATGAAAGCAATACGACGGAAAGTGCGCTGGGGAGGAAAATAATATGAAGGTAATAGTTGCGCATCCTGCTCAACAGCATTCTTATAGACTGGCCACAGCATTGAAAAATGCGAATATGTTGGAAAAATATGCAACAACGGTTTATAACAAGAAAGGATCGTTGACAGCATTGTGCGCCCATCTATTGAGAGGAAAGTTTCGAGTAAAAGCAGAATCGCGCCATTGCGATAACTTGGATGATAATGATGTGATCCAGTTCTGTGAACTGGAAGGATTAATAAAGTTGGTTGCATTAAATACTAACTTCTTGAAAAGGCATTACTATCAGATTAAATACCATACTGCCGATTGCTTTGCGCGAAAAGTAGCACGATATGCAATAAAACATCATGTTGATGCTGTTATAACATACGATGATAGCTCTCCGTTACTTTTTGAAATTCTGGAAAGAGAAGCACCACACATTCTTAGAATAATGGATATGTCTTCTGCGAATTTGCTATACCTAAAAAATATTTATGAGCATGATATGGAGCTTGCACCGTCTTTTGCGGAAAGAATGAGAAGAGAAAGAAGCATATGTTGGGATCAAGATATTTTGGATAGAGCAGAAAGAGAGATTAAAGCAACCCAAAAATTCCTCGTCCCATCAGAATTCGTATCAAGATCATTAGCATATTCAGGGGTCAAATCTGAACAATTATTAAGATGTCCGTATGGCGTTGACATTGCGCAATTCTCTCCAAAAGAGTACAAAGATGATTTGTATATAAGAAACCGTGCAATTAGGTTTATCTATGTTGGAGGAGTTAAAGAATTAAAAGGTATATCATATTTATTAGAAGCTTTTCGAGATATACCTACAAATGACGCTGTCCTTACAGTAGTAGGACAGTATTGTCCAGATGATAAGGACATTCAAGAGTATAAGGATAAGGTTGAGTTTACAGGAACGGTTTTGCATAATGAAATACCGGACTTACTTCGGCAAGCAGATGTGTTTATCTTTCCGCCGCTAGGTGATAGTTATGCTTTGTCTGTCATGGAAGCTGCGGCTTGTGGGTTACCCGTTATTATTAGCGAGAATACAGGTGTTATAGACGAAATCCAGGACGGCGTGAACGGCTTTGTTGTTCCGGTACAATCTGTAACTACGCTGAAGAGTAGGATTGAATATTTCATAAATCACCCAGAAAAAATTGAAAGTATGGGCAGAGAAGCACGAAAAATGGCAGAACAAAATACTTGGTCAAAGTACTATGATTATACAGCTGAAATTATAAAGAATGTTGAGGGGGGCTGTGACTGGATTGAGATAAAAGACTATTCTAATAAGCCGTATAGACAACGCCCACTCCATTTCATTTATGTTGGTGGCGTAAAAGAATTGAAAGGAATATCCTACTTGCTAGAGGCGTTTAAAGAGATACCTGTGGAACTCGCGGATCTTACAGTGGTTGGTAATTATTGTGAAAATGACACGGATACGAGACCGTATCAAGGTATCGTTAAATTTACCGGTAGTATTCTTCATTCTTATGTTGCTGAAGAACTTAAGAAAGCGGACGTATTCGTGTTTGCATCCTTAGGTGAGGGTCTTTCGTTGTCTACACTTGAAGCAGCCGCATGTGGGCTTCCATTGATTGTGACAGAGAACTCAGGTGTCAATGATGAAATGACAGATGGAGTAGAGGGATTCGTTATTCCAATTCAGTCAAAGAAAGCAATTCAGGACAAAGTGTATTGGTTTATTGAACACCCTGAAATGATTCATAGGATGGGAGAAGCCGCAAAATTATTTGCCCAAAAATATACCTGGGAGGCATATTATAAAAAAGTCAAAGAAATTTTTGAAAATGAAATTTGTAGCGATTAAGCATAAAAAATGGCGATGGGGTTGTTTCAATGGGCAAAGAAGTAGTGCTACTTGGTGACAGTATAACACAGGGTCTCGGTAGTAAAAAAATTAATTTCACAGAGAATCTTAATTCACTACTAGGTGATGGGTTTCATGTTGATAATATGGCTCTTACAGGAACAACAATAAGCTATGCTCAAAAGATAGGCCAGAAAATAGATAATAACCTAAGAATCTTTTTTAGTTGGCTGATTTACAGGTTAGACGGATCAGAACAATGGGTAAGAGTAGAGACATTGAAGAAATATATCAAGATGTTGTGGAACAATTGATGGCGAATGGTATTAAAGTGATTGCTTGTTCGACTGTTTTTATTGATGAGAATAAGTTCAATGGTAGCAATGAACAGTACGTCAAATTTAATCAGACGATTAGGAAAATTGCCACAATTAACAATATAGAATATATCGATTTGTACACGATTCTTGATAAGGCGGTAAGCGACTATGGTTGGGATGAAATCTATTGCGCAGATCACTTTCATCCGAAAGCATGTGGATACCAAATAATGGCTAAAGTTTTGTCTGATGCAATAGGAAGGTGATTAACGTTGGGGAAACTTTGGAAAAACTACATTTATAATATTTGCTATCAAATTTTAGTTCTAATAGCGCCGATTATTACTGCGCCTTATCTCGCAAGAGTCCTCGGCGCAAATTACTTGGGAATCTCAAATTATGTTGTAACTGTGGCAGGCGTTTTCACAACGATAGGGCTGTTAGGCTCACAAAACTACGCTATAAGAGAAATTGCATATAAAAAAAGTGGCGATGAGCTGGAAAAAGTTTTTTATGAACTATATGCTACTAGGTTGATTCTTGGCGTTATAACTATTGCTATCTATATAGCGTATATTTCAATATCGAAATATCCAGATTTAATGTGGATTGAATTGATGTATGTTATAGCTCTTTTTATCGATCCATGCTGGTTCTATATTGGAATGGAGGATATGGGAAAAGCTGTGGCACGAAATTTTTTTGCGAAAGTTGCTAATGTTATTGGAATATTTGTTCTTGTTAGAAATCAGCAAGATTATGTAAAGTACATTTTTTTGCTTTCGTTTATGACGCTTGCGGCTTCATTGCTTGCCATTCCACATTTATGGAGCTATTTCCGAATTAGATTGTGTGTTATTCCATTAAGAGCAATAAAACGTCACTTGCTGGGCGCGATTCAACTTTTGTGGCCACAGGTTGCAACGATGATTTACTTGTCTGTTGATAAAATTCTCCTTGAAAATTTTATATCATCAAGTGCAGTGGCCTACTATGATCAGGCAGAGAAAATTGTTAAAATACCTTTGACATTTATTACAGTCTTAAGCACGGTAATGATGCCAAGACTTGCAAACCAGTTTGCAAGTGGCAATATAAAGAAAGTTCAAGATTACTTAATAACTACTATACGGTTTTCTTCTTTACTTGCATTTCCTATGATGTTTGGTGTGGCAGGAATTGCATCAAAACTGATTCCGTGGTATCTAGGAGAAGAATTTTCACCAGTCATTCAAGCTATATGGGTTCTTTCGCCAATAATAGTATTGATTTCGCTGGTTGGGATATCTGGGGATCAGTATTTGGTTGCCACAAAACAGACTAATGTAATGACACTATCATATTTTTGTGCTGCGGCATCAAATGTTTTAGTTGATCTGTTACTTATTCCGAAATATTCAATAGTAGGAGCTGCAATAGGAACAATTGTTGCATATGCGGTTAGTCTTTTAATTCAATATAGGACATTGTTGAAAAGAATGAAATTGCTGTATGAACTATTGATGTCTTGCCTGTACTTGGCAAAAGCAATTCCAATGGTAATTGTTGTTCTTACATTATCAAGATTTTTGCCAGCTAGTTGGATGACGACGGTAGTGCAAATATTAGCAGGTGGAATCATTTATTTTTTAACATTGATTGTCTTGAAAGATAAGATGTTAAAATCCCTATTTGCTAATGTGCAAAAATTGTTAAAACAGAAGGGCTAATGTGGCAAGAATATTGATGGAGTACAGGTACGGTTGAATGTTATTATATCTAGTTTCTAAAATATTGTAATAGGTGGTATGAACGGATGAAAAGGCTTAACGAAGAAAAGCTAAAAATTTATCAACTTGGTATTCTGAATACCGTCGCTGATTTTTGTGAGAAAAACCAAATTCAGTATTGGCTCGATTCTGGAACATTGCTTGGCGCAATTCGCCATAAAGGTTATATTCCTTGGGATGATGATATTGATATTGGCATGCTTCGTCCTGATTTTGACAGGTTTATGCACACATTCAATCAAGAAGGCAGTCGTTATAAATTTATCTGCAACGAACTTGACGCAGCTTGTGTCTATCCATATGGAAAAGTTTTGGATACATCGACGGTTTTATATGAGCCGGATGAAAAGGGAATAAAAAGCAGCATCAATATTGATGTTTTTGTTTATGATAATGCGCCAGACAACACTTCGGAATGCAAAAAAATGTATGACCGTAGAGATCGATATTCCATGCTGAATGCTCTTCAAAATCGAATGATTGGGACACATGGTATTGTGAAGGATATTGTGAAAACAGTTGGATTTGTGGTTTTGCAGCTTTATCCAAAAGGATATTTTTCCCAGAAAGTGGTTTCCAATTCAAAAAGATATGCCGAAATGTCTACAAAAGCAGTCGGAAATTTCACTTCCGTTTCCAGAATCGTTTGCGAGAAGGATGTTTTTTCTTCTTTCATAAAGGTTCCCTTTGAGGGAAGAGAATACAATGCACCGGTTGGATATGATAAGTGGTTGACCGCATTTTACGGCGATTATATGCAGCTTCCTCCCGAAGAGAAAAGAGTATCCCATCATATGTATAAAGCATACCAGAAGTAAAAGTGCAGTGGGTGTGAGAGAATGTCAGATTACATATTCCTATTTGATATGGATTCAACGATTACACGCAAGGAAGTTTCACCATAGATTTCAAAACGAATCGGAAGATTGGATGAAACGTGGCAATTGATGTAATCAATAAGTGAGGAATAAACAGATGAAAGATTTGGTAATTGGTGTTTTAGGCGGTATGGGAACATATGCCACTATCAACCTTTTCAAGCAGTATGCAGAGGTTTTTCCAGCGGAGAAAGAATGGGAGTGACCGCGTATCATCATTGATAACAGATGCACAATGCCAAGTCGAGTGCGGGCGTTTCTTTATCATGAAAACAGTGAAAAATTAATTGACGAAATGGCGGATTCTATTGCAGGACTTTTAAAAATGGGGGAGGAAAAAGAACAAGAATAATTCTTGCCTGTAATACATCTCATCTTTTCCTTCCTCAAATTTTCGAAAGATTTCCGGAGGCTGAAAGGGCTGTCGTGAGCATTATTGACTCCTGCGTGGAACGAATCGCTGCAGATGGAGTGAAGCATGTATACATATTGGGAACAGAGGGAACGCTAGAATCGCAAGTGTATCAGACAGCACTTGCCCACAAAAAAATTATATGTGATGCGCCGGAAAGAAAACAGTATGAGATGCTGCGTAAATGCATCGAGGCGGTAAAGCAGAACAAGTATTCGGAAGATGTGTGTGAATCGTTTATAAAGCTAATGAGCGAGAGTGACAAACCATACATTTTGGGGTGCACAGAATTACCGATACTTTACGAGAAATATCAAAAAAGTATTTGTGCCAGGGTCTATGACCCATTGCAAATTGCGTTAGAAAAATTAAAAGGAGAATATGACTGTGACTAAAGTATTAACATTTGGAGTATTTGACTATTTTCATTTGGGACATCTTCGACTGTTCGAAAACGCAAAAGCGTATGGCGACTATTTAATCGTTGCGGTTCAAGACGGTGACTTTATTCTAAAAACAAAACCAGATGCAAAAGTTATGTATACGACCGAACAAAGAAAAGAACTGGTCGGAGCACTCCGGGTTGTTGATGAAGTTGTTAGTTATACGGATGTAGATGTGACAATAAAAGATTTGGATTTTGACGTTTTTGCAATTGGCGAGGATCAAAATCATGCGGGATTTCAGAGGGCAGTTGAATGGTGTGAGAAACATGGGAAAAAAGTGGTTCGGATGAAGAGGACAAAAGGAATATGCTCTTCGGATATAAAGAATAGTTTGTCGAAATAAATAGGAGAAAATAAAAATGTCTGCATTTGATAACGCAACCCTTATGATCACTGGTGGTACTGGTTCTTTTGGCTCCACCGTTCTGAAGCACTTCCTGGATTCCGACCTGAAGGAAATCCGCATCTTCTCCCGTGACGAGAAGAAGCAGGACGATATGCGCCACGAGCTTCAGGCCAAGCATCCTGACACTGCCAAGAAGGTGAAGTTCTACATCGGTGATGTCCGCAACCCGCAGTCCATCAAGGATGCCATGCCCGGTGTTGACTACATCTTCCACGCTGCTGCTTTGAAGCAGGTTCCTTCCTGCGAGTTCTTCCCCATGCAGGCTGTCCAGACCAACATCATCGGTACTGATAACGTCCTGCATGCCGCTATTGACGCCGGTGTTAAGCGTGTCGTTTGCCTGTCCACCGATAAGGCAGCCTACCCCATCAATGCCATGGGCATCTCCAAGGCTATGATGGAGCACGTTATCTACGCCAACGCCCGTGTGGCCGCTGAGCGGGGCGGCACGACCATCTGCTGCACCCGTTATGGTAACGTCATGTGCAGCCGTGGTTCTGTCATTCCGCTGTTCATCGACCAAATCAAGGCAGGCAACCCCATCACTATCACCGACCCCAACATGACCCGCTTTCTGATGAACCTGGACGAGGCTGTGGATCTGGTCTTGTTCGCTTTCCAACATGCAAATCCCGGTGATTTGTTCATCCAGAAGTCTGATGCTTCCACCATCGGCGATTTGGCAAAGGCAGTCCAGCAGTTGTTTGGTGATACCGGTACGAACATCATCGGCACTCGTCATGGTGAGAAGCTGTTCGAGACCCTGATGACCCGTGAGGAGCGTCTGCGCAGCCAGGATATGGGTCACTACTTCCGTGTTGCCGCTGACAACCGTGACCTGAACTACGACAAGTTCGTGGTCAAGGGCGAGGTACATACCATGGCGGACGAGTCCTACACCAGCCACAACACCGAGCGACTGGATGTGGAAGGCACTGTGAAGAAGATTCTGACCACCGAATATGTCCAAAATGCACTGAAGGGCATCCCGAATGTCTAAAGAAAAGTTGCTGCTGGTTGGTGCCGGCGGCTTTGGGCGCATGGTGGCGGAACAGGCGATGCTCCAATATGACTGTGCCTTTGTGGACGATGGACAACCTATAGGTCCTGAGATCTGTGGCATTCCGGTGGTTGGCGGACTTGCTGATTTGCTGGAGTTGCGGAAGGTGTATGGTTTGCTGGTGGTGGGCATCGGCAATAACCGGTTTCGGGCACAGGTGTATGAGAAAGCAAAAGCACTTGACTATGGGTTCCCCAACATCATTGTTCCCAGTGCCTACATCAGTCCATACGCTAAGTTGGGATGCGGTTGTGTGGTATTGCAAAATGCCTGTGTCCAGAACGGTGCGTCCGTTGGCGACGGTGTTCTGCTGAATGCCGGAACAGAGGTCCACTGTGATGCGACGGTAGGGGACTACGCCCTGATTTACACCAACAGCGTCATTCGCACTGGTGCGACTGTGGGCAACTTTGCCCGCATCGGCAGCAACTGCACCATCTGTAATCATGCAACCGTGCCGGATGGCGCAGACATTCCGGACTGCACCGCAGTACATTCAGAGGTGAAACAATGAACATTCTAGTCACAGGTGCCAAGGGCATGGTGGGAACTGCCCTGTGCAACAATCTGAAAAACATCCGGGATGGGAAAAATAAGACCCGCCCGGCATTGAATATTGAAGAAATCTACGAGTACGATCTGGATTCTACCCCGACGGAGCTGGACGAGTACTGCCAGAAGGCGAACTTCGTGTTCAATCTGGCAGGGGTGAATCGTCCGGAAAATCCGGAGGATTTCATGAAGGGCAACTTCGGCTTTGCATCCGACCTGCTGAACTGCCTGAAGAAGCACAACAACAAGGCAACCATCATGCTGTCCTCCTCCATTCAAGCCACGTTGGCAGGCCGCTTTGGCAACAGCGAGTACGGCCGCAGCAAGAAGGCTGGCGAGGAGCTGTTCTTCCAGTATGCTCAGGAGACCGGAGCAAAGGTTGCCGTCTACCGTTTCGTGAACCTGATGGGACATAGCCGCCCCAAGTACAACAGTGCCGTCAGCACCTTCTGCTGGGCAGTTGCCAATGATGAGCCCTTCACCGTCAACGACAGCAGCACCGAGTTGGAGCTGCTGTACATCGACGATCTTGTAGAAGGAATGTTTGACCTGCTGGAAGGCAAAGAACAGCACTGTGAGTTTGACGGTGTGGAGACTGTCCTGAAAGAAGATGGCCGCTATTGTTGTGTTCCTGTGACCCACAAGGTCACGCTGGGCGAAATCGTTGACTTGCTGCAGGAGTTCAAGGCACAGCCCACTACGCTTATGATGCCGAAGATGCCGAATGGCTCCTTTGCAAAGAAGCTGTACTCCCTGTATCTGACCTATCTGCCGACGGACAGGTTCAAGTATGCCCTTAAGATGAATGTGGACAACCGCGGTTCCTTTACCGAGCTGGTTCATACCGCCGACTGTGGACAGGTGAGCATCAACATCAGCCGTCCCGGAATCACCAAGGGGCAGCACTGGCACAACTCCAAGTGGGAGCTTTTCATTGTGGTTGCTGGTCATGGCTTGATTCAGGAACGGAACATTAACACCGGGGAAACGGTAGAGTTTGAAGTTTCCGGGGACAAGATTGAGGCTGTCCACATGATTCCCGGCTGGACTCACAATATCATCAATCTGTCGGAAACGGAGAATCTTGTGACGGTGATGACCTGTAACGAGATCTTCAACCCGAACCACCCGGACACCTTTTTTGAGCCGGTGTAAGAAAAGAATACAGGTTGACGTTAGGAGATTTTTATGGAACACAATTTTACATGGAAAAACGATGGGCGTACCAAGGTCATGATTGGCTGTGGCACCCGTCCGGAAATCATTCGGCTGGCTGCCGTTATCAAGCGTTGCCGTGAATACTTTGACTGCTGCGTGGTCTATTACAATCAAAACTGGGACAGAAACCTTTCCACCGTTTTCTGGGAGGATTTCGAGCTGAAAAACACCTTCGGGGAGTATGGACCCGACATTCTGGTGCCCGTGGTGGGCGAGAATCTTGGCGTTACCTGCGGCAACATTATGGGCCGCAGCTATGAACTCCTCTCTGAATTGCAGCCGGAGGGCTATCTGGTGCTGGGCGATACCAACTCCTGCCTGTCCGCCATCTCTGCGAAGCGGCTGCACATCCCGCTGTTTCACATGGAGGCAGGCAACCGCTGTAAGGACGAGTGCCTGCCCGAGGAGACCAATCGCCGCATCGTGGATGTGATCTCCGACGTGAATATGTGCTATTCCGAATTCGCCCGGAAGTATCTGGCGGATACGGGTCTGCCCAAGGAGCGTACCTACCAGACAGGTTCTCCTATGGCAGAGGTGCTGCACATGAATCTGGAGAAGATTCAGAAAAGCGATGTGTTGGAGCGTCTGGGGCTGGAAAAGGATAAGTATATTCTGCTGTCCGCCCACCGTGAGGAGAACATCGATTCCGAAAAGAACTTCCTGAGCCTGTTTACTGCTATCAACGCACTGGCAGAGAAGTACGATATGCCCATCCTGTACTCCTGCCATCCCAGAAGCAAGCACCGTCTGGAAAAGAGTGGCTTTAAACTCGACCCTCGTGTCCGGGTCAATGAGCCGCTGGGCTTCAACGACTACAACAAGCTGCAAATGAATGCGCTGGCTATCGTCTCCGACTCCGGCACTCTGCCCGAGGAGAGCAGCTTCTACCTGTCCATTGGTCATCCCATCGCCGCCGTGTGCATCCGTACCAGTACGGAACGCCCTGAGGCGCTGGAAGCCGGTGACTTCATTCTGGCGGGCATCACCACCCGGGAACTTCTCAACGCCACCGATATGGCAATCGAGATGAAGCAGAAGGGCGTTCTGGGCAAGCCCTGCCCCGACTATGTGGACGAGACCGTGTCCATGAAGGTGGTTCGCATCATTCAGGGTTATGTGAACGTGGTCAATAAGATGGTGTGGAGAAAATACTGATTATCTACACAACGGCCATGCACTAGCATGGCTGCACTGCTCAGATGTGCTAACCTCTCCGTGGTGAGCAGCAGGCAACGGATAATTATCCGGCTAACGGCACATTTTATTCGTTAATTCACTCTTTAGATGAGGAAAAACTATAATGGGAAAGTATTTTGGAACCGATGGCTTCCGTGGCGAAGCTGGAATCACGTTGACCGCTGACCACGCCTACAAGGTTGGTCGTTTTCTGGGCTGGTACTACAACGCCCTGCGCGAGCGCAACGGCAACAACGAGCCTGCCCGCATCGTTATCGGCAAGGACACCCGCCGCAGCTCTTATATGTTCGAGTATAGTCTGGTCGCTGGTCTGACCGCTTCCGGCGCAGATGTTTACCTGCTCCATGTCACCACGACCCCAAGTGTGTCATATGTGGTCCGCACCGAGGATTTTCACTGTGGAATCATGATCTCAGCCAGCCATAACCCATACTATGATAATGGAATCAAGGTCATCAATGAGAAGGGCGAGAAGCTGGAAGAGGACGTTATCGTAGAAATCGAGCGCTACTTAGACGGGGAGATGGAAGAGCTTCCGTTTGCCTTAAAGGATGCCATCGGCCGCACCACCGACTACGCTGCAGGCAGAAACCGCTACATCGGTTACCTGATCTCCATTGCCACCCGTTCCTTTAAGGGCAAAAAAGTGGCTCTGGACTGCGCCAACGGCAGCTCCTGGATGATCGGCCGGGCAGTGTTTGACGCGCTGGGGGCCAAGACCTATGTCATCAACGATCAGCCGGACGGCGTGAACATCAACGATCACTGTGGCTCGACCCATTTGGAGGACCTTGCGCAAAAGGTCGTCGCGGGCGGCTATGACATCGGCGTCGCGTTCGACGGCGACGCGGACCGCTGCCTGCTCGTTGACGAGCAGGGCGGCATCATCGACGGTGACAAGGTGCTCGCCGTCTGCGGCTCCGATATGAAGCGCCGCGGCAAGCTCTCCGGCGGCACGATCGTCGCGACGGTCATGTCGAATCTCGGCCTGCACGAGGTCTGCCGCGAAAACGGTGTGGGGCTTGTCTGCACGAGTGTGGGCGACCGCAACGTGCTTGAAAAAATGAACGAGTGCGGCTACAAGCTCGGCGGCGAGCAGTCGGGCCATACGATCTTCACCGACTATGCCACGACCGGTGACGGTCAGCTCACGGCGCTGCAATTCCTCGATGTGCTCGCGCGCAGCGGCAAGAAGGCGTCCGCGCTCGCGTCCGTCTGTCCGCAGTACCCGCAGGTGCTGCTCAACGTCCCCGTTTCGCATGAGCGCGGCGTGAAGGATGCTGTCATGGCCTCGGAAACGCTGGCCGCAGCCGTCGCGTCGGAGGAGGCAAAGCTCTCCGGCGAGGGGCGTGTGCTGGTGCGTCCGAGCGGCACGGAAGCGCTCATCCGTGTCATGGTTGAGGCAAAAACAGAACAAATTGCGCTTCTCGCGGCCGAGAATTTGGTCAATGTGATAAAGATGCTGTAAAATCATTAGCGCTAATACTGAATTTTCGTAAATACTTGACAAAACCTGAGCACAGAAGGTATAATACATGCAGTATCATCAGAATGAGAACCACCATACAGATTTGGCGGCCTGCACGGACAGTGAACTGTGCGCGCGAGCAGCCGACGGCGACAGGGAAGCGGAGGAGCTTCTCGTCACGCGCTACTACGGTATGGTCCGCGCGTGTGCGCGTCCGCTGTTCCTTGTCGGCGGCGACGGGGAGGACCTCATCCAGGAGGGAATGTTTGGTCTCATTCAGGCGATACGGGAGTACGATGCAGGCAAAACGGCGTCCTTCCGCACCTATGCGGAGACGTGTATCCGCAACCGCCTGTTTTCCGCGCTCCGTGCCGCTTCCCGCGGCAAGCATTATCCGCTGAACGAATCCATATCCCTTGATACCCCTTTCTTTGACAGTACTTCTTACACCCCCGGTACTTTGGACCCCAGCCAC